>Ga0101944_10004735_pt1 | contig 16371 bp, 16 predicted proteins | sample DewCreD2012metaG_FD_75245 | JGI IMG/M metagenome (GOLD analysis project Ga0101944, IMG submission 75245) | Hot spring sediment bacterial and archeal communities from British Columbia, Canada, to study Microbial Dark Matter (Phase II) - Dewar... ...
ACCCCAGTTGTGGAGGCTGCAATGGCAGAGCACTCCAAGAAAGATATCCAAAATACGACTCCGATGGGTTGAGGCTACTTACCAGTGGTCAGAACCCATCACGTAAACTCGGAACAAAGTCTTCTCGGCTCTTAGCTCCCTGCTCTCAGCTCCCTGCCCTATGCTCTACGCTTCTTCCATATACTTCGTGGTTCGGAGCTTTTGCTCCAGCCGGTATTCGCGGTGCAGCTTGAGGATGCCGGAAATCTCCTGGAGGACGGCTTCCGGAAGATCCTGAGGCGCTGATTCACAGAGTGAGCCGGTCTGGAGTCTTGCAAGGGCCTTGACCGTATCCGGCCCCAGGGAGGGGTGAATCGCCGAAGGCTGGAGGCATTTCAAACAAGCCACCGCGCCCCGCTCAGGGATAAAGACGGCAAGGCCCTCTCCTTTGTAACTTCTCCCGCAGCGGCAACACTTTTCCAGATTGATCCTGTATCCGCCCAAAGCCAGGGCCCTCAGTTCAAAAGCAAGAGGGATCCTTGCCGAGCACTCCCCTTCCGACAGAGCATTGAGGGACTCTTTAAGAAGATCGAACATCCGTGGCTCTGAAACGCCTGCTGGGAAGAGGAGTTCCGTGAGCTCAATCATGTAACTGGCTCTGCTGAGAGCGGTGAAATCGGCCCGGAGACCCTGGAAGACGTGCTGGAGTTTGCCTGAGTGAAGAAAGCACGGCTTGTCCTCCCCCCTGGCTTCATATTCGAGATTGACGAGAGAAAAGGTCTCGAAGCAGTTCACAAAGCGTTTGAGGCTCCGCCTGGCGCCCTTGGCCACCCCTCGAAGCAGGCCTTTGTCCCGAGCGAAAAAAATGACCAGGAGATCCGATTCCCTGATCTCTTTGACGCGCATGATTATGGCCGGTGAGACGTGAGTCTTCATGACAAAAAAAGCCCTTTGCCACGGACCCGCGGCAAAGGGCGAGACACATGAGATAATCTACTTGAAGGTCGTTGAGAACGGCACCACCTTCGTGAGACCGTCCGCCTTAAAGGTGAAATTACATTCTTTCAACGTGACAGGCACACTATTCACAGGAACCCCTTCCCACCATCGCTTGATCGCATCCCACGGCTTCCACCCCTTGGCCTGCAGGGCGTAACCGCCCGTAACTCCTACACTCATGAAAGCGGACTGGGTGGTGATTACGGTGTTCAAACGCACGTGGCTGGTCTTGCCTGCGGGAATCCAGTAGGAGTCGCCGTTGTTGCCCGAGTAGAGCTCGAACACCTCGTCAAAGGCCACCGTAAAGGTGACACCCTCCAGAAGGACAGGGAAGGAGTTGGGGTTGGTCACGCTGAGCAGGAAACTGAGCGGCAAAAACGCACCGTGGGCGCCCTTGGTCCCCTGCACAGGTTCTGCCTTGGCATCATAATGCCAGAAGCCGTCATATTGTGTGACTTCGTAGTATTCCCCTTTGATCACAGGAGTCTTGAAATCCGCAGCCGAAGGCTTGGCTTCCATACCGGCGCAGGATACAAGCACTACTCCCATAAAGAACATCAACGCTATCAATAATGCCAGTCTTTTCTTCATTATGTACCTCCCTTTGGAGAAAGAAAAGCGTTTATCTTGAAGCGCAGCGAAGGTCTCAGGCAAGCCATCGTTTTCTGCGCTTGTAGTGTTTTACATCACGGAAACTCTTTTTTCCGCCCTTGTCGGTCAGGCCGAGATAGAAGTCCTTGATATCCTCATTCTGCGCCAACTTCTCGGAGCTGTCGTCCATGACAATGCGGCCGGTCTCCATGACATAAGCATGGGGCGCTACGTTGAGCGCCAGCTTGGCGTTCTGCTCCACCAGAAGAATGGAGATATGCTGCTCCTTGTTCAACTGGGTGATGATCCTGAAGATCTCGTGGATGAGCTTGGGCGCAAGGCCCATGGAAGGCTCATCCAGCAGCACCAGCTTGGGCTCGGTCATCAACGCCCGGCCGACCACGGTCATCTGCTGCTCTCCTCCACTCACGAATCCGGCAATCTCATTGCGCTTTTCGCGTAACCGGGGGAAGTAGTGATACACGAGATCGAGTTTCTCGCGGACAGTCCCTGTCTTCCTCAGGTGAGCGCCCACCTTCAGGTTTTCCTCCACCGTGAGGTGCTCGAACACCCGTCTTCCTTCAATGACCTGGACGATCCCCATCTTGGCGATGTTTGCGGCATGTTCGTGGTGAATACGCCGACCTTCAAACTCGATGGCCCCGTCCGACACTTCCCCATCCTCGGTTTTCAAAAGACCAGAGACAGCCTTCAGGGTCGTGCTCTTACCTGCCCCGTTGGCGCCCAGAAGGGCGACGATGCCCCCTCTCGGCACCTCGATGGACACCCCCTTGAGGACCAGGATGACCTCATGGTACTTGACCTCGATATTGTTGATCTTGAGGATTTTTTCTACCGCTTCCAATGGCCCAACCTCCTTGAATAGGGTTTTACCAGCCGAGCCAGTCTTTGGCCCACTTGTCGGGCCAGCGCTGCTTTAAATCAACGCGCTCCACCTCCTGGAATTTTCCGCCTTTCCACTCCTGGATCAAACAACCGGTGGTCGGCCTGTGATCCGTGGGAGTAAAGCTAATCGGCGATGCACCGAGCCCGATGTCAAAGTTCGACAGGGTTTCAAAGCCCTTCTTCATGATCCCCGGGCCCGTCAAATCCCCTGCCTTGTCCGCCCTCTTCATGGCTTCCCAGAGCAGCAAGGCATCGCCCCAAGCCTGAATCGTGCGGATCAACCTCTTTTCTTGCGGGACCGCGGGGCTGTACTTCTTTGCGGAGGCCACGACAATGTCCATGTTCTTGAAGGGCTGACCGTAGAAAGCGCAGGGAGTGGCGCCCATCGCGCCTTCCGCCGCTTCACCGGCCAGTCTCGGCAGGTTTTCGTCAAATCCCCAGTTGTTGATGATGTGATCGGCCTTGAGCCCAAGGGCAAAAGCGTCCCGGATGGTAGCCGACACCGACATGGTCGTGTTGCCGTGCCAAATGACGTCCGGCTCGAATTTCTTGAAAGCCATGATCTGGCTCTTGGTATCCAAGGCAAAGAGAGAAACGTCCTGATCATCCCCGACATCAAACCCAAGCATAGCGGCATGATCTTTGATGGCCTTGATTGGGGCACTGGCATAGGGTGAAGCAAACATGTAAGAGCAGGCCAGTCTGGGTTTCCTTTTCTTGTAATCCGGCTTAGTGGGCCACTTCTTGTCGAACCAGGCTGTGAGAGCTGCCCTGGCATTGGTAGAATAATCCGAGGAGAAGAACAGATTGTAAGGAGTTTTCTTCGGGTCGGTCAGGTGAGCGGAATAGGAAGCCGAAACATAGGGCATTTGATCCTTGTTCACCGTGGGCGACAAAGCCTCTGTGTCGCCGGTGCCCCATCCCATGATGGCCACGACTCCAAGCCTCTTTAGGAGGTTGTACTTGGTGATGGCCTCAGGGATTCGGTACCCATAGTCGAACCAGGTATATTTGATTTTCTTGCCGTTGACCCCTCCCTGATCATTGATGTACTTAAACGCTTCTTCCATTCCGATGGCATAGTCTTTGCCGACATCGGAGGTGGCTCCTGTTGTGTCCATAATGCCTCCTACCGGGATATCGGCAGCCGCTACAAAAGCGGAAAAACCAAGCACCAGAGCCAAGGTTAGAATTGAAGAGAATACCTGTCGATGAATCTTCTTCATGTCTTTTCCCCCCTTCAAAAGTGATTAAACGATGGACTCCACTTTTGCCGAAACGAATGTAAGACGCTTTCTCACCTCCTTTCTAATAGGAAAAAGGCCAAAGATTGAAATAATTCTTGATCTGCCACCAACGGTAAGAGAGGCCGTTAGGTTCGTAAATCAAGAAGGCGCATATGGCCAGGCCGAAGGCTGCGTCCTTAATATAGGCGAAATCGATCAAGAGCTTGGGGTAATAGGCTGAAAGAGGGATGACCGCCCACTGGAGACCCTCCATGACCAAAACCATAAAAATCGATCCGAATATGGCTCCATGGATGGACCCTACCCCTCCGATGAGAATCACGCCCACCAGCCATAGAGACCAGAACCACGGGAAGTGTTCCGGGCTCAGAGCGGCGGTGTTGCTGACCCAGAAAGCTCCGGCTATTCCTGCGAAAAAACCCGCCACGAAGAAGGCGAGGAGCTTGTACCGCACGATGTTGATGCCCAGGGCCTCGGCGGCGATGTCATTGTCTCGAATGGCGACCCAGGCCCTTCCCGGTTTGGATCGCAGGAGATTGGCCATGGCAATGACCATCAAGGTGGTGATGACGGCCATGAGGTAGTAGATCTTGACGTCCCCCTCGATCACCCACGGTCCGATTTTGATCGTACCCGGAGGCAGCGAGAAGGCTTGTCCCCTTCCTCCGATCTGGCTGATGTATTGGGTCAGGATGAAGTCCACCGTGATGAACTGGGCCGCCATGGTGGTGAGGATGAGGTAGAAACCCTTGACCTTTGCGGACGGCAGGCCGAAGAGGACGCTCCAGATGCCGGCCACGATTCCCGCGACAAGGATGCTGATCGGATAAGCGAGACCCAGGTCCGTGAAAAAAGGAGGCCATGGAAACTGAAGGACCAGAAGGGTGCTGGTGTAAGCGCCTACGGCGATGAACGCGGCATGCCCCAGGGTGACAAGGCCTGTGTAACCGATGAGGAGCTGCACCCCCAGGGCGCCCATGGCGGTGTAGCCCACCATGGTGGCGACGCTGACAAAGTAGCCGGGCAACAGCTGGGGAATGCCTACAAAAACGATCAGGAGGAGCAGGATCATCTTGAACTTGATGAAGCGGCTTTGCCACCACCCCTGATCTTCCTCGTAGTACTGATGATAGTCACCACAGGGCAGCCAAACATTGGACATAAAATAACCTCGCCTTGCTCGGTGATTTTATACAAAGCGGCGAAGCCGCGTTATATAAAATCGCTCTGCGATTTTATGTTTACACCCGCTCAATCCGCTCCCAGCCCCACAAACCGTAAGGTTTAAAGAGGAGGAACACGGCCATAAACGCAAAAGGAACAATCTCCTTGACTCCGCCGGGGAAATACTGGTCCAGGTAGGTCCCTGAGAGGTTCTGAAGGATGCCGATAATGATGCCGCCCACAATCGCACCGGGAACGGAATTCAACCCCCCCAGCACCACGGCCGGGAGAACCAGAAGCCCCAGGTAACCGATGGAGATATTGATCCCGTTGATGTTTCCAAGAAGAGCACCGCCCACGCCGGCGCTCATGAACGCGATGGCCCACGCAGCCGCGTACACAAAGCGGGCGCTCACTCCCAGGGAAAGCGCCGCGGTTTCGTCATCGGCGGTGGCCTGCATGGACAATCCCCAACGGGTGTATTTGAAAAAGCAGACGAAGATCACGAGCAGGACAATGGCCAGGATAAAGGACCAAAGATAGACAGGAGAGACCTTGAGGAATCCTATGTCGATGGGCTTGATGCCGAAAATGGGCGGTTCGAACACCCGGGTGTCCGTGCCCCAAATGAACTCGACCATGCCTTTGAAGAAGAACGAAAGTCCAACGGTGACCATGATGACGGCGAGGATAGGTTCGCCGATCAACTTGTCCAGAAAAACCCTTTCGGTCAAGAACCCCAGCACAATACCGACGAGAAGCGTGCCGATCACCGCCAGAATAAAAGGAATCCCTGCCTGGTAGAAGGTCAGAGTCACGTAGGCTCCGATGAGGGTCAGCTCGCCCATGGCCAGGTTCAGAACCCCGGAGCATTTGTAGATGAGCACCCAGCCCAGGGCGACTAGAGCGTAAATCCCACCCACCAGAATCCCAGTAATCAGCGACATCAGAAAGAGCTCCATAAGGGCTCACCTCCTAAAGATGGACGTTCCTGACGTGGAGATCCATTTTAATGCGTTGCTCCCGACCGTCCTCGTAAGTGATGGTGGTGTCCATGTGCACCACGTCGGTCTCCGAGTACAAGCCGCTCAAGATATCCTTGTAACGGTTTTCGACAAAGGCTCGTCGCAGCTTGCTGGTCCTTGTCAGTTCTTCGTCGTCCGCGTCGAACACCTTGTACAGATTGACAAAACGGTGAATTCTGGCGGTTTCGGGAAGATCCCTGTTCGCCTCTTCAATTTGTTTTTGAACCAGGTCATAGACCTCCGGTTTCTGGGACAGCTCCTGATAGCTGGTGTAATTGATTTTCCGTTCATCGGCCCACTTGCCCACCACCGCATAATCGATACACATGACGGCAGTCACATAAGGCCGCTTGTCGCCGATCACCCAGGCTTCCTGGATAAAGGGGCTGAACTTGAGCCGTGTTTCGAGATACTGGGGAGAGAAAGGCCTCCCGTCCCTCAGGGTCATCACGTCTTTGGACCGGTCAAAGACCACGAGGTGTCCGTCTTCATCGATGAAACCGCGATCCCCCGAATAGAGCCAGCCGTCGACCAGGGTTTTCCGGGTGGCCTCTTCGTTCTTGTAATATCCTTGAAAGACGGAGGGACTTCTGGAGAGGATCTCGCCCTCCTCGGTGATTCGAACTTCGGTTTCGGGAATAGGGGTTCCCACCGTGTCGAACTTGACGTCGCCGTCCCGGTGAACAATGGAGATCCCGGCAATCTCCGTCTGGCCGTAAATCTGTTTCAGATTGACGCCGAGGGCATGGAAAAAACGGAAGTGGTCGGGTCCCATGGCCGCACCGCCCGTATAGGCGTGCCTGAGGCGCGACATGCCCAGGTGATCCTTGAGCTTTTTCTGCAACAAGAGGGATGCGAGCCCGTTGAGAATCGACCAGGTCAGTGGAACCGGCTGCTTCTTGAACTTGAGATCGGCGACCTTGTATCCCACCTTGGTGCTGAATTCATAAACCTTGCGTTTGATCCAGGAGGAGTCGATGTATTTGACCTGCACCTGCCGGGTCATGCCTTCGTAAAGCCTGGGAGGAGCGAACATCACGTGGGGGCCGATCTGGCGAATGTCTTCCTTGGCCGTGGTCGGTTCTTCCGGGAAATTCAGGGTGTAGCCCACCTGGAGACCGCAGGAGATGGACATCATCTGCTCGCCGATCCAGGCAAAGGGCAGGTAGGAAACAAAATCGTCCGTGTCGTAGCATGGGTCCACGGCCATGAGATTACGGCCCATGGTCAGCATGTTCCAGTGGCTCAACAGGGCACCCTTGGGAAGAGCCGTTGTTCCGGACGTGTAGAAGAGGAGGCAGATATCGTCCCCATGGCCTTGCTGAATCAGGTTTTCAAAGAGCCCCGGCTCTTTCTGGTCCAACCGGCGACCGAGTTCCTGGACCTCCCTGAGGCTGATCAGGAAATCCTGGCGGTAGTTTCTCATCCCCTTGGGATCATCCCAAAGGATCTTCTCAAGCTTGGGGCAGTCGTTCTTGATGGCCAGAGCTTTATCCACTTCCTCCTGGGTTTCACCGGCAAAGAATTTGGCATCCGAGTGGTCGATGATGTACTTGACCTCGTCCATCATGCAATCCTGGAAGAGCCAGACGCCGATGGCCCCTGCGCAAAGAGCCGCCATTTCGGTCCAGAGCCCTTCAGGCCGGTTGTCGCCGATCATGGCCACCTTATCCCCTTTCTTCAAACCCAGGGAAACCATGCCGAGACAGAGGAATTTCACATTGTCGTAATAGTCCTGCCAGGTGTAGGGGCGCCAGATGCCGAACTCCTTTTCCCTCATGGCCACCTTGGAGTTCCCGTACCGCTTGCACTGGGCAAGGAACAGCTTTGGGATCGTCAGATCTTTGGTCACCTCTATGGCAGCTCCGCTCATCGTTGCCCCCTACCTCCTTGTCGCGTAAAGGTCCTCTTCGCCCAGATAGGCTTTGATCACCTCGGGATTGGTCTGGACCTCCTTCGGGGTTCCGTCCATGATCTTGTTGCCGAAATTCAGGACAAAGACCCGGTTGGAGATGTCCATGACCACGCCCATGTCGTGTTCCACCAGAATACAGGTGACCTTCCATCTCTTCTCTTCATTGATGTCCAGAATGAAGCGAGCCATGTCTTCCACCTCTTCAAGGTTGAGACCGGCCAGGGGTTCGTCCAGCAGCAGAAGTTCCGGGTTGAGGGCAAGGGCCCTGCCCAGTTCCACTCGTTTTTGGAGCCCGTAAGGAAGCATATGAACGGTGTGGTCCCGGATACTCTCGATTTCCAGGAGATCAATGATTTCTTCTTCGATGAACTTCCGGCTCTCCAACTCCTCCTGCTTGGTCTTTCCCACGTAGATGGAGCCGCTGACAATGCCGGATTTCAGGTGAATGTGCCTGCCCAAGCGGATGTTGTCGAGGACCGTCATACCTCCAAAAAGCTCTATTTTCTGAAAAGTCCTTGAAATCCCGAGGGCCGCTCGTTCGTAAGGCCTCATGGAGGTGATGTCCCGTCCCTTGTAAAGGATCCTGCCTCTCTGGGGTTTGTACAGCCCGTTGATGCAATTCATCATGACGGTCTTGCCGGCGCCGTTCGGGCCGATGATGGAGTGGATCTCCCCCTTTTTGACTTCCAGGTCTACGCCTGCCAGGGCGGCCACGCGGCCAAAGTACATGTGAAGATTCTCGATTTTAAGTATGGTCTCGCCCTCACGTATGCCGTTGGCGTTCGCCATGGTGAAGCCTCCGTTTGCGATCGACGCTCTCTAGAATGACAGGGAATGAACAGGAAGGATAATGCTCTCACATACAAAACGAGTATACCCTAATACTTTTTCGGCTTTGCCTTGTCAAGCTCTATTTGATGACGTTGATTCAAAACGATGTAGCTATATGATAGTTACATTACATCACCGTCATGGCGGAGAATCCCGCAGGAGTCCGCTGAGGAATGAGGTGCTTGTGGCACTGGGCGAGGAAGTACTCGTCCGTCATTCCGGCGATGAAGTCCCTCACCACCGCGGCCTTCTGGTTTTGCTCTTGGTACTCGGGGGACATGCCTGCGAGAAATCCCTTGTAGATGTCGGAGTCGCGGTTCTCTGTATCAAGATCGCGAAGATATTTTTCAAAAAGCAGCTCAAACATGAGTTTGATTTTCGGAGTCTGCTTCTTGACTCTCTCATTCATGTAGATCCTTTCGTGGTTGAACGCTTTGAGGGTCACCAGGGCTTGGCTGACCTCCTCGCTGAAGGAGACATGATCGTTTCCCAGGCTGCAGGAGACCAGGTCCTCCACCAGGCTGTAAACGATCTTCCCGTTGGTGTCGCCGAGCACCTTTCGGCACTCTTCAGGGATATCCTTTCGGGTGATCAGTCCAAGCCGGATGGCGTCTTCGATGTCCCGGCCCACATAGCTGATGGTGTCTGCCATGCGGACGACGCAGCCTTCCAGGGTCATGGGAGGGATGTCCGAGGTGGGGTCCTTTTCATGGCTTTCCATTTCGCGATGAAGGTCCCCGAAGGTTTTTTGCCGCTGGGGGGACAGGCGCCGGATGTGGATCTCTCCATTGTGGCAGAGAATGCCGTCCAGAACTTGAAGGGTGAGGTTCCAGCCCCGGCCCTTTCGCTCAATGTGTTCGAGAAAACGGACTCCCTGGATATTGTGAAAAAAATGTCCCAGACCCCTTTGCCGGCAGAGCTCGGAGAGGAATCGCTCTCCGTCGTGACCAAAAGGCGCATGCCCGAGGTCGTGCCCCAGGGCGATGGCTTCGATCAGGTCTTCGTTGAGAGCGAGGAGCCGGCCGATGGTTCTTGCCACTTTGGAGACCAATTGCACATGAAGCACCCGGTGGGTAATGTGATCGTTCTTGATCAGGTAGAAAACCTGCGTTTTGTCGATGTAGCGCGAGTAGGCCAAGGAGTGAAGAATCCGGTCCGCATCGAGTGAGAAATTCTGCCGATGGCCGGCCTGGATGATTTCCTCCTCCGTCCTTCTCACGGCGCTCCGGCTCAAACACGCCCGGGAAGAAAGCCTCTCTTCCTCCTTGCGGTCGAGTTCCGTTCTCAAGTGTTTCAAACGAACGGTCTTATCCAAAAGAAGCCTAACCTCCGTGTCTGTAAAGACTCACACAAACCGGTCCCATCGTGTCATTCCCAGGCGCTGACTGAGGCATCCGGAAAGATTTCTCCCCCGGCTCTTGCCGGGGTCGAAAGGACAGGCGCTGGGCCTGATAGGGATACCGGACCCCTTTTTCTCCCTGCGGGTATGGGAGAGCCTTGCAAAGGGATTATACTATAACGGTCGTCGAGTGAGGAGGTCAATGGATTAAAGCGAACTTTTTTGTTGAAAAACAAAAAAGCAGCTGATAAAAAGTTACGTTTACGATTTTATCATCTGAAGGGATGGTCCAGGAAAAGGCTTGCCTCGAGGAAATTCTTGAGGCGTATCACGAATTCGCACGTCCAGGAAAGCCCCGGTGCCTGACAGCCGTAAGCAGGTGGAGGTCCTGGACGGAGGAAAAACCGAGGGCAGGATCCGAAGCGGTCTGCCCGAACAGAGGAGGAAGGAATGGCAGCAAGCATCAGCATGAAGGAACTCTTGGAAGCGGGCGTCCATTTCGGTCATCAGACCAGACGCTGGAACCCGAAGATGAAACCTTACATTTTCGGATCGCGAAACGGCATTCACATCATCGACCTTCAAAAAACGGTCGCTCTTTTTGCGACCGCTTACGAATTCGTCGTGCGAACGGTGGCGGATGGACACGCGGTTCTCTTTGTGGGGACCAAAAAACAGGCCCATGACGCCATCGTCGAGGAGAGCGAACGGTGCGGGATGTTCTACACGGTCAATCGGTGGCTGGGCGGGACCCTCACGAATTTCCAGACCATTCGAAAGAGCGTGGCCCGGCTCAAGGAGCTGGAAAACATGAAAGCCGACGGGTCTCTCAACCGCTACACGAAGAAAGAGGCCATGAAGATGGAAAAGGATCTTCTCAAACTTGAAAAGAACCTGGGCGGCATCAAGAACATGGACGAACTGCCCGGAGCCGTTTTCATCGTGGACCCCAAGAAGGAGTACATCGCGGTGCAGGAGACGAGAAAGCTCGGGATTCCCCTGGTGGCCATCGCAGATACCAACTGCGATCCCGACGACATCGATTACATCATTCCGGGGAATGACGATGCGATCCGGGCCATCCGATTGATCACCTCGAAGATTGCAGACGCCTGCATCGAAGGGCACAACCTCGCCGAAGAACGATTGAGGGCGCAGGCCGAGGTGGAGAAAGAGAAGGAGGAGGCGGCCGTGGAGCCGATCGCTGCAGCGGAGGGGGAAAAGAAGGGTCCTGAGATCATCGTGCTGCCCAAGAGAGAAGCAGACGAAGACAACGATAGCCTGATGGAGGATGAATAAATTGGATATTAACGCCGCGTTGGTAAAGGAACTGAGAGAGAAGACCGGAGTCGGGATGATGGACTGCAAGAAGGCGCTTCAGGAAAGCGGAGGCGACCTCAAGCTGGCCATTGAGTACCTGCGGAAAAAGGGCATTGCCACGGCCAAGAAAAGGGGAGGAAGAGCCACCTCCGAAGGCCAGGTGGCCGCCTACATCCACCCCGGAGCCAAGATCGGGGTCCTGGTGGAAGTGAACTGCGAAACAGATTTCTCCGCAAAAACAGAGGACTTTTCAGCCTTTGTAAAAAATGTGGCCATGCAGATCGCAGCAGCCAATCCTCTTTCCGTGGACCGGGAGGGCATTCCTGCCCCGGTGCTGGAAAAGGAAAGGGAGATTTATGCCACTCAGGCCAAGGAGTCGGGCAAACCGGAAAAGGTCATCGACAAGATTGTGGAAGGGAAGTTGTCCAAGTTTTACTCGGAAGCCTGCTTGCTCGAGCAGCCCTACGTGAAGAATCCGGACATCAAGGTCCAGGACCTGTTGAACGAACTCATGGCCAAGACAGGGGAGAACATCGTGATCCGCCGTTTTGCCCGATACCAGCTGGGAGAGCCGGATGAGCGCTAAGAAGCCTCGGTTCCGGCGCATCCTCCTCAAGCTGAGCGGGGAAGCCCTGATGGGCCACAGACCCTACGGCATTGATCCGGCGGTGCTCCAAACCGTGGCCGAGGAGGTAAGGCTTGTCCATGAACTGGGCGTGGAAACAGGCATCGTGATCGGCGGAGGCAATATCTTCCGGGGTCTCCATGCGTCGGAATACGGCCTGGGCCGTGTGGCGGCCGACCACATCGGCATGCTGGCCACCGTGATGAACGCCCTTGCCCTCAGGGAGGCGCTCTCCCAAAAGGGCCCTGAGGTGAGGGTCCTGTCGGCCATCGAGATGGACAAAATCGCCGAGCCTTACATCCGAGACAAGGCGGTCAGCCATCTGAGGCGGGGAAAAATCGTCCTTTTTGCGGCTGGCACGGGCAATCCCTATTTCAGCACGGATACGACCGCGGCGCTCAGAGCCATGGAGATCGGTGCCGAGGTTTTTCTAAAGGCCACGAAGGTGGACGGGGTGTACGATGCGGACCCGGAGAAGGTCCCTTCTTCCCGGTTCTTTCCCCGGCTGACCTACCAGGAGTTTCTGGAAAAGAATCTTCAAGTGTTGGACATGACGGCCGTGACCCTGGCCATGGGGCAGAACCTGCCCATTGTGGTGTTCAATCTCAAGAAAAAGGGGAACATCAGAAGGGTGATCCTTGGAGAGAAGCTGGGAACCCTCATTTCAGGGAGATCGAAATGAAAGACGAAATCCTTTCCGAATGCCGGCAGAACATGGCGAAGACCATCGATGCGCTCAAAAAAGACTTTATGAGGATCCGGACCGGCCGGGCTTCCACGGCCCTTCTGGAGGGCATCCGGGTGAACTGTTATGAGACGCAAATGCCTTTGGATCAGGTGGCGTCCCTGTCCGTGCCTGAAAGCCGTCTCATCACGATCAAGCCCTGGGACCTTTCCATTATGACGGAAATCGAAAAGAGCATTCTCAAGTCGGAACTGGGGCTCACGCCGATCAACGACGGGAAAATCATCAGGATTCCCGTGCCCCCTCTGAGTGAGAGCCGGAGGAAGGAACTGGCCAAGGTGGCGAAGAAGATGGCGGAAGAGGGAAAGATCGGAGTGCGAAACCATCGCCGGGAAGCCAATGAGCTTTTGAAGGAGCTCAAGAACGAGAAGGAAATCTCGGAGGACGAATTATTTCGCGCCCAGGAGGAGGTTCAGAAGATTACGGACGATTTCATCAAGAAAATCGATGAAATCACCGCGGAAAAAGAAAAGGAGATTCTGGAATTCTGAGGTCCACCCCTCCCTCCTTTCCGGCCGTTGTCGAACGCCTCAACATGGAAACCTTGGATCTTCAAAAATTGCCTCAACATGTAGCCATTATCATGGATGGCAACGGTCGATGGGCCAAACAGCGGGGTATGAGCCGCATCCGGGGCCACGAGGAGGGAGCGGAGTCTGTTCGGGTCATTGTTCGGGCGACCCGAGAGATCGGGATTCCCTGGCTCACCCTTTACGCCTTTTCAGAAGAGAACTGGAGACGGCCGAAGCTGGAAGTCGAAGCCCTCATGGTGCTGTTGAAGCGATTTCTGCAATCCGAGACGCGGGAAATGCTGGACAACGGCATTCGATTTCAAGCCATCGGCAGGCTTCACAAGCTGCCCAACGACGTTCAGAAGACCCTCCGGGAGACAGTGGAGAAGACCGTGGCAAACCGGGAGATGGTGCTCACTCTTGCATTGAGCTATGGGGGCAGGCAAGAGATGACCGATGCGGTCCGGACGATGATTCAAAAGGCTGAAGCGGGAGAAATGCGTTCCTCCCAGGTCAGCGAAGCCCTGGTTGCGGAGCATCTCTACACGGTGAACATGCCTGATCCGGACTTGCTCATTCGGACCAGCGGAGAGTGCCGAATCAGCAATTTTCTCCTGTGGCAGATTGCCTATGCCGAAATCTACATGACCCCGACCTACTGGCCGGACTTCAGGAAGGAGCAATATATCGAAGCCCTGATCGAATACCAGAAAAGAGAACGGCGGTTCGGCGCCACAGGAGACCAGGTCGCTCCGTCCAGAGAAGAGCGTGATCAATGAACGGTCGGAGGGGGAAAGACGTTCCTCCATGACGCATTTGAAGAGATGGCTCACCGCAATGATTGCCCTCCCCGTTTTGATCTACATCATCGGGGTCGGCCCTCTCTGGCTTTTCCAGCTCCTGCTGCTTGTCGCCTCCTGCATCTCTCTTCACGAATTTTTCAACCTCGCCTCTCCGAAACTGCCCTGGATCCCAAGAATGCTCGCCTTCGCCCTTTGCGCGTTGCTCTTGGTCGTCTTCTCCCAGGGGGAGCGCTGGCTCGCCCTTGCGATGCTGAGTTCGGCCGTCATGGTTGGGATGAGCTTCTATCTCTTCTCCGAGCCGGAGCGCAGGAAGGAAGTCGTGGAGGGCATGGGGGCCTCGGTTCTGGGGGTTGTCTACATCGGCATTCCTCTTTGCCTGCTGGCACTCCTGCGCCAGGCACCCAGGGGAAAGGAGTGGATTTTCTTTCTTCTCACGGTTATATTTTTAGGCGACACGGGAGCTTTCTACTGCGGCCGACTCCTGGGAAGGCGCAAGCTCTATGTGTCCGTGAGCCCTGGGAAGACGTGGGAAGGGGCGGTCGGGGGCTTCGCGGTCAGTGTGCTGGGGGGAGTGGTTTTCTCCAAGCTCTTCAGCCTCCATGGATCCGTGTGGACCGTGGCCGCGCTCTCCGGAGGGCTCTCTATCGCCGGCCAGGTGGGAGACCTCGTGGAGTCCATGATCAAGAGGAATGGCGGAGTCAAGGACTCGGGAAAGATTCTCCCGGGGCACGGCGGTTTTCTCGATCGAGTGGATGCGCTCTTGTTCGCGATCCCGGTGTGTTATGCATTTGTCATGGGGTGAAGAAGGGAGTAACAGAAAAACGCGATTTTTGACTTTTTACCAACGCACCAAACCTTAGGGACTGTCTTTCTGTTTTGTGCATTGGAGTATTTCTTTTTCGAATTTGTTTCGATTTTCGTGCGTCGCGCTTCGAATTGGGCTGCGGCCCAAGTGCTGCAAGGGGACATGTCTCATTACTCCATTCCGAGAGGGAGCGCTCATTCATGAGTCCTCATTCTTTTGATGCCCAGAGAGTCCTCGTGACGGGAGGAGCCGGGTTCTTAGGATCCCATTTGTGCGAGAGATTGCTGGCCCAAGGGCATTCCGTGATCTGCCTGGACAATTATTTCACGGGGCAGAAGCGCAATATCTACCCGCTGCTTGGGCACCCTTCGTTTGAAGCGATCCGCCACGACCTGGTCAATCCCATTTTCGTGGAAGTCGACCAGATCTACAACCTGGCCTGTCCTGCGTCTCCGGTTCACTATCAGTACAATCCCGTGAAGACCATCAAGACGGCCGTCATGGGGGCTATCCACATGCTGGGACTGGCCAAGAGGGTGAAGGCCAAGATTTTGCAGGCCTCCACCAGTGAGGTCTACGGGGACCCTTCCGTTCACCCGCAGGAGGAGAGTTACTGGGGCAACGTGAACCCCATCGGGCTTCGCGCCTGCTATGACGAAGGAAAGCGATGTGCGGAAACGCTCTTCTTCGACTATCACCGACAAAACAAAGTGAACATCCGGGTGGTGAGGATTTTCAACACCTACGGCCCCCGGATGCATCCCCATGACGGACGGGTGATCAGCAACTTCATCATGCAGGCTCTGAGGGATGAACCAATCACCATTTTCGGGGACGGTCTGCAAACCCGATCCTTCTGCTATGTGGACGACATGGTGGAAGGCCTGGTGCGCATGATGAACAGCCCTGATGACTTTGTGGGGCCGGTCAACCTGGGGAACCCCGGGGAGTACACCATGCTGGAACTCGCCGAGACCATCCTCCGGCTCACCGGGTCCAGGAGCCGTCTGCAGTTTCAGGCCTCCCCCATGGATGATCCCAGGAGACGACAGCCCGACATCGGACTGGCCAAAGAGAAGCTGGGATGGCAACCCACGGTCGGGCTTGAGGAAGGGCTGCAGAAGACCATTGCCTATTTCAGGGAGATCCTCGAACGGCCATGAAAAGAATCGCTCTCATCGGTTCTACCGGCTCCATCGGGTGCAGCGCTCTCCGGGTGATCGAGTCTCGCCCTGACGCGTATCGGGTGGTGGCGCTCGCCGCCGGCAAGAACATGGATCTTCTCGCCGAGCAGGTCCGGAAGTTCCAGCCCCTGCAAGTGGCTGTCTTGGGCGATCGGGAGGCCGAAAGCCTCAAGGAACATCTGGACGGCGCGGAGAAAACGAGGATTGTCTCCGGCACGGATGGATTGATCCGTGTCGGGACCTTGGAAGAAGTGGACACGGTGATCTCGGCCATCACGGGCGCCGCAGGCCTCGTCCCGACCTATGCGGCGATCCGGGCCGGGAAAAACATCGCCCTGGCCAACAAGGAGACCATGGTCATGGCCGGCCCCCTGGTGATGG
>Ga0101944_10004736_pt1 | contig 16371 bp, 19 predicted proteins | sample DewCreD2012metaG_FD_75245 | JGI IMG/M metagenome (GOLD analysis project Ga0101944, IMG submission 75245) | Hot spring sediment bacterial and archeal communities from British Columbia, Canada, to study Microbial Dark Matter (Phase II) - Dewar... ...
ATAAAGAATCTAAAATGATGTAAGTTTTTTGTTTTCATAAAAATATTTTACCACAAATAAAAAACATAATGAATCTTTGATCAAAATAAACAACTTAAAAAAGCTACCCGAAAGTAACTTTTTTAATCCCTCCACACCTTTTTTGTTCTATTTAAACTTTCTTTACCATTGGCAAACCAGTTCTAGCATTTTCAATAACCTTCATTCCTGCTGGCAATGCATCTAGGGCAAACTTTGGATTCATTTTATCTTTACCAGAAAACCAGAAAATTACTTGTTTTCTGCCGCCCTTTAGGGTCACTTCCTTTGAATGAAGGAAATAATCCTTGCCGCTTTTTTTGCTCTTTACGGTATAAGCCATTTTACACCTCCTTGAGGTCCCTTGTGATTTTTCCACAGGGATTATTTATATTAACTTTATTATACCTGTTGCAAACCTGTTAGTCAAAGCTAGACAAGAAAATAATAAACTAAGAAAGCAAAAAATTAAAGGTTGATATAAAAAAATAGCTTTTACAAGCTATTTTATAAAATAACCAATTTATTCTATAGAAACAAAAATAATTCACTTTTTAATCCGAAAAACAAACCGTATCACCCCAGAGACCTATTTTTTCTTTCTGAGCCAATCTTTGAGCCTCCTGGAATTCAGACTGATATTTATATGGAATTTGGTAAGTATATTCATAAGCATAGCCTTCCATAATGAGCTTTAAATTCAAGAAAGAACCGTCTTCCAGAAAAATATAAGCTAAAGATCTTCCATACTTGTCTTTCTCACCCTGAGTTGAATCTCTTTCTATATATATGCTTTGGCCAGTTAAAATTGATTTTGTGTAATCAGAAGCCTGCAAACCAAAACATTCTACTGATTTCCTTGGGTCAACTATTTCGGGTGTATTCACCCCAATTAACCTTACTCTGTTTTCCACTCCATTTACCTCAACATCAATCGTATCACCATCCACCACTCTTAACACCTTATAAGGACCTTCTTTATTAGATATATCACTAGCTCTTTCTTCTTTTTGCTGATATTCATTTAAACCAGATTCATCAATACTTTTTGAATAAGAAATAAAATAAAAACCTATAACCAGGATAAATAAAAAAATAAAACCTAAAAGATTTTTGAGAAGGGAACGACCAAATATTTTCAAGAATAAATTTAGTATATTTTTTGCAATCATAATGAAACTGGCTTTAATGGACGAAATCCGAACTTTTTTTCAGGAAAATCCGGATTCTGAATGAATGAATTTGCGGGGCGTCCTGTGGGGGGGGCAGGATCGCCCCGCCTGAATCCCCAAAATCCAAAAACTTGTCCGCCTCAGGAGGATTTCCGTCGCCGCTTTATTAAATTTTAGTGTACTAAAATTTAATTCCTAATTTAAGATTCAACCTTTTTATTATATCAAAAAATAGAGAAAACAAAAACCGCCATATTTCAGGCGGTTAACTTTTATGGATGTCTTTCACATCATTCACCGAGATCACTCCCCCTCAAGAATTTAGAAACAAACCGAAAGGCCAAAGGTGGTTTCTGCAATAGGGATATGACAAGATAGAGAACCCCCGTGACTGCAAGGATAGCCACGCATATAGTCATTATGAGAATGAATGCATTTGCTGTACCGATAAGTGCCGACAGACCAACAAGCGAGGAAAACGCAACATTTAAAAATATTTCAAAAATACGTCGCATTTCTCGGCTTTGAAAATCACGACCTTTTGCAATTATGCAGTATGTTTCAGACAGAACGAGAACATAATTTACGGGGAAAAAGATAATGCCTGCTTTCTCCATCCCGTGATCGAATGAATCAATGATCTGGGGGAAAAAATGATTCATCCAAAAAACCCTGTAAACCCAGAAGCCAAATGACCCCACGGCCAGCAACCGACATGTAGCCAACACAATTTTCATTTTTCTCATCTCCTTTTTCTTCCGAATCCCGAAAGGGGTGTACATTCGGGCCATATACTCTTCCTTGATTCCCCTACATACCTTTCTTTCCGTACCCGTGAAGTAAGCTCATCGCGTTCACGTACAACGGTTTCATATTTCCACTTTTCTACTAGATACGCAACGATGAGTATCCCTACGATAATGCAAAATATCGGATCACGCTTAATGAGTTCCATCATTTTCCTCATCTCCTTCGTCGGATTTTTTTACAGAGTTTTCCCTAAAAGCACGATAATTATACATATTTTCCTCCTGACTCATGTCATGGAACTCTAAGTCTACCATTAACCCAGGAATTAAATCGGAAACAAATTCTTGGAATTTTTGGATAAACTCGTCCATGATCTTGATCTTCCATTTGTTGACTCTTATGTCAGGAGGAGTGCCCTGTTCCCATTCCTCGCTAAAACTAAACCCATACCTTTTTGATGGCACGCGTAGCTCATCTTCTCTACAGACGAACCCTAATAGGCACTTTACTACTTTGTGTACTCTAAGATGTTGGCTAGTTTTAGCATCGTAAATATTGAAGCCAACTCTGAGTTGCTGACCGTCATCTTCATAGAGGGTAAATCTAATCCGTGGCTCCTCGGCATCTAGTAGCAGTTTCATTGAGATCATCTCCTTTTTTAGTGTTTATTTCCAGATAATCATAATTCCACACCATGCAAAAAACATTGCAATCATAAAATTAAATAATAGGGGCATGAAACTAAGAAATGCAAACGGACATTTCGGATTTTTTATGATTGACGATACTCCTATACCAAAAGTAATGAAGAAAGCTAATGATACTACAAGCCAGAATATCCCACCGAGAATCTCTCTCATTTTTCTCATCTCCTTTTTTAATGTTCAATTTATTGGCTTATTATAGCAGATAATTTTATATTTGTCAATAATATTTTACCTATTTTGGACAAAATTGTTTTATTGACAGATTAAGTATATTTGATAAGATATAAATATAAGAATGTTGTCAAAATTATTTGACATAATAAAGAGTAAATATGTTAGAAAAAGAACTAAAAGAATTGGGTTTTGATGAAAAAGAAGCGATGGTCTATATCGCCCTACTTGAGTTGGGCCCCTCTCCCGTAGCTATGATCGCCAAAAAAACCGGCATTAAAAGAACCGGAATTTATTATGACTTGGAGAACCTAAGGGAAAAGGGTTATATTTCTGAAACCGTTGAAAATAAAAAGAAAAAGTATATTGCGGAAGAGCCAGAGAGAATCAAAAAGATTTTTCAGCAAAGGGTTGAGAGATTAAATCAAATCATCCCCGACCTTACTAACCTTGCAACTACAAATCTTTCAAAACCTTCCGTCCGCTACTTTGTTGGCAAAGAAGGATTAAAAATAATGTTTTTAGATAGTTTGGAATTACCAAAGAAATCCGAGATTCTTGCTTTTGTTTCTGACGAACCAGAAAAGTTTTTGCCAGAATTCATAAAAACCTATCGAGCGAAAAGAATTAAAAAGAAAATTATCTACAAAGGCATTATCAAAGAAAGCAAACGAGCGAAAGAATTAAAAAGACATGCAAAGAAATTATATTTTGAATTTAAACTTATCCCTGCGAACATATTTGATCCAAAACTTGAAATCAACATTTATGGGAACAAAATAGTTTTTGCTTCTTTTGAATACGAATTACTTGGAGTTATGATAGAATCAAAAATCATCGCCGATACGATGAGGCAGATATTTAATTTAGTTTGGGAAAAATACTAGATCTATTTTTATTTCAATAATTCATCAGCTTTAGCTCCAATCGCCAAAGCTATTTTTTCTATTGTTGAAAGTGTGGGGTTTCTTTTACCATTTTCAATTCCACTAATAAAAGAACGATGGACATTGAGTTTTCGTGCGATTGCTCCTTGGGATAATTTCTTTTCCGTTCTAATCTTTTTTAAATTTTTTCCTAATTGTGTTGCTATTTTTGACATATATTATTTCTATTATAAATGTTGTTGCATTATTAGACAATGTTGTATTATAATGATACATAGATATTAGGGAGTCCTTATTCACACGCGCACGGGTTGGGTGGGGCAAGTGTGAAAAGCGGCGGCGGAAATCCTCCTGAGGCGGACAAGTTTTTGGATTTTGGGATTCAGGCGGGGCGATCCTGCCCCCCCACAGGACGCCCCGCAAATTCATTCATTCAGAATCCGGATTTTCCTGAAAAAAAGTTCGGATTTCGTCCATTAAAGCCAGTTTTAAAACGAATTCGCGATTTTTGGGAATTTTTTGGCCGAATTTCAGAAATTCCGAATTAAATTTTTCTAGTATTTTCCACGAATTTTTTCGAGCCGATCTTTTACCCAAAAGCGATTAACAAATAAGAATGTAGTCCCTCGGGAATACTCGGGACAAAATTCTTTACATAAATTTTAGAAAGGAGCGAACTTTGAAATATTTTATCTACGCGAGAAAATCAACTGACGAACCAGAAAGACAAGTTCTTTCTATTGAAGCTCAAATCACAGAATTGAAAGAACTTGCCGAGCGAGAGCATATTGAGATTGTAAATACATTTATAGAGTCTCAAACCGCCAAAGAACCGGGCAGACCAATTTTCAACGATATGCTCTCGCGCATGGAAAAAGGAGGAGCTCAGGGGATTTTAGCGTGGCATCCAGACCGTCTTGCTCGTAATAGCGTTGATGGTTGGCAGAGTTATCTATCTCATCGATACAGGACACATCACAGCGCTAAAATTCCCGACTTTCTGGTTCGATCCTACACCCCAAGGAAAATTTATGTTATCAATCGCTTTTGGGCAATCAAAGTATTACATTGATAATCTTTCGGAGAATGTCAAAAGAGGGCTTAGGCAAAAAGTAAGACATGGCGAACAAGTCGGAGTAGCACCCACGGGATACCTGAATGACAAACTAAATCACAAAATAGTTCCCGACCTAAATAAACTTCCACTCATTCAAAAACTTTTTGAGATGTACTCAACCGGAAACCATTCTCTGAAATCCCTCCGAAAGATTATCAATGATCTTGGCTTGACTTCAAGAAATAATAAACCGCTCTCCGTTTCTAATGTTCAGTTTATTTTGAGTTCGCCTTTTTACTATGGTGCATTTATGTTCAAAGGCGAACTACATCAAGGAAAGCATGAGCCAGCAATCTCAAAGAAACTTTTTGATAAATGCCAAGAAGTCATGCAAACCAAATCTCACAAAGTAACGAAAAGCGTCATAGAATATCCATTTCGCAAATTATTCCAATGTGGCGAGTGCGGATGTTCCATAACATCTGAGATACAAAAGGGTCATAACTATTATCATTGTACAAAGAAGCGAGAAAAATGCTCTCAGCCTTACATTCGCGAAGAATCTCTCGCCACAAATATTTGCGAAATACTTCAGAAAGTTTCTTTGAACCCAGATTGGGCTGACGACATGATAACAATGTTAAATAGTGAAAAACAAGAGACCGCCCAATCTGATGCCCTTTTTGCTCAAAAACTAAAAAGTGAAATCGCAGGACACGACGAAAAACTTCAAGACCTTCTTGACCTTATGCTAGACAAAATAATTTCTAAAGACGAATACACTACTAAAAAGCAAACGGTGCTCAATCAAAAAATAGACATTCAAGAAAATTTGAAGGTTTTTGAGCAAAAGGGCAATTGCTGGCTCGAACGCGCGAGAACATTTATTTTAGCAGCAAAACAAGCCAAGATCATCTCTTTGAGTAAGAATTTTTCAGAAATGAAAAATTTCTTAAAAAAGATCGGCTCGAACCCGCTTCTGCGGGATAGAGAAATTACCATTTCTCTCAAAAATGAGTGGAAAATACTGGAAAAATTCAATTCGGAATTTCTGAAATTCGGCCAAAAAATTCCCAAAAATCGCGAATTCGTTTTAAAACTGCGGGACTAGGGCTCGAACCTAGATTAGCGGATTCAGAGTCCGCTGTCCTACCATTAGACGATCCCGCAATAGGTTAAATCAAAAATATCTTATCATATTTATTATAAAAATAAAAGCTGAGATAAGTCAGCTTTTAAATTATATTTTTAAAAATTATCCTAATCAATATTTTTTGAAGCCCCTATGTCTTTCTCTTTTTTTATTTTTGGTTTTCTGATCCAAGCATAATATGAAAATAATATTATCAAAGTAAAATCAGTTAAAATAATAATAATGGAAGAAATAAACCCGATTTCTAAAAACCAAAAATTTACTGGTAATATATTTTGAGAAATCAACCAGACAAAAAATATCATTTCAGCAATCAGGGCACCAATTAAAACTTTTGCAATTTCTTTTAACATATATCCTCCTATTGATTTTTTATTATATTTAAAGTATTATTTAATCTTTTTAAACTTTCTTCTTTACCTAAAACCCAAATTAATTCAGCTGGTGAAGGCGAGGCTTTTTCTCCAGACAAAGCAACACGCACTGGCCAAAAAACATCTCCGTTTTTTAATCCATTAACAGAAACCACCTCACCCAAAAAAGAATTTAATTCTTCAATACTCTCCAATTTAACATCATCAAGTAATCCAAGACTCTCAATAGTTTTTTCAAGTCCTTTAATAGTGTCCTGCCATTCACTTTTGCCAAACTTTATCATTTCTCTATCAATGTTTATATCTTTAAAGAAAAAAGCTGTAATTAAATCAAAATCAGTTAATAAAACCATGCGTTCTTTGACTATTCTTACAATCTTTTGACAATACAAATTGTCAAATCTTGAAAAGTCTATTTTTGAGTATGGCTTGATCTTCTCCAAAAGAGATTCGTCTTTCGTCTTCCGGATATAGTAGGCATTAAAATGATTAAGTTTTTCAATATCAAAAAATGCCGGCGACTTATTTACCCTTGAAACATCGAACTCTTTTTCTAATTCTTGCAGAGTAAAAAATTCCCTTTCATCTCCTGGATTCCAACCCAATAACGCAATAAAGTTTATAATTGCCTCGGGAAGGTAGCCCTGCTCCTTAAAAGCTTCTACAGAAACCGACCCTTCTCTTTTGCTCAATTTTTTCTTGTCTTTACCGACAATAACAGGTAGGTGAGCATAACGAGGCGCTTGCCAACCAAAGCACTGATAAAGGAAAAGATGCTTTGGGGTAGAACTAAGCCATTCATCTCCACGGAAAACATGAGTGATTCCTTGTTCGTGGTCGTCTACTATCGCTGCAAGATGATATGTCGGAAAACCATCCGCCTTAATTAAAACGGTATCGTCAATCAGGGAATATTCGAATTCAATATCCCCCCTAATCATATCATCGAAAACAAGCTTGCCCCTTTCTGGCATTTTCAAGCGTATAACATGAGAATCCCCACTTGCGATTCTTTCGATAGTTTCTGCTAAAGGCAAGACCCTACAACAACGATCGTATCCCGTAGGCTTATGATTTTTTTCCTGTTCCTTTCTCAGAGCTTCGAGTCTTTCAGGAGAACAAAAGCAAGGGTACGCAAATCCTTTTTGAATAAGTTCGCGCGCATATTCTTTATAAAGAGATGTACGTGCTGATTGGTAAATTGGGTCTTCGTCCCAATTAAGTCCAAGCCATTTAACTGTCTCCAACATTCTTAATTCAGAATCCTTCACTAGTCTGTTTTGATCCGTATCTTCAATGCGAACCAAAAAATCTCCTCCATTTTTTCGCGCAAAAAGATACGGAAAAAGAGCGGCACGCGCCGAGCCAATATGAAACTCACCAGTCGGGCTGGGTGCAAAGCGTGTGCGAATTTTATTTGAATTATTTTCCATGTATGCTATTTTATCACCTTTTTATCAATTATTGAAGTCCTCGATATGATTAATTTTATAATTATTGTTTTTTTCGTCTCGTATTATTTCAATAACATCTATTCTTAAATTATAATCGTCACTTGCTTTTATGTAATTTAGAAAGCAATCCATAGCCATATTAATCCTCTCCAATTTTTTCCAATCAACCGCTTCCTGTGGTTCTCCAAAAAAATTATTTTTTCTAGTTTTTACTTCTACAAAAATCAGAGTGCCATCTTTTTGCGCAATAATATCGATTTCTCCATATTTGCAAAAATAATTTCTTTTTATAATTTTATATCCACAATTAACAAGATAACCACAAGCAATACTTTCTCCTCTATCACCAATTTTTCTTTTTTCTGTTTTTTGTTTTTTGTTTAACATTTTTTTGTTGTCATCCTCGAACTCTAATTTATCTTTTAAAAATTATATATAAAGAAGATAAAGAGAATATCGGGGATCCAGTTCGTTTTAATATTATATAGAATTTTAATATATATTCTTGTTGTTGTGGATCCCCGACTTACTATTGAGTACAACAGTGCTCGGGGATGACAACGTTGATATTGGCTTAAACAATTTTCTGTGTTCAGGACAAACCCCAAGCTTTTTCAAAGCTTCAACATGCTTAACAGTCCCATATCCTTTATGATTTTCAAAACCATATTCTGGGTATTTTTTCGATAGTTCAATCATATATCTATCACGTGTAACTTTGGCAATAATCGAAGCTGCCGCAATCGATAAAACCTTTTGATCACCTTTGATAACTCTCTCTTGTTTTATATTTAAATCTTTTATTAGAAACCCATCTACCAAAGCGTAATCTGATTTTTTTACTAGCCCTTCAACTGCTCTTTTTAAAACTAATTGATTTGCATTACCTAAACCAATTTCATCAATTTCAGCCGAACTAATACTCGCTATACTATATATTATATCTTTATTTTTAATTAATTCCTCAAATATTATTTCTCTCTGTTGTTCGTTTAGTTTTTTCGAATCAGCAATTCCCAAATTTTGAGATTTGAGATTTGAGATTTGAGATATTATTGTCGCTGCCGCGACAATAGGTCCCGCCCAGGGACCACGACCAACTTCGTCCACCCCACAGACACAAGAAAAGCCCATGTCATGCAGGGCTTTCTCATATTCTTCAAATTCGATTTTTTTATTTAGATTTTTCTTCATCTTTATTCTCTTTGGTAACTTCCTCTTTTTCTTCATCTGCAGATTCAATTTTTTCATTAGGCGCTTCCTCTTTTTTTACTTCCTCAACTTCCGGTTCTTCCATTTTTTCATCAGAAGCTTCGTCTTTAATAACTTCTTCTGAGTTAGATACAACATTTTGTATCTCTGCAATTTCTTCCTTGTTTTCTTGATTTCCTTCCTCCACTGGCATTGGGGCCAAATCATCTGTTGTTTCTGCATTTTCAACTTCGTCTTCTTTGAGCCCTATTTCTTCCATCATTTTTCTTTGTTTACCTTTTAATTTGGCTGCTTTTCCAGTAAGAACTCTCATAAAAAATATTTTACTTCTTCTCACTTTTGAACTACGAAGAACCTTTACACTTTCAATATTTGGACTATTTAATAAAAATTTTTTTTCAACACCTACACCGCTAGCAATTTTACGAACTGTAATAGAAGCTGTAACACCGTTTCCTCCTTCTCGAGATATAACTATACCTTCAAAAACCTGTATTCTAGTTTTCGCTCCTTCTGTAATTTTTTGGGAAACTTTAACAATATCACCAGTCTTTACATCTGGGATAGATTTTTTCAAAGATTTTTTATTTATTAGCTCAATTAAAGAATTCATTTTTTTCTTTTTACAAAATTAATAAATTAGGTCAAAAGACCCTGTATTTATAAATTTTAACATAGATTAAAGATATTTACAATATCTTTAAGATTCAACCTCTATTTTAGGATTAGAACCCAGTATCATTGATAGTTCTCTAGAGAGCTGACTATCGTTTTTTATTTTAAATGAAGTTAAAATCTTTCTTTGCTTTCCTTCTTGATCTTCCAAAATAATAATCAAAGGGCTGCGACCTTCATATTTATACAAGACTCTTTTTATACGGTTGAATTTATCAATATCAACATTTGAACCAAGGTTGATTAAAACTTTTTCATTAGAATTTGATTCATTATCTATGGTTGGCTCATTTTTCAAATTTGAACTAATTTGATTTTGATTAGAATTAACATTTGAGTTATTTTGATAAGGACGATTGTAATTACCTCCGTTTCTAGTAGCAGGCGCTTTCCAATTTTCATAATCTTCTATTAACTGTGGGTTAAATTCATCAAATTTATTTACTAGTATTTTTATAGCAGCATCTTTTGTTGATACTTTTCCTTGTGCTATTACGATTTTGCCTTCCACCCAAAAATCTGGTTTTTCAGCTAAAACTTTTGGGAAAACCAAAAGTTCAGTCTGAGCCATAAAGTCCTCAAAAACAACAAAAAGCATTGGTTCCTTGGATCGTGTCATTATTTTTTGAATTTTTGAAATAACACCTAAAATTTTTACATCCTTACCTTCGTCATTTTCATTTAAATCATTAATGGCTTTAAATTTAGTACCTATAAAATCTTTATACTGAGTAAGAGGGTGAGAAGATATATAAATACCAAGTAACTCCTTTTCCCAATCAAGCCTATCCTTATCATTTGCAGGAGAAACAATAGATAGGTTTATTTTATTAATCTCAGCAGCCTGAACTGTATTACCAAAAATATCCATTTGAGTGGAATCTTTTTCTTTTCGAATATTTTGAGCAAAAGATAAAATACCATCCAGTGATTGAAGCATCTGGTTTCTTTCACCAAATTGATCCAATGCACCACATTTTATAAGACTTTCTAGAGATTTTTTATTTATTTCATTGCTAGCCGTTCGTCTAATAAAATCTTCCAAAGAGGTAAATTTTCCACCTTCTTTTCTGGCTTCCTCTATTACATTTATTGGTCCCTCACCAACATTTTTAATCGCAGATAAAGCGTACCTAATTTTCTTTTCACCCGGAACAACAGCAAAAGTCATAAAAGATTCATTAACATCAGGAGCAGCAACTTCTATTCCCATTGATCGACACTCATCAATTTCTTTGGCTATACGATCCAGGTCATTTTTATCCGAAGTCATAAGAGCTGCCATAAAAGCCTCTGGGTAATGCGCCTTCAAGTAGGCGGTTTGATAAGCAATCATAGCATAGCAAGCAGCGTGAGACTTATTAAAACAATACTGCGAAAATGCCTCCCATGTTGACCAAACATGTTCAGCAATTTCTTTTGAAATCCCATTTTTTTCACAACCAGGAATAAATACATCTTTCATTTTTGCCATCAAGTCTGCTTTCTTTTTTCCAATTGCTTTACGCAAAGTATCTGCTTGGCCACCAGTAAGCCCCGCCATATCTTTTGAAAGCTTTATTATTTGTTCTTGATAAATAGTAACGCCATAAGTATCTTTGAGTGCCGCCTCCATAGATGGGTGCTCATAAATGATTTTTTCCTTACCGTGTTTACGATTAATAAAAGACTCTATAAATTGCATTGGTCCAGGACGATACATGGCCACCATAGCTGTAATATCTCCAAAAACAGTTGGTTTTAAATCTTTTATATATTTTTTCATCCCATCCGATTCTAGCTGAAATACACCTGTGGTTTCACCTCTTTGCAAAAGCTCAAATGTTTTCTCGTCATCCATTGGTAAATTGTTCAAATCTATATCTTGATCGTAAACCTTTTTTATAATACGAAGCGCATTACCCATAATAGTTAAATTGGCAAGCCCAAGAAAATCCATTTTTAACAAACCAACTTCCTCAAGATGATTCATTGTATATTGAGTAACGGCCGAAATGTCACCCTTTTGGGCTCTTTGAACAGGAACATGATCAGTAACAGGATCTCGAGATATAACTACACCTGCAGCATGCATCGAAGCATGACGAGCAACGCCTTCTAGTTTTAGAGTCAAATCTAACATTTCTTTTATTCTTTGATCGTTTTTATATAAATCTCCCAATTCTTTTACAGTATCAATAGACTCCTTTAAATTCATTTTTTCTGGAATCATTTTTGCTATTTGATCAACCTCAGTATAAGTAAAACCCAGTACTCTTCCTACATCCCTTACCGCCATGCGGGCCGCCATAGTACCAAAAGTAATAATCTGTGCCACACGATCAGCCCCATATTTTTCCATAACATAGTTAATAACCTTGCCACGCTTTTCATCGGCAAAGTCAATATCAATATCAGGAGCGGATACTCTGTCTGGATTCAAAAATCTTTCAAAAAGTAAATCATGTTCTAGAGGGTCTAGGTTTGTAATATTCATAACATAAGCCACCAAAGAACCGGCAGCAGAACCTCTACCAGGACCAACTAAAACTCCATTGTTTTTTGCCCAATTTATAAAATCAGCTGTTACCAAAAAATAACCACCATAACCAGAATTTTTTATTACACCTAATTCATAATCAAGTCTTTCTATTTTTTCCTTTTCTATTTTTTCTTGAATCTCCTTGCTTAAATCTTCATCGCTTAATTGAATCCAATCTTTTTGTTCACTTGAAAATCTTTTCAAAAGACCAATATAACATTCTCTTTCCAAAAAACTTTCTATAGTATAATTTTCTGGGATAGGAAAATTTGGTAAATAAAGTTCACCCATTTTTATTTCCAGATTACACATATCTGCAATTTTACGGGTGTTATCTATAGCATCAGGTGTATTTGAAAAATGCTTGCGCATATCCTCTTCGGATGGTAAGGATAGATCAGCATCAATCTCCATACGATCAGGATCATCCATATTTTTACCAGTCTGAAGACACAATAAAACCTCTTGTGCTTTTCTGTCTTCAGGGTTTATATAATGTGAATCTTTGGTTGCAATTAATGGTATGCCGGTTTTTTTTGAAATTTCAATCAAGCCATCATTTGCTCTTTGTTGTTCAGGTATAGTTGGGTGATACTGAAGTTCTAAATAAAAATGGTCTTTACCAAATATATTTTGGTATTCCAAGGCAATTTTTTCCGCTCTCTCTATGTTGCCAGACAAAACCATTTGTGGAACCTCACCCTGCATACAAGCAGAAGAAGCGATAAGTCCCTCGGAATATTTCTTTAATAATTCTTTATCAATTCTAGGCTTATAATAAAAACCATCCATATGGCCTATTGAAACTAACTTTACAAGATTTTTGTATCCTTGTTCGTTTTTTGCCAAAAGAATTAAATGGTAATATTCTTGATCAATTTTTGGTGTTTTATCTATATGAGATCTCGGAGCAACATAAACTTCACACCCTATAATAGGTTTTATTCCATTCTTTTTTGCTGTTTTGTAAAACTCAATCACACCATACATTGTGCCATGATCAGTAATAGCAATAGCATCCATACCATACTCTTTTACCTTATTCATAATATCTGGTATTTTACTCAGACCATCAAGTAAGCTATAATGAGTATGTAAATGGAGATGAACAAATTGTGATTTATTGGTTATTTTTTCTTCTTCCATTCTTTTTACAGACTTAAATATTAATAAATAACAAATTGCTAATTACTAATTTCTAATATAAATTTCAATGTCTAATCCTCAAAATTTAGAAATTTGACATTTTATTAGAAATTATAATTTAGAAATTAGAGATTATAATCCCTATGCTTTACGCCTTTATTTTGGGCAAAAACCCAACATTATCAATCGCTGAAATTATTTCTGTCTTAAAGAGAGATTCTTTTGTTTTTGTTATTCTAAGTATAACCTCAAAATCACTAGTAATCAAGCTAGATAAAAAAATAGAAAATACCCAATTTTTTCTTGATAAAATTGGAGGAACAATAAAAATAGCTGAAATATTTTCAATAAAAAAAGAAAAAGAAGTTTTGGGAGAATTGTTAAACTACATATCAGATAATTTTCAAAATCAAAAATTTATTTTTGGAATATCAAAATATGACATATCATTACCTAAAATAGGTTTTGAATTAAAAAAAGAATTGAAAAAAATCAATATAAATTCAAGGTTTGTAAAAGGTAAAGACAAATCCCTATCTGCACCCGAAATCAAAAACAATAAAATACTAACCCATGGTTCTGATTTTGTTCTAATTAGAGAAAAAAATAATATTTATATTGGAAAAACAATCGCTATTCAAGATTATATATCATATTCTTATAGAGATTATAATAGACCTAGAAGAAACGCTAAATCAGGGATGCTCCCTCCCAAAATAGCTCAAATCATGATAAACCTTATACCTTTAAAAATTAATAGTAAGGTAATTTATGATCCATTTTGTGGTCAAGGAACAGTTTTACAAGAAGCAAGTTTGATTGATTTAAAATCAATGGGTTCAGATATTTCTCCTGAAAGAATTTTTGATACCAAAGAAAATCTCAAATGGCTAAAAAGGGAATACAATTTAAATATTCATCCAGAAGAGATGGTTTTTTTGTCAGATGCTTTGAAAATAAAAAACAAAGATTTTAAAAACAAACCAGATTTTATAGTTTCTGAAGTTTATCTTGGGCCGCCAATGAAAGGTAATGAAAATGAAAAAGAAATTATATCAATTATTAACAAAATAGAGCATCAATGTATATTTTTTCTAAAAAACATAGTTTTATCAAAAATTAATATCAGATATTTAATACTAGCAATACCATATTATAATTTAAAAAACAAAAAATATTATCTGAATATAATTGACGAATTTAAAAAAATGAGCTATAATGTCATAGATCCTTTCAATAATACTGAAATTGAAAAAGGAAAATTAAAAGAATACAACCAGGAAAGGAAAACGATAGAATACATCAGAGAAAACCAGATAGTAGGAAGGGAGTTATTTATTTTAGAAAAAAAATACACAAACACAAAAGTTAATTTTTAAAAAACCTATAATAAATCAAAAAACAGAAAAAATTAAATATTAATTTCTGTTAAAAGGAGAAGCATTAAGTCCATCTAAAATGGATAAAAAATGTTTTGAAATAAATGGCACACAAGAAAGCACTGGGTTCAGCAAAAAAAAATAGAGATAGTATATCAAAGCGTCTTGGCGTAAAAGTTTATGGTGGTCAAAAAATTAAAAAAGGAGAAATAATTATAAGACAAAGGGGAACAAAATTTAGAACAGGAGAAAACTCATTTTACGGAAAAGATTATACTATTCATGCAAAAATAGATGGAACAGTAAAGTTTTCAGACAAAAAAATAACCTCGTTTACAGGTAATAAGAAAAGAATAAAAACAGTTAGCGTAGTTTCAAAATAATCTCGCAAAAGCGAGATTATTTATTTATTATCAATATTATCATCTCCACTCTCTTCTTTTTGGTTTTGGTTTTGACTTAAAGCTGCTTTTATAATACTAGCCATTTTTTTAATTACATTTTTTTCTTCAGAATCTTTTTCTTCTTTTTTATCTTGAGCCAAATCAAAAATTATTTTCTGTATTTGCTCTGGGTTCGCTATATCATTTAGTGTTAATGAGTTTTCTCCGGCTGTTTGAATAATAACATTACCATAATTAAATACAGAACCCCAAAATCCTCTTATTTCTGATGTTACATCCTGAATTCTATCAAAAGTTGCTTCTTTTTGAGATTTAGTAAAAAGAGTTATTTGGTCAATATCAATTATTCTTTGGTCTGTAATAATATACTTGTCTCTTTCCCAAGTAAAATATGAATAAAAACCACCTATAATTGAAAAAACAAAAAAAATGAAAGATGCTATCAAAACATAAGGAACATAAAAAAACATCAACATCATAGCCAAAGAAGCAAAAAATATAAAAATAGAACCAATAGCATCTCTAAAAAAAGTAAAAAAATGCCGATTTGATATTTTAATTATCTTTTCATCATCATTTTGTGTTGAAAAATATTTTTTTATCATTTTTAATAATTTACTGCTTTACTATATCTAAAATCTATCTTACCACCATGGGGTGGTAAAACCAAATTATCTTTTCTCTCTACAGAAAATTTTAGTTTTTCAAAGGAATTATTTTTTAAAATATCTAATATTCCACCAGATCTATCCAAAGACTTGGTGAGTGAATCAGGATCACCAACAACTTGGATATATATAGGAAAACTAGATTTATTACCATCAGAATCAATCTGGCCATTACTATCAACTACAAAATAAGATCTGTAAATAATTCTTTTATTGTTAATAGCAATTGCGTCTGGTTTTGTATTGCGTATACCATTTATTAAATCAACTATCTCTTCTGTCACCATGATACCTTCTACTTTTATTTCTATACCTCTTCCTGATATTTGGTCAAGGCCATTAACTACTCTATAATTATTTATTTTTGATTCTATATCATTTTTCATTTTTTCTTTATCTTTCATATCAAAAGAAAAACTATCTTTTTTTAAATTCAATCTAAAAAATTCATCCTGTAAACTAAAAATATTATTAGCGCTTTCAGTAATTTCATAAGCCAACTTCATAAGATTGTCTTCATTGGTTAAAACTGCGCTCCTATTAACACTTATAAATTGTTTTACTAAAAGCAAACCTAATATTAAAGAAAAAAATAATATAAAAATATTTATTTTTTTAAATTT
>Ga0101944_10004738_pt1 | contig 16365 bp, 14 predicted proteins | sample DewCreD2012metaG_FD_75245 | JGI IMG/M metagenome (GOLD analysis project Ga0101944, IMG submission 75245) | Hot spring sediment bacterial and archeal communities from British Columbia, Canada, to study Microbial Dark Matter (Phase II) - Dewar... ...
TGTCCGGGTGGCGCAGGCTGCGATTGACCATGGTCTTGATATCCGAGGGAGCATCATCTTTGTTGGCGCCGAGCCGCTGACCGAAAGGAGAAAGCGGTTTATAGAGTCTGCCGGTGTGAAAGTATATCCGCGTTATGTGGCGACAGAAACCGGATTCATAGGAGCTGCTTGCCCAAACGGGAGTCATCCTGATGAAATGCACTTGTATCTTGACAGGCTTGCTCTTATCCAGCGGGAGAGGGCAACCACAATCGGAAAATGCAAGGTCAACAGCTTTCTCTTCACAACCCTCTCAGCTAATACGGGAAAGGTTATGTTTAATACCGAGATAGGAGATTTTGGGACTGTAACATCGAAACCATGTGGTTGCATGTTTGGAAAGTTAGGCATGAATGTGCACTTATCAGGAGTTCGAAGTCATGATAAACTAACCGGAGAAGGCATGACCTTGCTTGGCTCTGAACTTGACGATATCGTGGGATCATTAATCGAGAAGGCGGGCGGTTGTCCTGATGATTACCAATTCTGGGAGACAGAGGATGAGAATGGCTTGAGCAGACTAAAAATAGCGATAAGCCCTGCACTCCATACCCTGAATGAAAGAGATTTCAAAGAGGCGGTTTTAAGGAAACTGTGCGATAAAAATCCCGGCACAACCATAACATCCCAGATATGGCAACAGGCAGATATGTTACATATTGTGCGCGCACATCCTGAAATTACAAAGGGGTTCAAAATGTTGCCGATTATTAAAAATCCTCAGGTATGCTCACGAGAGGAATAGCTGGCAGAGAGGCAACAGGAGGGAGACCAATTATTGAATATGGAATACTTTTCCCAAGCGCTCTTTTAGGGACATGAAGGGATGCACTACATCATAGTGTATCAGGCTTGAAAGAGCTACAAAAGCGTATCCGAACCGGTTCTGAAACGAAGGGGCATTCTCCAAGAATTTTTTAAATTCGTTTTTCGCCTGTGTAAACGCTCCGAGTTTCAGTAAAAGCATAGCCCTGTTGTAAGGTTGAAAAATGATGAATTCTCGTTTGACATCTTCCCAGCGTTTTTCGAGTTTCTCCATGTCGTACGAGAAGCCAAGATCTTTGAGTCTCTCATGATGCTCCAAGATGAATTCTTTGAAGAAGACGATGCTTCCCTCTAATAGGGGCAACTGATCAATTCGAAACGTTCCACATGATGGGTATCTGCGCCAAAATCCCAGACATTCATGCATGGCCGCGAATCTCCCCTCGAGCGAAATTCTTGTCCATGTTGGGAAATCGGGCTGGGCGCCTTTTGCGTAAACGAATCCCCCGATGCGGGACAGGACGTCTTTTCTGAGCATGACCGTCGACGTATGGATGAGAAAATATCGTGGCAATGAGACGAGCTTGAGGAGTATTTTTAAAGAGGTACCTACGGGGGTATTGGTTGCCATAGCAGGATCATCGGGGATGTTGAGATACCCTATGTTCTTGCCTTTTTCGTTGACCAAGCAACATTCACCGTAACTGAGAACGATGCCGGGCTCTTCAAAGCTTTTGACTTGGGCGGCGAGCTTATAATCTGGCCAGTAATCATCGCCGTCAAGCATGGCGATAAGATCACCGTTGCTCATGGAAAGGGCTTTGGTATAATTATGTGCGTATTGATCACGACTGGTCTCCTCTTGGAAGACATAACGTATCCTTTCGTCATAAACATTTGTTATGACGTCCCCTGTCCCATCCGTTGATCCATCGTCGAGAATTATCCATTCCCAATTACTGTAGGTTTGCTTCAACACACTTTTAATAGTGTCCTCAATGTATTTTCTATGGTTAAAGGTCACCGTTAGGATGCTTACTAAAGGTTCCGATCTTATGACATTATTCATTCTTTACATGGTATATGCATTTTATGAGTGTTTGCGACATCATGATTTAGCAATTATAGATTATTCCATTTACAAAGGGCTGTACTGTCGATTCCGACCATTCAGCAATATTTGCTTTAGCAAAAAAAGCTCATTATTATTATATTTGAGCAGGATGATACACAGTAGCCGATTCGGATAATTAGCTCGACGAGTCGGGTGAAGTGCAGTTAGGAGTAGACTGAGGAGAAGAGTCTTCACAATTGAGAACAGTCGATGTAATAAAAAAATTTATCAGCTCCGCCAAATTAGAAAGAACCGCCCTCGCGTTGTATGATCAGTTGCCAACGCGTCTTAAATATGGGCGAACATTTTTCTTGTGGATGCGGTTCTTGAAGGAATCGGATTACTGGGATGAGCAAAGGATAGCAGATTATCAACTTGAACAGTTGCGCATGATCCTCAAACACTGCCGAAAGAACATACCTTACTATCAAGAGCTTTTCTCGACTTACGGATTTAATCCTGATAATCTTCAAAGCCTTCAGGATTTAAATGTGCTGCCATATCTTCAAAGGGAGACCGTCAGGGACAGACTCGGTCATTTTGCAGATATGAGCATGAAAGGGCAGTTGCTTGTGAAGTCTACAAGCGGTTCGACCGGCATACCACTGACGGTCCATATGAGTCGTGAATCATCTGATATTTATCATGCATTCCTGTTTCATTCGTTCAATCGAATCCATTACAATCCCCGATACAGGATGGTGAAGTTCTGGAACATGCTCAGTCTTCATAACCGCAGGGATCTTCCTTTTATGAAGATTGGCAATAAACTGATTCTTTCGAAGCGTTATCTTTCGGATGATTGGCTCATGCGGTATGCGGAGATGATCAGGAGATTCAGCCCTCTTTTTATCACGGGGTGCCCTTCCACGCTATCGATTCTTTCAGCATGTATGAAAAAGAACAATATGTCCCTAACGAAAAAACTGAAAGCGGTCATTGTTCATGGAGAAACAGCACATGACTGGCAGAGAAACCTGATTGAAGAGGTCTTCGCTACCCGTGTATTCTCGGTTTATTCAATGACCGAAGGCGCGCTTTTTAGCAGTGAATGCGAATTCTCCCCGAGTCAACACATCTATCCGCAAAGCGGAATCGCAGAGTTTGCAGATTGTGGCAACGGACAGAAAGAGATCATAGCAACTGGGTTAACGAATCCTGCAATGCCTTTCATACGATATAGAACAAGTGATTTGGCCGCTATAGGAAACGATTCTTGCGCGAGATGCGGGCGTCGTCATCAGCTTATCGACAAAATAGAGGGGAGGATAAACGACTTTCTCATCAATAAAGATGGCAGAATAATTCCAAGACTCTTGCCATGGATAGAGGTTTTCCCGAACACCAGACAGTGCCAGTTCTTCCAGGAAGTAGCGGGTAAAGCTGTTCTCAGGATTGTCAGATCGGGATCATATGCGGAAGCAGATACTCTCAATATCAAAGCAAAGCTTGCGGAAATGCTAGGCCCGATGAATAGCACAATAGACATAGAGATAGAATTCGTTGACTCTATCCCGCGTTCTCCAACAGGCAAACTCAATCTCGTCGAGCAAAGATTAGAAATGAGGAAATTCCTCGCATAATCTCGATTATTCGTAAAACCCAATTTTGTGCAAAGAGGATACACTATCGAGGCTCACTTTCGGCATGCTGAGGCAGTTTCCAAGGCACAGAGCTTCTGTTACCTGATGGACACGGACACTATGTGAATAAGCGCCGATATGGCATCTGCTCTGCTATGGTATAAAATGCATGAATAATCGAACTAACTATGGAGCAGGTGTAGCTTTCAAATATGGAGATTCTTAATCGCCGTCTCCAGTTGCTTTGTTTATGAACATGGCTCTCACCCCCGAGAGCGAAAAGAGATGGGAAAGCGGGCGAGAGAGTTTGTTAAAGACCGAACGTGGGACAGGATAGCAATGGTGTACGAGGGGTTTCTCCGGAATGTTATCGATCTGAATTACCATTAAACAATGGGAATCTGTAAAGGTGAGCAGGAATAGATGGCTACTTTAACTGGTAACTTTTTATGTTTATCCATAAGATTCTGAATGAGCTTTGCCCATGTATTGAATAAAATTGCTGTTGGATAAATTTTTTTCAACATATTCCGTTTGACAGTTGGTGAGAAAAAAAGAAACTCCGTTTCTCTTTTTCTTATTCGGCAAGGAAAATATTTGATATCAGAGTATGATAGTGCCCTCATCCTCCGAAAAAAACCTGCCCAACCCGGTATCGATTGCAGTGACAAGGCGTGATAACCGAGACCTTCTGGGCATGACGCAATGGCAACCCTATCCCTGCCGTCTTTCCCAAAATTCAGTGGCCATAGTCCTTTGGAAATGAAATGGAGAGAAGTATCAAAAGGATAGATGTTGGCGATCACCACATCAGCATCCATTATAGGTCTCACGCCATAAGCGCTACGGGCGGCTGCAACGCCTTCCCGGTAGGCATGCATCCTGTCACCGCAAAAAAGATGGCTCACTTCTCTGTTCTGATTTATCAAAATATTCACGGAAAAGTCGAGACCAACTTTTTCGGCGATCTCCTCTATATCTGCTCTGAATTCGTTGTCGATCGTTCCTCCTCTGGGAACGCCCTTCATCCTGTTGTGTAAATATTGTATCGTTTCGAAACCGCAAATCCCCGGATGAATGATCTTCGATCCGCCTCCAAAGCCCGCTTTTTCGTTTGGATAGATGCCGCTTATACCAATCTTAAGATTACTTTCGGCAACAAGTCGATTCACATATATAGGGGTACCTCTGGTTGTCCGTCCCAGATAAAGTAAATTTCGTCTACAATCGTGAGAGATCGTCTGAAACCCATTTGCGATGTCAGCTCCGAGCTTTTTGGCAAAGTCCTCAGGGGTTGCGGCTCTATGGCCCGCAACAGCCATGACAATTACTATTTGGGCTCGACAACTGCCACCTTTAATGAGCTCTTCGAGCACACAAGGGATGATTTTGCTAATCGGAGTGGGCCTTTGGATGTCATCGATCAGTATTGTAATTCTTTTCTTACCCCGAACGAGCTCTGACAAGGCGGGTGTTCCAACGGGATTTTGCATGCGGCGCTTAATATCAAATTCAGACATGGCGCTATGCACAGGTTGTTTAACTATTATAGTCTCCCAATCTGCAGGAAATCGAAGTGATAGGAGAGAGTCGCCGTACCAGGCGGATGATAAAAGCGTTATAGACTTTTGCACTTTTTAGCCTTTAAGACGCCATCAATTTCACTTTTTAACGTCGCAATAGGGTTCACGAAGTCAACATTCATTGCACACGCGATATTTACCAAAGAACGAATACATGCGTTCTTCACCGAGGGATTCGATATGGCGAATTTATTGAATTCAGCGCGTGCTTCCCTGAACATACCAAGCTGTAACATCAACATTGCCCCATTATAGTGAAGGTGCCGGACATACTCTTGCCTATATATATTCCACTGCTTTTCGAGGTTGCCAAAATCGGAGAAAAGCCCGAGAGTTCGAAGCTTGCTTTCATTGGTGCGAACAAATATCTTGAGGAAGTCTATCCCCGCATCGAACAGACGCTCCAGATTCGACGTCAAGTTCGTCGACGAAGCATGTCTTCTCCAGCACCCGAGGCAAGCACGTATCGGTGCGAATCTGCCTTCCAACGAGAGCCGCGTCCAGGTTGGAAAATCCTGAGTTAGGCCTTCAGCCTCTACGAATCCGCCGATATTCGAAAGAGTTTCTCTCCTGATCATCACCGTAGAATTCGGCAGAAAACAATATCGCTGAAGGAGAAGAATTCGAAGGGAGGAGCCAATAGGATTGTTGTGGGCGACTGCGGTATTATCAGGGATGCTCATGTATCCGATTTTTTTTCCGGTATGATTGATCATCTGACTCTCGCCGTAGCTCAGAACAATATCAGAGTCACCGAAAGTTTTCGATTGGATTGCCAATTTCTCATGGTGAGGCCAAAAGTCATCGCCGTCGAGCAATGCAATGAAAACTCCACTGCATAAGGCGAGGGCATTATTGAAGGTCCTTGCCAGACGTTCCGGACCTGCATGTTCCTGAACATGGTATCGTACCCTGCTGTCTTTGACCCGCCTGATGATATCGCCGGTTCCGTCTGTCGAACCATCATCCAATATTATCCACTCCCAATCCCTATATGTCTGATCGAGGACACTTCGAATCGTCTGCTCAATAAATCGTTCCTGATTATAGACAGGGGTAATGATACTGATAAGCGGGTCAGAAGTCATATGTCATATCCCCTGCAATAAAACATTCAGTATAATAGCACTGCAAGCTAGCCGGCGTACCTATAGAGAGAATTTACCGATATCCGGAATAAACTGAGAAGCTGTACGTCGCAATTCAATATTTTCTGGGTAACAATGAAAAAGGTAGTATTTTTTATAGGATCTCTTCAGGCGGGTGGAACTGAGGCGAAGTTGGCAAGGAACTTCCTGCCATTCCTCAGAAGCAGGGGAAAAATAATCCCTAAACTTCTCTTGCTTCAAGACAGGGGTGAATTTCTGGATATTCTCCCTAACGATATAGAAAAGATCTGCCTCAATGAAACTGCTGGTTCGAATATTGTCAATATTATTCCAAGATTTAGTCGTGCCATAGCAGAACTCAATGCCGACGTGGTAATCAGCTGTATGTGGTATCCAGCGATTATCTCGTACTTAACCAAGAAATACAAACGGATGCCTTTTAAGCATATCGTGCATGATACGACGAATATGACAGAATATGTCAGACATGAATTTATCAACGAAAAATACAAGTGGCTCAAGATTCACTATATGAAGATGGCATACAGAGATGCCGATAGTATTATCGTTGTGTCCAAGGGTGAAAAAGAGGATCTTGTCAGGAATTTCAATATTCCTGATGATCTGATTCGGGTAATTTATAACCCGATGAATAGTAAAAAAATACGAGAAATGGCTGACGACATTGTTGATATACCCTTCGAGAAGCCTACAATCGTTTCTGTCGGAAGGCTTATCTATTCGAAGGGGTTTGATATTCTCCTCAGGGCTTTTCAGAAGGTCAGGCAGCAGATAGATTGTCAACTGATAATTCTGGGGGCTGGAGAAGAGCGGGAAAAGTTAATAGCCATGAGTAGCGCATTGGGTATGCATGAAAATGTTCTATTTCTTGGGTTTCATCATAATCCTTTCAAATATATGAAGCGGGCGCAGGCATTCTGCACTGCAACAAGATACGAAGGTCTCGGGAATGCTATCATCGAAGCCATGATTTTGGGACTTCCAGTGATTGCGACGGATTGTCATTCGGGACCCGGTGAGTCCCTCGGTAACGGACAGTATGGTATCCTTGTTCCCACTCAAAATCCTGACGCTATTGCTGATTCACTCATCAGGGTTTTATCGGATGGAGTGCTCAGGGCCAAACTTTCAGACCTTTCCCTGCAAAGGGCGAAAGATTTTGACCTCGAAACGTCCCTGAAACAGTGGGAGGACGTTATTCTGCGATTGTGATGATTATGAAAAGGAATACCACATTTCATATCTTTCTGATCGTGGCTTTCTTTTCTATATCAGCAGCTTATTTTTACCCCGCTCATTTTCTCGATGCCAAGGAACTCCGCCATTTTATAAGGGAAGACGGCTTTATGGAGATGTCAGGCGCATTATTTTTTTTGGCTGGCTCTCTGGTCATGTTCTCTGTTTATATTCATTCGCGATCATTCACTAGTTTCAATTTCAATGCATCGTCGTATAAACGAAATATCTTTTTCCTGCTGCTGGCCATTTTTATGTTCCTTTGTTTCGGCGAGGAGATTAGTTGGGGGCAAAGGCTTTTCGAAATAGGAACACCAAAGGCGTTGAAAGGCATTAACGTTCAAAGAGAATTAAACATTCATAATATCACTATATTTCATGCCGGACACAAAGATTACCTTATCGGTCACCATGCTTTGATCAGGAATTTCATCTATATCTATTGCGTCGCATTACCTATGCTTGACAGATGGATACCCCTTGTGTCGAAAATGAGATGCAGAATAGGTTTGCCTTTAACCTCCCTCTCTGTTGCATTGCTTTTTCTCTCGAATGAAGCTTTCAATATCATTGCCTCGCTATCTTACCCTTCAAAACACGGAGATCTCTACGAGGTATACGAATCGATATGGGGTTTCTTGTTTTTCATATTCAGTGCAGATCAATGGGTAAAATTGGAGAATCGAAAATAATGACTTCAATGCAGCCTCATTTTTAAAAGAATGCTTTCAGTCGTTGATTCTCAAAAAAAATCACCAAAAATTAAAATCCTCTTCTTCATCTCTTCCCTTGCCGGCGGCGGGGCGGAGCGGGTCATGGTCGATATTCTGAGGTATATCGACCGGAGCAGATTTGATCCGCTCCTCGTTTTGTTATACCCCCATGCAGACTCTCCATACAGGCAATATCTCCCCGAAGACCTGAGGGTTGTGGTTATTGCCAGAAAGACAGACGGCGTTCCCGCTAAGCTGATGCAGCTCGCACGTTTCATGAAGGCGGTCAGGCAGGAAAAGCCGGATGTCATGGTGAGTATGCTTACCCACAATAACATCATGGCGCTGCTTGCCGGTATCTTTTTCAGGATAAAGGTTATTCCCTGTGAGCACAATACCCTGAGCGAGGTGGTCAAAACGGCGGAAGGCGGAAGGATGTTAGGGTTGCCGGTAGCGCCCATGGTGAAGCTGCTCTACCGATTTGCGGATAAAATAGTGGCAGTTTCCGAGGGAATAAGAACCGATCTCATTGGTGCGTTCGGGTTGGAGCCGGATAAGGTTATGACTATTCCTAACCCCGTCGATCTGAATCGCATCGGTCACCTTTCTCTTGACTCAGCCGAACACCCTTTTTTCAGAGACCAGAACCCTGTTGTAATTGCTATGGGTCGCCTGACTGAGCAAAAGGGATTCGATATCCTGCTCAAGGCGTTCAGTCGCGTTATTGCCGCGGAAGATGCGCGATTGATCATCATGGGAGAGGGGTCCCAACGGGAATACCTCGGAAATATCATCGGAGAACTCGGCATTACAGATAAGGTCTCCCTTCCGGGATTTGAGAAAAACCCTTACGCTTTTCTGGCGCGCTCCAATCTTTTTGTTCTTTCATCCCGGTTCGAAGGAATGCCCATGGCTCTCCTTGAAGCGATGGCGTGCGGATTGCCGGTCATCGCGACCGATTGCCGATCTGGCCCAAGGGAGATTTTGGAGAACGGGCAATGCGGGGTGCTCGTTCCTGTCAACGATGAAGCAGCCCTTGCAGAGGCGATGACAGGGTTACTAAAAGATAAGAGACTGAGAACGGAATTGTCGGAGGGCGGAAAAGGGCGGGTGAAAGAATTTTTCGTCAAAGAAATTGTCAGACAGTATGAAGAAATAATCTTTGGATTAGGTCTGCCGCAAAATGAGAAATGGAATTAGAATATATACCAAGGAACGGCAAAGATATTTGCCGTGAGCTGTTTGATTTCATCGCCGGAATAGATGATGAGTCCGCCTGCAAAATTGCTCGCCGCCTCTTTCAGGAATAACAGGTTTTCACTATCCTTGAGAGAAACCGTATGAGCAAGCTTAACCTCAATGCCGATTATCCTGTTGCCTTTTCCCATAACGAAATCGACTTCGCGTTCTTTTCCCCCCTGCGTTCTAAAATAGAGGACATCTCCTTCAAGAAGCGATGCCATAACCATGAGGTTGAGAAAGACGTATGATTCAAGCAAAGCCCCTCTGAATCCTTCAGGTATGGAGTCCGCGGTGGTGAATCCTCCGAGCGAGGCCGCGAGACCCGGGTCCGTTATGAAAATCTTCGGCGCTCTTATCAGCCTCTTGGATATGTTTTTTGAATAAGGTCTGACCTTCGCGACAAGTCCTGTTTCCTCAAGAATATTGATATACCTCCCGGCTGTGGCATGAGATAAGCCGGTATCTCGGGCTATATCGCTCTGTTTCAGTATATTAGCCGTCCTGAGAGCAAGCAGCTCCATCATCTTTCTGAAGTCGGGCAGATACGATATTTGAGAGATATCTCTGAGATCACGCTCAAGGTATGTCTTTATATATCCTCTCCACCATGAGGAAATGTGCTCTCCTTTTTTGAGGAATGCAGCCGGGGGGAGAAAGCCCCTAAAAAGAATCTCGATGATATCGCCGCTTCGTTGTCCAAAGGTATAGTCTTTTACATTCAATGACGGCAAACTGCTTGTTTTAAGAAACGATCCCAGCCAGCCGGTGTATTTTCGTTCCATAAACTCGCCATAGCTAAACGGCATGAGGTCAAAGTATGCCGCCCTGCCCGCAAGGCTCTCGGAGACGCTTTTCATCAACATAAGCTTTGCCGAACCTGAAAGCACTATTCTTCTTGCTCTGTCGTTGTCAACCGCTTTTTTGACCGCATGCAAGAATTTAGGAGCTTTGTGCACTTCATCAACAACCATATTCTGCGATATGGCAAGTAGTTCATCAGGCTTTTTTTGGGCCATGGCAAGCGTATCGAGGTCGTCAAACGTGATATAGTGCCAGCGGTTGAACGGATGCTCGTTTTGCAGAAGGGTGCTTTTACCTGTCTGCCTTGCGCCTGAAAGCACGATAACGGGAGAGAACTCGGCAGCGCTTCTCAGTTTATGGGCAATCCACCGTGGCCTATAGGTAGTTTTTAGTATCATGATATATAATATATCATAGCATGATCAATGATACATCATATTTTTTCTCAAACTCTTTATGCAACGGGAAAGATAATACAGAGGTGTCAATGTTACGCAAAAAATCCGTATGAAAATCCTGCAAATTATCTACGAGAGCTTTGGGAGTCCGTTCGGATTTGGCGGGGCGGGGGTGAGGGCATACGAAATATATAAAAGGTTGCAGGAACGGCACGATATCACCCTTCTCTGCATGAAATATCCCGGTGCGGCAGATGGGGAACGAAATGGCCTGAAGCACATCTTTGTCGGCACGGAAAGCGGAAGCCTTACGAAGAGCGTGCTCGCCTATACGGTCAAGGCCGCACAATTTGTGAGAGAGCATGCTGATGACTTTGATGTGATAATCGAAAACTTTCTCCCTTCGACCCCTTTCTTTTCGAAATACCTTACAAAGAAACCCGTCATACTCCAGGTGCAGGGGATCATGGAGAAGCACTCCCTGAAAAAATTCAGCCCGCTCTATTCAGTTCCTATGTTTGCCGCTGAGCGGTTTTACCCCGGACTCTACGACCGGTTCATATTCGTTTCCGAGATTACCAGACAGAAGGTTTTGGAAAGAGTCAGAGGGCCGGTCAAATCCTGTCACGTCATACCGAATGGGATTGACGAAGCACTCCTCAAGATTGTTCCCGAGGAGCAGGATTATATTCTTTTCTTGAGCAGAATCGACATCTATACAAAAGGGCTCGATCTCCTCGTGAAGGCGTTCACCACTATAAGCGAGAAATATCGGGGCTTGAGACTGGTTCTCGCAGGATATGCATTCGATAAGGTCGGTTCGCTCCTGTCGGGTGTGCCGTCACCGTTGAGGGCAAGGATCGAGTATGCGGGGTTTGTGTCCGGCGAAGAAAAAATCAACCTCTTGTCACGGGCGAAGCTGTTCGTGCTTCCGTCGCGTCACGAGTCCGCGCCAATAAGCATTCTGGAGGCCGCCGCATGCGGGAAGCCGGTCATTGTGAGCGACATCCCGGAATTGAGCTTTGTCCAAGATGCAGGCTTTGGCCTCACCTGCCCCGCGGGCTCAGTCGAGGGATTGACTCAACAGATCGATTTCTTGCTCGCTGATTCAAGTCACAGAACAACGATGGGAATAAAGGGCAGAATATACGCATCGACCTTCCTCTGGGGCAGGCTCGCGGATGAGTTCGAGGAAGCAGCGCGCGGGACCGCATTTGTTTAAAGACGGAGCCATATGAAATGGGTGCGTAACCACGCAACAGATTGCATTCTCTTTCTGTATGAGTGAAAATAGACACTAAACTCATGAAATCCTCGTCTGGGTTGCGATTCAATTGCGGGCAGATTTTCAAGAATCATGCTCTCCCTCTCTCCCGGAAAGTCCGGTATGTCATTGATATGTGCCGTTCAGATTCCCCGCGGCGTGAAAGCAATGGAACGGCAAAATTCCTCGGTTTCTCCATACACTATCATCAGCGCGAATCGCTCCTCACCCTCTTGGAAGAGATATTTGTGGATTCGCAATATTTCATCAGAATAAAAAAGAGAAACCCCCTCATCTTCGATGTGGGAAGCAACATCGGCCTTGCCACACTGTTCTTTCACATGATCTATCCGGAATCGACCATTTACTGTTTTGAGCCGGACGATGAAATGTTCGAGTATCTGAAGAGAAATGTCGAGGGGAATGGCTTACAGAATGTCGTGCTGACAAGGTCAGGGTTGTCTCGATACTCCGGCAAGGCACAGTTTTATGTGCCTTCATGGTCGAGCGGGTCGTCTTCCCTTTACCGGGAAAAGGTGGAGATCCAAAGCCGTTATGCGCGTCAGTGTCTCGGAGAGGAAGGCATTTCCTTACGGCAAAAGGAAGTTGATGTGGTGAAGGGCTCGGATTTCATTATCCAGCATGATATTCATCATATTGATCTCATGAAAATAGATGCGGAGGGAGCCGAGGCGCAGATTATCGAGGATATCTCCGATGTTCTCGATAGAATAGGATTCATTGTGCTGGAATATCACTATGCGAAAGATCTCGTCGAAAAGAACTCCCTCGTTTCCATTATTTCATTCCTCGAGAAGGCAGATTTCCTGGTCTCGGTGAGACCGACCTGGTTTACCGATCAGCCCGATGTTATGTGCACATATTTGGTGAAGGCCGTGAATGGGAGGTATCTCAACGACTATGCATTTGATTCCTCTGGAACTTTCTGAAACCGACCTGGTGCCCTTTTATGCGTCGCCCCCTCCGGGGGAGCGGGTTCTCGTACTGGCGCCTCACCCCGATGACGAAACCCTCGGTTGCGGCGGCTCTCTCAGAATATTGAGCAATGGGGGGAGAGCGGTTAGGGTGCTTTTTCTGACAAAAGGGGAAAAGGCTGTTGACGGTATGGAGCACAGGGAGCGATATGCCGCGGCAAGAGAGAGAGAGGCACGGAAGGCGCTTGAGATCCTCGGTATCCCGGAATACGCCTTCCTCGGATTTCCGGATAGGGAACTTCTCGCGCGATTCTCTGAACTCAGGGAGCAGGTCGTTGCTCATGTTGATGCATTCCGACCGGACTGTGTGTACAGTCCTTCTCCGGTAGAATTGAATCCTGATCACAGGGCCGCGGCGGCTCTTGCCGGAGAACTGAAGAAAACGCGCGGCATGGCGATAGCCTTCTACGAACTGGTAACTCCCATCAGGCCGAATATCCTGATAGACGTCAGCGCGGTGTACACGCATAAAGAGGAGGCAATGAAGGCCTACGAGTCTCAACTGGAGATTACGGATTACCTGTACCTCATTCGTTCGCTGAATGCATACCGAACGATGACGCTTGGCAAGGGCACCCGGTATGCAGAGGCGTTTTGGATCCTTCGCGATGAGGAGCATCCTGAACTTTGGCTATCCTATCAGAATAAGCTCAGTGAACGGTGATCATGAGTCATTCCCTGTTTGACTTTTCCCCGGCGTTTTTAGTAGGTTATGCCTGTCGGTTATCGAGCAGGGATGCAGGGAACGAACGTTGTGACTAAGGAGGAACGGGTCAGCATGATGAGCATTTTGCGTATTATTGTCGTCGCATGCGTGGTTCTTTTTCAGGCCGGATTGTCACCCGCGGCTGATGAATCAAAGGGCATCCGGAAAGAATCTTTCCTTGCCATTGTCGAGAAAGTGCTCGGAAAGGATCAGAAGGTTCTCCGTATCGAGGATCGGGAAGATTCGCCGGTCAGGGGACTCAAGCAGATCCGGGTATGGGTCGAGTCTGTCTATGGGGAGACGCCGATTCTCTTCTACGCAACCGATGACGGCGGCATGGTGATAGCGGGAAGCGTATTCGATGCGGATGGGAACAACCTTACGAGGAAGACCGTGGGCAGTACAAAACCAAGAACGATTCGGCTTTCCGATATGGAACCGAATCAGGACTATTCGTTTGGCTCCGAGAGCGCGGCGGTCAAAATCGTTTTATGGACCGGAACCGATGTCGTCTCCCTTAAGCTGTTCGATACGCTCTATAAGATATATGAGAGCAACAAGAACAAAGTCGCCCTGTACATAAAATTTTATCCAACGAGCAAGGCGGATCTGACGCTCGACATCCACCGTGCCATTGCCCTATCATGCTTCAAGGGAAAGGAATTCGTGAACGGCGTTGCCTATATCAAAGGTGTTGCCCCGACGTGGGGGCAAGATGTTCATGATGTGGAGGCATGGAAAAAAGCCCGGGGATTTGCTGATTGCGATGGAGAGGCGGTAAGGAAGGACATGGAACTCGCGAAGAGACTGAGGCTTCCCTTCCATCAGGTGGTGTTTGTCAATGGAACCATTCTCATCGAGGATGTCACGCAGGAGAACATCGTCAGACTGAGTGGCGTTGAACTCGACTGAAGGGGCAATCTGTTTTAAAATGTCAACAGCAATACGTCAAAAAAGCCACAACTTTATGAATAACTGCTTGAGAAAACAGGCCTTTATTTGGCTTGTTTTTTGCTATACTATAGCCGATGCGTTGTGCGTATGCGAGTATTTTTTTTCTGATGAGCGGGTTAAAAAAACTTGACAAAGCGGGGAACTGTTATTATACTTATGCAATCTTTTAGGAGACTGGAGTTCATGAAAAGGATGAAATATATCAAATACATGATCGGCGCGTGCGCTCTCTCTTTTGTCCTTCCCCTCTCCGCGTTTTGCGGGGATGCCGCTACCCAATCCGGCGGGACGGGAAAGCAGCAGCCCCCGTTCCACAAGGCGAATGTGAAAAAGGATGCGCCGGAACTGAAGCCGAATATCCCCGAAGAATACCTGCCGTTAATTGCCGAATACGACAAGTACTGGAAGTTCGTTCAGGAGGGGAACCTTGACGGCGCATACGAGATGGAGCGCGATGAGTATAAAAAGGTGGTTACTGTCAGGGAGTACAAGGGTCTTCAGGAGTTGTCCAAAATGCCGGTATCGGTAAAAGCGGTTAGGGCCCTTGAAGTACAGAAAAAAGACGAAAAGGAGGTGATAGTCAAAGGAACAATGTGGCTGCAGTCTGGCCAGATTGATACCCTGAGGGTGTTTTACGACAACTGGGTGAAGGAAGAGCATGGTTGGAGGCATATCAGGGAGATGAAGCAGTACGGCGATGAAAGCAAGAAGAATTCTTAAGAGTTTTTTGATGCAGCGTGGGCAATTACCATTTATTTTTCAAAAAGAAGGAGGTAGGTTATGAAAAAGGCTTTTCTCGGTTTGGCTGTATTTCTTGTTGCAGCCATGATGGTCTTCTCCGGCCAGGCTATGGCATCGGAGCAGACCAACGGCGGCCCCGGATCGGCTTTGCTCTTCACGTACTATGACGTAAGGAGCGCGGCAGCCGGAGGCCTTGGGCTCACCGACAATTACTTTGCGGTCATCAACACCTCGACCCACTGGGTGCAGTCCCACGTGAGGGTGAGGACCGGAGACTGCTCCGTCGAGCTGCTGGACTTCGATATCCTCCAGTCACCGAAGGATATCTTCGTATTTGATATTTACGAAGACGGCGGCATCACGTTCGCGTCCTGCGACGCAAATACGCTCGTGGATTCCGGTTTCGCCCTGAACTTTGACGCAAACGGCGACGGAACCAATGATTGCTTCATCCTTTCATCGACAACCTTCCCGGCGATGCTGAGCCTCATCACCCAGTGCGGTGACTGTGCGACGGGCGCGGCTATTACGACCGAGCAGGCGGTGGAACTGGTGAAGAAGGGGTATGTCGAGGTGATCGAAGAGGGCACCATCGCACCCGGCACCGGCTCCCGGAAGAACAAGTGCCTGGATCGTAATGAAAATGACGGCACCGACGGGATTACCATCCCGGGCAAGACGCTTCTCGAACTCTTCGATTCGAATTGCTATGAGGACGTGTATGCCCCCGTTGCGGAACTTCAGGGGAGGCAGTACTTCGCTCAAGTCGATTTGACGGTGTCGCCCGTCGTCATCAAGAGGCACGCGATACTAAACGCGGCTGTGGTTGATGGGACGGATGATGGCACCCACGGGTTGATCCTCCACGAGCCGACCTACACGGATGAGCTTGCGGCGGCGGAGTGCAACGCTGCTGATGGTCTCGAGACTCGGTGCTACGCCTATGCGGCACCCGAGACGACGGACGCACAGGGCGCGGTCGCTACCGGCGCGAACGATATGAACTGGTGCTTCTACGTTAACAAGATCGGCGACAACCCGGTCATCAACAAATTCGGCGCCGGCGCCACTTTTGGACCGACATTAGCCGATCTTTCCGCA
>Ga0101944_10004739_pt1 | contig 16365 bp, 12 predicted proteins | sample DewCreD2012metaG_FD_75245 | JGI IMG/M metagenome (GOLD analysis project Ga0101944, IMG submission 75245) | Hot spring sediment bacterial and archeal communities from British Columbia, Canada, to study Microbial Dark Matter (Phase II) - Dewar... ...
GTCGGTCGAACAGGACCATCGCGGGGCGGAGGGGTCGGACGAAACGGACGGGTGGGAGGATCGCGGACCTTCCGGGGAGTCGCACGGACAGGCGCTCCGTCCGTCGATCGGCCCCTCGCCCCAGCCGCTCCCCCATGGGGAAGCCGGCAAACGACCGCCTCATTTTCGACGGGCGGCCAAACATGACGAGCGCCTCGGGCCGTCCGCCGGACGACCTTGGGATCGTCGTTCCGATCGGGACCTGCGGGGGGATCGTGGAGAGCGGCGCGACGAGCGCCGCCGCGGCCGGGAACGAGAGAACGAGCGCCGGCCCTACGGCAAACGGCCCGAGGAAGGCGGTGAGCGACGCCTGCCTGAAAAACGCTTCGACCGGCGGCGGCAGGACGACTCCCGAACCTACCGGAAACCGTTCGAGCGGCAGGACCGGAGCGAGCGGCCGTACCGGAAGTCCTTCGATCGGCAGGAGCGGGACGAAGGCCGCTCCTTCCGGAGGCCCTTCGGCCACGAACGGGATGCACGCGGGCCGCGCGAGGACCGCGGCGAGCGCGAAGGTTACGACCGGCGACCGCGCCGCCGGGACGAGCGCGAGCGGCGCGATTTCCGCGAACGGCGGCCTTTCGACAGTCGTCGGGAGGGACGAGAACCCGAGCGGCGTTCCGGCCATCGCGGGCGGCCGCAGGATCGCCCCTATGACCGGAGACCCGGTCCGCGCGATCCGGGAGGATCCGGTCCCCGGCCCTGGCAGAAGCGCCGGGACGACCGTCAACGCGGCGGAGGCGATCGGGGCGGCCAGCGGCGCCACGAGGGTCGGCGCGACGAGGACCGGCATGGCGAGGGCGAGTGAATGCGGTATCTCATCACCGGCGGCGCAGGCTTCATCGGGTCGCATCTGGCCGACCGCTTGTTGCGCTTGCGCGGCGTCTCCGTCACCCTGTTGGACAACCTGTCCACCGGGAGCTACGAGAACATCGCGCACCTGGAAGGACACCCCTCGGTCCGACTGCTGGTGGGGTCGGTGACCGACGAGGGGTTGGTCGAGGAAGCGGTTCGGGACTGCGCGGCGATCTTTCATCTGGCCAGCGCGGTCGGGGTGAAGCTGGTGTTGCAGAAGCCCGTCCACTCGATCGAGACGATCGTCAAGGGCACCCATGCGGTATTGAACCTCGCCTCGCGCTATCGCAAGCCCTTCCTGGTCACCTCGACCAGCGAAGTGTACGGCAAGTCGACGGACCTTCCGTTCCGCGAAGACGGCGACCAGGTGATGGGTGCGACGGACAAGCAGCGTTGGGCCTATGCGTCGGCCAAGGCGCTGGAGGAGTTTCTGGCGCTGGCGCATTACCGCGAAACGCACCTGCCCGTGGTGATCGTGCGGCTTTTCAACATCGTGGGGCCGCGGCAGACCTGGAAGTTCGGCATGGTGCTGCCCAGTTTCGTTCGTTCCGCGCTGCTGGGCCGGCCCATCGCCGTCTACGGTTCAGGGCGCCAGCAGCGCTGCTTCTGCCATGTGGCGGATGCGGTGGAGGCCATGACGCGGCTGATGCGGACGCCCAAGGCGTATGGCCAGGTCGTCAACGTCGGGTCGCAGCACGAAGCGTCGATGCTCGAATTGGCCGAGCGGGTGAAGCGCGTGTTGCGTTCGAAATCCGAGATCGAACTTGTCCCTTATGAGGTGGCGTATCAGGATGGTTTCGAGGACATGGATCGCCGCGTGCCGTCGCTGGAGAAGGCCCGGCATCTGATCGGATATCGTCCCCGTCGGACGTTGGACGACTGCATCCGCGACACGGCCAAGGCCATACGGAAGGAACTGCACCGGGGGTAAAGCCACTGCTTTTTTTCGAACAATTCGAACCCAACTTCGCGGTTACTCGTTAAATGGTGTAGGGAACATTGAGCATACTTTTGCGGGGGATGCTCTGTGTGCACACGTGCAGTTTTTTCCGATGGCCACACTTCGGCCAATCTTCATTCACTTCAAAGTGTGTCCTGTACTTCGGACTTCTTTGTTGGCATTTGTGTTGCATGTCGCTTGAAAGTTGGGGGACCCTGGCGCGGAAGAATCTAATTGACCTCTGCCCTTCGTGCGCTACAAGGTGCAGGAGAGGCATCATGGTTTTTTGGCTTGCGCGTATACGAATGGGGTCAGGTCATGGCTGAGTCGACGACCATATCCCCCGGCGGTGTCGAGGTCCAGAACCGCTTTGGCGCTCTGGCCATCGAACTGGGTTTCTGCACCAAGCAGCAGTTGCAGGAGGCCATGAAGGTTCAGGCCGCTGCCGCCAAGGCCGGTTTCCGCAAACGTCTTGGCGACATCCTGATCAAGAAGGGCTACCTCACCCCCGAGCAACTCAAGCGCATCCTTGCCAGTCAGAAGGTCGACGAAGGCAAGAAGCGCATTGCCAACTTCGAGATCGTTTCGAAACTCGGCGAAGGATCGATGGGCTCGGTCTTCAAGGCGCGTCAGCGCGGCATGGATCGCGTCGTCGCGCTCAAACTGCTCTCGCCCCAGCTGGCCAAGGACGAAGATTTCCGGCAGCGTTTCATCAAGGAAGCGCGCGCCGTGGCGAAACTCAACCACCCGCATATCGTTTCGGGCATCGATGTCGGCGAATACAACCGGGTCTACTATTTCGCCATGGAGTTTGTGGACGGCCAGACGCTGGCACAACGCATGGAAGCCTGCGGCGGCCGCTTGTCCGAAAAGGAGTCGCTCGAATCGGCCCGCCAGACCGCCCTGGCGCTGGAGCACGCGCACCAGAACGGCCTCCTGCACCGCGATGTCAAGCCGGAGAACATCCTCGTCGACAAGAACGGCGTCACGAAACTGGCCGATCTGGGCCTGGTGCGAATCAATCGTCCGGGCGAGGATTTCAGCGCCGAAAAAGGGCTGGCCATCGGCACGCCCTTCTACATCTCGCCCGAACAGGCGCAGGGCTTGCTCGACATCACTCCCGCAACGGACATCTACTCGCTCGGGGCGACCCTGTATCACATCCTCACCGGCGAACCGCCCTTCGATGCGCCGACGGGCCGCGAGATCATGAAGAAGCATGTCCGCGATCCGGTCCCCGACCCGCGAACCGTCAACCCGACCCTTTCGGCGCGCACCGCGCGCATCTGCATGAAATGCATGCAGAAGGACCCCAAAGATCGCTACCGCAACTGCGAAGCCCTGGCCAAGGACCTGGAAAAGGCCATCGTCGAACTGGCCGCCCCGCCTCGCGTCAACCCCACGACCAAACACTTCACCCCCACGACCGCCTCCACGATCCCGGATCCGGTCTCGCCCGGCAGCCGCACGCACCAGCCTCGCCGCAGACTCACTTCGCGCCGCAACGGCTCCGATGCCAGCGGCGCCATCGTCGCCGCCGCTGTCGTCCTCCTGGTCCTGATCATCGCCTTCGTCCTGCTGAAGAGTCCCGCCCGGACCAGCCTGCCTCCTCCTCCGCCGCCGCCCAAAATTCCTGTCGCATCGCCGACGCCGGCCAAGCCGGCAACTGCGGTCAAGGCCCCGCCTCGGCAAAAACAGCCCCCGCCTTCAACCGCTCCGACGCCTGCGGCCGAATCCGCACCCGCCACGCAGACCAAGCCGCCTGCCGCACCGACCGCTCCCGCCGAAACTGCGACCGCTCAGCCGGAACCGCCCGCCGAGCAGCCCAGGACCCACCCGCCCGAAGAGCATCCGGACGGCAAGGAAAAGCCGATGGAATTGCCTTAGTACCTACTTCTTCTTGGGGCCGCCTTTGGGATCCAGGTTCTGCTGCAGATCCTCGTCCGTCACGGTCGAAGCGACGCCTTCCGGGGGAACATCCAGTTTGCACAACCAGACCAGCGCGTTCAGCACGACTTTGCGGTAGTTCTCGTTCCCCCAGTTCTTGTGAAAATGGCCGCCGGTCCAGCCGAAGCCGCGGCCTCCGTCGGGCCGTTCGACGCACCACATCATGACCTCGTCCTTGCCGCTGTCGTCGATGATGTGCTGGTACGGACCGCGTGGATGGACATAGGGTCCCTTGCGCACTTCGTCCGACGGCTTGGCCACCAGGATCGGCGTGACGCCCTTCATCTCGGGTCGAAACCGCATGTGCATGTACCATTCGTCCTTGCACGAAAACGGCTTGACGCCATTCGCAATGGGATGCTTGGGAAAGGTCTGGTAATCCGGCGACCAGAACGGGTTGCACGACCAGTTCGTCTCGTAATACCCGCCGATCCAGTCCAGGAACTGCACGCCGCCCTTCTCCTTCGGAACTTCCACCGCGTAATGCATGCAGCCGATGCCCACACCCTTTCTGGCCAGCTTGTCCAGAAGTTCCAGGCGGTCTGCCTGGATGAACGGATTTCCGCCGCCGCCATCCGCATAGAGCGCCACGGCATCCGCATCATCCAGGATTTTCGGGTCGGAAACCCAGCCGTTGCATTCCACGACGACCTTGAGTCCGGGGAATTGGCCCAGGCATTTCTGCAGCAGAAGCATGCCGGCCCGGAACTCGTGATCCCCCGGCCCGTGGCTGGGCTTCCCGGCAATCAGAACCAGCTTCTTGTCCGCGGAAAACGCGGGCCCCATCATGAACAGGCAGAACGCCAGCAGGCAGGCAAACTTGATCATCGGATGATCCTCTCCTCCTCATGCGACGGCGGGGAATGCCGGTCAACCATCCCTCCCTATACACCGGAATCGCTTCAAGCTGCGCGGGCATTCCAGGCAGTTGCAGGCGTGGGGGCGGAAGGACACGGACGCACGGACGAACACGGACGGGCATGGCCAGACCGGGGCGCTGCGGGCGGGGCTTCAGGTTGCGCTCAGGAGAAGGTTGCGGATTTCGAATGGGCGCATGCGCAGCGGGAGGCCGTTGGTACCCAGGCTTTCGAAAGGGCCCCTGGCCGTCTGGAGACCGTCGGCGTTCGCCCAGCGTTTGAAGCGCCTCGGAACGCGCAGCGTCGCCTGCGCCTCGCGTCCCGCGCATTCGTAGACGCGCACGAAGACCTTGTCGATGCCCGCCTTGCGCAGGGAGGAGACCAGCACGTTTTCGTCGCCGTCGATGCGCCATCCGTTCTTCTCGATCCACCTCGGCTGCGCGCGCAGCACCAGCGGCGGTTGGTTGAAGGCATGGCCGTGTCGCACCACGGTGGCCTCGCTGCCGGCGGGGTGCGGCAAAACCGCGTACCGGAAGACGTGCGGGATGCCTTCCTGGAAGCCCGAGGCGCTGGGCGCCTTGTACTCCATCGCCGCCGAACGGAAGAGCGTGAGCATGAGGATGCCGTCGTCGGCCGTGTTGCCGGGGGTTCCGGCGTTCAGCACCGCCAACCCGGCGCGCGAACCGGTCACCGCGACCCAGTGCTGCGCCACGTGCTCGTGCGCGCCCCGGTTCTGGATCCCGAACGGGATTTCGTGGCGGATCGAGCCGTCCTGTTTCGAGGTCGGGAACGCGGCGCGGATCCGATAGTGTTTTCCGGCCGGCTCGATGCGGGTCTCGTATTCGATGCGCGGCGAGTGCCGCGAAAGCCGCATGCGCGTGACGAACGGGATGCGCAGTTGCCAGAAGCTCAGCAGGCCTTCCTGCTCCACCACCAGTTCCTCGTGTCCGCAGGCCCGGGCGCTCGCCTTCTCGATCCGTGCGCGGAAGGTACCCCGATTGACCAGGTCGCCCGGTTGCGAGCGGTCGTACGGATCGGGATGGTTCTGCGTCAGGGACGATTCGATGCTCCCGCCGTTCAGGGGCGCCTCGAAATTGAGCCACAGATCGCCGTAGTCCATCTGCATCCCGAGGCTGCCGAACGGCGCGGGTTCGTCGCAGATCAGCTCGACCCCGCTGTTCTTCTCGACCAAGCCGGTCAGGTAACCCTGCGCGCCCACCTCGGCGCGGTAGAACTCCGTCTCGAAGACCCGCGGCAACGGCGCCTCCAGCGGCTCGGGCAGTCTTTCCGCCGAGGCCAGCAGGGCGAAGCCCAAGGGCGGAAGCTCCACGCGCAAACGGCCCTGCGGGCCGTCCAGCGTCTCGGTGCGCGCGAACGGGAGCGCGTTGAAGACGGCGGGCACGCCATCCGCCCCGCCGGTTCGCGCGACTTCCGTCTCGATGCCTGCCGCCACGGCATCGAACTCGTCGTGCGCATCCTGGGCCGCCCGGTCCGTGACCGTCCCGCAGACGATGTCGTGGAACTGCTGTTTCAGGATGGGCTTCCACAACCGGTCCGTATCCGCGGACGGCTGCTCGACGACCGCCTGCAGCGTCTCGAGGGCCAGCAGGCGCCGCGTCAACTCGCGATTTCGCTGCTTGATGCGCACATGGCTGGTGAAGGATCCCTGAAACGCGCTGTTGAACTCGCCCGTCACCACCGCCGCGTCGTCCCAGTCCAGCCCGTTCAGGTACTCTTCGGGCGTGGCGAACCTCACCGGCGGCAGATCGGCTTCCCGACCGAGTCGTGCCACGACGTCCGGCGCGGAGGCCTGCGGGACCACGAAATCGCCGCCGTTGCAGAGCATCACCGAGGGCAGCGGCTCGTATTTCAGCAGTTCGGCGCAGAGCTTCCGGATCTGCTTCGGTCCGCAGCCCGAAAGGTCCAGGTCGAGCGCATGTTCGACTTCATCCTTCGAAGGGAACAGGAGGTTCCCGTAGCCCTTGGCAAGCCAGTGCGTGCGCAGGCGGGTGCCATCCAGCCCTTCCCAGTGGAAGTGCGTGCGCATCGCATCGCGGCGCATGCAGCGCCAGAAGACGTAGTACTTGTAGCCGCATTGCGAAAGGATCTGGGGAAGCTGCGCGTGATGGCCCCAGCAGTCCGCGATCCAGCAGACCTCCGGTTTCAGCCCCAGGTGCCGCTCCAGCCAGGCGCGGCCGATACGCGCCTGCTGGTACATCGACTCGCCGTCGCAATGGTTCATGTCGGGCATCACGTACAGCCCGGGGCCGACCGCCAGCCGGCCTTCCTTCGCGAAACGAACCAGCTCCTCGCGTCGCTCGGACCGCCGCTCCCAGTAGGCCTCCAGCAGGATCACCTGCTCGACGAGAAACCGGTACTCCGGATGCCTGCCCAACAGGCGCAACGCCTCGTCCAGAATGCGAAAACACTGCGGTAGGTACTCCTCGTAGGTGCGGAGGTACGCGACGTCGTAGTGGAAGGACGGAACGATCAGGATGCTCTTCAGGTGCGTGGTTCCCATGCGGGAGAGTCTAGCGCCGGGAACGGGGTTGGATAGTGAAAGGCAGCGGTGCGTCGAAGGGACGGGATGGGCGATAGGGGCCGGATGGACCCCATGGGTGAAGCCGTCGATCATCAGCGCCGTTCCGCGGCGCTGCGGCGCCAGGAAGCTCTGCCCTTGTCTTGGCCTCCTCTTCGGCTAAACCTTCCATCGGATTCCATGAAAGCCGCGCTTCGAGGCGGACCTCGGGGCGAACCTCTGGAAAACGCGCCAAGGAGACCGACCATGTCCACCGCCGACAACCTTCAGGCCGCCTTCGCGGGCGAGAGCCAGGCCAATCGCAAGTACCTCGCCTTCGCCAAGAAAGCCGAGCAGGATGGCTTCAAGCAGGTTGCCAAGCTCTTCCGCGCCGCCGCCGAAGCCGAGACCGTCCACGCCCACGCACACCTGCGCGTCATGAAGGGCATCGGTTCCACCGCCGACAACCTCAAGGCCGCCGTGGCCGGCGAAGCGCACGAGTTCAAGAGCATGTATCCGGAGTTCGTCAAGGTCGCCGAAGCCGAAAAGAATCAGCCGGCGCTGGTCTCGTTCAAGAACGCCATGGCGGTCGAGCAGACGCATCACAACCTCTATGCCGAGGCGCTGAAGGCCGTCGAGGGCGGCAAGGATCTGCCTGCCGCGGCCATCTACGTCTGCCCCGTCTGCGGACACACGGAAGTCGGCGGCGCGCCGGACCGCTGTCCAGTCTGCAACGTGCCGAAGGACAAGTTTGTCGAGGTGAAATGACGGACCGCGGGCATCCAGGCCCGCATCGGGCCGTGGGTCTCCCGGTTGCGCCGAGTGCCCCGGAAAGCCGCGCCCCACTGGAGCATCCCTCATGACTGCACCCAACGCCTGGCGCTGCAATGTCTGCGGGTACGTCCATCGCGGCGATGCCCCGCCCGAATGCTGTCCCGTCTGCGGCGTGGGACCTGCGGAGTTCGCCGAACACGTCGAAAAAGCCGAAGCCGCCGTCAAGCCCGCCGTCCGTCGCTGGCGCTGCACGGTCTGCGGCTACGAGCACGACGGCGACCGGCCGCCCGAAAGCTGCCCGCTCTGCGCCGCCGGTCCCGACCAGTTCGAGGCGGCGGAAGAGGTGCAGGCCGCCCGGGGCGGCACGGCCGGGCGCATCGTCATCGTTGGCGGCGGCGTGGCCGGCGTCGCGGCCGCCGAAGCCGCCCGCAGGACTTCGCCCGACGCGACCCTCGTGCTGCTCGCCAGGGAACAGCGCATTCCCTACTACCGCATCAACCTGACACGCTATCTGGCCGGCGACGTGAAACGCGAGGAACTCCCGATCCACCCGAAGAACTGGTACGCGGAACAGCGCATCGATCTGCGCCTGAGAGCCGAAGCCGCGCGGATCGACCTGGAAAAGCGCCGCGTCGAGCTGCACGAAGGCGATCCGGTACCGTTCGACCGGCTGGTGCTCGCCTGCGGCGCGCATGCCTTCGTCCCGCCGATCGCGGGTGCCGACAAGACCGGCGTCTTCACGCTGCGCACGGATGGCGACGCGGACCGGATCCTGGAAGCCGCCAGGGGCGGACGCAGGATCGTCTGCGTCGGCGGCGGCCTGCTGGGCCTGGAAACCGCCGGCGCACTGGCCAGGCGCGGCGGCGACGTGACCGTACTGGAGACCTACGGCCACCTGATGCCGGCACAGCTCACGCCGCGCGCCGGCAGGATCCTGGCGGACCACCTGCAGCGCATCGGCGTGAAGCTCCGCCCGGCCGTCCACGTGAAGGAAATCGTCGGCGGCGCAAGCGTCGCCGGCGTCCTGCTGGAGGAAGGCGACACCGTGCCGGCCGAAGCGGTGGTGCTGGCCACCGGCGTGCGCTCCAACACGCATCTGGCGCGGCAGGCGGGCCTGACGGTGCAGAAGGGCGTGGTGGTGGACCACCTGCTGCGGACCTCGCAACCGGACGTCTTTGCGGCCGGCGATGCGGCCGAGCACCTCGGGGTGCTTTACGGCAACTGGTACGTCGCGCAGTTCCAGGGCGGGATTGCGGGGATGAACGCGGCCGGCGGGCGCGTCGAGTTCGGCGGCATCCCACGCTCGCACACGCTCAAGGTGCTGGGCCTGGATACCTGCAGCATCGGCCAGTTCCTCCCCCCGGACGGCAGTTACCGCGCTTACGAGTGCGAAGCGGACGGCAGGTATTTCAATTTCGTCTTCCGCGACGGCCGGCTGGTCGGCGCGAACCTGTTGGGTTCGACGGCCCTGGCCAGCGCCGTGAAGAAGGCGATCGAATCGAAGACGGATTTCTCCGGCCTGCTGGCGCAGCACCCGACGGCGCTGCAGATCGCGGAGCAGTTCCAGGTCAGGCTTTCTGCCTGACCCGTGCCCGGACCGCAAGACCGCATGGGCCAAGAGCGCCGGACAACAGTTGAAAAGAGGGGATGGGGGGACGTTGCGAGCCGAGCTGAGGGGCATCCTTCTGGACGCCGGTCCGCATTCTCAGAAATTTTCAGTCATAAGACTTTTTTGAACGCCAAGATGCCCAGCGGTGGAAGGTTCAGATTCAGCGAGTGGCTCCGACCGTGCCAGCTCCAGGGGTCCGCATGGAAGCCGCCGAAATTGCCGACGCCGCTGCCGCCGTAGCAGGTCGCGTCGCTGTTGAGCACTTCGGCCCAGTGGCCGCCTTCCGGCACGCCCACGCGGTAGCCGTAGCGCGGGATCGGGGTGAAGTTCGCCACGAAGAGGATCTTCTGGCTGCGGTCGCGGTTGTAGCGCAGGAGGGCGATCACGCCGTTGTCGCTGTCGTTGCAGTCCACCCACTCGAACCCGCCCGGCTCGCAGTCCTGTTCGTGCAGCGCCTTCTCGTTCTTGTAGAGCCGGTTCAGGTCGGCCACCCAGTTCTGCAGGCCGCGGTGCATCGGGTATTCGAGCACGTGCCAGTCCAGGCTCATCGCCTCGGACCATTCGCGGAATTGGCCGAACTCGCCGCCCATGAAGATCAGCTTCTTGGCCGGCTGCGCGAACATGTACCCGAAGAGCGCGCGCAGGTTGGCGAACTTCTGCCAGTAGTCGCCGGGCATCTTGCCGATCAGGCTGCCCTTGCCGTGGACGACCTCGTCGTGCGAGAGCGGGAGAATGAAATTTTCGTGCCACGCATACAGCATCCGGAAGGTCAGGTCGTTGTGGTGGAACTTGCGGTACACGGGGTCCTTGCCGAAGTACCGCAGCGTGTCGTGCATCCAGCCCATGTCCCACTTGAGGCCGAAACCGAGGCCGCCGAGGTAAACGGGGCGCGAGACCATCGGCCAGGACGTGGATTCTTCGGCCATCGTCATGACATCGGGGTGCTTGTTGTAGACCCAGTAGTTCAGGTGGCGGAGGAACTCGATGGCCTCGATGTTCTCCTTGCCGCCGTACTGGTTCGGGATCCACTCGCCTTCCTTGCGCGAATAGTTCCGGTAGAGCATCGACGCGACGGCGTCCACGCGCAGGCCGTCGAGGTGGTACTGGTCGAGCCAGAAGAGCGCCGAGTTCACCAGGAAGTTGCGGACCTCCCAGCGCCCGAAGTTGAAGATGAGCGTGCCCCAGTCCTTGTGTTCGCCTTCCCTCCAGTCGGCGTGTTCGTACAGCCGCGTGCCGTCGAAGAGCGCCAAGCCGTGTTCGTCCTTGGGGAAGTGCGCGGGAACCCAGTCCAGCAGCACGCCGATGCCGCGTTGATGCAGCGCGTCCACGAAGGCGCGGAAATCGTCCGGCGTGCCGAAGCGGCTGGTCGGCGCGAAGTAACCGGTCGTCTGGTAGCCCCACGAGCCGTCGAAGGGGTGTTCGGTCACCGGCAGCAGTTCGACGTGCGTGAAGCCCATTCGCTGGCAGTAGTCGCCCAGGCGCGGCCCCAGATCGCGGTAATTCAGCAGGTGGCCGGCGGTGTGGGCTTCGGGGGCCCGCATCCAGGAACCCAGATGGACTTCGTAGATGGAAATCGGCGCGTTCAGCGCATGGCGCTCCTTGCGGCTGGCCATCCACTCCCGGTCGCCCCAGCGATACTTGGAGATGTCCCAGACGATGCTGGCCGTTCGCGGGCGCAGTTCGTGGTAGAAGCCGTACGGGTCGGCCTTCTGCTGCTTGATGCCGCAGTTCTTCGAATCGACGAAGTATTTGTAGATCGCGCCGGTGCCGACGCCGGGGATGAAGCAGTCCCAGAAGCCCGAATCCGCCAGGCGCCGCATGGGATGCGTTGCCGGGTTCCAGCCGTTCCAGTCGCCGATGACCGCCATGTAATGCGCGTTGGGGGCCCAGACGGCGAAATACGTCCCGGCCTGGCCGTCCTTCACGGTCGGATGCGCACCGAGCTTGTTGTAGGCGTCGAAGTGATCGCCTTTCGCGAGCAGGTGGAGATCGAAGTCGGTGATGAACGGAGCGGGCGAAGCGACCGGGTCGGCCGTCTCCGGCGGAGCTTTTGGGTCGGACGAAGTGCGCGCCATGCGGACCTCCCTTGGATTCACGACTCCTGTGTGGCCCCAAGCGGGATGGAAGTCAAGTACTTGCGCCCAGGGAAATCCGCGGGTAGACCGTGCCGCATGGCCAGGAACGGCAGCCCCCTTTCCTTGGATCCCCCGGGCGGCGGCGAACCCGCGCGTTTCCGCGTCTACTTCGCCGCGCCGCTCTTCACGATCCTGGAACGGCGCGCCAATCGCGCCTTGGCGCGAGCCATCGAACGGGTCATGCCGGAAGCGCGGATCGTGTTGCCGCAGGACTTCAAGCACGAGGGCAAGTTCAACGACGCGAAGGCCTTCGGGATGATCTTTCAGGGCTGCATCGACGCCATCGAGCAGGCCGACGCGATGCTGGCCTGGCTCGACGGTTCGGACGCTGACAGCGGGACCTGTTTCGAGGTCGGCTATGCGTACAAGAAGGGCCTGCCGGTCGTCGGCGTGCGCACCGATTTCCGGCACAACCAGGAGCGCGGGCTGAACATCATGCTCTCGCGCGCCTGCACGGCGTTCGTGTACCGTCCTTCGTTCGACGAGGACGTGGAAGGATTGGCGAAGAGCATCGCGCAGGCGCTGCGGAAGGCCGTCAAGGCGAAGACGCCGTAAACGGTGGCGCGTGCCGGTCCGCGCGCGTCCGTGCCTCCGCGGAACAGGAGAAAGAAGTGGGTCCCCACATGAACCGGAAGATTTACCTCTGCGGCCCGATCATGGACTGCGCGGCGAACGAGAGCAAGGACTGGCGGACGCGCGCCAAGGAGCGGCTCGCCGGACGCTTCATCCTGCTCGACCCCATGCGCCGCAACTTCCGCGACCGCGAGATCGACAGCGCCAACGAGATCGTGGAATTCGACCTGCAGGACATCCGCGACGCGGACCTGATCCTGGTGAATTATTCGAAAGCCAGCGTCGGGACGTCGATGGAGGTCTTCTACGCGAGCCACGATCTGGGCAAGTTCGTCATCGCCTTCTCGCCGCTCCGTTTCGCCGACTGTTCGCCGTGGATGGTCCGTTTCTGCACCAAGATCCTGCCGGACCTGGACGCGGCGCTGACGTACATCGAAAGGCATTTTTAGTACGGGTCGGGCTTTCAGCCCGAGGCGCATGCGGACGGTCGTGCGCTTTGCCGAGGCCTTCCGCAGCTCTGGCGCCGTCCGGGCGTCGGGTCGGCCTGAAAGGCCGACGTACGTTGGGCTGCCTGGCCTGAGCGACGTCGAAGGGTCAGCTCGACCGACGCGACGCAAGCCTCCGGAGAAGAAGATGGTATCGACCGGTACACCGTGCCCCCAATGCGGAAAGCCCATGGCCGGGTTGCCCTGCCCGCACTGCAGGTTCGGTGGCGCCCTGGCTGCGCCCGAAGCCGCAATGTCGCCTCCACGGCTTCATCTGCTCAAGCCGCTGGAGAACACAGCCCGTTGGACCGTCCGCCTGCTGCTGCTCCAGGCGCTCACGCTGCTCTTCACCGTGTCGATGATGATCGCGGTGGCGCTGGAAACGGACGGCGGCCATCGTTTCGGAACAATGACCACCTTCCAAGAGATAAACGCGTTCAACTGCGTCCAAAGCATCGCCTGGTTGGCCGCCGTGATCCAGTTTCTGGTCTGGCAGTACCGCCTGCGGGTGAATTGCGAGTTGCTGGGCGTCCAGGGGATGGAGCAGTCGCCGGGCATGGGCGTGGCCTGGTGGTTCATTCCGATCGCGAACCTCTTCATGCCTTACATGGTCCTGCAGGAACTCTGGAGAGCCGGACTCGCCGCACAGACGGCCGCTGGCGGGCGTGTAGCCTGGCGCCAGACGCCCGCGTGCCCGGTCATCAAGACCTACTGGATCGTGAAGATCGCCAACATCGTCATTCCGTTCATCCTGCAGTTTGACATGCTCCTGACCTTCATGATCCCCGGGCGGGGCTCCCCCGCTTCAGCCATGGAAAACATGGGTAAAACGGTGTTCGCGACGACCATCGCGAGCAACACCGGTCAGGCAGCCCTGTGCTTCATGGAAGTCTTCATCGTGGAACGGCTGACCCGACGCTACCATGCATTGCTCGCGCAACGTCAGCCGCCCTCACAGGCTCAGCAACTGCCGCAATAGGAGGAATCGTCCCGTGTCCGAAACCGTCGCCTTCATCGGCCTGGGCCTGATGGGCCGCCCGATGGCCCTGCACCTCGTCAAGGCCGGCCACACCGTCCGCGTCTACAACCGCACCGCCGCGAAGGCCCGCTCGCTGGCCGAGGCCGGCGCCACCGTCTGCGCCACGCCGGCTGAGGCGGCGCAGGGCGCGCGCGTCGTCTGCACCTGCGTCGGCGACAGCCCCGATGTGCGCGAAGTGATCCTGGGCGCCAACGGCGTCGCCTGCACGGCCGCGCCGGGCACGCTGATCGTCGATCATTCCACCATCGCGCCGTCCGCGGCGCAGGAGATCGAGCGGGAACTCCGCGCCCGCGGCTTCCGTTTCCTCGACGCGCCCTTGAGCGGCGGCGAAAAGGGCGCCATCGAGGGGACGCTGGCCATCATGTGCGGCGGCTCGAGCGAGGACTTCGAAGCGGCCAGGCCGGTCCTGTCCGCCTACGGCAGGAACCTGGTCCTCGTCGGCGGACCGGGCATGGGGCAGGTGGCCAAGGCCTGCAACCAGGTGCTGGTCGTGAACTGCATCCTCGGCGTGGCCGAGGCGCTGGTCCTGGCCCAAAAACTCGGCGCCGACCCGCACAAGGTCTGGAGCGCCGTGAAGGACGGCGCCGGGCGCAGCTGGTCGCTGGAGGTGCTGGGGCCCAAGATGCTCGCCGACGACGACTCCGCGGGCTTCTTCGTCAAGCACCAGCAGAAGGACGTCCGCATCCTGCTGGACGCCGCCCGCCAGGCCGGCGCCGCGCTGCCCGGAACCGCGCTGATCCACCAGCTCTACCGCGCCGTCCAGGTCCGCGGCGGCGACGAGTGCGGAAACCAGACGCTCTATCGCGCGATTCAGATCCTGAGCGGCGGGGAGTGGAGACCGAAATAGGCCGTCCCCCTGTCGGCGGCCGTGCCTTTTCCCTCCGTCCTCCGTGCCGCGGCGTCCCGGCGGCGAACGCCCGTTCCTGCCCAGCGGAATGAAATCCGCTTTATCGGATTCCGCCTCCGGTCGCTTGCCTCTGCGACCCCATGGCGTAAGATCGGTCCAACCCTTCCCTCGCGGAGCCTGTCATGAACTGCATTCCCCACACCGACGCGGAACGCGCCGAGATGCTGACGGCGATCGGCGCCCGGAGCCTGGACGATCTCTTCTCGCACCTGCCCCCCGAAGTCCGCTGCCCGGGGCTGGACCTGCCGCCGGGCCTGAGCGAGATGGAAGTCCAGGCGGAACTGGGGCGACTCGCCGCGCGGAACCGCTCGACGGCCGAACTGCCCTGCTTCCTGGGCGCCGGCGCCTACGATCACCACATTCCGCCCGCGGTCTTCGAACTGGCCTCGCGCGGCGAACTCTACACCGCCTACACCCCTTACCAGCCCGAGATCAGCCAGGGTGTCCTCCAGCTCATCTACGAATATCAATCGATGATGGCCACGCTGACCGGCCTGGACGTCGCCAACGCCTCGCTTTACGAAGGCGGCACCGCGCTGCTGGAAGCCTGCCTGATGGCCCTGCACCAGACCGGTCGCAACTCGGTGGTCCTCGACGGCACCCTGCACCCGCACTACATCGAGACCGTCCGGACGGGCCTGGCCGCCATGAAGGTGGAGGTGCGCGTCGTGCCGGTGCTCGGCGACGCGTACGAAAGCCCGATGACGGAACTGGCCTGGGCCGCGGAGGAGAACACCGCCTGCGTGGCGGTCGGTTACCCGAACTTCTACGGCGCCCTCGGCGACTTGAGTCCGGCGGCGGAGTTGGTGCACAAGGCCGGCGCGCTGCTCCTGGCCGTGGCCAATCCGTTCACGCTGGGTCTGCTCAAGCCGCCCGGGGCGATGGGGGCGGACATCGCCTGCGGCGAAGCGCAGTCGCTGGGCGTGCCGCTCTCGTTCGGCGGCCCGTACCTCGGCTACGTTGCCTGCACCAAGGCGCTCGTGCGGCGCATCCCCGGCCGCCTGGTCGGCCAGTCGGTGGACACGCAGGGCCGCCGCGCGTTCACGCTCACCCTGCAGGCGCGCGAACAGCATATCCGCCGCGAAAAAGCCACCTCGAACATCTGCTCGAACCAGGCGCTCTGCGCGATCATGGCGCACTTCTACATGAGCTGCCTCGGACGCGCGGGCCTCAAGCGCGCCGGCGAGCTGTGCGTGTCCAAGGCCGACCTGCTGCGCCGCAAGCTGAAGGGCGCGAAGGGCGTCAAGGCGGTGCCCGAGTACCCCGTCTTCCACGAGTTCGTCTACGAGACGGAGAAGCCCGCCACGGAAGCGCTGGCTGCGCTGCTGAAAGCCGGCCTGCTCGGCGGCCTGGACCTCGGCCGCTACGACGCCGCGCGCAACCACCAAGTGCTGGTCTGCGTGACGGAAAAGCGCACCGAAGACGAGATCGAAAGGTACGTGAAGGCGCTTTCGGACTTGTAGCCACAGAGGACACAGAGCGCACGGAGATGTCGACTGACGGGGGATGAAGACGGGCTTTGACACACGGGGATGGCCTTGGAACGTGCGGGCGTGTCGACAGCTGCGGCAGCGCCGCTGGGATAGGAGGCGGTCGCCGTAACCGGCACAGACGATCGTCAAAACGAGCCGCAAGTCGCACCGTTCTCCGCGTTCTCTGCGATCCCTGTGGCCAACCGCGGTGTTTAGGA
>Ga0101944_10004741_pt1 | contig 16362 bp, 10 predicted proteins | sample DewCreD2012metaG_FD_75245 | JGI IMG/M metagenome (GOLD analysis project Ga0101944, IMG submission 75245) | Hot spring sediment bacterial and archeal communities from British Columbia, Canada, to study Microbial Dark Matter (Phase II) - Dewar... ...
TCGAGCGTTTTGTGGCGGATTCCCGCCTCATCAAGGAAATGCAGTATGACGAAATCCATGTCGGCCTGTTTCGGCGGGAAATCATCCTTCGAAATGTCCGCGTTCTAACGACCTATCTTTCCTCACCGGTTCGGATCGTATCCATCACCGTTCAACTGGATCAGAACGATGCCGAACAGCAAAGAGGCGGAATACGATGCAACGGTATTCAGTTATCCCTCCATCGTCAATGGATGGCAGCCGTCGATCCTCTGTTGAAGGACCTTGAATTTGCCGAAATTGAATCGGAACTCGAACTCCACTTTCAGATCGACCGAGCCCAAAAAACCTGCCGGTTCGACCCCATTCATCTTTCCGTCAAGGATGCTTTCCAGATGACGATCGATATCGGATTGGACGGGCTGCTTCCGGAGGACATTCCCCGCATCCTTCAGAACCCTTTTCTGTTGCTGAAGGATTTTCAGAATGCGGCGTTGCAAGGATTGCGTATCGTGTACGACGAAGCTTCTTTGTTTTCAAGAATTGTAGATGCGATATCGAGAAAACAGGGAATCAGCAGAAACGATCAGATTGCGGCATGGGGGCAGGAAATCGAACGTCAAATCGCCATGTCGCAAACGCAGATTTCGAAAGCGATGTGGCAGGCCGCTGGAGAGTTCCTCCGAAACCCAAAACGGATCGGTATCCGTTTGCAACCGACGGCTCCTGTCTTGTTCCGGGATCTTGTCTTGCAGTCGATGATGAAGGGACCGGAAGCCGTTCTGGATCAATTGGGGATTCAACAGATCACGTCTTAGCCTTCCGGCCGTTTCGAGGCGGGCCTTGCAGAGGAAGAACCGCAGATGTTCGGGAATCAGATCGTGATGATCTTTTCGGCATGTTGCAGGCTGGTGACAATATCCAGCATGTTGGTGGTTTCACCGACGCGTTTTCGCTCCAGCAATCCGTAATGGTTGAGGCAGGTGCCGCACACCAGCAGGCTGACACCCTGTTCAACAAGTTTCTGAAGCCCGGGCAGGGTCTCCGCTCCCTCGATGGTCAGCTTCACACCCGCGTTCAAGCATACGATCCGCCAAAGGGACTGCCCCATTTCGGGAAGGGTGTTGATGAAGTTGAACATCAATTTTTGGCCTAACACGGAATCCCCTTCCCCCAACACATCCTTGGCCAGGACGATGAGGGTTCGCTTTTCTTCGACTTCCGATGCACCAGGAACCGTTGCAGCCATCGGCAATTCGCACCCCTGGCTTGCGGAAACGACGATTCGTTCCCCCTGGCTTTCGATCGCTACCGTAAAACCCTGATTTTCAAGGAAACGCTGCACATTTTCAGAAGCCGGCGCATTGTCCACCCATACCACCAATCCGGTGGTTTCCGGGTGGGCCAGCAGGAATGCTCGTGTTTTCAATACCGGTTGCGGGCAGCTTAGCCCCATGCAATCGATTGGTTCCATAGAAGGCTTCTCCTTGCTCATGATGGGTGTTCAGTTTGGAAAATTGTCGGCTATGGGCTATGGGCTATGGGCGATAGGCGATGGGCTATAGGGGGTTTATCGTGAAAATAGTGGGCAGTCGGCAGTGGGCAGTGTTTTCAGGCCTGTTTTCATTCCCGAGGGCGACAACCCTTTCCATGAGTTTTTTTGATTTTCCCATGCACAATAGATGGAGTCAAATTCCAATGGATGATAGAAGTCGCAGGTTGATTCAAATTGCGAATTGTCCGTGATGCGGGGACTACAGGGAAGGGCGTGGCAGAGCAGTGCCAACGGATCGATATGAGGTTTCGGAGGATACGGATGTCGGGGCGAGCGATCATGCGCTACGGCATGAAACGAACACGCTTGTGGGGGCGAATACACACGGCCTTTGTAGGGGCGTATTGCCATACGCCCCTACGTAGGGAAAGGGGCTAAAAATTCTTCAATTCATCCTCATCGAAAGGAATCAGCTCATCCGGTTTGACCTCGGATGCAGCCGCAAGATTACGTTGGGGGGTCTTGGCATCCTTTCGCAGGGCGATGGCTTTTGTCTTGACGGAACGGCGTGCATCCGAATCACCCGCCGATTCCGTTGAAATGGCGGCGGTTTTTCCGGTTGCGCCACGGATCATCAACATCAATTCATCGACCATTGTTTTCATCTGTTCGGCCTGAGCGGTAAGCTCTTCGCTGGCGCTGGCGGATTCTTCGGCGGTTGCAGCCGTCTGCTGGGTGACCTTGTCCATTTCGGTGACGGCAACGTTCACCTGGATGATGCCCTGAGCCTGTTCATGGGATGCGGATGCGATTTCGCCGACCAGCTCCGATGCCTTGGTGGTGCTGTTGGCCACTTCGACGAAGGTGGTGTTGGTTTTTGTGACGATCTCGGAGCCGTTCTTGACCTTCTTGACGGTTTCTTCGATCAGGGATGCCGTCGTCTTGGCAGCCTCTGCAGCCCGCATGGCCAGATTGCGGACTTCGTCTGCCACAACCGCAAAGCCTGCCCCCGCTTCACCGGCCCTTGCGGCCTCCACGGCTGCGTTCAGAGCAAGCAGATTCGTCTGAAACGCGATTTCGTCGATGGTCTTGATGATTTTGGACGTCTCCTCGCTGGCCCGGGAAATCTCGCTCATCGATGCGATCAGCGCCTGCATGGCCTGGTTGGCTTCCTCGACGGACCTGGCTGTTTTGGCCATCAGCTGGTTGGCTTCAGCAGCATGGTTGGCGTTTTGTTGGGTCATCGAGGACATTTCTTCGAGAGAGGCCGAGGTTTCCTCGATGGATGCCGCTTGCTCGCTCGATCCTTGGGCCAGGGACTGACTGGCCGATGCCACCTGGCCGGCGGCTGAGGCGACTTCATCGGCGCCGTTCGATATGCCATCGATGATCCGGTTGATGGGTTTGACGATGGATCGGGTCATGAACCAGCCGAGAACAAGCGCAACCAAAATGCCGACAACAGCGGAAACGGTGGAAATCCATTTGACCGTGTCGGCTTTATCCGTCGCGTCCTTTCTCATTTCATCGGCTTCTTTCAAATTGAAGGCGACCATGTCTTTGAGAAGTTTCGTGCTTTCCTGAAGACTCGTCATGAGGGATCCGAACAGAAGGTTTCGGCCTTCCTGGAATTTGGAATCGACATCGTAAGCCAATTTGGCCATGGCTTCCAAGTTTGCGAAGACGAATTTCATGGCTTGGGCCATTTCCTGTTCATAGACGACCTGGGCATACATCACATCGGCATCCGTCAGATTCGCCTTCTTCATGGTGGTCTGAACCTTCTTGACGGCCTCGTGGAACCTGCGGTGGGGTTCACGGATCAATTCCATGGCTTTAGCCATATCGGGATGGGTGGCCTGAAAGGTCTGCATGAATTTTCCGAGGCTGCAGGCTTCGTGGTTGTCTCCGCCTTCGAATACCTGTCGGAAATACACCAGATGAAACACCTGCTGGACCAGATGGTAATGATCTTTTTGAAAACGCTCGATTTGTCCGACCAGTTGTTGAGGATCTGAGATGCCGTATTGGTCGATGGCATGGCTGATTTGGATATAGTTGTTGGCTGCTTCTTGAAATTTTGCTTGAGCTCCTTGGAATTGTTTCCATAGCGTTTCTTCCTCCGATACTTTGGAGACCGCTGCAAATCGATCGAAGGCTTCTTGATAGGCTTTTAAGCCGCTTTTGAAGTTTTCATATTGTCGAGAACGGTCTTGTGCCGGGATTCCAGGAATGCCAAGGGTTCGAAGTGTTCCCTTTATGTTTTGCAACGAAGCCTCCAACTGAAGCACGGCATTGAGTGTGGGAATGGTCTCGTTTGTCAGGCTGTGGATGGAACCATTGCTGGTGACTGCACTGAAAAAGCCTGTGATGCCCAGGGCCGCAACAATTGCCGCCATCAAGCAGGAAAACAACATCAGTCGAGTGCCGAGTTTCATGTTTTTCAACATGGTGCTCATCCTTTCCGTTATAGGTACATAGAGGATCTTTGCCGAGTATAGAACTGGTACCGATTTGATAAGCATACCACATTCTCAACATATCGGCACCTTTTTGAATGACTTGAATGGGGAAACATCTCCGTCATCAGGCGAAACCAAGGCTGGGTCCATCGGCATACCGCAGACGCAGAAACCCTCTGTGGGGACTGTTGTCCCCAGACAACACCTCCTTTTGGGTTGATTTTGGCACGGTCCTGATGAACAATTGCTGCAATACGGCAGGTGATAGCGCAACTTCCCAAATTTTCCAACGGAATGGAATACAGATCCATCGTTTTTTGGGACAGCGCTCACAGCAGATAGGTTTGCTCAGACAGCGCCAGCCGCTGCCTACCACCAGCATCAAGGACAATTCGATGATCCGAAAAGCCACCTTGCAGGATATCAAGGCCATTTACAGCCTTCTTCAGTACTACGGAAATCAGGGGGTTCTGCTGCCAAGGCCTTACAGCGAGCTCTATGATCATCTGCGGGATTTTTCAGTGTATGAGAATCCGGAAGACGGTCAGGTGATCGGGTGCTGCGCGCTGCAATTCTGCTGGGAAGATCTGGCCGAGATTCGATCGCTGGCTGTATCGCCGGATCACCTTCGCAAGAAGATCGGAAGCCGATTGGCGGAAGCAGCCATCGAAGAAGCAAGGAGTTATCGGATTCATCAGGTGTTCACCCTGACCTACCGCCCCGAATTCTTCTCGACTCTCGGATTTGAACGTATCGATCGCTCCTTTCTCCCGCTCAAGATTTGGAGTGGATGCCTCTTCTGCGTCAAATTTCCGGATTGCGACGAAATCGCCATGATGAAGCGCTTGAGCTATTTCTGATGAACCGGAAAAGTGGGCAGTAGGCAGTAGGCGGTGAGGATCATGGCCGTCGCCACCCCCGAACGATAGACCCTTCGTGGCCGGCTCAGGGGCGGCCGCATTTTCACGATAAATGGCCATGGCGTGGCGCGTCACCCCCGGGGATGAAAATCGGCCGAAAAACACTGCCCACTGCCCACTGCCTACTGCCCACTGTTTTTTTACCGAAAGGGCCTCTCTTCCGTCAACATTCTTGTTGACAATACCTGCCGATCTGTGTTTCATTGGCTCCATCAGTTGTTGGAAGCGCTTATTGGTATATCATCGCTGGATCACCCATGAACATTTGTTCACCGGCGAAGCATTGAAAGACCGCCCATGCCCTCTCGTCTGCAAAAAGCCAAGCAAGACCCCGAATCCATGAAAGGCCGGATTCTGAAAACGGCCAGAAAACTCTTTGGCGATTACGGATACGATGCTACCACGACCCGGATGATCGCAAAGGAAGTCGGCATCGACATCTCAACGCTTTACTACCACTGGGGTGAGAAACAGGACCTCTATGAAGCCGTCATTCTGGATATCAACGACGAAATTCAGGAACGGTTCCGGGAAATCGAGCTTCGTGTTAAAGGACAGAGTCTCGATATCCGGCTCGATATCGCCATCGATGTCATGGCCGATTATCTCTTCGAAAATCCGGAAGTATCCAATCTCATGCTCCTCGGATATTTCAGCAAGGACAGACATGGCATTACCCTTGACTCCCGCATGGCCGACCATATCGCCTCCATTGCAGTCGCCATGGGGCTTTCGTCGGACAAACGAAACGTTTCCGTACAGGCCAAGGCGCGCATCATGGCCGTCTGGAATTCGGTGTTGAACTTCATTTCCGGCGAAAATTTTTTCCGCCCGATGATGGACGTGGATCATGAGACCTACAAACAAGTCGTCAAGGAAACCTTGAAATTCATTTTGGTACCGGCGTTCGTGAAATAGTTACCCGTTGAAACCCAACAACAGGAGGTAGATGATGGCGTTAAACTTAGAAGCTGTCGGAAAACCGATCGGACCGGTTGAAAAGAGCTACACCTGGAAAGATGTGGTTCTCTACTCGCTGGGTGTCGGTTCGGGGTTTTCCGAACTCGACTACTGTTATGAAAAACGTCTCAAGGTCCTGCCCAGCTTTTCCATTGCTGCAATTTTCGATTTTCTCGCCCATATCGGCGCCACATCCAACGTCAATCTCGCCGGAATCCTGCACGGTGAGCAAAGCCTCGTGTTTCACAATCCCATTCCTCCAGAAGGCACCCTGAGCACAACGGGCCGTATCGTCAAATATTATGACAAAGGGCCCGGCAAGGGAGCGCTGGTCATCGGAGAGAGCGATACCTACCACTCGAACGGAAAAAAACTGTTCACGAGTGTCATCACCATCTTCGCCCGCCTTGACGGCGGGTTCGGCGGCGAGAACGCGCCGAAGAAGGAATTCGTCTTTCCGGATCGCGATCCCGATATCGTGGTGGACGACAGCCCAGGTGTCAACCAGCCGCTTCTCTACAGGCTCTCCGGTGATATCTTCGATCTTCACGTCGATCCGGAATTTGCGAAGATGGCCGGGTTCGAAAAGCCCATCATGCACGGTCTGTGCACCCACGGGTTTGCATGCCGCGCCCTGGTCAACTCCCTGATTCCCGGCATGCCCGAAAAAGCCCGACGCATGGACTGCCGCTTCTCGAAGACCCTCTATCCCGGAACACCGATTCGTACCCTCATCTGGAAAACAGGCGAGGGAAAGGCGTTGTGGAAAACACTGAATGCCGTCACCGGGGATGTGGTGATCGATCACGGTGTTTTTGAATACGGGGATCCGATTCGGGAACGACTCGACTTCAGCGGGCAGGTGGCCGTGGTGACCGGGGCCGGGGCCGGGCTCGGCAGGGTGTATGCCCTGGAGCTTGCCAAACGGGGAGCCAAGGTGGTGGTGAACGATCTGGGGGCTGCGCGAGACGGGACAGGGGAGGCTTCGAGCACAGCCGCCGATCGGGTGGTGGAGGAAATTCGGGCTGCAGGAGGCCAGGCCGTTGCCGACTACAACAACGTCGCTACCCGGGAAGGCGGCGAGGCCATCATCCGCACCGCGCTCGACGCTTTCGGTACGGTGGATATCCTGATCAACAACGCCGGTATCCTGCGGGACAAGAGCATGGTCAAGATGGAGCCTGAAACCTGGAAGGCGGTCATCGACGTTCACCTGAACGGGGCCTACCATGTGACCCGACCGGCTTTCAAGGTGATGAAAGAGAAGGGGTACGGACGGATCGTGATGACCACATCGGCCGCTGGGCTTTACGGGAATTTCGGTCAGACGAATTACGCCTCTGCCAAGATGGGCCTGGTCGGCTTCATGAACACGCTGAAAATCGAAGGGGAAAAATACGGCATCCGGGTCAATACGGTGGCACTGCTTGCAGCCTCTCGCCTGACCGAAGATGTGACCCCACCTGAGATCTTCGTTCGGATGAAACCCGAATACGTCGCGCCGATCGTTCTCGTGCTGTGCTCGAAGCAATGCCCCGTGAACGGCCGCATCTACAACGCCGGGATGGGATTTTACAACCGTGCGGCCATATGGACAGGGGCGGGGGTTGTCCTGGGAAAGGGGAATGTGCCGAGCGTCGAAGAGATTCGGGATCGCATGCAGGCGATTGCTTCGCTCAAGGGTGCAAAGGTCTATGATCAATTGAACGAACAGGTGGCCGATGTTTACGCTGCTGTCCTGAATCCGAAGGAAGTCGTGGACGCCGGGACGGAAGAGCAGGGCGGATCGAAATTCACCGCTGCATCTGCCGTGTTTGAAGCCATGCCCGGAGCTTTCCGTGCGGATGCGGCCAAAGGCATCGATGTCGTCTTTCAATACCGGATTTCCGGAGATGGTGGAGGCGACTGGTTCTGTGCGGTGAAAGACGGACAGTGCCAGGTGACTGCCGGACTTCACGAAAAGTCGACCTGCACCTTGCTCATGGCTTCCAGCGATTTCCTGGATATGATGAACGGAAAGCTTTCGCCCATGCAGGCCTACACCGGTGGAAAACTTCGGATCGAAGGCGAGATCATGAAATCGCAGTTGATCGAGAAGTTGTTTCGGATCGATGGGCGATAGGCGATAGGCTATGGGCTATAGGCAATAGGCGATGGGCGATGGGCGATGGATGAAGGGTAAAAGCGGGTTGGGGAAGGATATCGAAGGACAGGAAACGGGTTGCCAATGGATTGAGACAAGAGCCAATCTGATTTCTTCTGACTCCTGACTCCTGACTCCTGACCCCTGCGATTCGCCATATACATGCAATGACTCTACAGAAGGGATCATCGAAATGATCGGAATCACTTCCTTTGGCGCATATATTCCCCGATTGCGATTGAACCGCATGGCCGTCTATCAGGCCATGGGATGGTTTGCACCCGCTCTTGCCCTGGCGGCTCAGGGCGAGCGATCCATGTGCAACTGGGACGAAGACAGCATCACGATGGCTGTGGCAGCCGGTCGGGACTGCCTGAAAGGCATCGACAAGAAGGCGCTGGATGCCGTTTACCTGGCTTCCACCACCCTGCCGTTTGCGGATCGTCAGAATGCCGGGGTTGTGGCTGCAGCCCTTCGTCTGCATCCCCAGGTTCTGACGGCAGACATTACCTCTTCCCAGCGGGCTGCAACGACGGCGTTGATTACGGCTCTCGACGCCGTCCGGGGGGGATCCAAACGTGCCGTTCTCGTTGCGGCATCGGACAAGCGGGAAACGAAGGCCGCCTATTTCTACGAATTGTGGTTCGGAGACGGAGCTGCGGCTGTCTGTGTCGGTGACGAGAACGTCATTGCGGAATTTAAGGGATCGTACTCCGTTGCTCGGGACTTTGTGGACCACTACCGGGGCGCCCTCAATCCATACGATTATACATGGGAGGAGCGCTGGGCCCGGGACGAAGGCTATGCCAAGATCATTCCGGAGGCGGTACGTGGTTTGATGGACAAGCTTGGCATCACCATGAACGATGTCGACAAGCTGGCCTTCCCCTGCCTGTTCAAGGCCGAGCATCGGAACATCGCCAACATGCTGGGTGCTTCCCCTGAAAAAGTGGTCGACACCCTCTTCGATGTCTGTGGTGAAACCGGCTGCGCTCACAGCCTGATGATGCTGGTGTCCGCCCTGGAAAACGCCAAACCCGGCGACCGGATTCTTGCAGCCGGTTTCGGTCAGGGATGCGATGCATTGTATTTTCAGGTAACGGAAGCCATCACCAAGTTGCCTCGAAGAAACGGGGTCAGCGGATCGCTCGCCCAGAAGAAGACCACAGACAACTACATGAAGTTTCTCAAGTTCCGCAACCTCATCCAGACGGAGATGGGAATCCGGGCCGAGGCGCCGACCCAGACGGCCATGACGACCCTGTACCGGAAAAACGACATGATCCTCGGACTTGTGGGCGGGAAATGTCGGGAATGCGGAACCCCGCAGTTTCCGAAAATGGACGTCTGTGTCAATCCCGAATGCCGGGCCGTACATACCCAGGAAGATTACGAATTCGCCGATGTTCCCGCCAAGATCAAGACGTTTACGGGAGATCTGCTGGCTGTGTCGGTGGATCCGCCAGCCAAATACGGCATGATCCAATTCGAAGGAGGCGGAAGATTCATGGCCGATTTTACGGATTGTGATCTTGAGGAACTCCAGGTCGGCTTGCCGATGGTGATGACCTTCCGCAAGCGTAGTGAGGACAAGAACCGCGGCTTCGTGAACTATTTCTGGAAAGCCATGCCGGCGCCGGGTGCGGCAGAGATGATGAACCGGATTTCCTTTGCCGGAAAGGTTGCCGTCATTACGGGCGCAGGGGCAGGGCTTGGCAGGGCCTATGCCCTGGAACTCGCCAAGCGCGGCGCCAAGGTGGTGGTGAACGACCTTGGGTGCACCCGGGACGGGGCTGGTATGGAAAGCGGTTCGGCCGCCCAGCGGGTGGTTGACGAAATTCGGGCACTCGGCGGAGAAGCCGTCGCCAACACCGACTCGGTCACCACCCCGGAAGGCGGACGGAACATTGTCCAGGCTGCCATCGACGCCTTCGGAAGGGTGGATATCCTGATCGCCAATGCGGGGATTCTGCGAGACAAATCCTTTGTCAACATGGAGCCTGAAAACTGGCACGCCGTTCAAGACGTTCATCTGAACGGTGCCTACCACGTGGTCCGTCCCGCATTTGCAGCCATGAAGGAGCAGGGGTTCGGTCGGATCATCTTGACGTCATCGTCTGCCGGTCTCTACGGGAATTTCGGGCAGACGAATTATTCTTCGGCCAAGATGGCTTTGGTAGGCCTGATGAACGCACTCAAGCTGGAAGGCATGAAATACGGCATCCAAGTCAACACGGTCGTTCCGATTGCAGCCTCCCGCCTGACCGAAGATGTTATGCCGCCCGATATCCTCGAGCGCTCCAAACCCGAATACGTCGCTTCTCTGGTCGCCTATCTCGTGAGCGAGGCATGCTCCGAAAACGGAAGGATTTTCACCGCAGGCATGGGGCATTACAGCCGGGCGGCAGTCGTTACCGGCAAGGGGATTGCTCTGACGCAGGACGGGGAGCCGGTGGAACCGGAAACCATTCTCGAGCACTGGGATGCCATCGACAGCCTCGATGGGGCAAAAGAGGCTGGAAGCTTGACCGAGGCGTTGATGGCGATGATGCAGGCGTGAGAAGAAACGGGACCTGTTCAAGGGTTTGGGAATTTGGAGTGCTTTCCCACTCCTGATTTCTGACTGCTGATTCCTGAATTCTGACCTCTGAAGGAGAACATAAATGGCTTCTGGAATACGAGATAAAGTGGCGATCTTGGGGATGGGCTGCACCCGCTTCGGCGAGCGCTGGGACATGGGTGTGGAAGAGTTGATGATCGAAGCCTTCATGGAATGCCTGGAGGATGCCGGCATCGAGCGAAACGACATCCAGGCGGCCTGGTTCGGCACCTGCATGGAGGAGATCGGTATCGGAAAGAGTGCCATCGGACCGGCTGCTGCGCTGAAATTGCCCTTCATTCCGATCACCCGGGTGGAAAATTTCTGTGCTACGGGAACGGAGGCGTTTCGGGGAGCTTGTTATGCCGTTGCAGCCGGTGCATGCGATATCGCCCTTGCCATCGGTGTGGAAAAACTGAAAGACACCGGTTACGGGGGGCTTCCCAATTTCGGATCGAATGCCGGAACCCTCAACTGGCAATGGTGGCCGAATTTGACGGCGCCCGGCTCTTTTGCTCAGTTGGCTTCGGCCTATGCAGCCAAGCATCGGATCAAGGATCAGGATCTGAAACGGGCCATGGCCCATGTTTCCGTGAAGAGCCACGCCAACGGCGCCCTCAACCCCAAGGCTCATCTGCGAAAACCCATCACCGAGGATCAATGCATTTCCTGCCCGATGATTGCCTCTCCGCTCGGACTGTACGACTGCTGTGGGGTCAGCGATGGGGCGGCCTGTGCCATCGTGACCACGCCGGAGATCGCCAAGCGTCTGGGCAAGAAAGACATCGTTTCCGTCAAGGCCCTTCAGCTTGCGTTGAGCAGCGGCGAGGAAATGGGCTTCAACCAGTGGGACGGTGACCACTTCATGACGACTTCCCGTTGCAGCATCAAGGCCTATGCCGAGGCGGGCATCACCAATCCCCGGGAGGAAATCAGCATGATGGAGGTGCACGATTGCTTTTCCATCACGGAACTGGTGACCATGGAGGATTTGCACATTTCGGAGCGGGGCAGGGCGGTGTTCGATATTCTGGACGGATTTTACGATCGGGATGGAAAGGTACCCTGCCAGGTGGACGGCGGGTTGAAATGCTTCGGCCACCCGATCGGAGCATCCGGAATCCGGATGCTCTACGAAATGTACCTGCAACTTCTGGGCAGAGCGGACAAACGCCAATTGCCCAATCCCAAATTCGGCCTGACGCACAATTTGGGCGGTTTTCCGTTCCAGAATGTTTGCAGCATCGCCATCGTCGGGCGCTACGAGGGCTGATCACAAAAAAGGGGATCGATCAGCCGACGAGACGATCGAACTCTTTGTGGAACGCTTCGATGGAGGGCGCCTTCAGCGCAATCCGGAGCAACGTCTTCAACAAGAAAGCATTATCGATGCGATCGATGGCTTGAATGATGGAAGAGGGGATCCTATCGAAGCGTTCCATCAACACGTCAAACAAGGCTTCTTTGGAAGCAAATAACTTGCCTTCCTGAAGACCTTGTTGGATACCCTGTTGGATACCCTGTTGAAGACCGTCCTGTTTGATGATGTCATAGGCTGCGGATTCAATCATGATGTCCCTCCTTCGAGATAAGATGTCCTGTGGCAGTATGTCGGAAACCAGCCCGGTCAAAATCGTCATGGATGTGAGCATGTCCGCCTTGATCAGACTCGAAATCGGTTCGTCATAAATCATTTGTTCGACCCGAGGCGTCAGTTCCGGTCCATGTTTCAGCAGCGGAATGAATGGCAGCAATCCGAAAGGCCATTGTTCGATGGCTTCCTTGGCGTCCATTTCCGAAAGCCGGATCAGTTGATACTGAAAACGAACTTCCGAATCTTCATAATGGTCGATTGCCCGAGCATCCGCTTTGAGCAATACAATCGCTGAAATCGCAGGAAGGTTTTTCGATAGGATGTGCCGGATGCGATAGTCCAGAAGATGTAAGGGAACATGGGGATTCCACTGAGTCTGGATTTCCAAAATGACGATCGATTGCCGTCCCTTGGAATCGGTGACCAGCATCGGAAAGTCGCTTCGCTTGACACTGACGGTTTCCTGCGGCAGGCCTTCGATCAGTGTCGATTCATCGACATCCAAATGGAGAAGCTCGCGCAGAATTTGATCTCTGCACGTATCGATGAGAACCTTGGCTGCAATGTCGTAATGGTGCATGCTGCCTCCGGACGGTCGATATCTTTGATATGTTGATGAAGATTGTACCACAAGAATGGTCTTCTGAGAAATTCAATTTTACCATACCCGCAAGCGAGGTTTTATGGATCTCCTGCAATACACCGAAGCCCATCATCAATTTCGCCGGAGGCTTCAGGGCTTCCTGGCTGCTGAAGTCATCCCGTATGTCGATCAGTGGGAGGCAGACCACATCACGCCAAAGGCCATCTGGCGAAAGATGGGGCAAAACGGGTTTCTCTGCCCCATGGTCTCCCCGGAATATGGCGGATTAGGAGGCGATTTTCTCTATAGCGTCATCGTCGCCGAAGAAATGGCCAAGACACGACACACGGGCCTTGCAGCGACCCTGCACTCCGATGTGGTGGTTCCTTATATCGAATCCTATGGAAGCGATTCCATCAAGCGGCAATTCCTTCCCGGATGTGTCGATGGCAGCATCATCACGGCCGTCGCGATGACCGAGCCGGGTGCGGGAAGCGATCTGGCCGGGATGCAGACGACTGCGGAGGAAGACGGGGACTGGGTGATCCTGAACGGATCGAAGACCTTCATTTCGAACGGCATCAATGCCGATCTCATCGTGCTTGCGGCTCGGGATCCCAAGGTCGAAAATCCGTATCAGGCCATATCGCTCTATCTTCTGCCGGATGGCACCCCCGGTTTCAAGCGGGGAAGACGGCTTGAAAAAATGGGCTGGCACAGCCAGGATACAGCCGAGCTCTTTTTCACCAATTGCCGCATACCGGCAGCGTACCGGCTTGGCGAAAAGGGGATGGGATTCTTGATGCTCATGGAAAAGCTGCAACAGGAGCGGCTTGCCTGCGCAGTCGGTGCCATTGTTGCAGCCGAATCCATTTTGGCGTATACCATGGAATACTGTCGAACGACGAAGACGAACGGAAAACCGCTTTCGAAAGGCCAAGCCGTCCAGTTCGCCCTGGTGGAAATGGCAACCGAAGTGAAGATCGGACGGACCTTCGTCGATCGGCTCGTGATGTCTCACATCGCCAAGGAGAACGTGGTGATCGAGACTTCGATGGCCAAATACTGGACCACCGATCTGGCCCGGCGGATCGCCGACCGCTCGATGGATGTGATCGGTGATTTCGCCATGCTGGAAGCCTGTCCGATCGCCAGGGCTTTTCGGGATGTACGCGTCATGGCGATTTTTGCCGGAACCAATGAAATCATGAAAGGAATCGCAGCCAAGTTCATGGGGCTGTGAGCGTGAAGGAGAATCATGTATCGTTATCTGTTTAGTCCCATCAAGATCAATCGGGTCGAAATCAAGAACCGCATCGCCTATCCGGCGCTCGGGTTGCTCTATTCCTATGACAGCAAGCTGAATGACCGGTATTACCACTATTTTCGGGAGAAGGCCCAGGGGGGGACCGGGCTGATCACGGTAGGTCCTGTCGGCGTGGATTTTATCGGATCGGGTCTTCTGGCGCTTTCGTTGGCCAAAGACGAAGCCATACCGGATTTTCGAAGGCTGGCAGCCATCATCCAGAGCGAAGGGGCGAGGGCGTGGGTCCAGCTGTTCCATGCAGGGGCCTATTCTCATCCCATCCTCATCAACAACGAAACGCCGATCGCTCCGTCGGCCGTTTTCTGTGCCTATTCACGCGTCACTCCCCGGGAGATGACCCTCGAAGACATTCGTACCGTTCAGGACTGTTTCGTGAAGGCCGCCCTGCGAGCGAAGGAAGCCGGATTTGACGGCGTTGAAATCATCGCATCCGCCGGTTACCTCATCACCCAGTTCCTTTCGCCGATCAAGAACCTGCGCACGGATGAATACGGCGGTTCTTTCGAAAACCGGATCCGCTTTGCGCGAGAGCTCATCGAACAGATGCGCTCAGCCGTTGGTCCCGATTATCCGATCACGATCCGCATGGCGGGTAACGATTTCGTCCCCGGAAGCACCACCGATCTGGAAACCCCGCAAATCGCCAAAGTCTATGAAGCGGCCGGTGTGGATGCGATCAACATCACCGGTGGATGGCACGAGTCCCGGGTGCCGCAACTGCCGATGGAGCTTCCTCGATCGGCCTACGCCTATCTGGCCCTCAACATCAAGCAGGCGGTGAACGTTCCGGTCATGGCATCCAATCGGATTGCCGATCCGGATACGGCCGAACGGTTGCTCAAGGATGGCTACGCCGACATGGTCAACCTGGGCCGGGTGCTCATCGCCGATCCCGAATGGCCCAAGAAGGCCTACGAGGGGCGAGCTCAGGAAATTCGGCCCTGTGTGGCCTGCTCTCAGGGATGCACGGATCAGGTGTTCAGCGGAAAACCGGTTTTCTGCATCGGCAATCCGAGGGCAGGGTTCGAAGGGGAGCGGATCGTCCGAAAAAGCGACGTTCCGAAGAAAGTCATGGTGATCGGCGCAGGCCCAGGTGGCCTCGAAGCTGCGGTTACCGCTGCTCAGGCCGGGCATCGGGTTGAGGTTTTCGAGAAAGGCCCGGACATCGGGGGGCAAATCTGGATGGCGGGAGCTCCGCCGCACAAACGGGAGATTCTGGAATATATCCGTTATTATCAAGCGATGATTCGGAAATACGCCATTCCGGTCCACCTGAACACGACGGTCGACAGCAACCTCGTCAAGATCAACCGCCCCGACTTTGTGATCCTTGCCGAAGGAGCCGAGCCGCTCATTCCGCCGATTCCGGGAATCGACCACCCATCGGTTTTATCGGCATGGACGGTGCTGCGGGACAATCCTTTTCTCGGGAAAAAGGTCGCCATCATCGGCGGGGGAGCCGTGGGACTCGAGACGGCGCTCTTTGTTGCTGCCAAGGGCACAATCAATCCGGAAATTCTCCACTTTCTCTTTACCTATGATGCAGAGCCGCCCGAACGGTTGAAAGAGCTCATGTTCAAGGGTTCCTGTCAGGTAACGGTGTTTGAAATGCTGCCCAAGGCCGGGGCGGATGTGGGGAAGTCCACCAAGTGGATTCTGAACGACAATCTCAAGCGCTATGGGGTGAAAATTCGGACATCCACGAAGGTGGTTGCAATCGATTCCGGAAAGATCACCTATGAATTCGACGGCAAACCGGGAGAGGAAACCTTTGATTCCATCATTGTGGCATCGGGCTCCCGATCGGTGAAAAAACTCTCCGAGGAAGCGCCTACCTGGGGAATCCCCTATCGAATCGTCGGAGACTGCATCAAACCGGGTAAGCTCAACGATGCCATTCACGGCGGGTTCCTGGCGGCATTGGACATTTTCTGAAGAACGGGATCGAGGGGCAGGAGACAGGAGTCAGAAGTCAGGAGACAGAAGTCAGGAGACAGGAAACAGGAGTCAGGGGTCAGGGGACAGGAGTCAGGAGACAGGAGTCAGAAATGAGAAGAAAAGCGGATGGAGCCTTTTTCTGATAGGGTTGCAATCCGGCGAGGAACTGCACGTCCCGTCATTCAGGGCCGTCGCCGCCTATTTCAATGAGAATTCAGCATGCGTAGGAGCGGGTTTCAACCCCGCTCCTACAAATTTTCATGATAAATGGCCATGGCAAGGGTAGCCGCCCCCCGGGATGAAAATAGGACTGTACCCACTGCCCACTGCCCACTGCCGACTGCCCACTGCCTGCTCCGCGC
>Ga0101944_10004742_pt1 | contig 16360 bp, 16 predicted proteins | sample DewCreD2012metaG_FD_75245 | JGI IMG/M metagenome (GOLD analysis project Ga0101944, IMG submission 75245) | Hot spring sediment bacterial and archeal communities from British Columbia, Canada, to study Microbial Dark Matter (Phase II) - Dewar... ...
TGAGTATCCCTTCCCTGGGCAGGGGAAACCGTTCCATCGGACAGAGTAGTGCCAGCCAATCTCCCGTCGGGTGTGGCTCCGATGATAGTCCCACCGGCAAACATCGATGAAATGGAAGCTCCTCCCACTCCCCTGATTCTCCCGCCCACTGGCCTGGCAGGATTACTATATTTGGACTCTTCATTGATTAAAAAGTCGTAGAGGTCACTGGCAATAGAGTCGACATAGTCGTTATCATTCCCATATTTGGGAGCCTGCAGACACATCTTGCGAATGTTCTCATAGCCTACCCAGTTGGCGTCCAATGCCTGTCTTAGCTGCTTCATTGTTATCTTTCTCTCATCGAAGACCAGCATCCGGATCGCCGCCAGCGAGTCCGCGACGTTGATTGCTCCCACCGGCACCATCATCGCCCGGAAATCATATGGAGGTTGGGCTTTTCTTTTGGATAGAGGTTTGCCGATTTTAATTCCATCCTCAGACAGGATGGATTCCAATATCTCTACTCCATCATAATAGCTCTGATTATCCCGGAAATAGCCTAGGGTAAGAAAGCTGTGTTCATGCCAGAGGCTGATAAAATGGCTTAAAAAGCTCTTGAAGTCCGCATACAATTCATCAAATGTCTTATAATTTTCAATATCGGATTTAAAGGGACCAGCTTCCAGTTTTGTTCGCGGATCTATTCCGTTATTAAGAAAAATTTCCAGGACCTTAGGAACCACGAAAAAGCTACCTGCCAGAAAGCTTGCTTTTCCGGGAATAGCCGGATCAAGGCACCCGGCGAGATGGTAATTCCGGGCATCTTCCAGAGGTATTCCTCCAGAAGTCATATATTCGATAAAAGATTTATCAATCGCTATAGCCGGCATCCCGATGCCTGTTTTGATTACTTCCAGAGCCTTTATCATTAAATCTTCGGGAGTTCCTTCATGTACTCTCAGCGTGATAGTATGATGCGGTGTCCTCAGTCGGTTAGCAGCTTCCAGAACCAGGTAAGTCAGTTCGTTGGTGGCATCCTTACCATCTGCGGTAACCCCTCCGATTGTCATATTGCGCCACTTTGCGAAACCGGCATGCTGCGAACGTTTGGCGCTCGAAAGCTTGATGTTCTCAGGTTTCATACATTTAAGACGCAATTCGCAGAGCAAAGCAAGTACTTCCTCATCCGTGATACGGCCTTCTGCCTTATCTTTTTGATAAAATGGATACATATACTGGTCGAATCTGCCCAGATTATGAGTTGAAGCCGGCGTGAATAGTATCTGGTTAAACCACAGAGACTGCATTGCCTGGAAAAAGCTGTTTGGACGATTCGCCGGCACCTGGCGGCAGGCTTCGGCGATTCTCTTCAACTCTTCTTTGCGCCGGCGATCAGTTTCCTTTTCTGCTAATCCCTCCGCTACCTCAGCATATCGATTAGCCAGACGAATGACGGATTTAAGAACCATTATCGAAGCTTCCAGGAATAATTTCTTTTCCACATTATCCTGGCTTAGATACCTTAAATTACGCAGCTCCTCTTCAGCTTCCTTTATTAGTGGATTCAGTCCATTCAACCATCTGGCAAAATCTGTATAGCAATCGGTAAAATTAAAGGACAGGCAAAGTCCGCTGCCGGCATAAGCTCCTCTAAATTCATTCTTTTCTTTCATGGGCGGTAGTGTAACCCCCAACTGCAGATACCTGAAAATTCTCTCATCGAAAAGTTTGGATTGTAGATATTCCGCACACCGTCTCTCCCAGTAGTTACCCAGCTCCCTGAAAAGCGACCAGTCCATCCCTTCAACGGAGATGATTCCATCAGATGCTGCTTCCCGAACCTCATTCTCTTTCCAGACTCCCAGGAACGGGTCTATTTCAACTCCCCAGGGTTGGCTGGCTCCTTCCCCCACAAAAAGCTCATCCTTATCAATTATTACAGGGATATTCACCAGCATATGAGAGTAAGCTTTAGCATACCTGATAATGGCCGGTTCTCCTTCTGTTTGTTTAAACGATTCTGTAATCAGGCGTGCCTTTTCGATGCACAGCGGAAAACCGCTCCGGTGTATTTTGCTTATTAATGCTTCCATATAGCACCCCTTCAAGCAAAATTATTCCATTAAATAAGGAGAATGCACAACTTTTTCAACTTACACCAGATTTTATATTGGCAATTTTATACCAATACAGCTGGATATGCACTTTTACAAATCATGATTCCGAATATGTAAAAGTCGTCCAGCATTTTATTGATAATTATTATTTTGTTTGTAATATAAAGCGGCTAAAAGTCCGCTTGTGATATGGGCTGAGGCAACAATACCCATCAACCCGGAACGTGAGATTGGTGAAGGGCAGTCCGGTCCATCGCTTACCAGATCCATTAGTCCGCCTTGCTAATTAAAACAGGGTTACATCATCCTAAAACAACTATAAGAATGAAATATAGGAATTTTTAATAACACTTTATAACATATTGTATATGACATTTTACATTTATGTAAAAATATACAATTGATAATATACAATTGATTATCACAAATTCAATATTAGCCTAGTTAAACTTGAATCTATCAGGCGAAATTATAGAGGATCAAATGTGTCTGATATTATGCCATTACCAGCGTTATTATCCAACCAGAGTCAGGGGGATTTCAAATAAAGATGCCATGTACCATACAGAGCGAATATGATGAAATGCTGGCTGATCTGAATGGATTTACCCTGAAAAAGCTGTGGCCGCGAATTGGTACTACCCTGAAACCTTTAAGCAGACTGTCTCAAATGGGTAAGTCAATGTCCTTGCTTCCGTTATCTAATGCTTATTCTTTACCGGGTTCGATTGAGAGCATGATTTTGCAATTAGGGCTCAACGATTTTCTGGGTAAGATGCATGCACTCAGCCTGGAGGCCGCCAGGAACAGTCAACTATTGGCTTAATACAACCGTGAAATCACAGAAGCGGGATTTCCTCTAATATCAGGTGCGCATGTTTTTTGTGCTTTCGATTGGATATCTGCCAGTCTGAGAGGAATCAGGGGAATTTCAATGGATATATATCAGGTTCCGGACAAATTGCTGGCTGCTATTAATATGCTGATCCCTTCAATTGTTTTTTCGGCTGTTATGATGGCTCCGCAAGCTGGTCAAGAAGATTCTGGGAAATATTTGCTGTTTCTGGGGGCAATGTTCCCTCGACACTAATGTGCACTGGCACTCCACAGCAGGTTACCGATGACGTCAAAGAACTAATTGATACATTTGCTGATAATGGTGGCTTGATCATAGACAGCACGCTTGGTATACCTGATGAAGCGAAATATGAGAACGTGCAGGCAATGACTGAAGCTACCCGATTATCCCTAACAACCATGCTCACTTCGATAAATAATATCGTCCTGGATTTCGGGAGAAAGCATGACAAAATAGGCACTAAAGCCTCCCACCCTGACTACCAGGTCCCTGTGCTTCTCGGGATGTATTTTGGCATCCCGTAATTCATCTGTATCTACCATGTTGTACTGGATATGCTGCCCTCCGTTCCTGAAAAAGGTATCGGTCAGAATGGATAACTTTTCCCGACTTTCCGGGCTTTGCATGATTGTCCAGGAAAACTTCTGATTAAGACAGGAGGCATAGGACTCTTCAAAACCTGCCTTCAGCACAGATCTGAGAACCCCGGTAGGACCCAGTTTGTCCATTCCCCGCATCGGTGAGATTGAACCGTCGTTTAATGGTTCCTTCGCCTTGCGTCCATTGGGCAGAGCGCCCACACCCAGACCTCCAAAATAATGCCATGATAGGCCCTCACGGGAAATTTTACAGGGAATACCATACGGGTTTTTATAGGCTCTGATCACGCTCCCGGAAAACCTGCCCACCTTCCGTACCATCTGGTCAACCTCGTCAATATCATTGCCAAATTTCGGTGCTGCCAGACACATCTGTCTGATTTCTTCGCTCCTTATACCCTCAAAATTGGAGTCAAGGGCTTCCAGCAGCTCATTCATGGTAAGCTTTTTCTCGTCGAATACCAGCTTCTTGATTGCTATCAGAGAATCGGCGGTATCTACAATGGCTCGATCGCTGATACCGTAGCTATGGTTAGAATCTGTTATCAGTATGTCCTGTCCTTTCTCCAGGCATCCCGGTCCGGCAATACAGGAATTAAAAGGAAAACGCAGGTATTGCGGCTCAATATTCTGCGCAACCGTGCCCAACCATAAAACTCGATTAACAACGTACTCGTACTCTTTCTTAAAAGCCTCGTATAAATCTTCAAAGGTTTTAAAATCTCGCGGGTCGCCAACATCCAGACCAACTTTTTTCCCGGTTATCCGGGATACCCCACGGTGAAGTGTCAGGTCAAGTATCAATGCTATATTAACAGCTCCTTTACCTTCACTTCCGTTATGATCTATTTTCGAAGGAAAGATGGGAGTGACACACCCCTGCCCATACCAGTCTCTTGCTTCTTCCAGAGGAATTCCATCCTTCAAGGCACTTTTTACAACATGGTCGCTGTTTTCGAATAAGGGAATACCTCCTTTAGTTTTCATATTCGTTTCTAATGCCTTCAGCAAAAGCCAGCGTGGTATCTTTGAATGCCAGTTAATCAGGACTGTTGGCGATGACATCCTGAGTAGCCCTATTATGTGAAGAATAAGATAACTCAACTCATTTGAAGCATCCTTACCTTCCCTATCTACACCGCCCAGATTAATGCTATTAATACTGAAACTGAATTGATGGGTTTCCTGTTGAGTTTTGCCTGTTGGAACTACAACCTTCATGCCCCAGAGGATAAGAGCACTCCCCAGCAGTTCTGCCGCCCGTTCCAGGGTTATTCTCCCTTCATGGATGTCCATTTCAAAATAAAGTCTCAAATACTGATCGAGTCTGCCAAGCAAGAGGGGAAACATGGCTTCCAGTCCCCTACCTACCATGATAAAATTGATGGATTGAAGAGCTTCATGATAGGTTTGCGCCGGATTTTCCGGCACACGTTCGCAAATATCAGCAATTTCGCTCAGCTCTTTCCTTCTCTGCGGATTAATTTCTTTACTGGCTTTCTCACGAGCGAGTTCAGCATACCTGCGGGCATATTTTATCATCGCTTCACATACGATAATTGCAGACCGCCAGAAATAGAATTTATTGATATCTGTTTCTTTCATCTCCTGGAAACGCTGGAGCCCGGCTTCAGCCTCAGCTATTATCCCACGCATACCCCCGCTCAGGATTTTTTCCCACATACCCCTGCAGGTTATTCCCGGGAAATAACCAGAATCTGGAGTAGGATCGCTCCCCCTGGCATCGGTGATATCCTCAGCCCAGCTTCCTGAGATAGCCTTCCAGGCTTCTTTGACATGATCAGGCGCCGTGTTACCCGCGAAAAAGCGGGCGCACTCCCGCAAGACCTCTTTATCTTGTTTCGATAAAGCTCCTCTGAACAACCTGGGTTCCTTATCATCCCATAGCCCGGGTATCGCATCTCCGGTCTCATCCATGAATACAGGAGCTCCCACAAGATATTCGGTCTCTCGACCCACCACAATATCAAAATCATAGATAGCTATGGGTACTCCTTCCAGCACTTTTTGAAATAATTTCGCCCGACGGATTTCTAAATCCTCACCCTCTGTTTCTTTCCAGGACTCCATGGCCAGCTTAGCCCGGGCGACCGAGATTTTACGCGGTGCGCTGAACATGGCGTCCTTTAATCTGTAGAGGCGCTCACTCAACTTTAATTGATCAATTCGCTTAAGCAGGTCTTCGTTTATTTTTACATCCTCAACCATAACTGTCCTCCTCAGGAGTACCTTCACTACTTTGATATCGTACAACTTATTCCAGATTCTTCAAATGTATTCCGGACGACCTCTAAACAATCCGATTCAGGGACAGGTAACTCCGCTAAGCGGTACTGTATCTCGAGCGATTCATACTTGCCTTTTCCCAGGCGATGGTAGGGCATTATCTCGATTCTCCGAGCTCTATCCCCCAAATCGGTCAAGAAATCTGCCGTTTTACGGATATTCTGGACTTCGTCGTTTATTCCCGGTATTAATGGCATCCGGAAAAGGAATTCAACCCCGCTTTCAACTAAAACCCTTGCATTAGATAAAATCAAATTATTCGGCTGGCCGGTATATCTGATATGTTTCTCATTATCCATGTGTTTGAGGTCGAACAGCACCAGATCAGTGTAATGGAGAATCTGCCGAAAGGCAGACTCTGCCCCAAAGCCCGAAGTCTCAATACAGGTATGAATACCATCCCCGCGACAATTTTCCAATAACTTACTGACGAAGTCCGGCTGCAGCAGGACTTCGCCTCCAGATACAGTAACTCCACCCCCAGAAGCCTGATAAAAGATGGCATCCCTCTTGACTGCATCGAAGACTTCTACGACATCCATCTTCCGCCCATAGAGTACCAGCGCTTTATAATAGCAAACTGAAACGCATTCACCACAGCCTGAACACCGCTGGCGGTCAATGCTGGGTGGCTGGCCTGCTTTACAAATCAAGGCTTCTTCAGGACATACACTTTCGCACCTGCCACAGGCTGTACACAGAGACCTGAAAAACCCTATTTCCGGGCGTGCTGAAATACATTCCGGATTGCTGCACCACTGGCATTCCAGTCCACATCCTTTTAAAAAGACCACCGTTCTGATTCCCGGTCCATCATGGATGGAATATCCCTGAATATTAGTTATCAACCCAGACATGAAAAAATCCTGCTTAATCTGCTTACTTAACTCTTGATAATAGAATCCGGTCTTTTCTCGTATTTTGGCGCTATGCTGGTATGGAAAAGTATAACTGGTTTATCCACTCTTTTAAAAATCAAAGGACAATGGATCATTTCCCTGGGAATATAGACACTTGCAGGTGAAGTAATTGTATGCATTTCCTGTTCCTCACCCAGACCAATTTCAATTTCAGCGAACAAATCATTCATATGCTCGAAATCATAAGAAATAAAATGCAGATACATATCAAAATCATGTGAATGCGGATACTCTTCCATTTTACACGGCGCCATGACTCTGGTAATCATGAAAGTGACGTTAGTTCTATAATCAGTCTCACCAATCCATTCCATAGTCGGCCATGGTTCCGGTTTGGTCACAGATTTGTTGATCACATACTGACCATACTTGGTGTTCGCCATTCGCTGAAACCTCCTCTAAATTTTTTTATCATTGACTATCGATCATTTTGACATCATGTTGGGAAGCCAGAGACTTTATTGACGAACAAATAATACCGTAATCAAAAACAAGACTATAGTGATCACAAAAGGAGTGGCTCCTATTATAAGCTCACCGGTTTTAATATTGAACTGGTTGCGTACGCAAAATAAATTTACTTCCATTGGAGATGCGATCAGTCTTATCTCCAGAGTAACCACGTATAACACTCCTAACCACACCAGATTAAATCTCAGGTTACCGAAGTTTCGAGAGGTAGATCAGGTTCCATATATAGAACTAGAGTTCTATATATGGAATAAAAATAACAGAGAAAAATCGCCTTTGTCAAGGGAAAATTACATGAATGTTAATGTTTTATGATTTTGTCAATAGATAAATATTCAGGAAAAATAAAAGTCGTTGTGATGACTAACATTGCCCGTAAAAGAACATAATAGATTACAGATTTTAAAAGACGCATTGAAAATGCCCTGGCTAATACGTGAACCAACCCAACTCAATGGAGTTAGCGAATACCAGGGATGCGAATGCTGGCATCACATTAAAAGTAAACCGTCGCACTTTTAGTTTTTACCCGATTCACCTTTTATTTTCAGTTCATATTTAATTTTACTATCTTCAAAATATATCCTTACACTGACCTCTTTACCTTCAGACAGGCATTTTTCTGTCTCATCACATAACTTCTGTAAATCGGGTGATTCCAGAAAAGAATATAAAATCTGGTATCTCTGTTGGAGTTTACCAGTGTCTTTCTCATCCTTAAGCAACTCCCGCATACAGCTAAACATCTTTTCTTCCGCCAGGCATTTAATGCATCTGCCCGGCACTTCATTCGTAGAATATCTGGGTTCAAGCTCAATAATATCCCTTTTTTCGTACTCCAACACTTTAATGCCTCCCGCAACGTCCTCCATCTGAACAGGGCGGTTTTTCACAGCGCTCTGTTTTTCCACAACAGGTATGTCCGGACGAAGCGCTTCTTACGGTAAAAATACTGGGGATAGATATAAGTCTATCCATGTTTTGACTACCGCACTTCTTACAGATTAATAAACCAACCTGTGATTGAGAAGTAATGCGAAATTCTGCTATTTCTCCACATTCCCGGCATTTATACTCATATATGGGCATGTTTTCTCCTTTTTGGCAAGTAGCCTATAAGTGAAAGATCATGACATAGATTTATCTCTAAATTATGAGCATATGACCAATATTAATGCTAACATGCTATAATTTAATTGTCAAAAGAAATGCAAAGCTTACGTAACCGGGAAAAAGAAAATCGCCAAGCAACCAGAATAGGGTTATACTCATTTCTGGTAAATCTGTCACTGGTCGGCATCAAACTAACCCTCTCCCTTATCACGGGTAGCCTGGCGCTTCGTGCTGACGCTATACATTCCTTAGTAGATGTCTTCAGTTCAATAGCCTTGATTCTGGGACTCATTATCTCCAGTCGTAAAAGTAAACAATTCCCTTACGGCTTATACAAAATCGAAAATGTCGTTTCGGTCATCATCTCTCTGCTTCTCTTTTTTACCGCCTATGAAATAGTCGAGTCGGCGATCAGCGGCACGGAGATGATTATCACCTATAGGTGGTGGGTTATATTAGTAATGGCTGTTGTTATCCTGATTCCCTTCTTCTTCGGGCGTTATGAGATGAATATGGGAAAGAAACATAGCTCTCCCAGCCTGATCGCGGATGGAAGCCAGTTCAAGGCTGATGTATTTGCTTCAACCGTGGTCTTCGCTGCACTGGTCGGGCAGCGATTCAATCTCCCATTGGACCGGATAGCGGCAGTGATCGTGGCAGCCTTCATTGCTTATGCCGCATGGGGTTTGCTAACAAGCAGCATGCGAGTGCTGCTTGATGCAACTGTAGGGTACGAAACCCTTGAAAAAATCCGTTCAATTGTGCAAGCGGAACCTGCAGTGAGTACCGTCGGTAGTCTGATAGCTCGCAATTCCGGCCGGTACATATTTGTGGAAGCCACAGTAACCATGCGGATCGCGGACCTGGTTAAAGCACATCTGATCAGCGAACAAATAGAGAAGAGGATTAAAGAAGCAGTCCCTAATGTGGACAGGGTATTAATCCACTATGAACCCCAGAAGAAAACCCAGCTAAGATACGTCGTGCCTCTCGCTAACCGGGAAGGACAGATCAGCGATGAATTTGGCACGTCAGCCTACTTCGCTCTGGTCGATATCGATAATCAAAAAAAGATTTTGATCCGGCAGGAGATTATCTCAAATCCGTACCTGGACATAGAGAAAGGTCGGGGTATCAAAGTGGCAGAGTATCTCCTCAGCTATAAGCCGGATATAATTGTGACCCGTGAAAGCCTGTTGGATAAGGGGCCAGGCTACGTATTCGGCGATTCAGGAATTGAACTCCGGCAAACTAATGTTGAGTTTATGGATGAATTAGAAGATGAACTCCTGTTCGGAAAGAATCAATCAAAATATTGAAATGGTTAATCAAAATATTTAGAAAAGTAATCACTATCTAAAGACTTCTAAAATTGATATTTATCAGACTTTATTTTGATCAAATCAATCCTTCGGTATATGCGATGCATTTAGTCGCTTCCAGTTCTTAGCTTTTTCGACAATCTTTCATTTTACCTTCTTTTTCGTCAGTTGCAGAAGGCTTGACTTCACCGATTTCTTCAAACGAATGCTATTATAAATCGCCACCAGGCTCATTCATAAGTTAACAGGGAGCATTCTTAACCTTATACAACATAGTTGAGTGCTGCTATTTTTATCCATTCGGTGATGCCTGTGGCATATAATATATCATATGTGTCAATATCAGCCGCCTTCTTTTCAGTAATACAACGAAAACCGTATTTGGTTGAGAAAATCTCTCCTGCCGCTATCGGTACATCTACTGCTGTAGCAACCTGTGCTAAAGCATCGGCATCTTCTCCAGTGGTCAAATTCACTATTACCAGGTTTATTCCAGCATTGCTGGATCTTCCAAACACCCGGTACAAGTTTATAAGGCTGGATAAACTATGGTTTCATCTCAACTACTTTCAATTTCCTCCTCCAATTCCTTACTCAGGAATTGATTGGAAAATGTTCATGTGGTCTAAATAAAATCGAACAATATTATCTAATATTATCTAACGTTAGATTGGAGAGACTTAATCAATTCTCGAACGTTATTTTCCACTTTGGCCAGGTCCTCGCGGTTCGGACGCCCCCTGATATCACCCAATTTACCCTGAGTACTCAGGTCCTTCCGACCATGGAACTCCCCTATAACATACCATTTGGCGGTTACCTCAAAACCCAGGTGTTCGAAAAATTGCCCCAGATATTCACCAACCGGAATAGCTTCTCTAATTCCGGTATGAGGGCCGGAGTAAGTACAGAACACAACTGCCTTTTTGCCAGGAACTTGAGGAGCTCCAGGTTTTATATCACCACGCTCAGCATACAATTTCATCTTTTGTTTGATGAATTTCAATACCGGCTCCGGCGGTAGGAACTGATAAGAGGGTGTTCCCAGAAATACTAAATCATACTGATACAGGTCTTCTTCCATAGTTTCAGTTATTTTCTTAACCTCTGGATGAATTCCACCTTGTTCCAGAGCTATTTTAATAGAATTGGCAACTTTCTCAGTATTGCCGCTTGCCGACCAATAAAGTATCAGCACCCTGGATTCAAGATCTCTCTGCTCTTGCGACATATTTTTCTCATCTCCCTATTTGTAATTTTTTATTCCAGCATTGCCAATAATACCAGAGCGGGAACCATGACAGTTAACGCAATTAGTACACACAGCTTTTTAATTACTACTGCCGCTCTCAATTTTATTACTCAGATAAATACCAGAACCAGGTTGACTATGACTCGATGGATCAAATTTAAATTCCCCAAGAAGAAAAGAGTTCTATCCTCTTATATATACCAATCTTCACGGCCTGGTTATATTTAATTTAAAAGTTCTTCCGAGTTTCATGGAAACTCAAGTCTTGTACCAGCTTTATTGACGATCTAATAAGCGATAGGCGAAGCACAAAGCATCGGATGGGTCCCCATCTGGAACAGGGAAACTTCGTAAGCTGTCATCCTGTGCTGAACACAGGCGCTAATGACATTGATCATCTCACCCACGCACGCACCTCCCGAAGCTTCTCCGCCGAGGATTACTCCATCATCTCTGGAAAAAATGAGTTTCACAGTGGTGGGCACAGCCCCCGGCATACCTCCTGGATGCTTGCTAGGTGCTTTGGCCAAACCAGTAACCACGTTGTAACCTTCCTCTTTAGCCTGTCTCTCGGTAAGCCCGGTAGCGCCAATAGCCAGGTCTCCGATCTGGGTAGAGAACACTCCCAGGGTACCTAAACCCAAGTAACGGGTCTCAAACAGATTAGCTGCGGCTAGCCGGGCTTCACTGGTAGCCACGGAAGCCAGCCAGGTCCGAACAGGCATGCCACTGAAATACGAAATCTTCAGCGCACAGTCTCCGCAGGCCATAATGTCCTTATCCCCTCTTACTCTTTGATAACGGTCTACCACAATTCCACCTGTAGAAGCGCTGATTTGTAATCCGGCTTGTCTGGCCAGTTCAACTTCGGGCACTACTCCGATGCTAACAATAACTACATCGGCTTCAAGCTGCTGTCTGTTATTCAGCTGGACAGCATTTACCTTTTTATCTCCCAGTATTCTGGCGACTGTGCAATTCGTAACGATATTAACTCCCTGACTATTAAGCACCGATTCAGCCTCAGTACAAAACTCGTCGTCAAAAGCCAATTGCAGGCAATGGCCAGCTTACAGGCAGCCAGTACGTGATCTTTTGAACGAGTTATTAGTTCCTTAAGATAAGGGTAGAGTTTGAGGACTGTCTCGTTGGATTGAGTTTTTATTTTCCAGAAGGGATCGCTGTTCCCTGTAATTTCCCTGATTATGCGATACCCTTGCTGGGCGATTTCCGGTGGCTTCAGATTGAGAGATAGTTCGGGTATTCTAGTCGTCAGAACGTTAAGCACTCGTCGATGCACTTCCTCATCATCCGTAATAGCCCTCACTGCCCGAAGAGATTGGTTCATAAGACAAGGTATGCAATCAAGATAGGTTTTCATTTTTCTTGTTTCCCCTCTTTATTCCAATCTGTTATTTACGACTGCTCAATGTCCACCTTTGTTGTTTACTTGAAAATGACCAGATAAATCCGATCATCTTCTTCCCATCCTTTTACCAGTTTGCAGTGCCTCAGTACCGCCATTTGAGCCTGCAACTCTATTTCTTTCAGATTAAAGCATTGGAGTAACTCCTCAAGGATTACCTTCTCTGATACCTTCCAGTTACCGCATCTCACCCGGCTCCCGGAGCAGAGTTGAAATAATCCCCTCCCATAAAGTAAGCCTGGAGGATAAGCCGAGTTTCTTCGTAGCACGAGTAAAAGGTTGCATATTTATTGATGCGGTGTCTTTCCAGCTTTTTCTGTTCGTAGAATTGCCCCCTACAGACTATCCTTTTCTGTCTCCAGATGATAAAAGGGACTGCCGTTTAGATTACATCTTCCGCTCGAGTTTGGCAGGTCGGTAAGATTTTTATCCTGAATCTAAAGGAATTCCATCAGACAATATTGAGCTCACTTAGAGTTATATCGAGGATGATGCTCGAAGTTAAAAAATCAACTTCTACCACCTTACCCAGTATCAACTTTATCTCCCCAGATAAAGTCTCTAACTCTGCCTGACCACTGTGGATTTTGAGCCGGACGATATCCTGCAACACCGGTTTATCTCCCCTGCTATTTAGAAAAACCTTCGCCAGACACATTTTCCACCCCCCACCCCCATTAGATAGTAATTATTATCAAATTGTTATTTGCGGTAATTTTTCTTATAACATTACCGCCGCTTCGCCAGGTAATCCTGAACGGCAGCTTTCAAGGTATTCGCTGCTACCAAAGCACAATGCTGGCTTTCTGCGAATAACCCATTCAAATCCTCGAGAATGGTCTGCTGGTTTATTTGCTGTGCTTCCGCCAGAGTTTTACCAGTGGCCAGTACGGTAGCCATGCTGCCGGAGGCGATACTGGTTCCACAACCATCGGTCATGAAATTAGCCCGGACAATGCTCCCCTGTTGTTCTTTTATCCACATCTCCATGGCATCGCCGCAAGGCCCGGTTATCCGGGCATAGCCATCTTCATCTGACAAGACTCCCATATTCCTTGGATGCATAAAATGGTCAATGACTGTTTCCGAGTAAATCCTGCAGTCATCCTCCAGTACTATCTCCTGGAGTTCATTGTCCTCGTCTGATATCTAGTTAATTCCCTGCAACTTAATGATCACAAATATTGCCTCCTGTTTTCAGCATGCCGGTTAAATGGCTGAGCACAGCTTTCTCTGGATCGCTTTCCATTGCCCCAATAATAACCATAACATTATTTTGCTGGAATAACTCCTGAGCATGAGCACCCATACCGCCAGCAATTATTCTATTCACGCCCTGTTGAGACAGCCAGTGAGGGAGAAGACCGGGTTGATGCGGGGGAGGAGTGACCATTTTCTTTCCTATGATCTCTTTCCTGGCCTCATCAACATCAATCAGGGCAAATTGCTCACAGTGCCCAAAGTGCGGGCTTATCTGACCTCTACTCACCGGAATAGCATATTTTAGCATCAATTATTTACCTCCAATCCTTGATTTTGATAAGCAATGAAAAATAAACTTATTCTTCGTAAAGTTAATGCAAAGTGAATGAGCCTAATTCAAGTTAAACCCATTACGTGGTCTTCCTTCAAATTAATCTTACGATAATCTTAATTCCATATTTTTCCGAATTATCCGTTGCACCAACTACGGCGAACAGCCTCTGCTCTGCAAATTCTCTGATTAATACCTGCACTTAATTACCTTACCAAAGCATGGAACAACTTCCTCACTGTCTATCTCCTCAGGTAGAGTTGCTAAACGTACTATTTTTACAGGAGGCGCTCACAGCGAAGGCAAAAAACACTAGCAAGATGTTTCTCTCCACAGACAGGATGAGCCATATTCTTGTCGCTATCAAAACAGCTCACACAAGTTCAAACTTTTTTTCGCATTTCTGGCACTCATATTCGTGGTTGGGCAATATTTATCACCTCTTGGCATTATCTTTCAGTGCTTCGCAGACGATGTTCCAGAGTTGCTTGATCTCCTGGCTCACTTTGCCATTAGAGAATTCCACTACCGGTATCCCCTTAATCATGGCTTCGGTGACTGTATTGTCAAAGGGAATCCGGGCAACTACTTCAACTTTTTCTTCCTGACAATAATCTTCAATTTTTCGACTATTATCTATATTAATATCGGATTTATTGATACAGACCATAGCCGGGACTCCAAAGTGGCGACAGACTTCCAGCACTCTCTCCAGATCATGGATACCGGAAAGAGTCGGCTCGGTAACCAGTACCGCCAGGTTAGTCCTAGACAAAGAAGATATCACCGGACAACCGATGCCTGGTGGGCCATCAGTAATGATATATTCTAAGTTTTGTTCTTGGGCAATTTGTTTGGCTCGCTGTCTTACCTGAGCAACCAGCTTGCCTGAGTTCTCCTGGGCGATACCAAGCCGTGCATGCACCAGAGGACCATATCGTGTATCCGAGATGAAAAGGTGCCCAGCAAGGTTTTCCTTCATGGTTATAGCTTTTACGGGACATATTTGCGAACAAAAACCGCAACCTTCACATGATACGGCATCCACTTTAAAATCCTTTATAGCATCAAAACGACACAATTCCTGACATAGACCGCATTGCGTGCACTTATCTGGATCAATCTGGGCTTTCTGCCCACTCCAAAACTCTTGATGTTGTTTTACCGAAGGGCTGAGCAGAAGATGAAGATCAGCCGCATCCACATCGGAATCAACCAGCACCTTCCTTTCAGCTAAGACTGCCAGCGATCCAACGATGCTGGTCTTACCGGTGCCCCCTTTACCGCTTAGCACCACGATTTCTTTCATCAACCATCTCCTTGATATTATCGAAAAGCTGGCGGAAGCGGTCCTTCCACTGCGGCATACCATCGACCAGGGCAATACCGCGCGAGTACAGGCGAGCGATTTCCGTATCCAGCGGAATAGTAAGCAGTATAGGGATATTCTGTTTACGACAGTACTCTTCAACCCCGACATCGCCGACCCCGACCCTGTTAAGGACTACACCGCAGGGTATATCCAGCTTCCTCACCATCTCTACCGCCAAGGCAAGATCGTTAAGTCCGAAGGGAGTTGGCTCAGTTACCAGGATGCAGAAATCGCTTCCCTTGACTGCCTCCACTACAGGACAGGACGTCCCGGGTGGAATATCCCGGATAACTACACCTCTATCACTGGCGTGCTCTTTTACCTTGCGTATAACCGGCGGTGCCATGGCCTCGCCCACAGTGAGGATTCCACGTACAAAACCCATGTCACCGGAATGCCCCCACTCAACAACCCCAGTTTGTCTGGGCTCTTCGGAGATAGCCTTTTCCGGGCAGAGGTAGCTGCAAGCACCACAGCCATGACAAAGCTGGGGAAAAGTTAATACATGCTCTCCCAGCACAGCAATAGCGTGATAGAAGCATACCCTGGCGCATTTGCCACAGTGGTTACACTTGTTTTCATCAACTACGGGTACTCGTATATTGACTGGCTCGCTACCAGTAAGATTCGGTTTCAGAAGAATATGGTCGTTCGGCTCCTCGACATCACAGTCGAGGATGACGACTTCATGAATATCATTCAGGGAAATCGCGAGGCTGGTAGCCACCAGCGTCTTGCCGGTTCCCCCTTTTCCGCTGGCAACTGATATTATCATATTAACTCCAAACCCCTAATCATGTTCGTGAAACACCCTGTCCTGCACAGGGTCATTCTGTCTTAGCCACTCAATGAGCATGGCGGCGTGTTCCTTTTCCTCGTTCATATTATGCTCAAGAAGTTTCTTTAACGCTGTATCATCTGTAGCATCAATCCTCTCCTGGTAGTAATCGATAGCTTCTAGCTCCTCCCGCAAGGATTTCCTCGCCCTTTCCAGGTCAAGGTGCTTCGGATCCAGTTTCTCCAACGGCTCGAAATATGGCATATCTATCTCCTCAAAGATTTTTATCCTCTGACCATCTTTGTACC
>Ga0101944_10004743_pt1 | contig 16359 bp, 8 predicted proteins | sample DewCreD2012metaG_FD_75245 | JGI IMG/M metagenome (GOLD analysis project Ga0101944, IMG submission 75245) | Hot spring sediment bacterial and archeal communities from British Columbia, Canada, to study Microbial Dark Matter (Phase II) - Dewar... ...
GGTGCGTGACACTTTAGGCGCTTGGCTATGAAATCGGAACCACCTGTGCCGCAAAGGAATACACGGCTTTTCTCTATGAGATGCCCGCGCAGGTTGTCACGCACCCCGCCTTGAGTCGCGACCCGCGAAATCCACCGCCGGATGGACGCCCTCCGACGGGGAGCCGTACCGGGTCCCGGTGCAATCGGTCGGCCGATGTGCTATAATCCATGCGGTTTCCGGGAGGTCACAACCATGGCGGCGTGGGATCGGCGGCCGGTTTTTTTCGTGCTGGCGCTGGCGACACTGGTAGGAGCGCTTCCGCTTTCCGTCTCCAGCGCCGGGGAACTTTCGCTTGCGCGTTTCGGCGAGCGCGGCGAACTGAACGCGCTGCGGGCCGGCAAGGAGTGGATCGAACTGAACGGAAACGTGGTGATCCCGACCAGGAACTGGAAGGTTTCGCAGTCCTTCGGCCGTTTTGCCCGCGAGGAGAAAGAGAAAGAGGTGGAGGGCAGGCGGGTCTGGACGGGGCTGGTCAAAGGCGAAGAGGGGGCCGGTTTCGAGGTCAGCCAGACGGTCTGGCAGGAAGAGGGCCGGCTGCTCCTCGACCTGCGCGTGAAGGCGCTGGGGGCGGATGCGATCGAGGGCCTCTTCTACAGCTGCCATCTGTCCCTGCGGACGTTCGGGGGCGGACGCTTTGCGAGCGGGAGCACGGAAGGCGAGTTCCCCAAGACCTTCGGAAAGCGCCCGCTGATCCGGCCGGAAGAGCCGGTGAAGCGGGCCACGTTCAGGGACGGTGCGGGGCAGACCGAGCTGACCTTCGCCTTCGACGACCCGGCGTCCGTGCGGCTCGACGACGGGCGCGCGTGGGAGCGCGACTATTACTGGCTCGCGATCGGTTTTCACCGTGGACCGATGACGGCCGGACAGACGGCGTGCCTGCGTTTTTCCATCGCCGCGGATGCGGCGTCGTCGGGGACGGCGATGCCGAAGGTTGCGGGCGGCGGACCGGTTGCCGCGCCCGTGCGCGAGCCGCAGCCCATCCCCGACGAAAAATCGCTGAAGGACGCCGAGGAACTGATCCGGGACTTCTTCAAGGACGGTTTCGCGAAGACGGCGCCCGAAGACCGGGCCGTGCTGGCCAGACGCCTGCTCGACGAAGCGCAGTCCACCAACACCGACATGGATCTGAAGTTCGTCCTGCTGCGCGAGTCGCGGACAGCGGCGCTGGACGGCGGTCACGTGGAGGTGGCGTTGAAGGCCCTGGATGCCACGGGGGCCGCATTCCGTTTCGACGCGGCCCAGGAAAAGACGGCGCTGCTGGGCCAACTGGCGCGCTCCGCGAAAACCCCGGAAGCCGCCCGGAACGTGGCGGACGCCTGCCTGAACATGGCCGACGAGTCGTGCCGGGGCGACCGGTACGCCGAGGCCCGGGCGCTGGTGCAGCAGGCCGAGACGGCCGCCCGGAACGTCAAAGACGAAGCGTGGCAGAAGGAGGCCGGGGCGCGCATCAGGGAGTTCCAGGACCTGCTGCGCGAGCACGAACGCGTCGCCGCCTCCTTCGAAAAGCTGAAGACCGCGCCGGACGATCCCGAGGCCAATGCCGCCGTCGGTCGCTTCCTCTGCCTCGTCCGGGGACGTTGGGAGGATGGACTTCCGCGCCTGGCCAAGGGCAACGATGCGATCCTGAAAAAACTGGCGCAGGCCGAACAGGCCGGTCCGCGCGACGCCGTGGCCCAGATGCAACTGGGTGAAGAGTGGTGGCAGCAGGGCAGGAACCTGGCCGGCCGCGCCCGGTTCCTGGCGCAGGAACACGCCGTCCACTGGCTTCAGCGCGCGCTGCCCACGCTGGATGCGGAGAAACAGGAACAGGTCTCGAAGACCATCGTCGCGTTCTACATGGCCTCCGCCGAGCAGGGCTTGGGCGGCGCCGTCTTCCAGGTCGGCAACGTCGCCCTGCTCAAGAACGGCACCACGCTGTCGCGCGTCGGCGAAGGCGGCGCGCTGACGCCGGAACCCAACACCGCGATGCTGGATGGTGTCACCACCGGTTACACGGGCAGCACGGGTTTTACGCACCTTCCGTATCCCTGCGCATGGGTGGTCACCCTGCCCAAGACCTATCTGCTGCAGGAGATCCGGATGCTGATCTGGGATGGCGAGAATCGCTATTACCGGTACCTGCTGGAAACCTCGCTGGACGGCAAGGCGTACCAGTTGGTGGCCGATTGCAGCAAGGGCGAATGGCGGAGCTGGCAGGCGCATCGGTTCCCTCCGCGACTGGCGAAATTCATCCGGTTGAAGGGCCTCTACAACAGCGGGAATCAAGGCTTCCACATCGTGGAACTGGAAGCCTACTGCATGCCGCCGGCGACGCCGGTGACGCCCAAATTCCCTTCCACCCCGCCCGACGGACCGTAACGGCCGCGCCGCGGAAGTTCCAGACCCATGCGCTGCGCCTGCGGGCCCGGCTCATGATGGGTTGCGATTGCCGTGCCAACGTTGGCACGGCGACCGGCAAGACGGCGGCCGAAGAGCCTTTCGCCGATTGGCCGCCCGCCGGCCCTTTCGCTTTCGCAGCCGTCCTTTCGCGCTAAGCTTTCCCTCGATCTGTGACCCCTGACCGAAAAGGAGACCGAAGACCATGGGACAGAGCCGCATCGCCGCACAGTTGTTCACCTTGCGCGAGTTCATGAAGACGCCCGCCGACATCGCGGCCTCGCTGAAGAAGGTCCGCCAGATCGGCTACGAAGCCGTCCAGGTTTCGGGCATCGGACCGATCGACAAAAAGGAGCTGCGCAAAATCCTCGACGGCGAAGGACTGGTCTGCGCCGCCACGCACATCGGCTTCCCCGAGATGCGCGACCAGATGCAGAAGACCATCGACGAGCATAAAATCCTGGGCTGCACGCAGATCGCCCCCGGCTCGATGCCCGGCGATTACCAGAAGGATGCCGCCGGTTACATCCGCTTCGCCAAGGAGGCCTCCGATGTCGCCGCTCAACTGAAGGAAAAGGGCGGCCTGACCTGGAGCTACCACAACCACAGCTTCGAACTGATCAAGATGGACGGCTCGAAGACCGGCCTGGACCTGCTCTTCGAGCACAGCGATCCCAAACTCTTCAATTTCGAGATCGACACCTACTGGATCACGCACGGCGGCAGCTCGCCTGCGTCCTGGATCCGCAAGGTCAAAAACCGCATCCCGCTGGTGCACTTCAAGGACATGGTCGTCCGGCGCGGCGAGAAGGGCGTCGAACAAATCATGGCGGAAGTCGGCGAAGGCAACCTGGACTGGCCCGAAATCCTGAAGGCCTGCAAGGAAGCCGGCGTCGAGTGGTACTTCGTCGAACAGGACTCCTGCCAGCGCAATCCGTTCGAAAGCCTGGCGATGAGCTTGAAAAACATCAAGTCGTGGGGATTGGTGTAGTCCCGCTACCGATCGTTTCATCCTGCGGCAGCCGCAGTCGTCGTCGGACGTGCGAACGACCGACGACGACTGAACGGCACCGCACCTACAGGCCCAGTCCCACCTTCAGATCCACCGGCACGGAGACCTTCTGCATGTCCATCCAGTAGGAGACGACGATCCTGGCCGTGTCCACCTTGGTCTTCAGGTTGTAGCTCCAGGTCACCGTGACGTTGTTCCCGAAACTCATGCTGGACGACGAACCGCGCTTGGCCTCGATCTTTTTCCCCGCCGCGTCGAAGAACTCGATGCCGGCCACCGTGCTGACATCCTGCTTGGCCTCCAGCGTCACGCCGAAACTGTCCTCGTCGCCGCCCCACTGGGGCGCGCCGGTTTCGGTGATCGTGAACGCGACCGCGCCGGCCTTGACCGGGGTACCCGCTTTCAGGGCCACGTTCTCGGCCGCGAACTCCTGCTTCTTCGTGGCGGCCCGTATGACCAGCGTCCCCGTCACCGTCAGCACGGTCGCTCCTTTCGACGGAACCTCGGGGGCCTCCACTTCCGTCACGCAGGAACGGCCGTCGTCGGCGATGTTGGAGTTCATCGAGAAGCCGGCCTCCCGGCCGAAGCGCTGCCGGGTCGAGGCCTTGGTCAGGTCCTTGCCCTTGTCGTCCACGAACGCGGTCAGCTTGCTGCCCTTGCGCTCGATGTCCAGCAACCCGCCTTGTGGGACGGTGACCAGCAGCGAAAGGCTGGTGCCCGGGAACCAGTTGAAGGCCCGAAGGCGGTCGTTGTCGCCGGGCGCCGGCTTGACGATGCGCAAGCCTTGGGCCTCGACCGTGATGCCCGTCGGCGCCGCCTCGGCGGCCACGAGCGAGGGAAGGCCTGCGGCAACCGCCAGCGTGAACAGCACATGTCGCATCGGTGTCTCCTTATGATGAGGGCCGGTAAAAGTCGATTGCGTCGAGCCCCATTATATCGCAAAACCCGTCAGGGGTATTTTAAGAATTCCGGCACCTGAGTACCGCGCCGCAGAAGTTCCAGGCCCATGCTGCAGCGCCTGCGGGCCCGGCTCTTCGTTGCTCGCTCGTCACCGATCTCCTCCGGATAGGCTCCTCGCTCGCGCCTCGACCCGGACCCGCATCCGCGGCGCACGGGGGCAGTAACTTCTGCGGCACGGTACTCAGCGTTTCTCCTCCACATCCTCGGAAAGCGCACGGTAGTACTGATCGACGAGCGTGCGGTATTCCTTCGGCGCGACTTCGTCTTCGTCGGGCTGGACGTCGCGGGCCTTCAGGATGCGTTCCATGCGTTCGGTCAGGCCGCCCGACATCCGGTCGAGATGCTGCCTGGCCTTGTCGAGGGCCGCGCCGCCGTTCGGGCCGGTGCGCTCGCCGCTCTGCCCCCTGCGCTCCGCCAACTCCCTTCGCGCCTGCTGGACGGATTCGCGGGCTTGTTCGAGTTGTTTGCGTTCCGGCGCGCCCGGTTCCAGGTGACCCAGCTTGGGTTCCAGGCGTTCGAGGTTCTTTTCCAGCTTGCCGGCCTGCTCGGCGAGCGGCGGCGCGACGACAGGCTCCGTCTTCTCCCGGGGTTCCCGGGCGTCCTGCGCCTGTTCGGCAAGGCGCTGCGCTTCCCTGGCGTTGGCCTTGGCCTCCTGTTCCAGCGCGCGGAGGCGATCCAGCGGCGTGCCGTTGGCTTGGGCGACGAACTGGTCGAGCTGCCGCTCGATTTGCCTGACCGTCCTGGCCAACTCGTCGCCGCGCCGCGCGGCCTCCGTCGGCGTCGGCGGCCGGGCCGCCGGATCCTGCCTCGGCGTGCCCAGGTTCTGCAGGTCGCGTGCCAGTTCTTCCATGCGCTCTGGGAGCCGGGTTTCCTGCGAGGTCTCGCGGGCTTCCTTGGCGATCTGCGCGGCCGGCGGCTGAACGTCCTTCGACATTTCCTCCAGGCCTTCCAGCGCCAGGTCGAGCCGGCGGGCCTTGCGCGCCGCGTCGCGTTCCTGGGCGGCGGCCCGATCGCGCTGCTCGGCCGCCTGCGCCGGCAACGGCTGGCCGGGATCGGTCTGCGGCATCTCGCGCGTCTGGGCGGCGGCCGCTTCCTGCTTTTCGCGGGCCTCCCTGGCCAGCGCCTGCGCCTGGCGCGCGGCGTCCTCCAGCCGCTGGCCGGCGGCGCGTTCCATCTCGTTGAGGGCGGCCTGCAGGGCCTGCTCGGCGCGTCCTGCGGGCTCCCGGGCCTTCTCCGGCGCCGAGGCGCGCAGCTGCTCGGCGGCCTCCCACGCCTGGCTCGCCGCGCGCTCGAGCTGCTCCTTCACGTTCCCGGCACGCTGCTGACGCTTGAGGGTCTCGAGTTTCTGGGCGTCGGCCGCCAGCTGCTGACTGGCTGCGGCCACCTTTTCTTCGCGGCCGGTCCACTCGGCCGTCGGCCGTCCCTGCGCCAGCGCCTCGTTGACCTGCGCCTGCTCCCGCGCGATCTCGCGGGCCTTCTGCAGCGTTTCGCCGAGCGCCTTCAGATCGGCGGCCTCGGTCTTGCGGATTGCCTTGTCGAGCGACTGCGCGAGCTGCTCCAGTTCCCGCGCCGCGCGATCCTGCTCGTTTTGCGCCTGCTCGCCCTGGCCTTTCGAGAGGGACTCCTGCGCCGCGCGCGCGGACCGCTCGGCCGGCGCGTCGGCCCTGGCCTGCGCCTGCGCTTCCTTGAGCGCCTGCGCGCTGGGAAGCTGCTTCGATTCCGCCTGGCGCGCCGCGGCGTCCAGGCGTTCGGCCAGGGCGTTCAGGTCGCCGGCGACCTCGCCCTGCCGCTTGGCCAGCGACTGCATCCTGGCCTGCGTCCTGGGATCGGGCCGACCCGAAGACGCCTGTTGTCCCGGTTGCGGGGATTTCGGTTCGCCTTGCGGCTGCGGCTGCTCTTCGCCCGGCTGCGATGGGGAGGGCGACGGCTGCGATTGCGACGGTGGCTGCGCCTCGCGGGTGGCCTGTGCGAGGTCCTGCTGGCGCTGGGCCAGCTCCTGGGCGTCGTTCCGCAGATGGGCGAGCTGTTCGCGGAACTGCTGCTCCAACTCGTTGCGGATTTCGCGCTGCGCCTGCTGCAGGTCGCGGGCGGCCTCGTGCGCCTGGTCCTGCGCCTGCCGGTTCCGCTCCTGCCGGGCGCTTTGCTGCGCCTGTTCGAACTTCTCCGCCGCGTCCTGGGCTTTTTCCGCGGGCGAGCGCAGGTCCTCGTTGCGCCTGGCGAGGTCCTGCAGTTTTTCGGCGCGCTCTTTGGATTCGTCGGCCAGTTTCTTCAACTCGTCCTCGACCCTGCGCTTCAGTTCGCGGCGCTGCTCCTCCTTCCGCCGCTCCTCCCGCTTCTCTTCTTCGGTCTGCGGCTGGGGTTCCGGCTTCAGGCGGGGCTTGAGTTCCTCGAGTTTCTCCAGTTGGCGCTCGATCTCCTTCTCGCGCTCCAGCATGGGCGGCATTTCCATCATTTCCATCTGCGCCTGCGCCATATCCTGCCGCTTCTGCCGTTCCTGGCTGTTCTTCTTCTTTTTCGACTGGTCGTTCATGGCCATCTTGAAGCGCGGATCGCCTTCCTTCTCGGAGAGCAGCAGGCGGCGCGTTTCGGAGAGTTCGCGGAGCGCCTCCATTTCGGGGGTCACGGCGGGCGCGGGCTGGGTTTCGGCAAGCCGGTCGGCGGCGGTGCCCATCTTGCCGGCCGCGTTGCGCATGCGCTCCAGTTCCTTGACGCCCAGCGGGTTCCGCGGAGGCTTTCCTTCTGCGTCCTCCTTCCGTTCCGGTTCCCCGGCGTCGCCCATCCGCTCGATTTCCTGGGCCACCGCGGCGGCGAGCTCCTCGACCTTCCCTTTCAACTCGCGCTGGGCCTGCGCGGTCTTGCCGCTGGCCTGCCGTTCCGGCTCGGTGGGCTCCCGGGATTCGGAGACCTCGCGGTTGCGCGCCAGGACGAAGGTTTCCTGGAGGAGTTTCTTCTGGGCGTCGATCAGTCGGTCGAGATTCTTCACGGCTTCGGGCGTGCCCTGGGCCTGCGGCTGCGGGGCCTGCGGCGCGTCGTAGTCCTCCTCGTCGTAAACGGTGAGGAAGTGGAGTTCGCTCTTGCCGATCTTCGGTCCGGAAAGCGCGTCGTTGTCGAGGGCGTAGGCGTAGTACGCGATGACCTCGCCGCCCTTCAGGCCCAGCGGCCCGAGTTCCCAGGTGTGTCGGCCTTCCACGGAGGTCTGCGGCGCGTCGGGGTCCAGCCGGCGGATCAGGGTCCTGGCTTCCTGCAGGCCCAGGCTGTGGACGAGGCCGATTTCGCCGACGCCGAGGTCGTCGGTGGCGGCGATGTCCAGCTTCACGGTCTGCTCGCGGTGGACCATCAGGTCGCGTTCGGGTTTGCGGATGCGCACGCGCGGCGGGTGGTCCTTCAGCGCCTTCAACCGGTAGGTGCCCGGCGCGGCGTTGAGGTGGCCTTCCGGGTCCTGGATGCGCAATTGGTAGGTGTCGTCCTGCCGGAGGTCGAAGGCGATCTGGGCGGCGCGTCCCGCGACGCTGCCGGCGGCCGGTGCGCGCCCGGAGGCGAATACGGCCTCGGCCTTCGCCAGGTCGGTATTGGCCTTCAGGCCGAGGGCGATCTTCGTCCCGCGCAGCGCGCTCACGTCGCCGACGCCGGGCGGAAGCGTTTCGGCGGCGCGGCGGGTGTATTCGGGATACTCCAGCCGCAGGACGAACTCGTCGATCTGCGGTTCGCGGTAGACCCGCAGCGTGAAGACGGCGCTCTCCGTGTCGTTGGCCACGATTTTGCAGCGCAGCGTGTCGAGCAGGCGGCGAAGGAACGAATGGTAACGGCCGTCGGGCGCGCGCTCCATGACGCGCTCCTCCCAGCGATCCGGCGGATCGTCGGGCTTCTGCAGCATCAGGATGGCCGTTTCGGGCAGGCGGCCCGAAAGCGTGGCGCTGACCAGCACGCTGCTTTCCACCGGGTAGCTGCCGTCGCCCGGCTCGATCCGCTCGATCGTCGTCAGCGTCGGCGGCGCGATCGCCGCGGTCGGCCGGAGGAAACGCTGCCAGGTCGTCGAAAAGAGGCGCGGCGCGGAATGTCCGTACAGGGCCACCAGCCCGCCGAGGAGCGCGGCCAGCAGGAACGCCAGGAAGGCGCGGCGCCAACGCACCGTTCGGCCGAAATCCAACGGCTCGGTGCGGGCTTCCGTGCGCTCGATCAGCGCGCCGACCAGTTCGGGACCCGACGTCGCGAGCAGCCTGGGGTCGGCGCCGTACTCCAGCGTCGTCGAAAGCTGGTTCTCCAGTTCGGGGAAGGCGCCTTCCACCTCGCGCGCCGTCTGCACGCTGCCGCCCATCCTCGCAAAGGGACGGATCGTCGCCAGAAAGACCGCGCCCGCCAGGCCGCCCAGCCCCACCGCCAGCCACGCCACGCGCGAACCCACCGAAAGCTTGAAGAAGATATCGACCAGCGAGAAGCCCAGAAAGGCCGCGGCGAAGACGGCCCATCCCAGCAGGATGCCCTGCGCGACGAACCGGAACGCATGCCGGCGGCGCACCGCGCGTACGCGGCCGTGCAGCTCCTCCCACGACGCCTGCGCCTGCGGCGGCACCGCGATTCGAGGTTCCATCGTTGCGGGCATGGTCGGATCCCCATTTGAGGAGCGCTGCGCACCGCGCACCGCTCAATTTCCCCAATAGTCTCTCACCCAGATTTCCAACAAGAGGCAGAGGGCGGCCGCCACCAGGAAAAGACGCCAGTCGGTGGCCTGCGCCTTGCGCTCTTCCATCGACAGATCGGCCAGCCGTCGACGTGCTTCGGGGGCCGCTTCGCCGCTCGTAAGATTAGACGCGAAAAGCGCCCGTAAAGCTGAGAGGTCTTCAGCCGAAAGATCGCTTTCGCGCGGATCCAGATTCGCCGCGAAAAAAGCCTTCTGCACCAGTTCGCCCCGCTTGAAGGATAATCCATAAAGACCTGTTACGTCGGCGGTTGCATTTTCTGCCGCCGTCAGCTTGAGGCTGTCGCTCAAGGGTGCGGGGCGCTCCAGATCCACCGGCGTTTCGGGGGCGATGCCAGCTTCGGTGAGGACGAGCGGCTCGCCGACGATGACGTTGCGCCGGAGCGGATTTTCGACGCCGGCCAGGTAACGGACCACCTGGTGGATCAACGGGACAAAGACCTTGCGCTTCACCAGGTCGGCGGCTTCCGGGCGCGGGCTGAAGGGAAAGACCAGGACGCGGCCCTTGCCGAAGACGCGTTCGACCAGGAAAGGATGTCCGTCGTTGAAGGTGGCCAGCACCGTGCCGGGCGGGCGCTTGCCGGCCTTGAGGTCCTCCGCCTCGAGGAAGACATGGTGGACGAACTTCGGCCGGCGCAGTTCGTGTTCCATTTCCCCCGTGAACGGCTGGAAGACGGGATGCATCGCGTCGAAGGCATCGACGCCGTTATAGCGCGCGGCCAGCAGGCTGCCTTCGTACCGGCCGGCCGGTCGCGCGGGAAGCAGGCCTTCGCCCTCCTTCCAGAGGACGCTCGTGTAGAAGGCCGGCAGGATGGCGCCCGGTGCGCGGTCAAGGAAGATGACGAGGTTGCGGCCGGCGCGGACGGCGTCCTCGAACTTGGCCAGCCGCTCGACGGGCAACGCGGTGAGACCCGCCCAGAAGACGATATCGGCATCTTCGAAGGCGGAAGGGACGAAGCCGAAGGCGTCCACGGCGTGGACGCGCACGTAGGACGGCACGATGGCGACGGCCTGTCCCGTGGCGGCGGCCGCGTCGGCATCGCGCGCGCGGGGGTCGAGCGCCATGCGGAGGTAGTAGGACTGATCGAGAAACGTGTCGGTCTCGCGGAGCTGGTCCTCCACGACCAGCGCCTTGACGCTTTCGCGCAAACGCGTGGCGAAAAGCCGCCGGTCGTCCTCGGGGAGCGCGTCGTGCGCGTCGATCTCGACGCGGCCGTGCGTCTCGCCGGGCCTGGGGAAGACGGCGCCCAGCTCGATCTCGGCGGCGCCGCGCGGCGCAAGGCCCACGGTGCGCTGCGCCAGCGTCTGGCCGTCGGGGCCGACCAGGCGCACGGCGAGATGGGGCGCCTCGCCCGAGCCGAAATTCTCGATGCGTACCGCGAACGGCACGGGCCTGCCGGCGATCCAGACGTCGCTTTTCGCGCGCACGTCGGTGAGGGCGAGGTTGGACGGACGACGCTCGCCCTTTTCCGACGGCGGGATCAGTTCCACCGTCGCCGGCCGCGCGGCGGACACGGCGCTCTGGGCGATTTCGGCCCACACGCCGCGGTCCAGCTGCGTCGCCTGGAAATCGCTCAGGACCGCGACGCGGCGCTGCGGCGCGTCGGAGGCGCCGAGCAAATCAAGGGCCGTGCGGAGCGCCTGGGCCAGGTCGCCGCGGCGGCACGACGGCCTTTCGCGCTTCAAGGCCGACTGGACCGCGGCGAAATTTCCCGAAAGCTCCACTTCCGCGCGAACCGGATCGGACGACAGGATCAGGCCGACGCGGTCGCCCGTCTGGCGTTCGCCGCAAAGCGCCGCGGCCTTGCCCGTCAACAGCTGCCAGCGCGTCCCGGCGGTTTCCTGCGCGTTGAGCGAGGGCGAGTCGTCGAGCACCAGGACCAGGTCCATGCGCGGCTGCCCGGCGCTGCCGGCGAGCCACTGGCCTTCGCGATACGGCCGCGAAAAGGCCAGCGCGATCAGGATGCAGGCCAGGCAGCGCAACAGGAGCAGGATCAAATCGCGCAGGCGCAGGCGGCGGGACTCGCGCAGCAACGACTCGCGGAGAAAACGCAGCGAGGAGAAGACCAGCGTCTCCTTGCGCGTCCGGAAGATCAGATGGATCGCCACCGGGATGGCAAAGGTGGCGGCACCGGCCAGGAAAAGCGCCTGCAGAAATCCCATCCCCGCAGTCTAGCGGCAGGCACGGCGGCGCGAAAGGGCGGGTCGAGCGGCCAAGGAACATTCCTGCCGAAGCGCCACATTGCGCTTCCAAGGGAGGAAGTTCCCCATGAGCGCCTCGACCGCACACGCGAAACGCCCGGCGAACCGGCTCCAGGACGCCACCAGCCCCTACCTGCTGCAACACGCGCACAACCCGGTGGACTGGTACCCGTGGGGCAACGAAGCCTTCGCGCGGGCGAAGGGCGACGACAAGCCGGTCTTCCTTTCCGTCGGCTACAGCGCCTGCCACTGGTGCCACGTGATGGAACGCGAGTGCTTCGAGAACGAGGCCCTGGCCCGACTGCTGAACCGGCACTTCGTTTCCATCAAGGTGGACCGCGAGGAACGGCCCGACATCGACGAGCTGTACATGCGCTACGTCCACCTCGCCGGCCAGGGCGGCGGTTGGCCGATGTCCGTCTTCATGACCCCGGAGGGAGAACCCTTTTTCGCCGGCACGTACTTTCCGCCCGAGCGCTTCGCGCAGCTGCTGACGGCGCTGAACCAGGCCTGGACCGGACAGCGCGAAAAGGTGGAACGGGCGGCGCGCGAAGCCGCCGAAGCGCTGCGCCAGCACGCCGACGCCGAGTATCGCCAGCCGGAACGGCCCCTGACGACCGGGACGACCGCACGCGCCGTGGATCTCCTGGACCGGCACTTCGACTGGACGCACGGCGGATGGCAGGCGCCCCGCAAGTTCCCGCCCCATCCCATGCTGGAATGGCTCCTCGACCGCATCGAACGAACCGAGGGCGACACGGCCGAGCGACGCATGGTCAGACTCACCCTCGACCGCATGCAGCAGGGCGGCATTCACGACCACATCGGAGGTGGTTTCCACCGCTACGCGACGGATCCCGAATGGTTCCTGCCGCACTTCGAAAAGATGCTCTACGACAATGCGCAACTCGGCCGCATCTACGCCCGTGCCTCCGTGGCGCTGCGCGATCCAGCCTACGCCGCCACGGCACGCGGCATCTACGACTGGGTGCTCCGCGACATGATCTCGCCCGACGGCGTCTTCTACTCGTCCCTGGACGCCGACAGCGAAGGCGAGGAAGGGCGCCACTACGTCTGGAGCGCCTCCGAGGTTCGCGAGGCCCTGAAGGGCGAGGCGGCTGCTTTTTCCCGGCTCTACTGCATCGAGGAACGGGGCAACTACCGCGAGGAGGCCACGGGCGCGGCGACCGGGAAGAACATCCCGTTCCTCGAACAGGCCCTGCGCGCCGAGGAACTCGCGCCCGCCGCGAGGTGGCGCCGCACGCTGCTGGAGATCCGTAACCGCCGCGTGCGCCCGCACCTCGATGACAAGATCCTGGCCGGCTGGAACGCGCTGGCGATCGGCAGCCTGGCCGAAGGCGGACGGCTGCTGGAAGAACCGCGTTACGTCCAGGCGGCCGAGCGTGCCGCGGCTTGGATCGTCGAACGCCTCCGGGACGGGAACGGACGCTGGCGCGCGTCCTTCCGGGCCGGCCGGGTTTCGGGAACGGCCACGCTGGAGGATTACGCCTACCTGGCCGCCGCCTTCCTGGACCTCCACGCCGCCACGCGCGACGCAAAATGGATGGCCCTGGCCCGCGAGACGGCGGAGCGGGTCGAGCGGCATTTCCGCGATCCCCGGCGGGGCGGCTATTTCATGGTCGCCGACGATCACGAGAAACTGCTCGCCCGCGTGAAAAACCCCGCCGACAACGCGACCCCCTCGGGCAACGGCATCCTGGCGCAGACCTTCGTGCGACTGGCCGAAGAAACCGGCGACGCCGCAGCACGCGCGCGCGCCATCGACCTGTTTCGAACCTTCCATGCGCTGCTGGACCTGGCGCCTTTCCAGGTCGAATCGCTGCTGCGCGCGCTCGACCGCGCGCTGGCGGCCGGCTGGGCGATCGCCTCGCCGCCCGCTTCAGACCCTTCGCCCGACCGGCCCCGGCGCGGACCGGCGCAGGCCGAACTCCTGCTCGGCGAGGAGCGCCTGGTGGCCGGCCGGAAGACGCCGCTCGCCGTGCGCCTGATTGTGGAGGAAGGATACCGCGTGCAGGGTGCCGAAGGCGGCCGAGGCGTGACGCGCCCGACGCGTGTCCGGCTGCTTTCGACGCGGATGGGGACGCTGGCGGACGTCAGCTACCCCAAGGCCGCCCGCCACGCGCTCCCCGGCATCGGCGACGTGGACGTCTACGAGGGCGAAGTGCGGATCGACGGCTGGCTCCACGTGTCCGCGGAGGCGCCGCCGGGCAGATACCGGCTCGAAATCGCGTTGGAATGCCAGGTCTGCGGGAACACGGCCTGCGAGGCGCCCGAAACGCTGGTGCTTGCGAAGGAAGTGGAGGTGGCGCCCGGCGGGAGTCGACCCGCGGATCGAGCGCGGCCGTAGTCACTCGATTTTGGGCGGTTCGTGCACCGGGCAGATGATTTCCGTGCCGCAATGCTCGCACGGGAAACACTTGGCCTTGAACTCGTTGACGACGCGGTGCTTCCAGCTGCACTTGCCGCACTTGAGGATGAGCACCCATTCGACGTCCTCGCGTTCCCAGGCCTGCTGAAGCACTTTCCCGCGTTTCAGTTTCCAGAGGCCGAGGCCGCCCAGGAGCGAGTGGTCGCGGGCGATGTTGTCGACGTAGTTTTCGACCGCGCGGAAACGGAAGCTCTTGTAGCCGCAGTTGGGGCAGGCCTTCGCGGGAGGGATCTCGCCTTTGCATCCCGGACACCGGGCCGTGTCGTCCTGGAACTCGAGCTGCACCGCCGGTTCGGGCTTTTCCTCGCTGCCGAGCGGCGAGACGGAGATGGCCGTGCCCTTGGGCGGCGGCTCGTTCGCCAGTTCGTCGGGTTCGGAGGTGTCGGTGGGACCCGCATAGACGATCTTGTGCTTGCCCACCATGATCACGTCGCCGTCGCGCAGGCGCCGCCGGGTCACCTTGTAGCCGTTGACCCGGATGCCGTTGGTCGAGTTCAGGTCGATGGCGTTGTAGTAATCGCCCGACATCTCGATGACGAAATGCTTGCGCGAACACTTGGGATCGGGAATGGCGATGTGGTTGGTCTCCTCGCGGCCGATGTTCGTGACGGCACGATCCAGCGCGAAGACGGTCTCGTTCCCTTCGGGGTCGATGACAGTGACGGAAGCCGGTTTCTTGCCGGCCGGAGGCTCCTCGCCCTGGGCGGGCGCCGCCTCGCCGCCCGCCGGCGTGGCCCCTTCGCCGCTGTCGATGGAAATGTCGTCGGGGAAATCGGCCTTCGCGCCGCCCTCGTCCTCGTCATCCACGGCGCCCATGCCCTCAGGGCTGGACGGCGGCAGTTTCGCTTGTTTCTCGCCTTCCTTTTCCTTCTCGTTCTCGTCCGCCATGACCGGCCTCCTCCACCCGCGATCTTCCGGCCCAGCTCCCCCTGCGAAGGTGTCTGCCCTATTTACACCGTACCGGAAGGATGTGCAACCGGCGCGATCCGCAATCGTCAATTGCCGAGCCCCAGCACCCGCCGGTAGAGCGCTTCGTATTGCGGGACGATGCGCTCGGGCGCGAATGCGGCGACGGCCTTCTGCCGGGCCGCCTGGCCCATCGCCTTGCGACGATCCTCGTGCGTCAGGATCTCCAGCGCACGACCGGCCATGCATTCGATGTCGCCCGGGCAGCAGAGCCAGCCGTCCTCGCCAGGCGTAATGACCTCGCCCAACCCCCCCACCTCGGCCGCCAGCACAGGTACCCCGCAAGCCATCGCCTCCAGCGCCGCCAGGCCGAAACTCTCGTAGGCCGACGGCAGCAGGAAGACGTCCGCGCAGGCCAGGATCTCCTCGACGGCCTCCTGGTTGCCCAGGAAGAGCACGTCCCGCTCGACGCCCAGCTCGCAAGCCAGCTCGCGACACTTCTGCAGGTCCGGACCCTCGCCCACCATCAACAGGCGCGTGGGAATGCGGCTGCGCACGCGGTCGAAGACGCGGACCACATCCGGAGCGTTCTTGACCGGCCGGAAATTCGAGATGTGGATCATCAGGCGCTCGCCCTTCGGGGCGAAATGCCGGCGGCAGCACTTCTTCGCCTGCGGCCGAAAACGATCCACATCCACGGAATTGTGAATCGTCTGCGGGCGCGTCGGAATCCTGAAGGTCTTCACCGTCTCGGCGGCCAGATAGTCCGAAACGGCGGTGACCGCGTCGGATTTCTCGATGCCGAACCGCGTCATCTTGAAGAAGGACGGCTCGGCCCCCACCAGGGTGATGTCCGTCCCATGAAGCGTGGTGACGATCTTCAGGTCGGATTTGCAGCTCACTTCGCGAGCCAGGTGCGCGCAGACGGCCCATGGAACCGCGTAGTGGACATGCATGATTTCCAGCCTGGCGCACTCGGCAATTTCGCTCATCTTGCACGCCGCAGCCAGCGTGATCGGCGGGTAACGGAAGAGCGGATAGGTGCTGATCTGAATCTCGTGAAAAAAAAGGTTTTCGTGGAATCCGTGCAGCCGAAACGGCAGGGCGTAGCTGAAGACGTGGACCTCGTGCCCGCGTTGGCTGAGTTCGATGGCCAGCTCGCTGGCCACCACGCCCGAGCCGCCGTAGGTGGGATAGCAGGCGATTCCGACGCGCATGGCGATGCCCTCGCATCCGATCCTGGCCGGACTATAGCCACCCCATATCGAAAACGCCACGCAAACCCCGCCGACAAATCTTCCGCCCAGTCGTCGTTGCAGGCATGCAAAAGGTCATTACGCGCGCTCTGGCGTTGCGCCCGAACCCGTGCGCCCTGTCCTCGCGTCTGCTCGTGCGCTGTCGCAAAACCCGCATGAGTCGAGTTTTCCGAGCACGAATGGAAATTGCGGCTTCGTGGGGCAGTACTTCGACCGGAAGGACCTGACGGACCTGCGGCTGTCGCGGCTCGATTCAAGGATCGCGTTCGACTGGGGGAACGGATCGCCCGACCGCCGGATCGAACCCGACACGTTCAGCGTGCGCTGGACCGGGCGGATCGTGCCGCGGTACACGGAGGTCTACACGCTCTCGACGGTCTCGGACGACGGCGTGCGCCTGTGGGTGGACGGGGCGCTGGTGATCGACAACTGGACCGATCACGCGGCCAGGGAGGATGGA
>Ga0101944_10004744_pt1 | contig 16353 bp, 10 predicted proteins | sample DewCreD2012metaG_FD_75245 | JGI IMG/M metagenome (GOLD analysis project Ga0101944, IMG submission 75245) | Hot spring sediment bacterial and archeal communities from British Columbia, Canada, to study Microbial Dark Matter (Phase II) - Dewar... ...
ACCGGGCGATGCCGGTGCGCGCGACCGAGGCGACGGCCAGAACACATGAAAACTTGCACAGGTTCACGTAACACGTGGCCGCAGCCGGCCACAAGCGATCCGCATGCCGGGACACCGCGGCATCCTTCCATGACCCCGCTGGCATGGCCGTGGCCGAGTCGGATGACAATGTGCAGCAGCCGAGGCCGAAGACGGTTCCGATCGGCCGGAACCGGTCTAGACTGGCGAGCGAGCGGAGGAACGGCCGGCGTCACGGCGGCGCCCCGCTGAACGCATGGGCACCGTCGCCGAGATCGCGATCATCCTGCTGCTGGTGCTGGTGAACGGCCTGCTCGCCCAGGGCCGCATCGTGTATATCTGCACCAACGGCCTGTTGATGCGGCGCAAACTCTTGGACTATGTCATGGCCGAGCGGAATCCGTCAGATCCGTCCGATCCGTCTGATCGGTTGAGTCCCTCTCGCCTTCTGGCCGAGAACCTGATCACTGAGAGCGAAGCCGATGCCATTCGCCGCGCCCCGCCGGCGCCCAACGGCAAGCCCGTCATCCGCCCGACCCCATGGCTTTACTGGAACGTGCACCTGGATGGCGTCGAGGCCACGCACGACCGTGTCGTCGAGCGCCAGGGCGTGTTCCGGGAATGCATCGCGGCCATCCGACTGGCCAAGCGGCTCGGTTTCCAAGTTGCCACCAACACCACGGTGTATCGGGAAACCGACATGCGCGAGCTGGAGGACCTGTTCAAGTTCCTCTCCTCACTCGGCGTGGACGGCCACACCATCTCGCCCGGCTACGATTTCGACGCCGCCAAGAAGGACATGCTCAGCCGGCTGGGCAAAAGGCCTGAGGATTTCTTCCTTACCCGCGCCCTGACGCGGCAAAAGTTCGCCAACATCCTCGACTGGGGCAAACGCTTCACCATCTTCGGCACGCCGGTCTATCAGGAGTTCCTGGCCGGGCTGCGCGAGCTGACCTGCACCGCCTGGGCCATCCCCACCTACAACGTCAAGGGTTGGAAAGCGCCCTGTTACCTGATGACCGACGCGCATTATCCCACCTACGCCGAGATGCTGGAGAAGGTGGCCTGGGACAACTACGGCGTGGTGGACGGCGTGGTGCGCGATCCGCGTTGCGAGAACTGCATGGTGCACTGCGGTTACGACCCCAGTGGCGCGCTGGGCACGAACTACCAGCCCGGCGATCACTGGAAGAATTTCAAATACAACTTCGGGCCGCGGCCGCCGGCATATCCGAGCGACCCCGACCTGGCCCGGCGCGTGTTCAACGGCGTGTCCGCCGGCGAAGGCCGGCCGATGGCCGCCCAAGCTCCGCCCACCCCCGGCGACGCCGGAGAACGCCTCGGAACATGCTGCGACGCGAGCGTCGCCAAGTCCCAGCCTGTTTGAACCCCACCCGGCAGGCGGTCGGACCGGGGAGACTTCAGCATCTCAGCCCTTGGCGGCAAGGGGCGCTTGAGAAAACCACTCCCGCCAGCGCAGCCGGCCTGTGGCTTGCCGCCTCGCCAAACCGCCGCTCCGGCGGGGAAGGCAACTTGGAAGCTTGCGCCATGACACGTGGCGGTTTCGTCCAGACGCCCCTCATCGGCCGAGGTGTCAGAGAAGGCTTGAAGCCGACCGGGCGGTTCTGTAGAGGTATTGCCCGTTTGCCGCGAGTAAACCTAGATTATGGTAATCAGTATCCCGAGTGAACGTCAGTCGGGCGAGACGCGCACGGTGCTGACCGCAGCCAACGCTGCCAAGCTGGCGGGGTGGGGGCTGGAGGTACGCGTGGAGCGCGGGGCGGGAGCGGCTGCCGGCGTGCCGGACAGCGACCTGAGCCGTGCCGGCGCAGTGATTGTGGGTGACCGCCGCGAATTGTTGGCCGCCGCCGACATCGTGCTGCGCGTCCGCAAACCCACCCCGGAGGAAGTGGGCTGGCTGAAGCCCGGGTCGGTGCACGTCAGCTTCCTGGACCCGTTCAACGAGAAGCCGCTTGTTGCCGCCCTGGCCGCCAAGGGGGTCAGCGCCATCAGCCTCGAGCTGATTCCGCGCACCACCCGCGCCCAGAAGATGGACGCGCTCAGTTCCCAGGCGAACCTGGCCGGTTACGTAGCAGTCCTGCTGGCGGCCAACCACAGCCCGAAGATTTTCCCCATGATGACCACACCCGCCGGGACGATTTCGCCGGCCCGGGTGTTGGTCATTGGCGCTGGTGTGGCCGGTCTGCAGGCCATTGCCACCGCCCGGCGCCTGGGCGCGCGCGTCGAAGCCTACGACACCCGGCCGGTGGTCGAGGAACAGGTCCGCTCGCTGGGTGCCAAGTTCCTTCAGATTCAACTGGGCGAGACCGGGCAAACCAAGGACGGCTATGCCCGGGCACTGACCGAGGAACAGCTTGCCCAACAGCGCCAGGCCATGAAGCGGTTCTGTGCCGATGCCGACGTGGTGATTACCACGGCCCAGGTCTTCGGCCGACGCGCGCCGGTGATCGTCACGGCCGAGATGGTGGCGGCGATGCGCCCGGGCAGCGTGATCGTGGACGGCGCCATCGAAAGCGGCGGCAACGTCGAGGGTGCCGAACCGGGCCGGATCAGCGAGCGCAACGGGGTCACGATCGTGGCCCTGCCCAACCTGCCCGGGCGCGTGCCCGTGCACGCCAGCCAGGTCCTCTCTAACAACCTGGTGGCCTTGCTGGAGGAGTTTTGGGACAAGGCGGCCCGACGGTTGGCGCTCCGGCTGGAGGACGAAATCCTGCAGGGCTGCCTGGTCACGCATGACGGCAAAATCCGCGACGAGAGGTTTCGAGCATGAATGGTGATCTGTTTTTACTGGGGATGGCCATTGACGCCAGGACACTGGCCTTTCTGCTGTTTATTTTCGCCCTGGCGACTGTGCTGGGTTTCGAGCTGATCTCGAAGGTGCCGGCCACATTGCACACGCCGCTGATGTCCGGCTCGAATGCCATCTCCGGCATTACGATTGTCGGCGCGTTGCTGGCGGCAGGCGGCGCCGGTGAAAACACCGTCAGCCTTCTGCTTGGCGCCGCCGCCGTCGTGTTCGCGATGATCAACGTCGTGGGCGGCTATCTGGTGACCGACCGGATGCTGGCCATGTTCCGCAAGAAGGACGACCGGAAGGGCAAGCCATGAAAGTCGCCGCCGAACTGATCAACATCGTCGCCGTTTTGCTGTTCGTCTTCGGGCTGAAACGGCTCAGCTCGCCTGCCACGGCCCGCGGGGGCAACTGGCTCTCCTGCGTGGGCATGGCCGTGGCCATTCTGGTGACCCTGCTCCAGCCCGAGATTCAGAGCTTCCGCTGGATCATTCTGGCCGGGCTTGCCGGCTCGGCGGTGGGCGCCATCCTGGCGCGCACCACGGCCATGACCGCCATGCCCGAGATGGTGGCCCTCCTGAACGGCTCCGGGGGCCTGGCCAGCCTGCTGGTGGGCTGGGAACAATACCACGCCCAGCGGGCCCTGGACACCTACACGGCCGTGACGGTGGTGTTGGCCGTGCTGATTGGCGGGGTGACCTTCACGGGCAGCGTGGTGGCCTGGGCCAAACTCAGCGAGAAGATCACCGGCAAACCGATCCTGTTCGCCGGACAGCAGGTCGTCAATGCCCTGCTCCTGTTGGCCGCCCTGGTCGGCGCCATCTTCTTCGCGTGGCGACCGGCTGACGCCTACCCGGTGTTTGGCGGCTTGCTGGTGGTGTCCCTGGTGTTGGGCGTGTTGGCAGTCATCCCGATTGGCGGGGCCGACATGCCGGTGGTGATCTCGCTGTTGAACAGTTACTCCGGCATGGCCGCCTGCGCCACCGGCTTCGTCTTGCAAAACGACTTGCTCATCGTCACCGGCGCGCTGGTCGGTTCCAGCGGCATCATCCTCACCGAGATCATGTGCAAGGCCATGAACCGCTCCCTGGCCAACGTGCTGTTCAGCGGCTTCGGCGCGGCCACGGCCAAGACCGGCACGGCCGTCAAGGGCGAGGTCAAACCCATCAAGCCCGAGGACGCCTATGTGATTCTGGAGGCGGCCCGCTCGGTGGTCTTTGTGCCCGGCTACGGCATGGCGGTGGCCCAGGCCCAGCACGCCGTGCGCGAGCTGGCCGACCTGTTGGAGCGCAACGGCGCGGAGGTTCGCTACGCCATCCATCCGGTCGCCGGGCGCATGCCGGGGCACATGAACGTGCTGCTGGCCGAAGCCAACGTGCCCTACGACCAGCTTTTCGAGATGGACGCCATCAACCCGATTCTCGACACCGTGGACGTGTGCGTGGTCATAGGGGCCAACGACGTGGTGAATCCGGCCGCCCGCGAGGACAAGAACAGCCCCATCTACGGCATGCCGATCATCGAGGTCGAACGCGCCCGCACTGTCATCGTTCTCAAGCGCTCCCTGGCCGCGGGCTTTGCCGGCGTCGAGAACCTCCTGTTCTATCGGGATAACACCCGGATGCTGTTTGGCGACGCCAAGGCGTCGCTGCAGGCGCTGATTGGCGAGTTCAAGAACGCCTGACCCGCCTGAGCGCGGCCAGCTCAGTGTCTTGGACGCGCCCTGCCGACCGTCCGGCAGCGTGATGAGGTGACCGCGTCCTGCCGGCCAATCGCAGGATGGGCTGTCCCAGCCCGCCGCTGGGCGGATCAAAGCCGTCGCTCACGCCAGGTCGGCCGACCGCAAGGGCGTTGTCAGCCGGGGGGGCTGCCGGTGAAAAGGGCGGTTTTGCGGTCGCGCGCCGCTCAGCTCGGGGAGTTCGGCTCGGTCCGTGGGGGCGTTGGGCCTGGCTGCCCGGCCGGGGCGGTTGGCAGCTCCAGCGTGAAGGTTGCCCCATGTCCCGGGCCGTCGCTGGCCGCGGTAAGCGTGCCGCCCATCTGGCGGGCCGCATTGGCGCTGCTGTGCAGGCCGAAGCCGTGTCCGTCCCGGCGCGTGGTGAAGCCCTGGGCGAAGATGCGGCTGAGGTTTTCCGGGGCGATCCCCGTGCCGTTGTCGCGCACCTGCAGGCGCACGCGGTTCTGGGCCGGCTGGCTGATGTGCAGTTCCAGGCGGCGGTCGGCGGGCCGGCTGATCAAGGCGTGTTTGGCGTTGCTGACGAGGTTGACCAGGATTTGGAGCGCCTTGTGCCGGTCCACCAGGATGGGTGGGGTGGGCTGGTAATCGCGCACCAGTTCGATCCGGTGCTGGTCCAGCGAAGCGGCGTGGATGCGCAGGGCGTCTTCCAGCAACTGGCGCGGGTCGCACGGCTCCAACACGCCGGCCACTTTGGCGTATTGCTGCTGGGTGGCGACGATGTTTTCGATGTGTTCGAGATTGGTGCGCAGCGAGCGCAATTCCTGGCGCAAGAAATCCCGGTCCTCCTGCAAGGCGGCGGCCAGGTTGTCCAGATACGTGGGCAATACCTTGCCCTTGGGGTCGTCTTGCAGAAACCGCCCAAGCTGGTCGGCCGGCTGTTGCAACAGCCTGGTCGCCCGGGTCAGCAGGTCGGTTCGGCTGCGCGCCAGGCGGTCTTCCATGAGGGATGCGGAGACGCTGACGCTGTTGAGGACGTTACCGACGTTGTGGATGACGCCGGTGGCGACCTCGGCCATGCCGGCCTGGCGGGAGGCCAGCATGAGGGCGTCTTGAGCGCGGGCCAATTCGGCGTGAGCCTGTTCTTTGGCGCGCACCTGCTGTTCCAGTTCACGGGTGCGCTCCAACACCCGGACCTCCAAGCGGTCGTGCGCCGCCTGCAGGGCCGCCTGCGCCTCCCGGAGCAGGCGGTTCTTGCGCGTGATGGTCAACGCCCAGGCCAGCGCGCCCGCGCCCGCCAGCAGCGTGGCCAGCAACAGGCCCGCCAGCCGGCGCAACGTCCACCACGGGGAGTGGCGCAGCACCTGAATGTCATCCCACGACCTGCGCCGTAACTGGAACGTCCGCGGGTTGCCGTCCTCGTCCCACTGCGCTTCGTAAACGCCGGTGAGGCGCAGCAGGCTGCCGCGTTGGAGGCGGCGGCCCGGCGGCGCCTTGCCGCCGCGCAGGTCCAGCGTGGCGTGGAACGGTGGGCCGTCGTTTTGCAGGACCAGGGCGACCTGCTCCGGATCAGCGGCGAAGCTTAACAGCGTGCCCTCGCCCCGGGCCAGCAGGCCGCTCCAATCGGGGTTCACGTCTTGGTCCGCCGCCAAGGGTAGGGGCGGCGGCTCTGTGCCGGCGGCGCGCCGGCGGTAAAAGGCCTCACGCAACAGAAAGCGCCGGCCCTCGTGACCGGGAAAACCCACGACCTCGATGCGGTCCCCCGGTTGAAGGGGGTCGGTTTGCGGGCTGACCACAAAGAGGCAGTCCTGGCCTTCCTGCACGAACAAACACCGGCCCGGCAGATGAAACGTCACGGTGCCCCCGGTGCGGATGCGGCGGTGGGGGTTGTTCCCGATACGGAAACGACGCAGGTCCCGGAGCGGCTGCAGGGGCACGGCGAAAATATCGTCCGGCGCGGGCTCTTCCACCAGGATGTGCTCGATGCCCGGACACCACAGCTCAATGCTGGTCAACTGGCCTCTGGGGTTGGTCACGGCCCCGCACACCCCCCGAGCCTGGACCACGCTGCCTCGCAAATAATCCGGCCGCTCCGCGGTGTTCAGCCACACCCGGAACGGACCGCGCTCGGTGCTCAATTCCAGCCGGGCCAGGGTGCCGGTCTGGCTCACGGCCCGAACGTAACCCTGCATCCGGATCCAGCGGCCCACCTCGGCACCGGTCATGGCCTGCTCCCAGCTTACCCAGGGCGGCGGCTCAGGGTTCCGCCAGCCGATGCGCAGGAAGGTTGCATTGGTGACCACCGGGGTGTACGGGCCTTGCGCGGTTACGCCCGTTAATTCCAGCACGGTGCCTGCTTTGGCCGTTTCCGCAGGCAGTGGACTGTCCAGGTCCACGCGCACACCCCCGCTGGCATCCTCGACCCAAGCGAATGGCATCTCCGGGTGTGCCCAAGTGATGACAGCCCGCAGGTGTACCGGCAACCGGCGACCCGCCTCGTCAGGGGACAGGCCCTGAATCCACTCGGCCAGCCGCAACGGTCTTTGGCCGGACAGGTCCGGCACAACCAACGCCGGGGTATTGGTGCGGACCGAGGGGCGATACAGGGCGTCCCTCAGATACTGACGCACGCCCACGCCGTAGGGCCGGCCGATCGCTTCCACCAGCTCACCGACCCGCACAGGCATTACTTGCCTGCTGCGCACGATGATCTGTCCGGTCGCATCCCAAAGGACCAGCTCCTGGCCGGGTTGGTGGCGGCGCACAACGCCCTGGACGCACACCAGGTCACGGAGGGGCATCTGTTCAACGATTTCCTCGCTGCGGATGAGAGGCAGGTTGAAACGCGTATCCGTGGCCAGATTGCCGATCGCTTCCAAGTCCGACGGGCTGGCCACCCAGAGGCTCAAGGAGCTGACGCCGCCTTCGTGGTTGAACTGGACGCCGCACACCGCCTTGAGGCGCACAAAATCCCCCTCCTTGCAGGGCATTGAGGGCGGGTCGGTAGGCGTCAGCACATGCACCTTGGCCGGCAGACCATCGGCCAACAGGTCCAACGTCACGTGGCCGGCCTGCGGGACTAACCTGTCCACCAGGCCCTCCACCTCGACCAGCCGGGTATGCAATTCCTGGGGCGAGTCGTAGAGCCGCCGAACCGGCCGGGCCTTTAGTTCCAGGCCCTCTTCGAGCACACGCACCTGCGTGCGCTCCCAGATGAACGTCTGCTCCCCGGGTATGACCCAACCGTCGAGCAGCACGCGTTGACCCGGCTTGAGGAAGACCGGGCAACTGCCAATGGGCAAGAAGGTAGGTTGGCCGTTGCACTCGCCCCAGGCGACATTCCAGTCCCGATCGAAGTAGTAGATGACCACTTCTGTGCGCATCCGGTGCGGCTCGGTCTTGCGCTCGGTGGGAAGGGTCCAGATGTCAGCGATGTTGGTCAGCACCGGGAAAGCCGACTCGGATGGTGGGGGTGCGGCGGATTCCGCGCCGGCGGCTGCCACCGCCAGACAAACCGCAGCAGCCAGCGGCAAGGACTGTCGGTGGCGCGAAACGGCCAATTGCGGCAAATCGAATGACACTTTCAATCGCGCACCCGCGGTGTCGCCCCCAGCACCGCCTGTGCGGGAGGGCTCCTACCACAACCGGCCCGTCAACGCAAACAACCCGGCGAGTCGCCCCGCAGCCCGGAGCCGCCCCCGAACGCTTCCGACGTCACGTTTCACGTTGCGCAACGCCGTTGCGGTCGGGTTGGCGGGCGGATGGCCGATGGCCGATTGCCAATCACCAATTCAGCGCTCCCGCAGGCTGGGGGCGGCGGTGCCGATTGGCCTTTCGGAGCCGCGATGTTTCGGCTAAGGTGACGCCTGATGTTCAGGCTCGACCAGGTCGGCCGCCACAGGCTATCAGCCGACGGCCGGGTGCGAAGGTCCGTCGCGGGCGAAGCTGCGGCGCTGGGTCGCCGCTGTTTGGGCTTGGGTGTGCGTCCAGACGCACAGCGACGCCGGCCGGCTGGTCGGGGTACAAGGTAGCAAGCGTTCGATTCGAACAAGCGGGCAGATGGGGCAATTCGTCACAATCGCGGTCAACGCGTTCATGGAGCTGGTGCGGCAGCCCGTGTTTCTGCTGCTGATGACCAGCTCGGCGGTATTCGAGGTTTTCCTGGCCACGCCCTACTACTTTGCCTTTGGCGACGAGCCGAAGCTGGTCAAGAACAGCGTGCTGGCGGTAATGCTGCTGAGCGGGTTGTTGGGGGCGGTGTTGAGCGCCTCGGCCTCGCTGGCGCGCGAGTTGCGCACCGGCACGGCCCTGGCGGTGCTGTCCAAACCGGTTGGCCGCGCCCGGTTCCTGCTGGCCAAGTACCTCGGCCTGGCCGGGGCGCTGACCATCCTGACCTATGTGAACCTGGTGGCGGCGCTGGTGGCCAGCCGCATGGCCTTTGACGCCTACGGCAGCACGGACCTGGCGGCGGTGGGCATCTTCGGGGCCGGCGTGTTGGTGGCCTACGCCCTGGGCGGCTTCAGCAATTTCTTCCTGCGCCGTCCGTTTGTGAGCGACGCGGTCTTTGCGCTGGTGGTGACCGTGACGGTGGCGGCGTTGTTGATCGTGCAGTTCACCAGTCAGCGGCAGTCGCTTTACCAGGAGGCGCAGGTGGACTGGCGGCTGGTGCCGGCGGCGCTCTTGATTCTGTTTGCCGTGTGGGTGCTGGCGGCGCTGGCGCTGGCCTGCTCGACGCGGCTGGACATGATTCCGACCTTGGCGGTCTGCTCGGGGGCGTTTCTGCTGGGGCTGGTGAGCGATTACATTTACCACAAACTGGGTGGGACGCTGGAGGGCGGGCCGTGGTGGGCGACGGGACTTTACACGGTGCTGCCGAACTGGCAGCTTTTCTGGCTCGCCGACGTGTTGAACACGGGCAAGGGCGCGTTCCACTGGGGCTATGTGCTCAAGGCCCTGGGCTACGCCGTGGGGTACGTGGGCGCGACCCTGAGCCTGGCGGTGCTCCTGTTTGAGGATCGCGAGCTGAGTTGAGGTGGCCGCGGTCACCAACGGGGCGAGGCAAGAGCGACAGCATGGAACGAAGCTATCAAAAGTACGGGTTGATGAACCTGCTGGCCCTGCTGGCGGTGGGCGGGGCGATGCTGGGGGCCGCCCGCTACGTGCATTCGCTGGCCGGTCACGTGGCGGCGCTGCATTTGGGCCTGGGCGCTCTGGTGGCCTTCGTGTGCTGGTTCCAACTGCGGCTGGAAGAACGGGAACGGGCCGAACAACTCGAATTTGACGAGCTGGCCCGCGCCAAGGGCTCGGCCACCCTGTTCGAGGCGCGCCAGGAAGAAGTCCTGCCGGCTCGCCGGGCGCGCGAGCAGTTCGAGCGCTATTTCGTCCCGATCTTCACGGCGGTTCTGTTCCTGCTCCAAACCGCCGGCGCGTGGCTGCTCTGGCGCTGGCTGTCCAAGCAGACTCTCCCGCCGCTGTCGCCGCCGCTGGTGGCCATGGCGTTGTTCGGCCTGTTTGCGCTGGTGTTGTTCCTCCTGGGCAAGTTCGCCGCCACGCTGGCGCGGCTGGAGAACCAGCGGCTGTTGCGGCCCAGCGGGGACTACGTGCTGTTTGGGGCCTATCTGTGCATGGCGGCAGCGCTGGCGGTGGTGGGACTGGAGGCGGGTTGGCCGCGGGCCGATGCCCTGGTGGCCCGGGTGCTGGTGGGGATGCTGCTGGTCGTGGCCGCCGAGACGCTGGTCAACCTGATCCTGGAGATGTACCGCCCGCGGGTCAAAGGGCGGGTCAGCCGACCGGTTTATGAGAGTCGGTTGGTCGGGTTGATGGGTAAGCCGGAGGGGCTGGTGACCACCGCGGCCGAGGCGCTGGATTACCAGTTCGGGTTCAAGGTGTCGGAGACCTGGTTTTACCGGTTCTTCGAGCGCGCGCTGGGGCGGTTGCTGTTGATGCAACTGGGGGTGCTGCTGCTTTCGACCTGCTGGGTGGTGGTCGAGCCGGGCGAGCAGGCCCTGCTGGAGCGGCTGGGCCGCAGGCGCGCCGTGCTCACGCCGGGCGGGCACTTGAAACTACCCTGGCCAGTGGACCGGGTGTACCGCTATCGCACCGAGCAAATCCAAACCTTCACGGTGGGCATCGCCCCGGAGGAGAAAGCCAAAGGGGGCGACACCGCCCCGAGCAACACCATCCTCTGGACCGTGGCGCACGGGCAGGAGGACCTGTTCCTGGTGGCCAATCGCGAACAAGACGCCGCACGGTCGGCCGCCGCCGAGCCGGGCCGCCAGGCTCCGCCGGTCAGCCTGCTGGTCGTCAACGTCCCGATTCACTTCCAGATTCATGACCTGCTCCAGTGGGCTTACGAGCACAAGGACGCCGCGGCGTTGTTGAAGAACCTGGCCACGCGCGAGATCGTCCGCTACCTGGTCAGCGCCGACCTGGGGGAGATCATGGCCCAGGGGCGGGCCACGGCGGCCGAGGCGCTGCGGGTGCGCATCCAGACCGTGGCAGACGCCAACCGGCTGGGCGCCACGATCCTGTTTGTGGGGCTGCAAGGGATTCATCCGCCGGTCAAAGTGGCCGGCGATTATGAGAAGGTGGTGTCAGCGGTGCACCAGAAGGTGGCCAAGGTGCTGGCGGCGCAAGCCGATGCCATTCGCACCAACGCCCTGGCCGGCGCCCGAGCCTACGTGACCACCAACGAGGCAGCCGCCGACAGCTTGCGGGTGGAGGTCAGCGCCCTGGCGCGGGCGGCGGCCTTCACCAACCAGGTGCCCGCCTTCAACGCCGCCCCAACGGTCTATCCGCTGCGGGCCTATCTGCAAACCTTCGCCCGCGCCACGGCCAACGCCCGGAAATACGTGCTGTTGACCACGAACACCGAGGACATCGTTCAGTTGGATTTGCAGGACAAGATTCGGCAGGACCTGCTGGACATCACGGTCCCGCCGCCCAAAAAGTAAGTGCTCCACCCATGAAACGTCACACCCTGACTTTGCTCATTGGCACGGTGCTGGTGCTGATCTTCGCGCTGCTGCTGTTTGTGTTCCAGGTGCGGCAGTCGGAAGTGGCCGTCGTCACCACCTTTGGCAAGCCCACCCGCAACATTGCCGAGCCGGGCGCCTACCTCAAATGGCCCTGGCCCATCCAACGGGTTTACAAATTCGACCAGCGCATCCAGACCTTCGAGGACAAGTTCACCGAGGGGCTGACGGCGGACAACAACAACCTGCTGACAATGGTGTATTTGGGCTGGCGCATCGTGGACGCCAAGGCCTTCTTCCCCAAGTTCGCCGGCGGCTCGGTGCAGGCCGCCGAGCGCATGCTGGAAGGCCTGTTGAGCAACGCCAAGGGCGCGGTGGTGGGCCGCTACAACCTGTCGGACTTCGTCAACGCTGACCCCGAGCGGCTGAAGTTTGACCAGATTGAGCGCGACATGCGGGCCATGGTCGAGGCGCAACTGAGCACCAACGATTGCGGCATCAAAATCGAGTTCCTGGGTATCAAAAAGCTCGGCCTGCCCGAGAGCGTCACCCAAACCGTGTTCGAGCGGATGACCTCCGAGCGGCAGGTGCTGGTCAGCCGCCTGCAAAACGAGGGCGAGGCCGAGGCGGAGCGCATTCGGGCCACGGCCAACCGCCAGGCGGCCGAGGTCCTGGCCGCCGCCGAGGCCGAGGCCACGCGCATTCGCGGTCAGGGCGAGGCGCGGGCGGCCGAGCTGCTGCCGGTCTTCGAGCGCAACCCGGCCCTGGCCAACTTCGAGTTGCGCCTGCAGGCCCTGGAGCAGGCGCTCAAGGACCGCGCCACGCTCATCTTTGACGAGCGGACGGCGCCGTTTGACCTGTTTCAGGGCTTCCGCACGAATCGCAACAGCAAGTAAGCGGCATGAACCCGACCCGTTCTCCCGAGTCTCCGCAGCCGCCCGGGCCGCAGGCGGTGGACGCCGGCTCGCAGGCGCTGGCCGAGGCGCTGCGCAGCAGCTTTGCCATTGTGCGGTTTGTCATGGTGTTGCTGGTGGCAGTGTTCTTTGCCTCCGGCTTCCGCATTGTCGGTCCGCAGGAAAAGGGCATCATCCTGCGCTTGGGCCGGCCCGTGGGCGAGGGCGAGGCCGCCCTGCGCGGCGCGGGCCTGCACTGGTCGTTCCCTTATCCCATTGACGAGTTCATCAAAGTGCCGATCACCGAAATCCAGACGCTGCGCTCGACGGTGGGTTGGTATGCGGTGACGCCGGAGCAGGAGCTGGCGGGCACCGAGCCGCCGGTGGTGGCCAGCACGCCCCTGAATCCGGCCACGGACGGGGCGGTGCTGACGGCCGATGGCAACATCATCCACTCGCGGGCGATTCTGCGCTACCGGTTTGACGATCCGTTGCGGTGCGTGTTTGGGTTCACGGGCGGCACCAACGGCGCGTTCACCCTGACCGGTGTGTCCAACGCCGTGCTCAACACGCTCAACAACGCCCTGCTGCGGGCGGCGGCCGAGTTCACGGTGGACCAGATTCTGACGCGGGACGTGGTGGGCTTCCAGGACGCCGTGCGGCGGCATTTCGAGCGGCTGGCCCGCGAGCGGCAGCTGGGCGTGGCCGTCGAGCAATGCGAGGTCCAGAGCCGCCCGCCCCGACAGTTAAAGCAGGCCTTCGACGACGTGATCAACGCGGGCCAGCGACGGAGCAAGGTGCTCAACGAGGCCCTGAGCTTCGCCAACCAGGTCACCAACCGCGCTGCTTCGGAAGCCGCCGCCATCCTCAACGGCGCCGAGGCTCAGCGCACCCGCTATGTCGAGACCATCGCGGCGGACGCCAAGCGCTTCGAGGGGTTGCTGACCCAGTTCCAGAGCAACCCGGACCTCTACATGGAGCAGCGGCTGGTTCAGACCATGAGCCGCGTGCTCACCAACCTGCAGGACAAGGTGTACATGCCCGAGCGGGGCGACGGGCGGACGCGCGAGTTGCGGCTGCTGTTGAACCGCGAACCGCCCAAGCCCAAGAGCGAAACGTCACCCTGACCGCGATGCCGTCGGCAACCAGCATGACAAGGCCTGAACCCCGTCTGAACCCCGAGTCCCGAGCGATCCGGTGCATCCGGCCCGCAACAGGGGGCGCGCGCGCCGTGCGTTCGAGGTCGGCGTGCCAAGAGCTGAGCCGCGCCGGGTATCGTTTGCCCGTTCGGTCCCGGGGTTTCGGCGCGCGGGTTTTCTGACCGTATGCAAGTCACTTCTCTGCTAAGCCGTTTGAAGCGCCACGACCACAAGCCCGGGCTGAGCTGCGCCTGCGGGCACGAACACGCCCCGGTGCGCCTGTGGCAGACGCTCGTCGGCGTGGTCTTCGTCATCAACGCTTTCATCGTGGATTGGGTGTTCGAGCAAAGCCACACCGTGGCCAGCGCCAGCGGCATGATCGGCGCCCTGATCCTGGGCTACCCCATTGTCGTCACGGCCCTGCGGGACCTGCGGGAGGGGCAGTTGAGCATCAACGAGCTGGTCGCCATCGCCGTGCTGGCCGCGTTTGCCTCCGGCGATTACAAGACCGCCGGCGTGGTCGCCTTCTTCATGCTGATGGGCGAGATCATCGAAAACCGCACCGCCGAGGGCGCGCGGGCCTCCATCGAGTCGCTCATCAAGCTCACCCCCACCAAGGCCCGGCGCATCAAGCCCGACAAATCGGAGGAGGAAGTCCCCGCCAGTGAGCTGGCCGTGGGCGACGTCATCCGCATCCGGCCCGGCGACAACGTGGCGGCCGACGGGGTCATCCTCAGCGGCCAGGGGTCGTTCAACCAGGCCACCATCACCGGCGAGTCCCTGCCCGTGGACAAACGGCCGGGCGACGAGGTGTTCGCGGGCACGCAGAACCTGACCGGCTTGTTGGAGGTGCGCGTGACGCGGGCCGGCACTGACACCACCCTGGGCCGGGTGCGCGAGCTGATCCTGGCCGCCGAGAAGACCAAGCTGCCGATCATGAAGATCGTGGATCAGTACATGGGCTTTTACACGCCGTTGGTGCTGGTCATTGGCGCGCTGGTCTGGGCCTTTACGCAGGATCTCAACCGCGTGATTGCCGTATTCATCGTGGCCTGTCCGTGCGCCTTCATTCTGGCCACACCCACCGCCATGGTCGCCGCCCTGTCCGCCGCCGCCCGGTTGGGCATCCTCATCAAGAATGTCGCCGACATCGAGCTGGCCGCCAAAATCAACGCCTTCGTCTTCGACAAGACCGGGACGCTGACGACCGGGGAGCTGGCCGTCAGCCGCCTGGCTCCCCAGGCCGGGGTGAAACCGGCCGAATTGCTCCGCCTGGCTGCCTCGGCCGAGCGGTACAGCAATCACCCCACCGCCAAGGCGCTGACCCAACTGGCCGCCGAGGTGGGTGTGCCCCTGGCCGAGCCGCAGGACTTTGTGGAAACCGCCGGTCGGGGCGTCAAAGCCCGGGTGGGCGGCGCGCAGGTGCTGGTGGGCCGTGCCCAGTGGCTGCGCGACAACGGGGTGGACGGCGACCTGATGCAATCGGTGGATTTGAACGAGGCGGAGGGCTGGAGTCTGATCTTTGTGGCCCGCGATGGCCGGTGCATCGGCTGGGTGGGGCTGCAGGACCGCACCCGCACCGAGGCGCGTCCGGCGCTGGCCGAGCTGAAAGAAGCAGGCGTGCGGCGCGTGGCGATGGTGTCCGGTGACCGCCAGCCCGTGGCATTGCGCGTGGCGCAGGAAATCGGCTGCGAGGAGGCCCGGGGCGAGTGCCTGCCGCAAAACAAGGTCGAGTTCGTGCGCAACATCCGGAGCAAGGGCTACCGGGTGGCCGTGGTGGGCGACGGGGTCAACGACGCCCCGGCGCTGGCCGCCGGGGATATCGGCATTGCGATGGGCGCGGCCGGCAGCGAAGTGGCCATCCACAGCGCCACCATCGCGCTCATGAACAACGACCTGCGCCGGCTGCCGTTCTTGGTCAAGCTCTCCCGCAGCACGCGGGCCGTCATCAACCAGAACTTCCTGTTTGGCGTCCTGTTCATCATCCTGGGCCTAAGCGCCGCGGCCTTCGGCTACCTCAACCCGATCGTTGCCGCGCTCCTCCACAACGTCGGGTCGCTGATGGTGATCTTCAACAGCGCCCGCCTGGTGCGGAAGGGCGAGGAGCTGGAGCACTACACCCCGGAGACAGCGCCCGGCGCGCCCGGGGACGGCTCGCGGCACGGGGCGGTTGCGCAACTTGCGCCCCAGGGGGCTTGAAGGCGACGTGTTGCTGCGGATGGCCCGCGCAGGGTGTCGTGGCCGGCGGGCTGATGGCGGGCGCGGTTTTTTGTGTTTGACCCGTTGGCGGAATTCATTTACCCCAGCCCGGCCAGTTCAGCACTTGGCAGGCGGGTGTTCACGGCGTTAAGGTGATGCACACAGGTGAAGCACACGGATTGAGGCGGCGATGTTGAATACAAAGTCATTCCTGGCGGCGGATTTCGGCGCGGGCAGCCTGAAGCTGGCCGAGTTCGAGATCAACGAGGCAGGGGGGCTGCGGCTCAAGCAGTACGGCGTCCGCCCGCTGGGTCTGGCCGGCTCGCAGGACTCGGCGCGCGAGGAAGCGGTGCGCAAGGCCCTCCAAGAGCTGTTGGCCGAGAAGCAGATCAAAGCGAAAAATATCAACATCTGCGCGCCCGGCTTCCACGTCTTTTCCAAGTTCGTCAAACTGCCACCGGTCGAGAGCGGCAAGGTGACGCAGATCATCCAGTACGAGGCCCAACAAAACGTGCCCTTCCCGCTGCAGGATGTGGTGTGGGACTACCAGATTCTGGGCACGGCCGCCAGCGGGGAGCTGGAAGTGTTGCTGGTGGCCATCAAGTCCGACATCGTCGAGGGCCTGTTCCGAACCGCCGAGGCCGTG
>Ga0101944_10004745_pt1 | contig 16351 bp, 17 predicted proteins | sample DewCreD2012metaG_FD_75245 | JGI IMG/M metagenome (GOLD analysis project Ga0101944, IMG submission 75245) | Hot spring sediment bacterial and archeal communities from British Columbia, Canada, to study Microbial Dark Matter (Phase II) - Dewar... ...
GCGTGGTGGTGGGCAAGCTGGGCACGGCCACCTGTTCGGCGCGCGAACTGTTGAGCTACATGGAGCGGGGATGAGGGCGCGAAGCAAAGCGGGGCCGGTGGTGGGCGTCATTCCGGCGCGCTGGGGCTCGACGCGGCTGCCCGGCAAGAGTCTGCTTCCCTTGTGCGGCAAGCCGTTGATTCAGTGGGTGGTGGAGCGGGCGCAGCGGGCGCGGCGGCTCGACCGGCTGCTGGTGGCGACGGACGACGAACGCATTCGGGCCGCGGCGTGGGCCGCGGGAGCGGAGGCGGTGCTGACGCGCTCCGATCACGCGTCGGGCACGGACCGGATTGCCGAGGCGCTGCGCGGCGTGGAGGCGCAGACGGTGGTGAATATCCAGGGCGACGAGCCGCTGATCGCGCCGCGGTTGATCGACCGGCTGGCGGAGGCTTTGGGGGAGGGGGCGGACTGGGACATGGCGACGGCGGCGGGGCCGATCGAGAGCGAGGCGGATTTGCGGGCGCCCACGGTGGTGAAGGTGGTCTTCGACCGCGCGGGGCGGGCCTTGTATTTTTCGCGCAGTCCGATACCTTTTGTGCGGGACGGGGCGCCGCCCGCGGGGGGGCCGACGCACTGGCGGCACGTGGGCATTTACGCCTACCGGCGGGCGTTTCTGGAGCGATTCGTGCGCGCGCGGCCGTGCCTTGCCGAGCGGCTGGAGAAGCTGGAGCAACTGCGGGCGCTGCACTTGGGGGCGCGGATCAAGGTGCTGCGCGCGGCGGCGCCGGGGCCGGGCGTGGACGCGCCCGAAGATGTGCCGCGGGTCGAGGCCCTGCTGCGGGCCGAAGGCCGGGCGGAGCGCGGAAAGCGGGACAGGGGCGGATGAACAAAGCAGGCAGGGCGGAGGGGCGCCCGCGGGTGGTGCGGGTGGGGCCGGTGGCGTTCGGGGGCCGGGCCCCGCTGGCCCTCATCGCGGGCCCGTGCGTGATCGAGAGCCGGGCGGCGTGTCTGGACCTGGCGCGGCGGCTGGCGGCGCTGGCGCGGCGGGAGGGCGTCGGGTTGGTGTTCAAGGCTTCGTACGACAAGGCCAACCGCACGTCGCACACGTCGTACCGGGGGCCGGGCCTGCGGGAGGGCCTGGCGGTGCTGGCCGAGGTGAAGCGGCGCTACGGCCTGCCGGTGCTGACCGACGTGCACAGCCCGGAGCAGGCGGTTGCCGCGGCGGAGGTGGTGGACGCGCTGCAAATTCCGGCCTTCCTGTGCCGGCAGACGGACCTGTTGCTGGCCGCCGGGCGGACCGGCAAGCCGGTGAACATCAAGAAAGGGCAATTTCTGGCGCCCTGGGATGTGCGGCATGCGGTGGCCAAGGTGGAGAGCACGGGCAATCGGCAGATCCTGGTCACCGAGCGCGGCGTTTCGTTCGGCTACAACAACCTGGTGGCCGATCTGCGCAGTTTGGCCGTGCTGCGCGCAACGGGGTATCCGGCGATTTTCGACGCGACGCACAGCGTGCAGCGGCCGGGCGGCGCGGGAGCGCGCTCGGCGGGCGACGGCCGCTGGGCGCCCCTGCTGGCGCGGGCCGCGGTGGCGGCGGGCTGCGACGGCATCTTCGTGGAGACGCACCTGGATCCGCGGCGGGCGCTCTCGGACGCGGAGAACGCGCTTCCGTTCCGGGAGCTGGGCGGGCTATGGCGGGTGTTGAGGGCCATTGATGAACTGGTGGACTAAGGCGCGGGGATGGGCGGCGGGCGGATGGGCGGCGCTGGCGCTGGCCGCGGCGGGGCAGGAGCCGCCGGCGGAGAATCTGCGCTTGCCGCTGGAGTTTTACGACGACGGACGGATCAAGACCCAGTTGACGGCGGGCAGCGCGCGGCTGGCGGCGCAGGGCCCCGTGGAGGCGACGGACGTGCGGGTGGAGCTGTACGGAACCAACGGCGTCGTGGAACGGACGATCACGGCGGCGCGCTGCCGTTTCGACCGCGAGCAGGGCGTCGGCGCCTCGGACAGCGAGGTGCGGCTGGAGTCGCAGGGCCTGACGGTCACGGGCACCGGTTTTGAGTGGAACGCCAAGACGCGAACCGTTAAGATTCTGGCCAACGTCAAGGTGGTCATGCAGCGGAACCTGAAATGGCCCTCGCCCGGGCGGCGGGCGGAGGCCGGAGAGGGCGGAAGCCGATGAGGCGGACGGTTCAAGGCGTAGGATGGCGGCGGGGCGCCGGGCGGGCTTGGCGAGCGGCGGCCCTGCTCTGGGCCGCGGCGGCAGCGGCGGCGCGGGCTCAAGGAGAGACCACGATCGTTTCGGACCTGTTGACGTTCGACTATCAGCGCTCGATCGCGGTGTTCGAGGGCCACGTGGAGGTGACGGATCCGCAACTGCGTTTGAAGGCCGACAAGGTGAACGTGGTGTTCGACAGCACCAATTCGGTCAAGTCGGTGGCGGCGACGGGCAACGTGCGGTTGTGGCAGGGGGACAAGACCGCGCAATGCCGGCAGGCGTTGTATCTGGCCAAGACGGGCGAGGTGGTGTTGCGGGGCGAGGCGGTGCTGACGCGCGAGAAGGATTCGGTGCGGGGGGATGAGATCACTTTTTGGTTGAACGAGGATCGAATGACGTGCAAGCCCGGCCGGCTGATCATTTATCCGGAAGGCCGGCGTCTGCCGAACGCGAGCGCGGAGCGGAAGGGGCGGTGACGGCCGCGGCGGCGATGCGGACGGCGGGTGAGGAGAACGTGCTGTTGGCGGACAGCCTCGTCAAGACCTACGGCGGGCGAACGGTGGTCAACGAGGTCACGCTGCACGTGCGGCGCGGGGAGATTGTGGGGTTGCTGGGGCCGAACGGCGCGGGCAAGACCACGACGTTCTACATGGTGGTGGGGCTGGTGCGTCCGGACCGGGGCCGGATTTTCTTCAACGGCGCCGACGTGACGCGCCGCGCGATGTACCAGCGCGCGCGGCTGGGGCTGGGCTATCTGTCCCAGGAACCCTCGGTGTTCCGCAAGCTGACGGTGGCGGAGAATATTCTGGCGATTCTGGAGACGCTGGAGCTTTCGGCGCAGGAGCGGCGGCGGCGGCTGGAGGAGTTGCTGGCGGAACTGGGCTTGACGCGGCTGGCGGACCAGAAGGCATACACGCTCAGCGGCGGGGAGCGGCGCAAGCTGGAGATCACGCGGGCGCTGGTGACGAATCCGGCGATGCTGATGCTTGACGAGCCGTTCAGCGGGGTGGACCCGCTGGCGGTGAACGACATTCAGGAGATTCTGGTGGGTTTGAAGGGCAAGGGGCTGGCGATTCTGCTGACGGATCACAACGTGCGGGAGACGCTGGCGGTGACGGACCGCGCCTATCTGCTTTATGACGGGAAGGTGTTGCGGGAAGGGCGCAGTGCGTATCTGATCAACGACCCGGTCAGCCGGGAGCTGTACCTGGGACAAAAGTTCAGCATGTGAGGAGGGACGAGAGATGCCGATCGAAGTCACCCTGCGGCACATGAACGCGCCGGCGGCGTTGCAGGAGTATGCGCGGCGCAAGGGGGCGCAGTTGCTGGAGATCGACCCCAAAGTGGAGCACGTGCACGTGATTCTGGACGCCGTCAAGCGTTCGTACACGGCCCGGATCGTGGCGCAATCCAAGAACCACCGGCGGGTGGAGGCGGAGGAGACGGCGGAGAATCCGGGGGCGGCGCTGGACGCGGCGGCGGAGAAGACGGAGAAGCAACTGCGGCGGGTGCTGGAGAAGATTCACGACCACAAACCGGCGATGAAACAGCAGGCGCAGGGGCGCGGAAGGGGCGAGGAGCTGTGAGCGGGACGGCGGAACGGGCGACGCGGCACGGGGTGGACGTCTCGGTGTTCTGGGAGACGGCGCGGGGCCTGTTGGGTCTGGAACTGGCGGCGGGGGAGAAGGGGCTGGGCCGGCACATCTCGGAGCCCACGGTCAACCGGCCGGGTCTGGCCCTGAGCGGGTTTTTCGAGTATTTCGCCAACCGGCGCATTCAGGTGTTGGGGGCGGCGGAGTACGCCTATCTGGGCTCGCTGAGCGAAGCGGAGCGCGAGCGCAGGCTGCGGGAGTTTTTCGAGCGTCGGATTCCGTGCGTGATCGTGGCGCGGGGCAAGAAAGTGTTTCCGGAGGTGGCGCGGCTGGCGGAGGAGTACGCCACGCCGGTGTTCCGGACGCACCTGGTGACGAAGGAGTTGATCAACGCGGCGACGATCGTGATGGAGAACCTGACGGCGCCGAGCACGCGGGTGCAGGGCACGATGGTGGAGATCATGGGCATCGGCGTGCTGATCGAAGGGCCGCCGGGCATCGGCAAGAGCGAGACGGCGCTGGGGCTGATCAAGCGCGGCCATGCGCTGGTTTCCGACGATGTGACCGAGCTGCGGCTGGACAGTTCGGGGGCCCTGATCGGCTCGCCGGTGAGCATTACGCGGTATCACATGGAAATCCGGGGGTTGGGCATCGTGCACGTGCCGAGCCTGTTCGGCGTGGCGGCGGTGCGGGAAGACAAGAAGCTGGACTTGGTGGCGACGCTGCTGAAGCCGGAGGACTGCGGCGACGCGGACCGCGGCGGCGGGGAGCGGGCGCAGCGCACGTTGCTGGGGGTGGCGGTGCCGCAGGTGCTGATCAGTGTGGCGCCGGGGCGGGACATCGTGAACGTGGTGGAGACCGCCGCGCTGGACCAGAAGCTGCGGCGGCTGGGGCACGACGCGGCCAAGGAACTGGACGAGAAACTGGTGCGGCTCCTGAGCGCCGGGAGGGTGGGCAGTGAGTGAGTGGGCCTCGAGCGGCACGACGGCGACTCGCGAGTTCGTGCTCAAGAACCAGCTCGGTCTGCACGCGCGGCCCGCGGCGCTGTTCGTGAAGACCGCCTCGCGGTTCGACGCCGACGTGACGGTGGAGAAAGACGGCAACAAGGTTTCGGGCAAGAGCATCATGGGTTTGATCACCCTGGCCGCCTCGGGCGGTTCGAAGCTCAAGGTGACGGCGACCGGCAGCGACAGCGAGCAGGTGCTGGACGAGCTGGAGACGCTGATCGAGAGCAAGTTTGGGGAGGAGTAAGCCGCGGTGGCGCAACGGCGCAAAAAGGAGCTGGTGCTGAAGGGCAGCGGGGTTTCCCCGGGGGTGGCGGTGGGGCCGGCCTACGTGCTGGCGGCGGAGACCGCGGCAGTGGCCAAGCGGGAAATCGCGCCCGCGGAGGTGCCGGCGGAGATCTCCCGGCTGGAGCAGGCCTTGATCAAGACCCGGGGCGAGATCAGGGCCTTGCAAAAGGATCTGGCCGATCGCACGGCGATGCACGACGCGAGCATTCTGGACGCGCACCTGATGGTGCTGGACGACAAGATGTTCGTCGAGGAGGTGATTCGGGAGATCGGCGAGCGGCGGCTCAACGCGGAGTGGGTGGTGCGGGAGGTTTCCGACCGCTATGCGCAGGCGCTGGCTTCGCTGAACGACGAATATCTGCGCGAGCGGGTGGCGGACGTGCGGGACGTGGCGCGGCGCGTCGTCCGCAACCTGCTGGGGGCGGAGGCGCCGTCGCTGCGGGGGCTGCCGCAGCGGCATATCGTGGTGTGCCAGGATTTGGCGCCCTCGGACACGGCGGGGCTGCGCAAGGAGTTCGTGAGCGGGTTTGCGACCGACCTGGGGAGTCCCACCTCGCATTCGGCGGTGATGGCGCGGGCGCTGGAGATTCCGGCGGTGGTGGCGTTGCACAACGTCACGGACGCGGTGACGACCGGCGACGAAGTGCTGATGGACGGAAACCGCGGCATTTTCATCGTGCATCCCACGCCCGAGCGGCTGGCGGAATACGGCAAGGTGGCGGAAGAGCGGCGGCACATTACGCAGGGGCTTCGCTCGCTGCGGCAGGAGCCGGCGGTGACGCGGGACGGCCGGCGCGTGGCGCTGCTGGCCAACGCGGAATCGCTGGACGAGTTGCCCGCAGTGCTGGACTACGGCGCCGAGGGCATCGGCCTCTTTCGGTCGGAGTATTTGTATCTGGCCGAGAAGCGGATGGTGGGCGAGGAGGAGCAGACCGCCGTTTACACGCGGGTGGCGGAGGCGCTCAAGCCGCGGCCGGTGGTCATTCGGACGCTGGATCTGGGGGGGGACAAGTTTCTGCACGAGACGACGGAGCACCGCGAGAGCAATCCGTTTCTGGGGTGCCGCTCGATTCGCCTGACGCTGTTGTATCCCGAGCAGTTCAAAGTGCAACTGCGGGCGATTCTGCGGGCCGGCGTGGCGGGCAACGTGAAGGTGATGTATCCGATGGTCAGCAACGCGGGCGAGGTGGCGCAGGCCAACGCGCTGTTGGAAGAGGCGCGGCGGGAGCTGGAAGCGCGGGGCGTTCCGCACGCGCGGCAGATGGAAGTGGGGGCGATGGTGGAGATTCCCAGCGCGGCGCTGACGGCCGACGCGCTGGCGGAGCATGTGCGCTTCTTCAGCCTGGGCACGAACGATCTGATTCAGTACACCCTGGCCGTGGACCGCAAGAACGAGCGGGTGGCGTACTTGTACGAGCCGACGCACCCGGCGGTGCTGAAGCTGATTCAGCTTACGATCGAAGCCGGGCGGCGCCGGGGGATCGCGGTGGGGGTGTGCGGAGAAATGGCCGCCGATCCGCTGATGACGCCGTTGCTGGTGGGGTTGGGGATCGACTCGTTGAGCATGGCGCCGGCGGCGGTTCCGCTGGTGAAGGACGCGGTGCGCAGCCTGAGCCTGGCGCGTTGCGAGCAGTTGGCGCAGCAGGCGCTGGCCTGCAAGAGCGGGGCGGAGGTGCTGGGTCTGTGCCGCAAGTTGATGGGCGAGGTTGCGCCGGAGCTGTTGCAGTTGGTATAGTGCCGGCGCGCGAACGACAGAACAAGAGCGGAGCAGGGGAAGAGGAGCTATGGCCAGGAGACACATTTTTACGTCGGAATCGGTGACCGAGGGGCATCCGGACAAGGTGGCGGACGGGATTTCGGACTGCATTCTGGACGCGCATTTGCGCGGCGACCCGCGGTCGCGGGTGGCCTGCGAGACGCTGGTCAGCACGGGCATGGTGGTGGTGGCGGGCGAGATCACCAGCCGGGCCAAGGTGGCGTACGCCGACGTGGTGCGGGACAAGATTCGGCGGATCGGCTATTGCGGCCTGGACGCGGGCTTCAGCTACGACACCTGCGCGGTGTTGGTGGCGCTGGACAAACAGTCGCCGGACATCAGCCAGGGGGTGGATGCGCGCAAGGCGGTGGGCAAGGCCAGCGCCGAGCAGGGCGCGGGCGATCAGGGGATGATGTTCGGCTATGCCTGCGACGAGACGCGGGAACTGATGCCGGCGCCGATCATGTACGCCCACCGCTTGACGCGCGCCCTGGCGCAGGCCCGGCGCAGCGGGACGCTGCCGTTTCTGAAGCCCGACGGCAAGTCGCAGGTCTCGGTGGTGTACGAGGACCACAAGCCGTTGTACGTGGACACGGTGGTGGTTTCCACCCAGCACGCGCCGGAGATCACGCACCGCAAGCTGATGGAGGCGGTGATCGAGGTGGTGGTGCGGCGCTCGATTCCGGCGCGGCTGCTGACGCGGCGCACGCGCTACTTCGTCAATCCCACCGGCCGTTTCGTGGTCGGCGGGCCGCAGGGCGACAGCGGCTTGACGGGCCGCAAGATCATCGTGGACACCTATGGCGGCATGGGGCGGCACGGCGGCGGCTGTTTCTCGGGCAAGGATCCGTCGAAGGTGGACCGCAGCGCGGCGTACCTGGCGCGCTACATCGCCAAGAACGTGGTGGCGGCCGGCCTGGCGCGGCGCTGCGAGGTTCAGTTGGCCTACGCCATCGGCTATCCCCATCCCGTGTCACTGCGGGTGGACACCTTCGGCACCGGCAGCGTGCCGGAGGAAAAGATCGAGCGGGCGATTCCGCGGGTGTTCGGGTTGAAGCCGGCGCAGATCATCCGCGATCTGAAGCTGCTGCGGCCGATCTACGAGGAGACATCGGCTTACGGCCATTTCGGCCGCCGGGACAAGCTGGACATTTTCACCTGGGAGCGGACGGACAAGATCGCGGCCTTGCGCGCGGCGCTGTAAGCGGCGGCAGCCGAGCGGGAAGGCGGAGACGGGAGTCACGATGAAGCAGGGCAAAAGCGGAGGCGGCCGCGCGCCGCGGCGCGGTTTCGAGGATTTCGCGGTGGCCGACCCGAGTCTGGCGCCGCTGGGGCGCCACGAGATCGACTGGGCGGAAAAGGAGATGCCGGGCCTGATGGCGCTGCGCCGGGAATACGGGCCGGCGCAGCCGCTGCGCGGGGCGCGGATTGCCGGTTCGCTGCACCTGACGGTGCAGACGGCGGTGTTGATCGAGACCTTGCAGGCGCTGGGCGCGCGGGTGCGCTGGGCGAGCTGCAACATTTTTTCGACGCAGGACCATGCCGCCGCGGCGCTGGCGGCGCGGGGCACGCCGGTGTTTGCGCGCAAGGGCGAGACCCTGGCGGAGTATTGGTCGTACACGGACCGCATTCTGGACTGGGGCGGCGGGCGGGGCCCGAACATGATCGTGGACGACGGCGGCGACGCGACGCTGCTGGTGCATCTGGGCTGCAAGGCGGAGGCCGACCCCTCCGTGCTGCGCCGCAAACCGGGCAGCGAGGACGAGGCCGCGTTGCTGGCGCAAATCCGCCGCTCGCTGCGCCGCGATCCGGGGCGCTACCGGCGCCTGGCGCGCGAGATTCGCGGCGTTTCGGAGGAGACGACCACGGGCGTGCACCGGCTGTATCAGATGCACCAGCGGGGCGAACTGCTCTTTCCGGCCTTCAACGTCAACGACGCGGTCACGAAGTCGAAATTCGACAATCTACGGCATCATGCGGGCCACGGATGTGATGCTGGCGGGCAAGGTGGCGGTGGTGGCCGGCTATGGCGACGTGGGCAAGGGGACCTGCCAGGCCCTGCGCGGCCAGGGGGCGCGGGTGATCGTGACCGAGATCGATCCGATCTGCGCCTTGCAGGCGGCGATGGAGGGTTACGCGGTGATGACCATGGACGAAGCCTGCACGCTGGGCGATATTTTCATCACCGCCACGGGCTGCTGCGACGTCATCACCGAGCGGCACATGCGGCGCATGAAGGACATGGCCATCGTCTGCAACGTGGGGCACTTCGACAGCGAGATTCAGGTGTCGCGGCTGGCCCGGTATCGCTGGCAGGAACTCAAGCCGCAGGTGGACAAGATCACGTTCCCGAGCGGGCGCAGCATCGTGCTGCTGGCGAAGGGGCGGCTGGTCAATCTGGGCTGCGCGACGGGGCATCCGAGCTTTGTGATGTCGAACAGCTTCACCTGCCAGGTGATGGCGCAGATCGAACTGTTCACGGGGGCGGGGAAATACGCGCCTGGGGTGTACGTGCTGCCGAAGCATCTGGACGAGAAGGTGGCGCGTCTGCACCTGGACAAGCTGGGGGTGCGGCTCGAACGCCTGACGCGCGCGCAGGCGGCGTATCTGGGCGTGAAGCGGGAGGGGCCGTACAAGTTGGAGTCCTATCGGTATTGAAGAACGGGTTTGCGTGTTGCTTCGGCGCACGCGGCGGTTTAGGATACGCGAACTAGACAAGCGGCGGGCTATTCGAGGCCGCCGCGGGGAATAGGAGGGGATCGTCATGCGCGGATATCGTTGGGGGCGTTGGATGTTGACGGCGGCGGCCGCGGCGGCGGTGTGGGGCGCGGCGGGCGGAGCGCGGGCCGAGGAACCGTACGTGTTTCCGTGGTACTTCAGTCCTTCCATCGGCCGGCTGGACTACGAGGGCGACGAGCCGGTCGAGGACGCGGGGTATCTGTCGCTGCGGCTGGGCTACGACTACTCGGAGACCTGGGGCCTGGAACTGGGGTTCGACATCCTGCCGAAACTCGACGAGAACTTTCGGACCGTGAACTATACCCAGCAGGTTTCCCGGCTCGAGGAAGTCGCCGGCCCCGGCGTGCACGACACCTGGGGCGTGGGATTGACTTTGGACGGGCTGATGCACTTCACGCGCTGGGAACGGCTCGATCCCTATCTGGCGCTCGGCGGCGGGGTGCGCTGGTACGCCGACGATCTGGGCGACGGCCAGCTCGATCCGATGATCCGCGCGGGCGGCGGCGTGATGTACCACTTCAACGACGAGTGGGCGGTGCGCGGCGATTTCCGGGCCTACTTCGCCGGGGCGGACACCGAGGCCAACTCCTCGCTCGATCTGGGCCTGGTTTGGAACTGGGGCGCGCGGGTGCCGCCGCGCATCGTGGCCGTGGGCGGTACGGTGGACAGCGACGGCGACGGCCTGCCGGACGCGGAGGAGGTGAAGTGGAAGACCGACCCCTACAATCCCGACACGGACGGCGACGGGCTGTCCGACGGCGACGAGGTCTATAAGTGGCACACCGAACCGCTGAATCCCGACACCGACTACGACGGACTGCGCGACGGCTATGACGAAGCGCTGAAGTACCGAACCGATCCCACGAAGCGCGACACGGACAACGGCGGCGTCGCGGACGGGCACGAGGTCATCGAGGACGGCACCAACCCGCTGGATCCCGCGGACGACCTGATCCTGTTCGAACTGAACATCCAGTTCGATTACGACAAGGCGGAGATCAAGCCGCAATACCACCACGACCTGGACGTGATCGCCAAGATGCTCAAGCGCAATCCGCAATCGACGGCGCGCATCGAGGGCCATGCCGACAAACTGAAGACCTCCAAGGCCGACTACAACCGGCGCCTCTCGCAGCGGCGGGCGCAGGCGGTTCTGAATTATCTGGCGGCGCGCGGCCCGATCGACAAGCAGCGCCTGACGGCGGTGGGCTACGGTTTCGACCGGCCCAAGGCGCCGAATCACCCGATCGAGGGCAACCCGGTCAACCGGCGGGTCGAGGTGTACATTCGCGGCGCGGAGGGAGAAAAGGCGGCCATGGGCGCGCCGGCGGCGGAAGCCGCGCCAAGCGGCGCGGAGAGCATGACCGCGCCGTAACGGCGAATGACGGAAGCGTCTCACAGCGCCGGGCGGATCAGGAAGACGTTTCTCCTGCTGCTCGGCGCTGTGTTTTGTTTCCGGCTCTGGTTCAGCGGCACGCTGCCGCTTTCGGGCGACGAGGCCTACCACTGGGAGTGGTCGCGGCATCCGGCCTGGGGCTATTACGACCATCCCGGGCTGACGGCCTACCTGATTTTGTTTTTCACGCGGCTGCTGGGGCGCAGCACGGAGTGGACCGTGCGGTTGCCGGCGCTGGCGATGCTGACCGGCACGGCGCTGGTGGCCTATGCCTGGGCGCGGCGCGTGGCGCGGGAGCGGCAGAAGGGGACGGAAGCCGCGGAACGGGCCGGCCTGCTGGCCGGCGTCCTGGTGCTGATCGCGCCGGTGTTCGCCGTGTTCGCGGTGTACATCAGCACCGATCCTCCGGCCATTTTTTTCAATACCCTGTCGCTGTATCTGTTGCGGCGCGCGCTGGACGACGGCGGTTGGGCCGACTGGCTGGCCGCGGGCGCGGCGGTGGGGCTGGCCTTGCTGAGCAAATTTCTGTCCTTCCTGATGTTTCCCGCGGTGCTGCTGTTCGTGCTCTGCTCGCCGCCGGACCGGCGCTGGTGGCGCCGGCCGCAGCCGTATGCGGCCGCGCTGTGCGCGCTGGCGGTGTTGGCGCCGTTTTTGTGGTGGAATGCGACTCATGACTGGGCGACCTTCAAGTTCAACTTCGTCTATCGCCAGACCGCGCGCGGTTTCTCGCCGGCGCTGGCCGCCGAGTTTGTGGCGGGGCAGGCGCTGGCGCTTTCGCCGCTGCTGTTTGGCGGCGCGCTGGCGGGACTCTGGAAGGCCGCGCAGGGCTGGCGCCGAAACGGCGACCGGGACGGGCTGTATGCGGCGCTGAGCGCGCTGATTCCGCTGGGCTACTTTCTCTGTGTGGCCTGGCAGCGTCGGGTGGGGTTGCACTGGCCGGCGAGCGGCTGGGCGCCAGCCCTGGTGTGGCTGGGGGTGCAGTGGGCCGAGCCCCCGCCCTCGCCCCGGGCGAGACGGTGGCGCCGCGCGGCGCTGGCCACGGCGCTGCTGCTGACCATCGGACTGCACGCGGAGCGCTTCGGCTGGCGCGAGCTGGGCCGCGAGGTGGAGCGCCGGCGGGCGGAACTGGCCGCGGCCCGCGCGGCGCGCGGACTCTCCGCGGCGGGAGCGGCGGAGGGGGGCGTGTTTGTGATGGCGGCGGAATACGGCCTGGCGGCCGGCGTGGCGTTTTACACGCCGTCGCAGTTGCCCACGCACCTGTGGAGCGCGCGGCGGACCCACGGCGAGAATTACCGGTTTTGGGACGACTATCCGCGGTTGCGGGGCTGCGATGCCATTTACGTGAGCAAGAAGGAAGCGCAGGCGGAGGCCGCGCGGGCGGCGCTGCGGGAACGCTTCCGTGAGGTCGGCGAGGTCGAACGCTTTCCGGTGTTCGCGGCCGGGCGCGAGGTGCGCGCGTTCTACCTCATTCCGTGCCTGGATTTCGACGGGCGCGGCCCGCCAGGCTGAGGGCCCAAGAAGCGCGGCTGCCGACAGCGGAAAGGAGTTCGGGATGGCGAGGCAGGGCGGAGACGGCAAGGGCGGAAAACCGCGGCGGTTGCGGTTGTGGAAGACTCTGCGGCGGCGCACGCTGCTGCGCTGCGGCAAGTTTTTGACCGTGGAGGAACACACGATCCGGTTGCCGGACGGCCGGATCATCCGGAACTGGCCATGGGTGATCACGCCGAACTTTGTCAATGTGGTGGCCGTGACGCGCGGGGGGCGGTTTCTCTGTTTTCGGCAGACGAAGTACGCGGTGCGGGGCGAGACGCTGGCGCCGGTGGGGGGCTACATTGACGCCGGCGAGCATCCCCTGCGCGCGGCGCGGCGGGAGTTGTTGGAGGAGACGGGCTACAGCGCGCGGCGCTGGACCCGGCTCGGCGCTTTTCCGGTGGCGGCCAACCGCGGCGTGGCGCGCGGATACTTCTACCTGGCGCAAGACGCGCGACGGGTGGCCGCCCCGCGCGCCGACGACCTCGAAGAACAGGAATTGCTGCGGCTGAGCCGGCAGGAACTGGAGCGGCAGATCGACGCCGGCGCGTTCAAAACCCTGGCCTGGACGGCGGCTCTGGTTCTGGCTCTGCGGCGGTTGGATGCGCCGCGCGGATGGCGGGACCGAGCAGCGCGTCGAGGGCGGCGCGGACGAAGCCCCAGCCGGCGCGTTGAATGAACATCTCGTTGGTTTCCAGGATCACGGCGTCCCGGCCCGCGAGCAGGGCGGCCCAGTCCAGGCGCCGCGCGTCGATCGGGCGGCCTTCCAGGGAGCCGTAGTCGAAGGGGCCGTCCTGGCCGGCGAAGGAGAACAGGCGCCGGTTGTAGTAGAGCAGGTCCAGCCGGTCGAAGAGGCGCGCCTGGTTCAGGACGTCGATCAAGGTGAAGGCAAAACTGTCCCCGACGATCAGCAGGTTCAGGCGCGGGCTGGCGCTCGGCGGAGCGGCGACGAGCGGGTAGGGGGTCGGGGCGGCCAGCCCGGGCGCGCGCCAGAGATTGAGCAGCAGGGCTAGGTCTTTATCGGCGCCTTCGGGGGGGCGCAGTCGCACGGCGGCCAAGTCGGGCAGGGGGAGGGGGCGGGGGGCCAGGGCGGGCTGGAGCGCGCGCACGACTTGGCGCAGCGCCAGGAAGGCTCCGTAATGGTTCCAATGCGTGCCGCCCGCGGCGAAGAGCGGGTACGGGGCCTCGGGCTTGAGGCTCAGGAACAGCTCGTGCGCATCCACGCAGCGGACGCCGTGGGCGGCGAGGAGGGGGCGCATTCTCCGGTAGTTGGTCTGGGCGCCGGGGTTGCGCCCGAGATCGAGGGCGTCGGGCGGGAGATGTTCGGGATAGATTTCGGCCTTGCTGGGACTGATCAACAGCACAAGGGCGCTGCCGCGCCGCTCCAGTTCGTCCTGCAGCAGGCGCAGCTCGCGGGCGTTGCGGTCCAGGTCCTCGGCGGATGCCCGGCCGCCGCGCAGATAGTGTTCGACGTAGGCCTTTTCGTAAAGCCAGTCGTTCTTGCCCACCAGCACGGCGGTGCCGCGGCGGTTGGCGGTGCGGGAGAAGACGCTGAAGAGAATCTGGTTGTAGGTGCGAACCAGTTGGCCGCGGAAGCCGATACGGGCATTGAAGGCGGCTTCGTAGCGCTTTTGGTAGGAGCCGTCGAACCAGGCTGCCAGGCGGAAACGGGGACGATCCGGCCGGTTTTCGACGCCGTAGAGCGGGACGACGGGGAACAGCTTGGTCAGGCGCTGGAATCCGGGCGCCAGCAGCATGATCAGGAAGAGGGTGACGATCGCTTGTTGGATCAGGCGCATGGGCGTCAGAATCGGAAGTAAATGAAGGGGTTGAACTGGCCGGCCGCCAGGGCGCAGGCCGAAAGCGCGAGCAAGAGGATGGCGGTTGCCCCGGCGAGGGCGGCGGTCAGGCGCGGGGCGCGGAGCGCCAGGGCGGGACGGGCGGGCAGGACGAGCGGCGCGAAGCTGAGCAGTGCCGCGGCCGCGAGGGCGGTGGCGGCCTGGGGCGGGAAAAAGTCGGCCAGCCGCGGCGCGTTGACGGCGGCGGTTCCGAACGGCCACAGGCGGCTCAGCAGGCGGACGGCGTCGGCGAGGCTGGCGGCGCGGAAGAACACCCAGCCGAGCGTGACCAGCAGAAACGTGCCGGGCATGGCGAGCGCCGCGGGCAGCGGGCGGCGGCCGCGGGCGAGCAGAAGTTTTTCCAGCGTCAGGAACAGGCCATGGTAGGCGCCCCAGACGATGAAGTTCCAGGCCGCGCCGTGCCAGAAGCCGGAGAGCAGAAAGACGATCCAGAGATTGCGGTAGGTGCGCAGGGTTCCGGCGCGGTTTCCGCCCAAGGGCAGGTAGAGGTATTCGCGCATGAAATTGGAAAGCGAGATGTGCCAGCGCCGCCAAAACTCGGTGAAGCTGCGGGCGAGGTACGGGCGGTCGAAGTTCTCGAGGAATTCGAACCCCAGAAACCGTCCCAGGCCGATCGCCATATCGGAGTAGCCGGAAAAATCGAAATAGATCTGGAAGGCATAACTCCATGCGCCCAGCCAGGCCTGAAGCGGCGTGAGCGCCGCCGCTTCCGCGCCGAAAGCGCGGTCGGCCACTTCGCCCAGGGTGTTGGCGATGAGGACCTTCTTGGCCAGTCCGGCGCAGAAGCGCCAGATGCCGGAGCAGAATGGCGCGAGGGCGGGGCGGCGCTCGACGAGTTGGGCGGCAAGGTCGTGATAGCGCACGATCGGACCGGCGATGAGTTGGGGAAAGAGGACGACGAAGAGCCAGTAGTCGCCGAGCGAGCGGGCGGGTTGGGCCGTGCCGCGGTACACATCCACGAGGTAGCTGATCTTCTGGAAGGTGAAGAAGGAGATGCCGATGGGCAGGGCCACGGCGGTCCAGGGCGCGGCTGGCGCGCCGAGGCGTTCGAGGAGCCGGTTGAGCTCGGCGACGAGAAAGTTGGCGTATTTGAAATAGCCCAGCAGGGCGAGGTTCCAGGTCAAAGCCAGGGCCAGCAGTCGGCGGCGGCGGGCGGGCGGCTGGTCGGAATCGCGGAGGCGGTGGCTGACGGCGTAGTCGAGGGCGCTGGAGGCGAGCAGGACGAAGAGAAAGCGCGGCGCGCCCCAGGCGTAGAAGAAGCAACTGGCGGCCAGAGCAACGCGGTTGCGGCAGCGGGCGGGCGCCGCATAGTACGCCAGCAGCGTGGCCGGCAGAAAGGCGAACAGGAAAAAGAGGGAACTGAAGACCATGATGTTACTCGCCAGCCGGAATCATGCGGGTTGCGCCGGCGGTTGGCAACTCAAGAGCGACACTCAAGAGGGCGTGCGAAAGGGGACACGTGCGAAAGGGGACACACACATTTCCCCTCCAAGACCCACCGCTTCGAGCTCGACCCGTTCGACCGGCAGACCAACGAGACGCTGCAGGCCCTCGCCGACGGGCTGCCGCGCCGCAAGCGCACCGACTACTAGCGCAACGGCAGCGTGCGCACCGTCACCAATCCGAAGGGCCAGCAGGTGCAGAACGAATACGACCGCGCCGGGCGGCTGACGGAGGTGCGCTTCCTCACAGCGGCGGGCGCGACCAACGAGGTGCGGCGCTTCGTTTACAACCGCGCGGGCAAACTGCTGAGCGTCACCGACGCGGCCGGCGCCACCACCAACACCTACGATGGGAGCCGCAAGGGAGAGACCCTATACGCGGATGGACAAGGAGAAAAGGCGCAGTGATCGTTGGGGATGAGGCTGCACACCGGTAAGCGAGACCTCGAAGGGCCAGGAAAGGCCGTCAGAGGGAGTATTCCGGAGGAAAAGGGCTGAGTTTGCAGCGGTTTAGGCAGCGGCAGGGCGCAGTCCGATCGGCGCGAGAAGGG
>Ga0101944_10004746_pt1 | contig 16346 bp, 13 predicted proteins | sample DewCreD2012metaG_FD_75245 | JGI IMG/M metagenome (GOLD analysis project Ga0101944, IMG submission 75245) | Hot spring sediment bacterial and archeal communities from British Columbia, Canada, to study Microbial Dark Matter (Phase II) - Dewar... ...
GGAAGTCCGCAGCTCCTTGGCGGCCCGGGCCCGGCGGCGAATCTCTCTTCCGGAAACACTCCGATAGCGACCATCGGTGCCGCACCCACGGCCACTTCGCAAACCCACATCGTGGCCATGGGCGATACGCTGGGCAAAATTGCGGCCAAGTACCTCGGCTCCTCAGGCCCGAAAGCGGTTAAGAAGCTTCAGGACGCCAACCCGGGCCTCGACGTCCATCGCTTGAAGATCGGACAGGAACTCAAAATCCCCACGCCGTAAGGCGCGGTTAGAACCCGCTGGTCGACGTGCACGGCCTCCTCCGGGAGGCCATTTTATTGGGGATTGCGCGTACGATTCGTGGTGACTGGCAGAGCCTCGACCGGCGCGCTATAACGAGGCCGGGAACCGAATTCGGAGAGAACGGCATCGCATGAGAGCGCTACCCGTCGTCAAAATGTCCGGCACCGGCAACGACTTCCTGATGATCGACAACCGGCGCGGCTTGCTTGCAGAATCCGAACTGGCCGACTTGGCGCGCGCGGCCTGCCCGCGCCGCATTTCAGCCGGAGCCGATGGGATCATCCTGGTCGAGCCGGCTCGATCCGCCAGCCACGAATACCGGATGCGCATCTTCAATGCGGACGGGTCCGAAGCAGAGATGTGCGGCAATGGATCCCGATGCTGCGCCGTCTTCGCACGGCAAGTCGGCGCGGCGGGCGCCCGCCAAGTCATCGAAACGCTGGCCGGGACGTTGCACGCGGAAGCCGCCGACGACGGGCGTTCCGCCAAGGTCCAGCTCTCGCCTCCGGACCGGATGGTCCTTCGCGAGGACGTCCCGGTGCTCGGGCAGCGCCTGCGCCTTCATTCCCTGAACACGGGGGTTCCGCACGCGATGCTCTTCGTCGAAGACGCCGCCGCGGTCGACGTCCGCGCCTTGGGCGCCGCCATTCGCCACCATGACCTTTTCAAGCCGAAAGGCACCAACGCGAACTTCGTCCAGCTTCTGGGCGGGAACGCCATCCGGATTCGGACGTACGAGCGCGGCGTCGAAGACGAAACGCTGGCCTGCGGAACGGGGGCCTGCGCCAGCGCGATCGTGACCGCGCTGGTTCATGGCTACACGCCGCCCATCCGGGTCCACGTGGCCAGCGGCGACGTGCTGACGATCCACTTCGACCCGGACCGCACGGGGAAGACCAGTTCGCGCCCCTATTTGGAGGGGGCCGTCAAGACCGTTTACCGCGGCGAGTTTTTCTGGGACCGATAGCTTACCATTCGGGTCCGCGCTTTTGCGGCTCTTTATGCCGAGCGCTCCACTCTTTCAGACGGGCGGCCAGCTCCTTGAGCCCCAGCCCGGTCGCGGCGCTGATGCCGACGATGTCGACCCCCAACGCTTCCCGAAAACGCGCGAGACGATCCGCGGCGCCGTCCAGGTCCATCTTGTTGGCCACGACCAGTCGCGGCCGCGCATGAAGCGTTTCGGAGTAGAGTCTGAGTTCGGTCTCGATCATCCGGTAATTGTCGACGGGGTCCTTTCCGTCGGGCGGCGCGATGTCGACCAGGTGCAGCAGCAGGCTGGTGCGTTCGACGTGTTTGAGGAATTCGTCGCCCAATCCCGCGCCGGCGTGGGCGCCTTCGATCAAGCCGGGCAGGTCGGCCATCACGATCTGGCGATATTCGCCCAGGTCGACGATGCCGAGCTGCGGCTCGCGCGTGGTGAAGGGGTACGGAGCGATCTTCGGGTGCGCGGCGCTGAGGCGCGAGAGCAGCGTGGACTTGCCGGCATTGGGCAGCCCGATCAGGCCGACATCCGCGATCAGTTTCAGTTCCAGATGCAGGTCGCGCTCGACCCCGGGCTGGCCCTTTTCGTACTCCAACGGGGTCTGGTGGGTCGAGGTGGCGAAGTGCTGATTTCCGCGACCGCCCTTCCCGCCCGGCGCGACGATGAAGCGCTGGCCGTGTTCGGTCAGATCGCAGAGCACTTCGCCGGTGGCCTTATCCCGCACGATCGTCCCGCACGGGACGGGAACGCAGATGTCCTTGCCGGATTTTCCCGAGCAGTTCTTGTTCGCGCCGGGCTGTCCGTTCTTGGCCGCCAACTGGCGACGGCGATAGAGATGGAAGAGCGTGTTGACGTGAACGGAGGCTTCGAAAATGACGGAACCTCCGCGACCGCCATCGCCGCCGGCCGGACCGCCCCACGGCCGGCCTTTCTCGCGAAGAAACGCGACTGCGCCATTGCCGCCTTTGCCTCCGCGCACATGGATTTCGGTTTCATCGACGAACATGGCGCGAGAGTTTGCCGGCAGTGTCCGGGAAAATCAACTTCGACACCGCGACGAGAGGACGGTCGATCAGCCAACTTATATAGGTCTGCCGTCTTTCGGTCCGTCGTGTGTTCAAGCACATAACCTCTTTGCAGAAAGGGAGTAGCACAATTACCTAATGACCCGCCAACGAAAATCGAAAAAATGCATTAGTATTCCCGGGAAAACCCTTTTAGATAGTCATTAGGGTATTGGGCGGTGTGGGCGTGAACGCGGACTCCATTTTACGACTGCTGGATGCCAATGCGAATAGAGCGCGCGAAGGCCTACGCACAGCCGAAGACTACATCCGGTTCTCACTGGGCGAGATCCGCTGGGCAAAACGTTTGCGGGCGAATCGGCATGCGTTGACGGAGATCGTTGATCGGGTCGTGCCGCGGGAGCGGTTGCTGGCAGCGCGGCGAGTGGGTGCGGACATGGGACATCCGTCTGCGAATGCGGAGGCGCATGTTCCCGGTTCGACGGACGCGCGCGGGGTCGCCATACGGGGACTTAAACGGGCCGAAGAAGCGATCAGGGTACTGGAGGAGTACGTTCGGGGGATCGATGCCGAAGCGGCTCGGCGGCTGTCCGAGATGCGTTTTGGCGCATACGAAGCCGAGCAGTGGTTGATGCTTTGCGGCGAGCGGGCCATGCGGCTGCGGTCTTCCTGCCTGTACGTTTTGTTGACCGGTTCGCGATGCCGTGCGGGGCTGGAAGAAACCGCGCGGGCAGCGATCCGCGGTGGCGCGCAGGTCATTCAGTTGCGGGAGAAGGAGTTGGACGGGGCGGAACAGTTGGAGCGGGCGCGGCGTTTGCGCGACATCTGCGGCGAAAGGAGCGCCTTGCTGATCGTGAATGACCGGGTGGATGTGGCGCTGGCGGCCGGTGCGGATGGCGTGCATGTGGGCCAGACGGATTTGAGCCCTGGCGAGGTGCGGCGTGTGGCGGGCGAAAGCGTCCTGATCGGCCGTTCCACGCACTCGGTGGAACAGGCGCGCGTGGCCGTCGAGGAGGAAGGAGCGGACTACATCGCCGTGGGATCCATGTATGCCACGCGCACCAAGGCGGGGTTCGAGTTGCGGGGCCCTCAACTGGCGCGGGCTGTGCATGCGGGGAATTGGCCGGTGCCGATTTTCGCGATCGGGGGCATCACGGCTCGGTCGGTACCGGAACTGCGTGCGGCGGGCGTGAAGCGGGTGGCGGTTTCGGCCGCGGTGGCTGAAGCCGAGGATCCGGAAGGGGCGGCCAGGAGCATTCGTGAAGCTTTGGACGCGTTATAGCGTTGGGTCTGGAGACTCGACACGCGGCCGGGCAGCGCGGGAGAAGGCGGAAGGAACTACACCACTTTAAGGAGAGAGGTGCACCATGGGATTTCAACCGGCTTCCATAGCCAGAGCGTTTCCGCAGCGGATCGGTATCTTCATCGACGTGCAGAACATGTTCTACTCGGCCAAGCTGCTTCACCAGAGCAAGGTGGACTACGGCCGCCTGCTTCGCGAGATCACGGGCACGCGCCTGCTGGTGCGGGCCATCGCCTACATCGTTCAGAAGCCGGACGTCAACCAGTCGGGCTTTCACGAGGCGCTGACGCGCTTCGGTTACGAGTTGAAGGTCAAGGAGTTGAAGATCCGTCCCGATCCGGATGGCCGTGGCGGTACCGTCGCCAAAGGCTCCTGGGATGTCGGGATGACGATCGACGCGCTGATGATGGCGCCCAAACTGGACACGGTGATCCTGGTGACCGGCGACGGCGATTATGTCCCGTTGGTGGACACGTTGAAATGCCACGGTTGCCGCGTCGAGGTGGTCAGCTTCGAGCGTTCGACGGCGGGCGAATTGATCAAGGCGGCGGACCAGTACATACCGATCCAGGAAGCGTGGATTTTCAAGGAGAAGAAATTCGAACAGCAGGCGGCGGCCGCGGCGGCTCCGCTGCCGGGCAATGGCGGCGTGCTGGGTTCGACGGCTCCGGGCCAGACGGTCTACGAGGGTCTGCCCAAGGACGAGGAGTTGGATGCGGAGAGTGCCGCAGTGGAAGCGCAGGGGGCAGGCACGTACGACCCGGATGCTTCGCCGGCTGCGGAAGACCATGCGACCCGTCGCTCGGGCAAAGGTCCGGACTTGGGCATTCTGGCCTAATCCGCGCTTTTGCTTGACAGCCCAATGCGGGCGGCTATCTTCCTTTTTTTCCGCCCGTAAGATGATCCCCGTTTCGGGCTTAAACGGTGTGTCGTCGACGGGCTGCAGTAGCTCAGCCGGTAGAGCACGTCCTTGGTAAGGACGAGGTCATGGGTTCAAATCCCATCTGCAGCTCCATTTTCGGGAAGGACGCCGGTCGGGACAGACCGGGTTGTAGGTTTTAGGGTTTCGCGGAACACGTTAAAGATCAGGCGAGGAGAGTAGCTGCAATGGCGAAGGCAACCTTTGTTCGTGAGAAGCCGCATGTCAACGTCGGTACGATCGGGCACATCGACCATGGCAAGTCGACGCTGACGGCCGCCTTGGTGGCCGTTCTGGCCCAGAAGGGCTTGGCTCAGGCCAAGAGTTACGCCGACATCACCAAGGGCGGCACGGTCCGCGACGCCAACAAGACCGTGACCATCCACGTTTCGCACACCGAATACCAGTCGGAAAAGCGCCATTATGCCCACATTGACTGTCCCGGCCACGCCGACTTCATCAAGAACATGATCACGGGTGCCGCGCAGATGGACGGCGCCATCCTGGTCGTCGACGCCGCGGATGGCCCGAAGATGCAGACGCGCGAACACGTGCTGCTGGCCCGCCAGGTGAACGTGCCCGCCCTCGTCGTCTTCCTGAACAAGGTGGACCTCGTGGACGACAAGGATCTGCTCGACTTGGTGGAAGAAGAAATCCGCGACCTCTTGAAAAAGTACGATTACCCCGGAGACAAGACCCCCATCATCCGCGGTTCGTCCAAGCCGGCGCTCGAGAACCCCACGGACCCCAAGGCCATCCAGCCGATCCTGGACTTGGTCAAGGCGATGGACGAGTTCATTCCCGAACCCAAGCGCGCCAAGGATGCGCCGTTCCTGATGCCCGTCGAGGACGTCTTCTCGATCGAAGGCCGCGGCACGGTCGGCACGGGCCGCATCGAACAGGGCGTGGTCAAGGTTGGCGACCCGCTCGAGATCGTCGGTCTGCAGAAGGAAACCAAGAAGACGACCTGCACGGGCGTGGAAATGTTCAACAAGACGCTCGACCAGGGCGAAGCCGGCGACAACGTCGGGCTGCTGCTCCGCGGCATCGCCAAGGACGAATTGTCCCGCGGCATGGTGCTGGCCAAGCCCGGCAGCATCACCCCGCACACCAAGTTCCTGGCCCAGGTGTACGTCCTGAGCAAGGATGAAGGCGGACGCCACTCCCCCTTCTTCCCTGGATACCGGCCTCAGTTCTACTTCCGCACGACGGACGTCACCGGCAAGATCACCAAGCTGCTGGGCGAAGGAGACAAGGAAGCCGAGATGTGCATGCCTGGCGACAACATCAAGATGATGGTCGAGCTGGAACCCAATTGTCCGGTCGCGATGGTCGAGAACCTCCGTTTTGCCATCCGTGAAGGCGGTCGAACGGTCGGTTCGGGCGTCGTAACCAAGATCATCGAGTAAGGACGACGCCCATGCGGGAAATCGTTGTTCTGGAATGCTCCGTCTGCAAATCCAGAAACTACATGAACACGATCAACACCAAGGGCGGCAAGAAGCTCGAGGTGAAGAAGTTCTGCAGGACGTGTCGCACGCACTTGCCACACAAGAGCCGCAAGGCTTAGTGCGCGCGGGCGACCGACAGGGGTCGGGAGGTTGGAGGAGCGTAGCTCAATTGGTAGAGCAGCCGTCTCCAAAGCGGCAGGTTTGGGGTTCGACTCCCTACGCTCCTGCCAACACCCCTGGAAAAGCCTGACAAAGAGGACGTGTCGAGCGAGTCGTGCGCTGTGGCTGTACGAGCACCCTCGGCGTAGTACCTCATACTCCCCGCGGTCGGCGGGTCGTTGCGTGAACGGGGCGGTGGCGGCGCATTTCGCGTCGCCTTGCGCATCCCGGAAGGGAACTTTTCGGATCGAGTCCAGGATGGCTACCGTGGCCCAGGAAAAGAAGGCTCCCAGTCCCTCGCCGGCCCGTCCCGATGGGACGGTCAAGCGCGGTCTGTGGAAGGTTCATAAGCCCGGCGAAGGCACGGTTACTCGTCTGGGCCTCTTCGTCGCGTTGTCCGCCTTCCTGTTGTATGCGTGCCATCGCTGGTTCTACCACTGGACGTTCTTCCGCGATCTGATGGGCCGATGGCTGGACGCGTTGCAGTGGCGGGGGCTGATCGATTGGGCCTACCTGCCGACCGTTCAACGGGGCCTTTCGTGGGGAGGCGTGGCGGTCGTGGGCCTGGGAGGCGGCTTGTTGGTCTACTACTACCTGTACGTCAAGCCCAGGTCCGCCGAGTTCCTGGTCCAGACGGACCTCGAACTGAAGAAGGTCACGTGGCCCAAAATCACTCCGTGGTTCAAAGTCGAGTCGCCCGTATGGGGGGCGACCTATGTCGTCTTGATCGTGGTGGCCCTGCTGGCGCTGTACGTCTTCGGCGTCGACTGGGTGTTCACGCTCCTGGCAGATCGGGCGTTTTACCGCGGATGACCGCGCAGTCCGCCAATGGATACTTTGAGGTAGGCATGGGCAAGAGAGTGTGGTACGCGTTGCGGGCTCAGTCCGAGCGCGAAGAGAAGATCAAGGAAGGGCTGCTGGCCAGGCTCCGCGCCAAGGGCATCGAGGGCCTGGTCCCGCAGATCATCGTGCCTGCCGAGAACGTGTCGGAGATTCGCGAGGGCAAGAAGCGGGTTTCCCAGCAGAAGATGTTTCCCGGCTACATCCTGATCGAAGTGGATGCCGGCGAGAAATCGGACGAACTCCCGCAGGATGTCTGGTTCGCCATCATGGATACGCCGGGCATTTCCGGTTTCGTGGGGGGCAGCCGCCTGAAACCGGTACCGCTCGACGAATCCGAGGTGCAGCGCATCATCGACGACATCGAAGCGCGCAAGGAGAAGCCCAAGCCCAAGATGGAGTTCCAGCCGGGCGATCGCGTGCGCATCAAGGAGGGTTCCTTCGAGAATTTCGACGGAACCGTGGAAAGCGTGGACTCGACCAAGTGGATGCTCAAGGTACGCGTGTCCATCTTCGGCCGCGATACGTCCGTCGAGTTGGAGTACGGCAAGGTAGAGAAGATCTAGACGCAGGGTGCGAACATGGCCAAGAAGGAAGTCATTGCCAAAGTCAAGCTGCAGTGCCCCGCCGGAGCCGCCAACCCGGCGCCCCCGGTCGGCCCGGCGCTCTCGCAGCACCAGGTGAACATCGGCGATTTCGTCAAGCGCTTCAACGCGGACACGGCGAAACAGAAGGGGATGATCATCCCCGTCATCGTCGAGGTCCACCGCGACAAGTCGTTCGATCTCGTGTACAAGTCGCCCCCCACCTCGGTCCTGCTGAAGAAGGCCGCGGGACTGTCGACCGACAAGAAACCCGGTTCCGGTTCCAAGGAACCGCACAAGATCAAGGTCGGCAAGGTGACCAAGGCGCAGGTGCGCGAAATCGCCCAGATCAAGATCAAGGACTTGAACACGTCGAACCTCGATGCCGCCTGCCGGACCGTCGAAGGAACGGCACGGAACATGGGCATCGAGGTGGTGTGAGGTCGCAGGCTGGACGGGGAGGAGGGCGCGGCATGGGGTCGCGTCCGCTCGAACTCCCCAGGAGGAACGCATGCCGAGAAAACGCGGTAGCTACAAGCCTTCCCGTCGTTACCGGGAGCTGGCGGGCAAGGTCGACCGGGCCAAGGCCTATTCGATCGACGAAGCCATCGCGCTCCTGAAATCCGGGAAGAAGTGCAAGTTCGACGAGTCCGTCGACTTGGCCATCAAGCTCAACATCGACAGCAAGCAGGCCGACCAGTTGGTGCGCGGCTCCGTTTCGCTCCCCAAGGGAACGGGCGCCTCCAAACGCGTGATCTGCTTTGCCGAAGGTCCCGCGGCCGAGGAAGCGAAAAACGCGGGGGCCGTGGAGGTGGGCGGCGAGGACCTGGCCAAGAAAGTCAACGATGGCTGGCTGGATTTCGACGTCGTGATCGCCCATCCCGCGACCATGCGTTATGTCGGTCGTCTGGGCAAGGTCCTCGGCCCCAAGGGCCTCATGCCGACGCCCAAGACCGGAACGGTGACGCCCGACGTCGGCAAGGCGGTTGCCGAATTCAAGGCCGGCAAAGTGGAATACCGGAACGACAGTTTCGGCAACATCCACGTAACCGTGGGCAAGTTGAGTTTCTCCAAGGAAGACCTGGCCGCCAACGTCAAGGCCATGATCGACCACATCCTCTCGGTGCGTCCTCCCGCGGTGAAGGGCATCTATATGGGGAAGGTTCACCTGACGTCCACCATGGGTCCTGGCCTGCCGCTGGCCATCTGAGTTCGGAACGCGCACGCGACGCGAAGGAGCGAGATCATCATGGCAGATCGACGATTGCCCGGCGAGAAACCAAAGGGTGCCGGCAAGCCCAGCCGCATCAATCGGTTGCTGGTCGCCCAAGCGGCCAAGTCCTACAGCAAGCAGAGCAACCTGGTGCTGGTCAGCAACAAGGGACTGAACAGCGAGCAGACCACGGAACTGCGCTCGGGCCTGCGTTCCCAGGGGATCCGGATGCGCGTGGTGCGCAGCCGCATCACCATGCGGGCCTTCAAGGAAATGGGCATTGCGGAAGCGGAGAAGCTCTTTTCCGGTCCCACGGCCATCATCGACGCCGAGGATCCCGTGATGGCGGCCAAGGTGGCCTTGGAGTTCTGCGCGAAGTTCGAAAACAAGCTGCAGGTCATTGGCGGACTGGTGGAAGGCCAGTTGCTGGACGCCAAGCAGATTGTCCTGCTGTCCAAGTCCAAGAGCCGCAAGGAAATGCTGGCGGAAATCAGCGGCCAGACCCGGGGCCCTGGCGGCCGTTTGGTCGGTGCCATCCTGGGGCCGGGAGGCAAGCTGGCCGGACAGATCAAGGCGTTGGTCGAGAAGCTGGAGAAGGCAGCGCCTGCTGCCGCGCCCGCCCAGGCCTGAGGCGAGGGACTGCCAACCTGTACTTGACAGGCCATTGAATCCGGATTTAATAGGTTGCCCATTTTCGATGGGGCTAACCCCTATCCCACTGCATGGTGGGGCAAGGCATCCGGTCGGAAACATCGAAGGCACGGCGTTTGCCGGTTACGTTTGAGGGAGGTTTGTTACCATGGCGGAGTTTGCCCCTGAGATCAAGGAACTGGGCGACAAGATTGCGGGTCTGACCCTGCTCCAGGCCAAAGCCCTGTCCGATTACCTGAAGGAAGCCCATGGCATCGAAGCGGCCGCGGGCGGTGCGGTCATGGTGGCCGCCGCTCCGGGCGCCGCGGGTGCTCCGGCTGCCGAGGAGAAGAAGTCGGCCTTCGACGTCATGCTGATCAAGGTTCCCGATCAGACCAAGAAGATCGCAGTCATCAAGATCGTCCGCGAGATCACCGGTCTGGGCCTCAAGGAAGCCAAGGATCTGGTGGACAAGGCTCCGCAGCCCGTCAAGAATGGCGTGCCGACGGAAGATGCCGAGGCGATGAAGGCCAAGCTGGAAAAAGAAGGCGCCGTCGTCGAACTCAAGTAGTCGCCGCACGATCCCGGGGGATGGGAGCGTCTCTGCAGACGTTCCCATCCTGTTCGTTTTTGCAAGGGCCGATGGGCGTCTGTGCACGGATTCCCCCGCAGACGCCGCAGGCCCGAACCTCAGGGGAATCCTCACGGGGTACCGTTCCGTTGACCGGTCGCGCCGCTCGTTCATCCGCGTTTGCGCCGATGTGCGGGGCCGGTTGCATTGCATTCAGACGGTGTGCGCCTGTCCGTACCGGGTGCACCTTGCCGTACTTTGCACGCTCGACCCGCGCATGACGTGTCCGTAGACGGACCCGGTTCGGTGCGCTACGACCATCTCGAGGAGGTTTTTTCACGCATGGAGAAGCGATTCTTCGGCCGGACCCCCCGACCGGTAGCCGTGCCCAACCTGTGCGAAACGCAGCGCAAGTTCTACGCCGAGTTTCTGCAGGCCGAGGCCTTGCCGAACGAACGGAAGCGGGATGGGCTCCAGGCCATCTTCCAGGAGGTCTTCCCCATCCTCTCCTACGATGAAACGGCCAGCCTCGAGTTCACCGAGTACGACTTGGGAGAACCGCGCCATACGCCCGACGAGTGCCGTTCGCTAGGTTTGACCTATGGCACGCCGTTGAAGATCCGCTGCCGGTTGAAGCGGGGAGAGGGCGAAGTGGTCGAGGAAGACGTGTATCTGGGCACGGTCCCGTTGATGATCGGCGGCGGCGAGTTCATCGTCAACGGCGCCGAGCGCGTCATCGTCACGCAGATCCAGCGCTCGCCCGGTTCGGACTTCTCGGTCGAGGTGCATCCCAGCGGGAAGCGCCTGCATTCCTGCCGCATCATTCCCGAACGCGGAAGCTGGATCCAGCTCGACGTCTCCAGCAAGGACATCCTCTTCATCCGGATCGACCGCTCGGGCAAGATCCCGGCCACGACCTTCCTGCGCGCGCTCTCGCCCAAATTCGGCGAGACGATCGCCATCCTCAAGGCCTTCTACCCGGTCGAATCCGTCCCGCTGTCCTCGAAGACCGAGAAGCTCAAGGGCACCTGGCTCTGCCATGACGTGGCCGATCCGGGTTCGGGCGAAGTGGTGGTCAAGGCCCTGACCCGGTTGAACGAAGAGATCATCGACACGATCCGCGGCCTGAAGGTCAGGGAAGTGGACGTCGTGACGCAGGCCAAGGACGAACTGATCCTGAACACGCTGGCCAACGACGAGTGCGGAAGCCACGAAGAGGCGATCCTGCGCCTGTACACTCGCCTGCGCCCGGGCAACCCGCCGCAGAAGGACAAGGCGGTCGCGCTCTTCGACGAAATGTTCTTCGACGACAAACGCTACAATTTCGGACTCATCGGTCGGTTCCGCATCAACCGCAAGTTCAACCACGGCATCCCGGATGAGAAGCTGACGCTCACGGCCGAGGACTACCTGGCGATGATCCGCTACCTGATCGATCTGCGCCAGGGCAAGGGGCGCGTGGACGACATCGACCACCTGGAAAACCGCCGCGCACGCACGATCAAGGATCTCGTCATGGACGAGTTCCGGAAGGGCATGATCAAGCTGCGCCGTTCGGTGCGCGAGCGCATGAGTCTCAAGGATGCCGGCGAGATGACGCCGCGCACGCTGATCAACAGCCAGACGGTGGCCAGTTCGATCGAGTACTTTTTCGCGCGGGGCGAGCTGTCCCAGGTCGTCGACCAGTCCAACCCGCTGGCGCAGCTCACCCACGAACGCCGCCTCTCGGCGCTGGGGCCCGGCGGTCTGAACCGCAAGCGGGCGGGCTTCGAGGTCCGCGACGTGCACCCGTCGCACTACGGGCGCATCTGCCCGATCGAGACGCCGGAAGGCGCCAACATCGGCCTCATCGTCAGCCTCGGCATCTACTCGTCCATCAACGACTACGGCTTCATCGTGACGCCCTACCGCGTGGTGCGCAAAGGCGTCATCACCGACGAGGTCGTGTATCTGCGCGCCGACGAGGAGCACGACCAGGTCATCGCGCAGGCCGACTGCCCGCACGACCCGAAGACCGGCAGGATCACGGCGGAGCGCGTGATGGCCCGACACCAGGAGGAGTTCAAGGAGATCCAGTCCGAGCTGGTCACCTACATGGACGTCTCCACCCAGCAGTTGGTCGGCGTGGCCGCCAGCCTGATCCCCTTTCTCGAGCACGACGACGCCAACCGCGCGCTCATGGGCTCCAACATGCAGCGCCAGGCCGTGCCGCTGGTCCGCCCGCAGTTGCCGCTGGTCGGAACGGGCATGGAGGAGCACGTCGCCCGCAACACCGGCATGATGCTGACGGCCGAGGAAGACGGCGTCGTCGAGTATGCCGACGGCAGGAAAATAGTCGTGCGCTACGGCCAGGGGCAAAGCGCGCGCGTGGCGGATTACCCGCTGCGTAAGTACTTCGGGCTGAACGAACGCACCTGCCTGAATCAGAAGCCCATCGTCAAGGCCGGCGACAAGGTCGTCGCGGGCCAGGTCCTCACCGAGGGCGCGGGCACGGTTCAGGGCGAGCTGGCCCTCGGCGCGAACGCCCTCGTCGCCTTCCTGAGCTGGGAAGGCTACAACTTCGAGGACGCCATCCTGGTCAGCGAACGCCTGGTGCGCAACGACACCTTCACCTCGATTCACATCGAGGAGTTCACCTGCGAGGTCCGCGAGACGAAGCTCGGGCGCGAGGAAATCACGCGCGACATCCCGAACGTCTCGGAAGCCGCCCTGGCCCAGCTCGACGACCGCGGCCTGATCCGGGTCGGCGCCCGCGTGCAGCCCGGCGACATCCTGGTCGGCAAGATCGCCCCGAAGAGCAAGAGCGAACTATCCAGCGAGGAGAAGCTGCTGCATGCCATCTTCGGCCGCGCCGGCGAGGACGTGAAGAACGATTCGCTGGAAGTGAAACCCGGCGTCGAAGGGTACGTCATCCAGGTCGACCGCTTCACCCGTGCCGCGCCGGGCGGCGAGGACGACAAGGGCGAGAACAAGAAGACGGTCAAGAAGCTGGAGGCCCAGTACAAACAGCAGATGGCCGAACTCGTGCAGCGCAAGTTCGAGGCGCTGAAGGAGATCGTGGGCGGCAAGTTGATCAACGCCGAGACCGGCCAGCGTTACGAGATCGCCAAGAACGCCACGCCGGACGAGATCCTGGCCGTCGACGCGGCGCTGGATTTGAACAAGGTCGAGATGCATCCCTCCACGCGTCGCAAGGCCCGCATGACGGCCCACCAGCTCGACAAGCAGAAACGCAAGCTGGAAGTCGAGATGGACCGCAAGGTCGGCAAGCTCAAGCGCGGCGACGAACTCCAGCCCGGCGTGCTGGAACTGGTCAAGGTCTACGTCGCGGTCAAGCGCCGGTTGTCGGTCGGCGACAAGATGGCGGGCCGCCACGGCAACAAGGGCGTGGTCAGCCGCATCCTTCCCGAGGAGGACATGCCCTTCATGGCCGACGGCACGTCCATCGACCTGATCCTCAACCCGCTGGGCGTGCCTTCCCGGATGAATTTCGGCCAGATCCTGGAAACCCACCTCGGCTGGGCCGCCAGCAAGCTGGGCTTCCGCGCCATCACGCCCGTCTTCGACGGCGCGAAGGAGGAGGAGATCGTCAAGTGCCTGGAGGAGGCGGGGCTCTCGCCTGACGGCAAGCAGGTCCTGTTCGACGGACGCACGGGCGAGCCCTTCGACCAGAAGGTCACGGTGGGCATGATCTACATGCTCAAGCTCCACCATCTGGTCGCCGACAAGATCCATGCGCGCGCGACCGGCCCCTATTCGCTGATCACGCAGCAGCCGCTGGGCGGCAAGGCGCGTTCGGGCGGCCAGCGTTTCGGCGAGATGGAAGTCTGGGCCCTGCAGGCCTACGGCGCGGCCAACATCCTGCAGGAGCTGCTGACGGTCAAGTCCGACGATGTCGAAGGCCGGACGAAGATCTACGAGTCGATGGTCAAGGGCGAGAACAGCCTGGAACCGGGCACGCCGGTCAGTTTCGACGTGCTGTGCAACGAAATCAAGGGGCTCGGGCTGAACATCAAGCTGGACAAGCGGCCGAGCGCGTAACGCGACGGTGGCGATCGATCTGGCGGCGGGCCGACGCCCGCACCGACAAGGGAGATGAAACCATGGCAGGTCCTGGCGGCTTTGGCGGAATCGGCTCCAACGCGCTGGCGGCCGGCGGTCCCGGCACCGGCGAACGCAATTACGACCGCGTCAACGATTTCAGCGCGGTCTCCATCACGCTGGCCAGCCCCAACGACATCCGCTCGTGGAGCTACGGCGAGGTGAAGAAGCCCGAAACCATCAATTACCGCAGCTACCGCGCGGAGAAGGACGGTCTTTTCTGCGAGCGCATTTTCGGCCCCGAGCGGGACTGGGAGTGCTCCTGCGGCAAATACAAGGGCATCAAGTACAAGGACATCATCTGTGACCGGTGCGGCGTCAAGGTCACGCACAGCAAGGTCCGCCGCAGCCGGTTCGGCCACATCAACCTGGCGGCGCCCGTCGTGCACATCTGGTTCTTCCGCGCCCTGCCCTCCAAGCTGGGCAACCTGCTGGGCGTCAAGACCAACTCGCTGCAGCAGGTCATTTACCACCAGCGTTTCCTGGTCACCGACCCGGGCGGCACGCCGCTGACCAAGGCCAAGCTGCTTTCCGAGGAGGAATACCGCAAGGCCCGCGAGGAGTACGGCCAGACATTCAAGGCCGAGATGGGTGCCGAGGCGGTCCGCGAGCTGTTGAAGGGCATCAACCTCGCCGAGCTGGCCGAGGAACTCCGCAAGAAGCTCAAGGAGTCCAAGTCCAAGCAGAAGACCGAGAACCTGATCAAGCGGCTGCGCATCGTCGAGGCGATGCTGGCTTCGGGCAACAAGCCCGAGTGGATGGTCATGGACGTCATCCCGGTCATCCCGCCGGACCTGCGCCCGCTCGTCCCCCTGGAAAGCGGCAACTTCGCCACCAGCGACCTGAACGATCTCTACCGCCGCGTGATCAACCGCAACAACCGTCTCAAGAAACTGCTCGACCTCAACGCCCCGGGCGTCATCATCCGCAACGAAAAGCGCATGCTCCAGCAGGCCGTGGACGCGCTCTTCGACAACAACCGCTGCAAGCGCCCCGTGCTCGGCACCGGCAACCGCCCGCTCAAATCGCTCACGGACATGATCAAGGGCAAGCAGGGCCGGTTCCGCGAGAACCTGCTGGGCAAGCGCGTCGACTACTCGGCCCGCTCGGTCATCGTCGTCGGTCCCGATCTCAAGCTCAACCAGGTCGGTCTGCCCAAGAAGATCGCGCTGGAACTCTTCCAGCCCTTCATCATCCGCAAGCTGAAGGACCAGGGTTACGCGGACACGATCAAGAGCGCCAAAAAGATCCTCGAGCGCAAGGACGAGGAAGTCTGGGACGTCCTGGAAGAAGTCATCCAGGGCCACCCGGTCCTGCTGAACCGAGCCCCCACCCTCCACCGCATGGGCATCCAAGCCTTCTATCCCGTGCTGGTGGAAGGCGATGCGATCATGATCCACCCGCTGGTCTGCCACGGCTTCAATGCCGACTTCGACGGCGACCAGATGGCCGTTCACCTGCCGCTGTCGATCGAGGCGCAGGCCGAAGCGACCATGCTGATGCTGTCCACCAACAACATTTTCTCGCCGGCCAACGGCTCGCCCATCATCACGCCCGACCTGGACATCGTGATGGGCTGCTACTTCCTGACCAGCGAAGGCAAGAAGCTGAAGGGCGAAGGCAAGGTCTTCGGCTGCAAGGAGGACGTCTTCCTGGCGCTGGACGAAGGCCGCGTCGAGCGCCGCACCAAGATCCGCCTGCGCATCCAAGGCCGCACGGTCCAGGGCGCGCAAGGCGTCGAGAAAGGCAAGAACGACATCTACGAGACCACCGTCGGCCGCGTGATCTTCAACGACATCCTTCCCGAGGGCATGCCCTACTACAACATGAACCTCGACAAGGGCAAGCTGAAACGGATCGTTTCGGACTGCTATCACATTCTCGGCCGGCCAGCCACCGTGCTGCTGCTCGACCGTCTGAAGGACCTGGGGTTCCACGAAGCCACCCTTTCCGGGCTTTCCTTCGCGGCCAGCGATCTGAAGATCCCTTCCAGCAAGCAGGCCGTGGTCGCCGAAGTCGACGCGTTCATCGCCAAATTGCGCAAGCAGTTCGAGCGTGGCGTGATCACCGATGGCGAACGCTACCGTCTCACGATCGACCACTGGACCCAGGCCCGCGACCGGATCTGGAAGGATGTGATGAACGAGTTGAAGTACGACGAGCGGGAATCCGACCCGCACTACATCAACCCGATCTACTACATCGTGAACTCCGGTTCGCGCGGCAACCAGGCGCAGGTCGGCCAGTTGTGCGGCATCCGCGGCTTGATGGCCAAGCCGTCAGGCG
>Ga0101944_10004749_pt1 | contig 16345 bp, 15 predicted proteins | sample DewCreD2012metaG_FD_75245 | JGI IMG/M metagenome (GOLD analysis project Ga0101944, IMG submission 75245) | Hot spring sediment bacterial and archeal communities from British Columbia, Canada, to study Microbial Dark Matter (Phase II) - Dewar... ...
GGGGTCGGCCCTGAAAGAAGCCATAGAGGCGGCCAGCCGGATCCTGAAAAAACGCAGTATGGTAATCATTGTGTCGGACTTTCTGGCCCTGGGGTGGGAAGAGGCCCTGGCTTACTTAAGCCACCACCATGATGTGGCGGCGATTCGCATTACAGACCCCCTGGAACAGGCCATGCCTGCCCTGGGCCTCGTTACCTTTCAGGACCCTGAAACCGATGAAGTGCTCCATGCGCCAACCTCCTTTGCATCCTTTCAGGCCGCCTGGCAGGCCTGGAACCGGGACCGCAGTACGGTATGGGATGCTATTTGCACAAAATACCGCGTCCGCCATGAGGAACTGTTGACCACCGCAAATCCTGCCACCGAGCTTGCCTGGTTCTTTTCAGGGAGACAAAGGCGATGAAGGGGCTTAGGTTTATCAATCTGATGCTGATACTGCTTCCTGCTCTGGTCTTTGGCGAGACCCAGGGAAAGGGGGGGACTTCTGCATCCAGCGAAATCCTGTCGGCGGTTCAGGTGCCGCCCCAGGTTTTTGTGGGGGATCGGGCCCGGCTTGTGCTGACTATGGTCCCGAAGGCTTCAGTGGGAAATCAGTCCATCATTATTGATGTGGTGGACAAGCTCCCCCAATCAAAGGCTTTGCACATTTCGCGGCTCGAACTGGATCCCCATGGCAAGAACCCAAGGATATTCGTCGATTTTATCCCCTTTGAGCCAGGCAGGATTAGCGTCCCCCCAGTTGAAATTGGCCCCTATCTGGTGAGCAAGCAGGCCGTAGAGGTGGCTTCGGTGCTGGAAAGCGGCCCCACGGGCATGGAAACCGCCCCACTGGAAGAACCCCTTCTTGTGCCGGGGACCCGTCTTTTGCTGTATGGTACTATTTTTATTGCGGTCCTTTTGGTAGCCCTTGTGTTTGCCGCCCTCTTTTGGGGCAGCGCCTGGTATCGACTTTTGCAGACCTGGTTCCAAAAACGGCGGGTCAGACAAAATCTTACACAACGTCTCCTGCGTCTTGAGCAGGATATTTCCCAGGGCCATGGGCCATCTTCCCTCGATGTAGGCGCCCTTCTTTATTTGCTCCGCACCTATATGGAACTGGTAAGCGGTTTTCCCTGCCTTGCAAAGACGGGACAGGAACTCACTGTCGAGGCGGGCGCTTCCCCCTTTCCGGAATTAGTTTTACAAATGGGAAGCCTCGTAACCTTTTCGGATGCACTGCGGTTTAGAGGAAGAATGGCAACGATGGCGGAGCTAAACCAACTTTGTACCGATTGCCGGAGGCTGATACTGCTTATTGAACAGGCGGGGAAAAGGGGGGCACGGCATGAAACTGAGTTTTGAGCATCCCCAATTTCTCATTCTGGCCCTTGTGGCGATTTTAGGCCTTTTTATCTGGTTTCGGTTCAGAAAAAAGTCCTTTGTTCTCGACCTTCCCCTGGGTCCCCCGGGCGGGGCGGCTTTTCGATCCCCCGTACCGGTACAGCTTTTATTCCGGTTCACCCGCCTGCTGGAAGGTTTTGCATTCCTGGTACTCCTCCTTGCCCTGGCCGGGCCTGTCCTGGTTCAGCATAGAACGGTATGGCTCGATCGGGGGGCCGATGTGTTTTTTGTCATCGATTCCAGTCCCAGTATGTCCGCCCTGGATATGCAGGGCCAAAGCCGCTTTGCGGTGGCTAAAAGGCTGGTTTCCCGTTTTGCGGCCCTGCGCCCCTCCGACGCAATAGCCCTGGTCGCCATCGGGGCAGAGGGAGCCCTCATCATGCCCCCAACGGTGGACCGAACCGTATTTTCACAACGGCTGTCCAGTCTTTCCATCGCCGAATTGGGGGACGGCACCGCCATCGGCACGGGACTTGCCATTGCCGCACTTCACCTGCGTAGTTCCAGGGCCCCTAAAAAGCTGGTGGTCCTTTTAACCGATGGTGAAAATAACGCTGGTGCGGTCCACCCCCTTACCGGGGCCAGCCTGATACGGGATGCCGGGGCCGAGCTCTGGGTTATCGGTATTGGAACCTCGGGAGAAGTTCCCCTGGATTATGTGGACCCCCTTACGGGCCAGCGGAAAACGGGAATCTTTGAATCCCGCTATGACCCTGAGGCCCTCCGTTCAATTGCGGTGGCTGGCGGAGGAGCCTTTCTTGTCGCCGATTCTACCGGTGCGCTGGAGGATGCCTTTAGCCGGATGAACAGTACCAGCCTTACCCCCGGCCGGTCCCGCACCTACCAGGTCACCCAATCGCTGGCCGGTACCTTGCTCTCTCTGGTGCTCCTCTGCATAGCCCTGGCCAGAAGTATCCGCTGGTGGATCATGGGGGCTTTGATATGAGCTTTGATACTCCCGTTGTATTGTGGTCCCTGGCGGCCCTTATTCCTCTATGGCTGGTGTTTATGCGCCGCCGCGCCCTTCGGATTTCCGCCTTTAAAACCATGACCAGCTCCGAGGACTACCGCAAACTCTACGGCCGTTCTATGAATCAGGCCCTGCTCTTCCTGCTCTGCTTTTCGAGCCTTATTGTGGGCCTCGCCGGTCCCCGCTGGGGTGAACGGCTTATATCTGAATACTCAAGCGGCCTCGACATTGTGCTGGCCTTTGATGTTTCCCGTAGCATGGACCTGAAGGACGGTGGGGACGGTTTAAGCCGGCTGGACACGGCCAGGCAGGCTGCCCTTTCCCTGATCGAGTCCCGGCCCGACTTTCGGTATGCGGTTTGTCTGGGAAAGGGCAAGGGTGTTCTCGGAATCCCCCTCACCGATGACCAGGAGGCGGTCATCAACCTGATTGTTTCCCTCTCTTCCGGTTCTCTCTCTGCGGCGGGGACTAACCTGCAGGACCTTTTAGAAGTAGCCAGCCGGGCTTTCCCCGAAGAGAGTCCCGGAAAACGCCGTATTATACTCTTTACCGATGGGGAGGATACGAAGGGGTCCCTGACCGGAATGGAGCGTTTTTTGCAGGCTAAAGGTATTGGGGTGGTTGCCGTTGGTGTGGGAAGTCTGCAGGGCTTGCCGGTTCCCCAGGCCGATGGCAAGGCATTTCTGCGGCGGGCCGACGGGAGTCCTGTGCTGAGCCAACTGCGGGAGCCTATACTTCAGCAACTGGCGGATTTGACCGGCGGCATATATTGGAATGCTTCCCGAGAAGGAAATCCGGCGCCTGTGCTGGCCTATTTGGATGCGCTGGCCAGCGGCCGCGCGCCTCTGGAGTATCGCCGGGAAGTGCCGTCCCAGCAGGTGTGGTTCATTTTTGCGGCCCTCATGTTCTTTGCCGCCGCCCGATTTCTCGAGGAAGGGTTATGGAAAAAACAGTAGCCTTTGCAGTGTTCATTCTTAGTTTTATATTGATGAGCCTATCCTGCTCCTCCGATGGGGTGGGATCCTATTATACCTTTTTGGGGACCCTGGAGGCGAAAAAAAAGCAGAGTACCGAGGCCATAGCCTCCTTTTCCCAGGCCGCGGCCTCGAGGTCAGCTGAAAACCGCCTCTATGCCCGGTATGGTTTAGCCACCGTTTATGCCGATATGGGTGAATCCCAGGCCGCCCTTACCCTATTTGAAGGCATTATTAAGGAACTATCTAAAGAGGGCTCTGAACCAAAGGGGCCGGAAAAGGAACTGCTGTACCGGTCCTGGTACAATCGGGGACTTTGTTTCTATGCGCTGGAAGATTTTAACAGTGCTACGGAAGCCTTCCGCTCGGCCCTCCTGGTAGATGGAAGCCGCTGGAATGCAAAGCGAAACCTGGAATTAAGCCTTTTAGCCGAAACTAAAAAGCGCGGGTCCGCCGCCTCCGCTGGGGCGGTTTCCACAGTAAAACAGAACGTACCCAATCCGGTGCTATTTGATTATATTCGCCAAAAGGAGGTGGATCGATGGAAGAGTCAGCAAGGGAAAAGTTCCGAAGAAAGCTCCATCGATTATTAGCCAGCGCCTTCTTTGTTATTCTGGTGTGCGGCCCTGTAGTTTCTGTTGTTTCCGAAACAGGCTCCCAGGAACTTCCCCAGATTCTGGTGGAGACCGAAAGCTCGGTGCTGACCGTGGCCCAGCCCTGGAAGCTCACCCTGCTTATTCAGTATCCAGATCCCGAGGATGTTAAAATCAGCCCCCCTCCGATCCCCGGGAACCTTGTGTTGGATCGGATCCGAACCGAAGTACGGATGATTTCTAAAGAACCCTGGACGGCGGTGGAATATATGTTCATCCCAAAAACGGCAGGCCCTCTTATTTTGGGCCCCTTTGAAATTCGGATTCAGGGTAAACGGATTTTCTCGAGTCCCCAGGCCCTCACTATTCAAGATACAGCCGGGGCGGTACACCCATATACACCCCGGTTATTCTGGGCTGGCAGTACGGAATCTGCCCAGGTTGGGTCTCCCCTGGTTCTGGAACTGCACCTGGAAGGCTATGATCCAAAAATAACTTTACCAGAAGGAATTACAGCCCTATCAGTGCAACTGGTGCAGAATGCCCTTGTAGAGTCCCTTTCGATAAGCGCCCAGGAGCGGGAGCGGGGAGTCCTGTACCGAATACGGCTTATTCCCCTTAACCAGGGGGAGCTTTACCTGCCAGAAGCGACGGTCCGCTTAGGCCGGGACTCGATACGTTCTGAGCCCAGGCGGCTTATGGTTGCCGAGGGGCAAACCCGGCAGCTTGCACGACCATCGGCTGAACCGGCAGGGAGCCCGAATCGCAGGCCTCTGCAGGGAAACCATGCAAAACCTGCTCCGGCTTTTCCGGAATTGCCGGAATATAAACCGGATTTTCCCTGGTCTCTGCTATGGCCCCTCCTATCTGGCCATGTTCAGCCCCTTTTGCAGGAAAGCCGAACCCTGTGGCAAGCCAGGGAGTATGCAAAAGCCCTGGCTGTTTTACGAAAACAGGAACGGGATGGTTTTGCGGGGCCAATCTACCGCAGGGTGCGAAAAGTTGCGGAGGGAAAATTAGGCATTACCTCCGGTCCCGATGAATGGTGGCTTCCCCGGGGCTTACTGTATCCTGTATCGGCCCTCGGCCTGGGTGTGGCCCTGCTTCTGGGGCTTAAAAAAAGAAAAACGGCAGGCATAGTTTTTCTTGCATGTTCGGGGCTTATTCTGGTATATTCCATGGTCGGCCAAACAATGCTGATTCCCGCTCTTCGCGGCGGTTCAATCGCGGTGATTCAGGAGCAGGATACGGCGGCCCGTACGATTCCAGAAAAGGCGGGGAGTGTGAGTACCCATTTTGCAGTCGGAGAGGGGGTGCTGATACACCATAGCACCAGTGGCTGGGTTTTTGTTACTGCCTCTGGCCAACGGTCCGGCTGGGTTCTCCGGTCATCACTCTGTAGGTATTAAAGGAAAAGTAGTATGGATTTTGGTGATATTCTTGATGAATGGGAAAAACAAACCGCCAAGCCTGCCGGTAAAAAGGCAATACAAGCCCAGAAACGGGCTGAGCAATTAAAAACTGAGCAAGGGCAGAAAACCCACGGGCAAGCGGCCCTGGAGGGGGCTGAGCAAGGGGAAACTGTCCAAGAGGGGCTGAAGCAAGCACAGAAGCCTGGCAGCAAGGCTTCTGCTAAAAAAGTAGATCCCCTGACGGCCTGGCTGAGAGTGCATGGTGTAGAGGATAAGGACAGGTTGGCACCGGATATGGAACTTTCCGATACGGAATTGCGGCAGAGGGAACGGAAACGGCTTATAAACAAGGCCCCCGATGCGGTTTTAGACCTGCATGGGCTTACAAGGGACGAAGCCTGGGACCGGCTGGGCTTGTTTTTTGCCCAGGCTCAGCGTCATGGTGCGGAAAAGGTTTTAATTATTCATGGGAAGGGGAACCACTCTGAAGGAGAGGCTGTTTTAAAGCGAACTACCCTGCAGTATATAGAACAGTGCCCCTATGCGGGTATGCATGGGCATCCCTCCGCCGAAGGCGGCGGCTCCGGGGCAACCTGGGTTTTATTAAAAAAGGATATTACCGCTCGCGATAGATGATTCGTCCCCGGCTCAGATCATAGGGGGACAGGGCAATCCGGACCCGATCACCGGGAACAATGCGAATGTAGTGCTTGCGCATCTTACCTGACAGGTGGGCTAGAATGAGATGTCCGTTCTGGTTGTCCAGTTCTACACGGAACATGGTGTTGGGAAGGGCTTCACGAACGACCCCTTCTACTTCTATAGCTTCTTCTTTCGCCACAAAAACTCCTTGAAAAATTTGCAATCTGTATTGCGAGTGTCTATAATGCTATAGTCAAGTGCTATGGTTTGTCAACCATAGCAAAAACATCTTGACAAAAGTTACGTTGTACGGCAATGTAGCCGGACTTATTAAGGGGGGACCGGCATGGATACAGAATTCGTTGAAAAAATGAAACAATCCCTGATCGATCTCAAGAAAGAGATCATCAATAACCTGATCGCAGGCAATGAGGATTTCAAGCAAATTGTGGAAGAAATGGATCCTAAGGATTTTGCCGATATTGCCTCCGATGATATCGATCGCAAGATGATAGAGGCGATCGGCACCCAGGATGTAAAGCGGCTTAAGGCCATCGATAATGCCCTGAGCCGGATACAGCAGGGGAAATATGGCCTTTGCGTAAAATGCGGCAAAAAAATTCCCCAGGACAGACTGGAAGCGATTCCCTATGCGCTTATGTGCATCGAATGTAAGGCAGAAGAAGAACGGCGCAACCGGTAATACCGATCAGGGAAGCAGTTCTGAAATCCAACCTGCGGGCCCTCTTGCATTCGCAAGAGGGCCCTTGCTTTTTTGTTTTCCACCAAAGTTTACAATTTCCCGGTATCCGCTTTTTTTCAGAACCTCGATGGCGGTGTCATAGTGTCCCCGCAGGTGGCTTGTACTATGGGCATCCGCATTGATGGTGACGGGAATAGTATAGTGCAGCATTTCTCTCAGAATTCCTGCCGATGGATAGGTTTCAGGCATGGAGCCGCGATTCAATGCACCGGTGTTTACTTCTACCACTATTGGCCTTTTATGCAGAACCTCCAGTACCCGCTGTACATCCCTTTTATAACTCTCAGGGGTTTGGTCATTCCACCAGTTTTGGTGATTCTTTTTTACCAAGTCTATATGGCCTACAATATCAAAGCCGCCGGCCTGTACCATCCCTTTCACCGCAGTCCAATAGGCGTGGCCTGCGGCCTCATAATCGCCAGAAAAAAGCTCCCGCACACCCTCCTGCCATTCAGTGGCGGGACCGTCTACGGTAAAATAGTAAGACAGATCAGGCTTGGTGATGTAATGTACCGAGCCGATGCGGTAATCCAGGTCATAGGTATCGAACCGGTGATCCGCCGGCTCAGAAACCCCCTGGATATAATCAATTTCGAGTCCTAAAAAAATGCTGAGTCTGCCTTCCCAGGCTTTTTTTGCTTTTTGAACCGCTTCTATATATGCTTCGAGCTTATCCTGCCGCAGGTGCCAGTCTGTGCTGATACCGCTTTCTGGAGGCAATGGTGCATGGGCACTAAAGCCTAATATAGAGAGTCCCTGTTCCCAGGCGGCCTGGCAGAGCTCTTCTATTGTGTTTTTGCCATCGCAAAAGGTTGTATGGGTATGTAAACATGCATAATTCATAAAGCTACCTGTTCTGCTTGTTCCTTAAAGCGCTTATAGGCCCTCTGTAGGGCTTCTAATGCTGAGGGGATATCCTCCCGTTTCTCTTCTTTTATGTCAAGTTCAAGCCGCGCCGCGGCCTGACCCAGGTCTTGAGCCGCCAGATTGAGGGCGCTTCCTTTAATGGTATGGGCTTCTCTCCGGGCTGTTTCCCAATCTTCTTTTGCAATAAGGTCCGGCAGAGCAGCGAGCTCAGCTTCGGTTCGTTCTATAAAACGCACCAGAAGTTTTTGCACCGATTCTTTATTCCCAAAGAAGTTTTCTAAGAGCTGATCCCTGTCCAGAATTGTTTTTGCCGGAATGGTTGTCTCCGGCTCAAGCTCTTCCGGTTCTTCTAAACTTTCTAGTTCTTCTAATGTTCCAGCTTCACTCGTTTCGGCATCCAGGGGCTGAAGTTCGGCCGGATCCCTTGGTAGGATCGGTCCGCTTAGGATGGGCTGGTCACAGCTGAGCCACTTTTTACAAACCGCCTCGATATCGGTCCGTTTGTAGGGTTTTATGAGAACGTCATTCATTCCAGCCTGCATACACTGTTCCCGTTCATCGGCTAAGGCGCTGGCGGTAACCGCAATGATGGGGCCCGTAAAGTTTTTTTGACGCAGTTGGCGGGTTGTCTCATACCCATTCATCCGGGGCATCTGTATATCCATAAAGATGATGTCAAAGTTGTTGGCTTGCACCTTTTCCAGGGCTTCTATGCCATCATCGGCGGTATGGATGTGGGAAAAACCGATACGCTCTAAAATTGTACAGAATAATTGCTGGTTTACCGGATGATCTTCTACGATTAAAATGCGGGCATCAGCTCGTATTTCTTGCAATGCAGTACCGGGGGAAATGGTTCTCTGTATAAGCTCCTGTCCATCCGATACAGCCCCTTTTTCACTCTGGAGGGGCTGCATATCGCCAATAGTCGGGCTGCTATCCAGACTGCTCTCCGGACTGCGATCCTGCACACTCTCCAGGGCACTCTCCGGGCCGCTATCCAGGTCCAGGGGGGTTACTTCAGCGGTCCCCAGGGCATCGTAGAGTTCCCGTCGCTTTATTGGCTTTACAATATAGGCATTAAACCACCTGAGCAGGGTCATTTTTGCGTCGGCCCCCAGGGTGCCCTGGGGTACCATGAGGATGAGGCTGACCCCATTAATGGACTTGTCATTATTAATTTCTGCCGCCAGCCGCCAGCCATCCATTTTAGGCATTATCATATCGATGAGGGCTATAGAAAATGGTCGTCCTGCGGCTGATGCGGTTACGAGCTTACTCAGGGCTTCCTCCCCTGATGCGGCCTCTTCTACATGGGAATAGCCAAGTTCAAAAAGATAGTTCGCAAGGATACGCCGGGTTTCACTAAAATCATCTACAATAAGAACCCGGTCATCCTGCTGTATCTTAGGATTGGTTGGGGTAAACTCAAAATGGGATCGTTCTATGGGTATGGTAAATCTGAATATGGAACCTCCGTCCTCATTGGGTACCATGGATATTTCACCCCCCATGGATTGGACGAGATGCCGCGAAATGGCCAGCCCTAGGCCAGTGCCGCCAAAACGGCGGGTAGTAGAGGGATCGCCCTGGAAAAAGGTAGTAAAGAGCTTGGGCCGTAATTCTGGGGCAACCCCGATGCCCGTATCAGCTACGGAAATGGTAAGGGCTTCCTGTTCCTGATACATAGTCTTTCTACAGGCAACGACAATACTTCCTTCCCGGGTAAACTTAACCGCATTTTTTACCAGGTTGATGATAATCTGTCTGAATCTGTTGGGATCTCCCTTTATCTGCAAAGCCCCATCCCGGGGTATATCGATGGCGATTTCGAGCCCCTTTTTATGGGCCTCCAGGGATATCATATCCACCGATTGTTCAATCATCTCTTCTACAGAAAAATCTATATGTTCCAGGGCTAATTTGCCTGCTTCTATTTTTGAATAATCCAGAATATCATTCACCAGAGAGAGCAGTACATCCGCCGAAAAGCGGATTTGCCGGGCATACTCACTCTGTTCCCGGTCCAAGTGGGTATCCTGCAGTAGTTCGCTCATGCCAATAATGGTCTGGATAGGGGTGCGAATTTCGTGGCTCATGTTAGCCAAAAATTGGCTTTTCGTTTCGATAGCCCGCTCGGCAATCTCCTTGGCTTCCTGAAGCCGTTTTCCTTCCTGCCGTTCCTCCGTTTCATCGTCTACGAGCACCGCCACAAAGGGGCCCCGCTGGTGGGGCAGGGCCCTCTCTTCCTCCGGTATGGCCCAGGCTCGGATGCTGAGCCAGCGGGGACTGCCCGAGGCATTTCTGAAGAAGGTATTAAAGCTGACGGAACGGCTTGAACCAGCAATGAGCCGGGAAAAATGGTAGGAAAACTTGTAGGCATCCCGGGAATGTAGAAATTCAGGAAAGGGTTCGTCCAGGCTTGCAATGTCCCGGCCTGCCAAAGAATCGAAGGTTCGCTTAAAGGGTTCATTGGCATCGACCAGATAGCCGTTTTCGTCGAGCAGAGCAACAGCGGCGCTTGCATGAACAAAGAGCCGTTGATAGAGATTAAAGGGTGTGTTGACCGATTCTTCCGGCATGCATTCCTTCTTATACTGCCCCTACATGTTGGGCCGTACCACTTCCATGGTTTTCTTTACTATTTCAATCGGCTTAAGGGGCTTTATGAGGTAACTTTTTACCCCTGCCTGAAAGGCCCGAATCACCGATTCCCGCTGGGTTACTGCGGAAAGCACAATTATCGGCAATCGAATATCCCGAGCCTTTAACTCCTGCAGGACCTTAAATCCATCAACCTTGGGCATGAGGAGGTCTAAAAAGACCAGGTCGTAGGCCTTGCTGCCCACCGCATTCAGGAAGCTTTCTCCATCGGGATAGGGCTCAACATGGGCGCCCACCTGTTCAAAAGTGGTTTTTATCAGTTCCTGAATAACAAAGTCATCGTCCACGGTGGCAATTTGCATGTCTTCCAGTCTGTCCCGCATATCATCGATGCTGAGGGCCTTTCTTGTTTCCTCCGCACCGAATTTTAGCATGACCGATTCGGATTCGGTATTTGTTTCTGCCTGCAGGATTTTTTCGCTGATGATTTCGGCCTTCTTTTCACCGAATTCGGTGCTTCCATTCATTTCAGCCAGGAGGCCCTCCAGGGCGTACTGGAGATTGGTGGTCACTTCGATGCCATCGTATTCTTTTCTGCCGGAGATAAAGCTTTTAGTAAATTCGTCCCGGGTAAGGATACGGATATGCCGGGGCTTTGCCCGGGATGCCTGTATAACCGTATCCAGCAATTTTTGCAGATTTGTCCCATCGGCGAAGGACAGCTTCATATCGCTCAGCATGACGATAACCTTGGGAACCCGAATATCATAGAGGTCAATGAGTTCAAGAATTTTAAAGCGAAGGAGGTCAAGCTTTTCCCGGTTCAAGCCCTGGGCAATTTCGATAAAGAGGATATTATCGTTTACATGGACTTCCACAATAGACGGGGTATCATCCAGGTCGAACTGAACCTGCAAAAGCTCAGAAAGGGTTGCAAAGAGGGCATCTATTTTAATGGGTTTGGTAAATACCTTCTTGACGTTATATTGTACTAGTTCGATAATCTTTTTCTGGTCGATCTTTTGGGCCATCACAATAACCGGGATGGGAGCCGTATTGGGGTTTTTCTTTTTTTCTTTCAGTACCTCAATACAGCTTTGGCGGCTCAGGTGATAGTCGATAATGACCAGGTCCGGCATGTTGTTTCTGATTTTTGCGATGCCATCGAGCCCGTTAATGGCTACGCTGACTTCGAGTCCTGCGTTGCTGAGTTTAATACGCAGGTATTCCCGCAAAAGAGGAGATTCATCAATTATAACAACCTGTTTCATAGATATACTTATTGTAGGAGAGACCATGAGAACTTGCAAGGGAATAGGAGGCTGAAAATGGCAAAACGGGTTTTAGAGTTTATTGCAGAGGGCTTTGAAGATGTGGAAGCTGTTACCCCCGCGGATTACCTCAGGCGTTCTGGTCTGGAGGTCGTCTTAACCGCTGTTGGTGCAAATACGGTCGTAAAAAGCAGCCGGGGGCTTACTCTGGTAGCCGATACAACCCTGGCGGAGCTCGCATCCAAAGGGGCCCTGGATGCATCTGCATGGGATGGACTGGTTATTCCCGGGGGCATGCCCGGGGCTTCTCATATTGCCGGTTCAGTAACGGCGGTTACCTTCCTAAAGGATATGTACCATGCGGGTAAGCTGATAGCAGCCATCTGCGCTTCCCCGGCGGTGGTCCTTGCTCCCCTGGGTATTCTTTCGGGTAAACGGTTTACCTGCTTCCCCGGCATGGAAAAGAATGTGTCCGGCGCAATCTGGAAGGAAGAACGGGTTGTGGTGGATGGAAACCTGATTACCAGCCGTTCAGCGGGAACCGCCGGTGAGTGGGCCTACGAAATCATTACAAAATTGATGGGCTCCGACGGGGCGGAAAAGGTGGCCTCGGCGGTTTTGCTACAACGGCAGGGCTAAACTTCGCCTGTAGCGGGCGAGCTGTTTGGTTTCAATTCGGGTCCCGGGGATTCGGATGATTTCCCGGGCGAGCTGGTTCCCGAGTTCAGCACAATCCGCCAATGACCGGTCCCGAAGCCATGCGGCAATAAAGCCTGCGGCGAAGGCGTCACCGGCGCCGGTGGTATCAAAGGGCACTATGGCCTGGGTTGGGGCGATATAGGTTTCTCCCTTTGCATAGACCCTGCCGCCCTTCTCACCGAGCTTAACGGCGATGATGGGAAAAATATCCTGCCTTGTCAGGTTCTGCAGGGGACGGTACCGTTCTTCTTCATCCAGGTCGGCATCACTCAGCAGGTTCAGGCGGGGGTCCAGGTATGAACAGAAGGCCCTGGCCTCTGCTTCGTTAAGAAACAGAATGAGGGGTTTTGTTCTGCAGTAGGCTTCGAGCCGTTCTGCATGGGCTTGAACCATTTGTTCGGACCCCGCATCAATGGCAATAAAGGTCCCGTACCGTTCAGCCAGCTGGAGTATATGGTCGACCAGGGCGGTTCTGCCCAAAATGTAGCCATCGAGCATGATGAGCCTTGCCTGGCGGACTATGTTCTCCTGAATGTGTTCAGGCCCCAATTCCAGGGCTGCCGAAGGACTGGCTACAATCTTTGGCACCTCACCGGATTTTTTCAGGATGACACAGCCTCCGGTGGGCCTATTGGTGTATACCAAAAGGGGGGCAGCCCCGGTGCTTTCCAGTTCCCACTTAAAGTGTTCACCCCATTCATCCTGGCCCACACTGCCAATAAAGGCGGTGCGGATCCCAAGCTGGGCGGCGAGTTTTACCGTATTGGCCGCACCGCCCCCAGCACAGAGTATGGGGTTCGGAAGCTGGCGGACCAGCTCGGTGAGCTGGTCCGGACCAATGTGACGGCCTGAGGTCGAAGGAGCATCATTCAGAGGAAGGTCTGTGGTGTTGCCCTGCAATGCTGTAAAAACATCCATGAGGGCGTTGCCAATGCCTACAAGCTCAAAATCTGCACCGTTCATTCATCAACCTAGAGTTACTTTGCCTTGGCCAGGATGGATGCCAGGGCGGGATTTTTAACCAGGTCATTTTTCAGTCCCTCGGCCCGGGCCTTGTTGATATAGCTGGGGCTCTGGAAGGTGTAGGTAAAGTTGGTGTGAATGTCGTAGGTGCCTGCCATGAGGGCATAGGCATCTTCGGTCATAACCAGTTCCTCATCGGTGGGGATGATGAATATTGGAATTTTGGAATTGCTGGCGGCAATGTTGGTTTCCGCATTCCGGGTCCGGGCTATGGCGTTCTTTTCAGGATCGTAGACGATACCGAGGCCTTCGAGGCCTTCCAGGACCTTTTTCCGGATAAAGGGGGCCATTTCGCCGACGCCGGCGGTAAAGACCAGGGCGTCTACTCTGCCCAGGGCTGCCATGTAGGCGCCAATGTACTTTTTAAGCCGGTACGCTTCGATATCCTGGGCCAGTTCTGCCCGCCGGTCGCCCTTTTCGACCGCCGCCTGTATGTCCCGGCGATCCGTATATTGGCCGGTAATGCCCAGGAGCCCTGACTTTTTGTTCAAAATGTTTTCGATTTCGGAAGCGCTGGCGCCGGTTTTCCGCATGATATAAAAGGGAACCGCCGGGTCCACATCGCCAGAGCGGGTGCCCATGACCAGGCCTTCTAGGGGGGAAAGCCCCATGGATGTGTCGAAGGAACAGCCATCTTTAACCGCATTTATCGAGGAGCCGTTTCCGATATGGGCGATAATCAGGTTTACATGATGAAAGTCCTTGCCCAGGAGTGCCGCCGCCCGCTTGGATGTGTAGAGGAAGCTGGTTCCGTGAAAACCGTAGCGACGCACCGCGTGCTGTTCGTACCAGTCATAGGGGACCGCATAAAGGTAGCTCGCTTCGGGCATGGTCTGGTGCCAGGCCGTATCCATGATGGCGCAGTGGGGGACATTCGGAAGGACCTTCTTAGCCGCTTCGATACCCATGATGTTGGCCGGGTTGTGCAGGGGTGCCAGGTCGGAGACCTCATGGAAGGCTTTCATAACCTCGTCGGTAACGATAACCGATTTGGTGAATTTTAAACCACCATGGACTACCCGGTGGCCCACCGCCTTAATCATTCCCATATCATGAATAACCCCATGGACCGGATCGGTCAGGGTTTTAATAATAAGATCCACCGCTTCGGTGTGATTGGGGCAGTTATGATGCAGGGTATATTCTTCCTTGCCCTTTGCCTTATGGGTAATAAAAGAATTCCCCTGGGTAACCCGTTCCACGATACCAACCGCAAGGACTTCCTTGGCATCCCAGTCGTAAACCTGATACTTGGCGGACGAGGAGCCGCAATTCAATGTTAAAATAACCATGTAAACCTCCACAATGTGTGCATAGATATCGAAATAGGGAAAGGTTCTAGTAATGGCCTGGAAACCCCAAAAGGGATTTCCCCATCCTATAAAAGATCCCCCCGGTTAGATTTTTTAATCGCTTCCACTATCGATTTTACCTGCTGGCTTTCGCCCTTTTTACAGATGAGTACCGAAGGTGCACTGCCATTGGTGCCGGAACGGACCACCACAATGAGGTCCTCAACGCCGCAGAGGGCCACGGGAATATCCGAATCGACAAAGCAGTTTGATGAACCGGCGCTAAAGATGGCCGGCGGCTGTTCTGAAGTGGCACCGCCGCCCTGTTCCAGGACCTTGGCGTACTCATCCCAACTCCCCACATCGGTCCAGTTAAAACGGCTGGCTACCATGGCGACGGAGGAGCATTTTTCCGCTATGGCATAATCGATAGAAATGGATGCAACCGTAGTATAAGACTTGTCCAGGTCTGGCCAGCGGCTGAGGAGGGCCACCCCATCCTTTGTTTCATAGTGGTCCTGAGCAGGAGCGGTCAGGGCCGCAAAGGATGACAGGATTTCCGGTGCATGCTGGCGGAACTGGCTGAGCATGAAGTCCACATCAAAGGCGAACATTCCCGAATTCCAGAAAAAGGTTCCCTTAGCCAGGAAAGCCTGGGCTGTGGCGAGGTCGGGCTTTTCCCGGAAACTCACGACCCGGTATGCCCGGGCATCCAGGGCGGTAAGGCTGGCCCCTGCTTCGATATAGCCAAAGCCCGTTTCGGCCCGGGTCGGCGGGATTCCAAAAACAACCAGGGCTTCCGATTCGGCGAGTGTTGCCGCGGCCAGGGCATCGGCGGTAAAGTCCCCCAGGGGACCGATGATGTGGTCGCTGGTGAGGACCAGGGCCTTCCGTTTTTCCTGGCCGGCCTTTGCTTGTTCTGCGGATTTTTTAATATACACTGCGGCGCAGGCGATGGCCGGTGCGGTATTCCGCCCCATGGGTTCGGGGATAACGGTTATCCGTTGCCTTTGAGCCAGAGGGAGCCCTGCACAGGCCTTGATGACATGGGGTACATGGGAAGCGCCGGTTACGATGATAACCTTCCCATCCGGTTCCGTTACCGCAAAGGCCCGTTCCAGGGCCGCCTGAAAAAAGGTTCCCCCCTCGGGGAGGGCCAAAAATTGTTTTGGACAGCGGGAATTGCTTGCAGGCCACAACCGGGTTCCCGAACCGCCTGCCATGATTATACAATCGGTAAACATTACTCGATTATACGCTATTATTGCTGTCTGCCGCAACTATTCTATGCTATCATTGGGCTATGGCAACAAAGAAAGATGATGAATGGTTTCAGGACGAAGCCTTCTGGGACCGCTTTGCGCCGATCATGTTCGATGAACAGCGCTGGGCTGAGGTTCCCGCGGTAGCCGATGGCATCGAAGCGCTGTATCGCATGTATGATCCCGCATCTGGTGATCCTGCTGGATCCCTCGCTATTCTTGATCAGTGCTGTGGCTTGGGCCGGCTTTCGGTGGAACTGGCCCTGCGGGGTCACCGTCTTACCGGAATAGACATAACCCCTAGCTATCTCAAAGCAGCCCGGGAAAGTGCCGACGATGAGGGCCTTTCTATAGAATTCATTCAGGTTGATGTACGGCGCTTTGTCCGCCCCAGTTCTTACAACCTGGTGCTGAACCTGTATACCTCCTTTGGGTACTTTGCGAATCCAGAGGATGACCGGCAGGTGGTAGCCAAGGCCTATGAGTCCCTGGTGACCGGGGGGCTCTATATTATCGAAACCTTAGGAAAGGAACTTGCGGTCCGGGATTTTACCGAGGGTGAATGGTTTGAACGCTCCGGTGCGGTGGTTCTA
>Ga0101944_10004750_pt1 | contig 16344 bp, 9 predicted proteins | sample DewCreD2012metaG_FD_75245 | JGI IMG/M metagenome (GOLD analysis project Ga0101944, IMG submission 75245) | Hot spring sediment bacterial and archeal communities from British Columbia, Canada, to study Microbial Dark Matter (Phase II) - Dewar... ...
GGTGATGGAACTTTTGCAGACGCCCGTGTTGCCCATCGAAGGGTCGTAGGTGATGAAGCCGGTCTGATCGCGCAGCCTGGAGATGTCGATCGCGCGTTCGCCTTCCGAACCCTCGATGATCGGAAGCTCGATGGTCTTGTCGCCGATCGTCAGTTTGGCCGTGTCTGCCATCCGTCGACCCTCCTTGGAATGCGTGGCATCTTTCTGGACGGCCGGCAAAAGTAAAGAAGATTCTGCGTTTTGTTTCCGAAAATCGTCGGACGGGCCGGGTTGGTCGGCGCGGGCGTGTGCGGGCATCCGTTCCGGAGGGTTACCCGGCCACGTTTCGCCGAGGGCGGCGTCGATCGCCGCTGCGCGTCGGGCATCCTTCGAAGGTCGCGGGTCAGCGGCATGCGCGCCCCCTTTTCGCGGGCGTTGGAACGAGTCGTGTTCCGTTTCGGCGCGGTGCCCGCACGCCTCCCTTATGTACGGGATCGGGACGCGTATTTGCGAAGAACCCGAAAGGTTTTCCGCGCCGCCGCGTCGTATAATCCGGATCGCGAAAGGAGCGCGTCGCCGTGAGCCTCGGCCGCCTTGTCCGGTGGATCGCCAACGTCGGGCTCCTGTCCCTCGCGTTCGTGCAGGCCGGGGAACGTGAGCGGCCGGAACCTGTCGGCGCCTACTTTCTGGACGGCGACCGAATCCTCATCCGGCTCAGGTTCGACCGCGAGCATTGCGAAATGCTGGGACCCGACGGCCAGCGGCTGAACGCGCGCCTGCGGATCGAAGGCCGGGAACTCCTGCTTTCCGCCGGCCCTATCCAGCGCTGTTTCGCCTATCGTTTCGTGGATGGCGATCTGATGCTGACGCCCGCCGACCGGGACCGCCCGGATGGCGCCCATCTGCTGGGCGGCATGCCTCCGGTCGTGCGTGGCGAGGAACGCCGCTACGTCTCGCTCCGCAACTGGACCGCCAAGGGCCGTCCGGCCGAGCCGGTGTCCCCCGTCGCGCGGCCGTCCGGGGCGGGAGCCCCAGAGGGCACGGACCCGTTTCGCGACGAGAGCCTTTCGGCCATCCAGCGTCGACTGGCGGCCGACGTCCCCCTGCGCGTGACGGACGAACGGATCGTCCTGCCGGTCACGATCGACGAAACCGTCGAGTCGCGTGCGGTGCTGGACACCGGCGCCGTATCGTGTCTGCTGGACCTGAGCCAGGTGGAGCTCAGAAAGCCCCGGCTCGGCGAGGAGCGGAAACTGCTCTTCCCGTACATCGGAGCCGTCAAGGCCCGCGACCTGACCTTGAAGTCCCTGGCGCTGGGAAGCCATCGTCTGGAAGGCTTCCGCGTGGCGGCCGTCCGGCGCGACGCGCCGCTGGGGCGCGACGCGCCCATCCTGCTGGGGATGGAACTGTTCCGAAATCAGCCCTTCACGCTCGATTTCGCGCGCCAACGCCTGCTGCTGTGGATGCCCGGAAGCATGCTGCCCGAGCCCGCGGAGGGTCTGGCGCGTGTGAAGCTGGACCTGGTGGCCGATCCGGCCCCCGGCGGTGGTCGACCGCACATCCGGGTACCGGTCAACGGCGCGGCCGAGACGGTCTTCCTGGTGGATACCGGCGCGCCGCTGTCCTTTTTCGTGCGCGCGCTCAATCCGCAGGAGCAAGGCTTTGTCGAAAGCGCGCCGGTATCGCGGATCCCCGCATTCCTGGGCGGCGTCTTTCAGGACCTTCCGCTGCGGGTGGCGCGGTATCGCCGCATCGAACTGGGATCGTGGGTGCTCGAGAACCGAATCGGGTTCCTGCTGGACATGTCCGCCCAGCAGAAGCGCGTCTACAGCGGCGATCTGGATTCGCTCCTGAACCTGATCGGGACGCCGTTCCTGCGGACGCTGCCGGCCGTCCACTTCGACATCCCCAACCGCGTCCTGTACCTCGATCGGGCGGCCGAGTAGTTTTGGCGAAGCCGGGCGGCGCCGGTTTCGGGCGTGCCGCCCGGCCGGTCCGACGTCCGAGGGCTCGAAGGGCGGTTCCTTCACCCAGTCAATCCTTTCCGCAGCGCCTGCGGAAACGATCTCCCGTCCTCCGTGTCGACAACGTCCGTCGGACGAAATGAATGCCCCGCGTGCGGCCGCCGGGTAGTATGTAGGCAGTATGGGAGGGTCGATCATGCGGCTGGTCCTGCCTGTCGCGATGCTGTCCCTGTGCGCGGGGGCCTGCGCGGCCGAGACGTGGGTGCTTCGCAACCCGCTCCAGACGGCCTTCCAGGACGAGCCCGTGCGGCTGCCCTTCGCGGTGCCCGAGGGCCCGTTTCGCGTGCTGGCCGGACCGCACCCGATGCCCTTCCAGGTCGAGGAGACCGACGGGCGGAGATTCGTCTGGGTCGGGGCGACGATCGCGGCGCAGGGAACGCAGGCGTATGCGCTCGAACCGGGCCGGGAAGCCCCCCCGACCGAACCGAAGACGAGACTGACGAGGGACGGTCCGGACTGGGTGCTCGACAACGGCCTGCTGGCCGTGAAGGTCCCCGCGGAAGGCGCCGAACTGCGCGGTCCGCTGCTGGGCGTGCGTTTGCCGGACGGCCGATGGGCAGGGGCGAGCGTCTGGGCGACGCGGCGCTCCTTGAAGGCCTTCTCCGCGACGGTCGTCGGCCCGGGCGCGGTCTTCGCCAAGGTGCGGCTGCGCTACGCGTTCGACGGCATGGCGGGCCTGAACGGCGAGGTGCCTGCCTTCGCCGAAATCGACGTGACGCTCGAACCCGGCCGACCGCACGCGGTCATCGAGGAGTGCCACGAGATGTCGCGCGGCGAAAGCTGGACGTTCGACTGCGCGGCCGGCTGGGGCGCGCGCGGGGCGGTCGTCGAGACACACAGCACGGGCGGGAAGCCCGACGCGATCGCGGAGTGGCCGCCCAGGACCCTGGCCGCCGGCCAGACGCGCATGGGCGACACACTGGTGAACCTGTTCCCGCGCTGGAACCAGGGCTGCGACGAGGGCTGGTTCTTCGGCGTTTCGGACGGCCGGCATCTGCTCGGCGCGATCCCCGCCCGTCTGGGGCGCTGGGTCTGGCCGCACCAGAACATGCTGGAGGTGAAGGTGAAACCGAGCGCCGACCACGCGGGGCTGCAGGCGGGCACGTGGAAAGGGAGGCGCTGCTGGTTCCTCCTGGCTGGCCCGGCGTCGGTCTGGGCGGACACCGCGCAGCGCCAGCGTTACCTTTACCGCTATTCGTTCTGGCCGCTCGACAAGGTCGTCTGGGATTTCATCTCCGACTGGCCGGGGCTGGAGGAGAAGAAGGCGGGCGGTTTCGAGGCGCTCGATTACCGCGCGATCGACCCGACGGGGGGCTGGCGTGCGAAGGGTCGGAGCGCGCTGGCGGAGATCGGCCGGCCGGGCAACCTGAGCACGCTGACGGAGGCGCAGGCGATCCTGCACCCGGATTCCTACGGCACCTACTGGCAGTTCTGTTCGCCCGAGAACCCCAATTTCTTCAGCGACTACATCAAGCCCGGCATCGCATACCTGACGCGGCTGAAGGGCCACCCGCGCTTCGAGGCGCTCCGCCGGCTGGGCGAGCAGAAGATGCGCGAGGATCTCCATCACTCGGTCACGCTGCCCGGCGGGGCGGGGCAGGAATGCCCCGGCTACCTGGCCCACGCGATGGAACAGTGGCGCGCCTTGGCCGGGCCGTGCAGGGAGCACCTCGGCTTCGACCTGACGGCCTGGCCACAGTACCGCGCGGCCGCCTCGTTCCTGCTGCGCGTCTCGCAGCCGCTGGGCGGCGGCCAGCGGCGCTGTCATCCCGGCGGCGACACCCACCCGCCCGGTCCGGATGTCGTGGCCCTTGCGCGGGAGTTCGGCGTGCAGGAGGAGGTGGCGTCGTACCGGACCGAGGAGCTGCCCGGTTTCGGCGTCGTCTTCCGCAACCGGCCCGGCACGGAGCAGGAAACGTACTTGGCGTTCAAGTCCGGCCCCAACCGCGGCCACTACCACGGCGACCAGCTCTCCTTCCATTACTGCGCGCACGCGAAACCGCTGGCCATCGACCACATGTGCAGCTACGCGCCGCGGGCGGGGCAGGAACACCTGCACAACCGCGTGGCCTTCCACACGGAGAAACTGCCCTTCGCGAACATGGACGGCTACGAACGGCTCATCGCCTTCAAGCCCGGCGCGGACGTGGATTTCGCCGTGGGGCAGGTCGAATCCGAGCGGCTGCGGATCACGACCGAGTTTCCGCCGGAAGGATGGGACGTCTACCTGCCCGAGGAGCGTTTCGCGAAGCCATTGGTCTACCGCCGCACGATCGTGGCCTTGAAGAACGGGGGCGAGGACTACTTCGTGATCCGCGACCAGCATGCGGGGCCGAAGGTGAAGGCCAGTTACTGCCTGCACGTCGTCGCACCGGAGGCGAGGCGGGACGGGAACGCCTTCGCGCTCGGCCGACTGACCGTATTTTGCGCCGCGCCCGCGACCTTCGCCTTCCGGCCGAATGACTGGCGGCACGAGCGGAAGGACAAGAAGACCGGCGAGGTCGTTTTCAGTGAGGAGACGAAAGGTCTGCGGCTGACGGTCGAGGGCGAGACGACGGAGTTCGTCACGGTGCTCTATCCGTCGGAGAAGCCGCCGGCGATGAGCGCGGTGGCCGGCGGCGTGAAGGTCGGCGACGACGAGATCGTCTTCGGCGGTGAGATCGACGACCGGGACGAGGCGACGTACGTGCGGGTGACGCGCGGCGGCCGGGAGCTGGCCGTGCTGACCGGGACGGATATCGACCTGGACCGTTCGCAGGGCCGGATCGGCCTCTTCGTGCCCGATTTCGGCTATCCGTTCGGCGAGCTTCCCGACTGGCTGATCCGGCAGCGGATCGCGCGGCCCGAGTGGTACCGGGAGGTCTGGCCGCTGGGGATCGAACCCTGACGTGCCCGGATTCGGAAACCGTTCCGAAACGCGTACCGGATGCGTGACCGGGTTTTTCGGCTGCGATTTCCCTCTGGATTCCGCTTCGTTCTTGGGTACAAGTGCGTTGCTGGAGCACGGTTACCTCCGGTCCATTGGGGATCCATCGCAGTGCAAGGAGTCGGGTCATGTCGGTTTCCTTCACGCCCTCGGGCGCCTGGACGGCGCTCGTCACGCCTTTCGATGCGCAAGGTCGCTTTCATGCGGACGCTTTTCGCAAGCTGGTCGAGTTTCAGATCGCGCAGGGCATCGATGGCATCGTTCCCGTCGGGACGACCGGCGAATCGCCCACGCTGAGCTGGGACGAGCACATCCTGGTATTGGAAGCGGCGGTGAAGGCCGCGGGCGACCGCATCGGCGTGCTGGCCGGGACCGGCTCGAACGCCACCGAGGAGGCTGTGGCCGGGACGCGTCATGCGCGCGAAGCCGGAGCCTCCGCGGCGCTTCTGGTGGATTGCTACTATAACGGCCCGTCGAGTCTGGAGCTGCGGACCGAGTACTACGAGCGCGTGCTGGCTGAGGTGCCCGAGATTCCACTGGTGCCGTACATCATCCCCGGCCGGACCGGCTGTGCGCTTTCGGCGGAGGACCTGGCGATGCTCCACCGCGCGCAGCCCGAGCGCGTCCCGGCGGTGAAGGAAGCGACGGGCGATCTGGAGCGCATGCGGCGGGATCGCGAGATGTGCGGTCCCGGGCTGGCCATCTTGAGCGGCGACGACGATCTGACGTTGAAGATGATGCAGGATGTCCGGATCGGCGCGTCCGGCGCGATTTCGGTGATGAGCAACCTGGCGCCGGCCGCGGTAAGCCGGATGGTGGCCCGACAGCGGTCGGGCGAAGGCGCCCAAGCCGACGAGTTGTGCGCCCTGTTGGCGCCGCTCTTCCGGTTGGTCGGCTGCAAGGTGCGAGGCGAGCGTCAACTGCCCGGCGGCGGGCGGGTGAGCGTCGAAGACCGGTTCCGCAATCCGCTGCCCGTGAAGACGATGATGGCGGGGCTGGGCATGCCGGTGGGCGGATGCCGTCGCCCGCTGGGGAAGATGACGCGCGCGGGCATCGACCAGTGCCGCGCGGCGTTACGCGAAGTCCACAAGGCCGCTCCGGAGATCCTGGCACCCATCGGCGAAACCTTTGGCGTCGACATCGAGCGGCGGATCGAGGACGCCGCCGCCTGGGCACCGCTGACGAGAGACTGAACGGTTCCGGCCTGTTCATCGCCGGCGCGTTGCAGCGCCGGCCGTGGCGTCGAAAGGGCGCTGGGCCCTTTCACGGTTGCCTGCGCTCGTAGACATTCAGCAAGCGGATTTTCTTGGCCTACGATCTGACGAGCACCTACTTTGAAGGCGCGGCGTTGGGCAACGAGTTGGCGCGACGCGGGCACAGTTGCGACCAGCGTCCGGACTGCAAGCAAGTCAACATTGCGCTGGTGGTGAGCAAGGAAGGTCTGCCGCTGGCGCATGAGGTCTTCCCGGGCAACACGTCGGACGTGAAGACGATCTGCGGCATCGTCGGCCGGATAGAGGAGCGGTTTGGGAAAGCCGACCGCATCTGGATTGTGGATCGGGGGATGGTGAGCGAGGAGGTGTTGACCTGGTTACGGGCAGGCGAACGCTCCTACATCGTGGGCACGCCCCAAAGCGAACTGAAGCGGTTTGCGGCGGACTTGCTGAGCGAGAGCGAATGGCATGTGGTGCGCGAAGGGTTGGAGGTAAAACAAGCGACCGTGGAAGGGAGCCGGGAAACGTTCGTGCTGTGCCGGTCGGAGGCGCGCCAGGGGAAGGAACGCGCGATGCGCGAGCGATTTTCCGCGCGGATTGAGGCCGGTTTGAAACGGATGGAGCATCGCCTTTCGAAGGCCCGAAAACGCCAGAACCACGCGGTTCTGGGGAAGCAGGTCGGCCGGCTGCTGGAGCGAAACTCCCGAGCGGGCAAACAGTTCGATATTGAGGTGTGCGAGCGAATCGACCGCCCGAGCGGCGTGGAAGTAAAATGGCAGCGCAACACGAAGAACGACCAATGGGCTGAACTGTCAGAAGGCTGTTACTTGCTGCGTGCGCACGGCACGAACTTGTCCGACGAAGAGGTGTGGAAGGCCTATATTCAACTGACGCAGGTGGAAGAGGCGTTTCGAATTCACAGGACGGAACTGGAACTCCGGCCGGTATGGCATCAGACGGCCGATCGCGTGCGGGCGCACATCCTGGTGTGCTTCCTGGCGCACGTGTTGTGGAAGACGCTGGAGCAGTGGTCGGAGCGTGCGGGTTTGGGCCGCAGTCCGCGAAAACTGCTGCAAGAGATCGCGCAGATCAAAAGTGGCGACGTGTTGCTGCCGACCACGGACGGTCGCGAACTGCGCGTGCGTTGTGTGGCCAAGCCGGAGAAGGCGCTGAGTCTACTGCTGGAACGTCTGGGCTTGGAACTCCCCAAACGCCTGCGCACCGTCGAAACGATGATTCCCCAGACCGCCCAAATGTAGTGAAAACTTCACCCCCTCCATTCACATAACTCCTTATATCAACAAATGCACATCGTGCTGCGGAAGTTGGGCTAGCGGCGTGCCGGCGGTGGGTCCGGGTTCACTTGGAGTAGACGTGTTTCTGCGGGACGATCTGGCGGGCGATGCCGGGGCCGCTCCAGAAGAGCTGCGCCACCGCGTGGATGGGCCCCTCGAAATACTCCATGACCACGCGGTACCGCTGCCCCGCGACCAGGGCGACCGAGCCGCTCGTCTCCGTCGCCGGCATCACCTGCCAGTTGTTCAGCACCGGCTGCTCGCCCACCCACAACCGCACCCCGTCGTCGGTGCGCGAGACGAAGGTGTACGTGCCGGTGGCCGGCGGGACCAGGTAGCCCGTCCAGCGCACGCTGAAGGTGTCCGCCTCGATCCCCGCGACCGGCGCATTCGTGCCCCAGTCGAAACCGATGGCCGGGTCCAGCCGGGTCACCGTCCGGCCGCTGAAATCCTCGTTGTCGAAATACGTCGCCAGCCAGCCGTCCCCGCTGGCCGGCTCGACCCGATACAGCCGCCCGACCGGGATCTCCTGTCGGCCCAACCCCGGACCTTCATAGCGCACCCGCAACGCCTCCGAGCCCAGGCGCTCGAAGAAGGTCAGAACGATCGCATGCCGCCCCGCCTTTAACCCGATGCCGCCCGACGCTTCCCGCAGCGCGTGCTCCCCGTCGTTGTCCACCACCAGCGTGGAGCCGATGTACAGCCGGCTCCCGTCGTCCGATTCCGTCGAGAAGGTGTAGCGGCCGTCGTAGGGCGCCTCCACGTATCCCGCGAAGCGAAACGCGAACTGGTCGTTGCGCGTCCGCGGCGAGAGGTTGAAGTCCGAAACCGTCCCGGTCTTGACCGGCGTCAGCGCTGCGAAGTCCGGCAGACGGTCCCAGTCGCCATGGAAGTAGGCGTAGTCCAGCCCGTTCTTCGCGCCGACCGGGTCTTCCGGCGTGCGCAGCGCGGTCGCGTACAGCTGGCTCTGCGGCACGAGCTGCAGCGGCGTCGAGGGACTCGACCAGGCCAGCCGGGCCGTGGCGCCGCCGCCGTTCTCGTAATACTCCATCCGCAGATCGTACTTGCGCCCCGCCTCCAGCCGGATCGTCCCGCGCCACTCGGTCACGCCCTGGTCGATCCAGCGGTCCACGAGCAACTGGCCGTCCACCCACAACCGCACGCCGTCGTCGCTGAACGTGTGGAAGGTGTAGGTCTCGTCGTACTGCGCCTGCACCTGCCCCGTCCAGCGGACGCTGAAGGTGTCCGGCGCGATCCGCGCGTCCGGCGATCCCATCCCCCACTCGAAATCGACCTGCGCGTCGGTCCGGCAGAAGCGCGGCACGCCGAGGAACGCGTCGTCGTAGTATTCGCCCAGCAACCCGTTTCCGTTCCCGATCACGGCCGGCGCACGCACCGTGATGCCGACGGTGGCCGACGTCGCGACGGCGCCCCGATCGTCGGTGGCCTTGGCCACCAGCGTGTAGGTCCCCGCGGGGACGCCGTTCCACGAGAAGGCGAAGGGCGCCGTCGTATCCTCGCCCAGCTTGGTCGCGCCGCTGAAGAACTCCACCCTGGCCACGCTCCCGTCCGGATCGCTGGCGCTGGCGGCCAGCTCGACCGTGGCGGGGGCGGTGAAGATCGCGCCCTGTTCGGGCGCGGTCAGTTGCACCGACGGCGGACGGTTGACCGCCGTGGCCAGCGTCTGCACTTCGGCGGCCGAGAGGCAGCGCGCGTAGATCCGCACGTCGTCCACGGCGCCGTCCAGGGCCCAGCGCCAGGTCGCGGCGCCGGGGGCGGCGATGCCGATGCGCCAGGAGGCCGTGCCGTACTCGCGCGCCGCGGCCTGGGCCGCGAAGCTGGCGGAACCGGCCGCCTTGCCGTCCACGTGGATCGTCAGCGTGCCCCGGGAGCGGTCCAGGACGCCGGCCACGTGCCGATAGGCGCCGGCCGCATAGGCGTCGGCGGTGGCGGCGCTGACCATCGTGCCGTTGGCCAGCCAATGGCAGAACTGGAAGCGGCGGTCGTTCTGATAGAGGAGCCCCAGGTGGTTGCCGGGTTTCGTCAGGAGGGCGTAATAGGCGTTGTTGGCCTCGCCGGTCCCCGCCGGGACGCTGTCGGGACGGCCCCAGGCGCAGAGGGTGTAGTCGCCTTCCTGGACGTCTTCCAGCGAGGCGGAGTTGGGGATCTGCACGTAGTCGTCCGAGCCGTCGTAGCCGGCGCAATCGAGGGCGCCGCCGAGTTGACCGCCCTGCGGCAGCCAGGCGGGGAGGCCGGTCACACCAAGGGTGGGGGTGGGATTGCGGTCCGCGTTTCTTACTTCCAGTACAACCCCTCGCCCGTGCTCAGCCGAAGCGAAAGCACCCTCGGATCGAATGCGGGCTGACGAGCCAGGCATGACTTGACGAAGCCGTCGAACCCGCCGCTTTCCTTCGCGTTGCCGCAGATGCAGAGCCATGCGCTGCGCAACGCGTGGGCGCGGAGTTCGCGTCCGCTCAGCACGTCATCGTGCGGCGTCGGCGGTTCGCTGCACCACAGCGCGACGCAGCCGTCGCCCTTTTGGCCGAAGACCCAGTTGCCGCGGGTCTCCTGCTTGTCGAACGCATCCGCCGGCCAATGCGCGTGCGTGAACGGTATCGGGTACGAGTCGGGGATGTTGTAGAGCGCCATCAGCACGCCGTCCTGCTGTTTCACGCGCGGGATGATGCCATTGCCGTACCAGTACCCCGGCCGGGAGGAGGTCTGGTCGAAGCTGCCGCCGGGGTGATTCGTGAAGAGGTGGCAGTCCCGTCCCACCGTCGCGTGCCACAGGTGCTGCTGATAGCCCATCGCGCCGGGTTGCAGGCCGACCGGTTTCCCGTCTTTGCCGGAGAACGACGCGGGAATCTGCAGCGAAGTCAGCAGGTAGCCGGACGTCTTGCAGAGTGCGATCTCGACATCCGCCTGGCGATAACGTTTCGACACCGCTTCTGCCATCAGGCGTTCGAGATCGCCCGGCGGCGCATAGGTCTTCGAGGATGCCAAGAAGACGGTCCAGGGTGTCTTCGCGGCGCGCGCCTGGGTGGTGGCGTAGGACAGCAGCGCCTGCGTGCCCGAGTCGGCCGGATAGAGCACGTTGCGGTACACGCGCCCCTGCGGTCCGACGGTCACGCCATCGAAGGTGAGCACTGCAAGGTCGGTGAAGATCCGGTCCACGAGGGCCTTGGCGCGATCCGAGAGCGCCGGATCGCCGCTGAAATCCACAACGTTCATCAGCGCCGCCACGGTAATCGGCATGTAGGTGCTGCTGAGGAACTCCTCGAAGCCGCGTTGCGCGGTCCTTTCCAGCCAGTCCCTGCAGCGTTTGGCGCCGAGCGCCGCGAGTTCGCTGCCTTTTCTCCCGCTGTTGGCGAACGTTTCCTCGGGATAGAGCCGTCCGGCAATGAGCTGGCAGCCGTGGAAAAGCAGGCTGTGATTCTCGCTGCCGAAGCACATCGCGTCCTTGCCGGGCTCGTCCGTCCAATAGCGGAAGGCCAGCGCGGTACGCTTGATCTTTTGGGCCTCGTCCGGCTCCGTCAAGCCGAGGGCCTGCATGCGCAGGAGCCCCGCGAGGATGAAGTCCGAGCAATCCCGGCGGGCGTCGATGCCGCTCAAGGCCTTGTCGATGACCTGGGCATCGTCTTTCGATCGTTGCTTCAGGAGCCGGCGCGCCAGCACGTTGTTCACCTCGCCCGGATTGCGCGCGGCCATGAATTCCAGGTACGCGCGCCGGTGCTCGTCGATCGAGGCGGCCACCGGCGGATCGGCCGCCTGGTTGGCGGGGATTTCAAGCAGACGTTCCAGTTTCTGGCCGGCCACCGTCACGACGACGGCGACCTGGAAAGACTGCGCCGGCGGGATGCCGCATTCCGACTGCCCGGCGGGCCATGGCGTGGCCTTGGGCGCCGACTTCGGTTTCACTTCCACGCCCTGCGGCGCGGGTTTCGCCGCCGCCAGAAGCTGCCGTCCCTTGGGCCTGACGGAGCCGATCCATTCGTCGGCGGCGGTCAATTGCGCGTTGACGTCCTTGGGTGCGGGCAGCAGGACCGCCACGTCTTTCGCGCTGTCCAGCAACTGCAGGCCGAAGAGCATGCGCGTGTCGCGCACGCCAAGGTTCTGCAGGCGCACGCAGAGGCGGTTGGCACCGGCTTCGAGCGGAAGCTTGACCTCCTTGAAGTCCGGTTTCATGTAACGCGGCACGTCGTGCCGGCAAAGGTGCGTTCCGTTGACCCACAGGTCGGCGGTGCCCGAGGCCCAGAAGCGGGCCGGCAATGCCATTTCGCGCGGGACGTGGAGTTCCGTGGCGCCGTAGTAGTCCAGCGTGGCGAGTTCGTGATAGAAGGAACTGCATTCGACGAAGAAATTTTCGCCCGGCCGGTAGAACTGCCATTTCTGTTGGAAGGGACCGACTGCGCCCAGCATGATGTCACGAGGCGGTTCGACAATGGTCTTGTCCGCCGCTTCGCGGCGCATGGCATCGTCGTTTCCCGGTTTTCCCCGATACGGCGCGCGCTGCGGCCCCACGACGACCCAGTGGCGCACATAGCCCAACGCGTTGCATTCGAAGTGTGTCTTCATCGCCGTCTCCCGGTCCGCCGCCGCTACCTGGAAGAACGGGACGGCCGTGGAGCAGAGCGCGAGAGCCAGGAGCACGAACCGTTCCGTTTTCGTCCGCATCGCATCCTCCGCGTATACAAGCGACTACACCGCTTGCACACGGCCGGACCCTCACTTCGAATACAACCGTTTCTGCGGCACGATCTGACGCGCGATGCCCGGGCCGGTCCAGTACAACTGCGCGACGCCGTAGCTGGGACCGTTGTAGTACTCCATCCTGATGCTGTAGCGTTGTCCCGCGTTCAGCGTCACCACGCCGCTGCTTTCCGCGACCGGACGCAGTTTCCAGTAGTCGATCGCCAGCGTTCCATCGATCCACAGCCGCACGCCATCGTCGGTCCGCGCGGTGAACGTGTAGCTGCCGGTCACCGGGGGCACCAGGTAACCCGTCCAGCGCACGCTGTAAGTGTCCGCGCCGAAACCCGGGAGCGGCGCGGTCTTGCCCCAGTCGAAATCGATCGTCTTGTCGATGCGCGTTGCGGTTTTTCCGGTCAAGTCGGCAAGATCGAAATAGGTGGCCAACAACCCGTCGCCATTGGCCGGGATCGGCCGGAAAAGCCGTTTGACCGGCACGAGCTGTTTGGCGATGCCCGGTCCCGACCAGCTTACGCTCAACCCCTCGCCTCCGGTCTTTTCGAAGAAGACTGCCGTCAGCGCGTGCTTGCCGGCCTTCAGTCCGATCGTGCCGGAGCGTTCGCGCATGGTGTGCAGGCCGTCATTGTCGACCACCAGCGTGGAGCCGATGTAGAGCCGGCTGCCATCGTCGGAGTTCGTGTGGAACGTGTAGCTTCCGTCGCTGGGTGCCTCCACGAAGCCGGTGAATCTGAATCCGAAACTGTCGTCCCGGGCGCGTACGCCCAGGTTGAAATCCGAAACGGTTCCCGTCTTGATTGGCGTCAGCGCGGCGAAATCGGGCAGCCGATCCCAGGTGCCCTGATAGTAGGCGTAATCCAGCCCGTTCACCGTATCCGAAGGATTCTCGGGTGTGCGCAGCGGCGACGAGTAAAGCTGGCTCTGCGGCACGACCTGTTTCGGCGTCGAGGGACTGGACCACAACAGTCTCGCCACCGCGCCGCCGCCGTTTTCGTAGTAGATCATGCGGACATCGTACTTCTGGCCCGCCACCATCGCGACGGTGGCCGAGTTCTCCGTCGGCGAATGGTCGGTCCAGTTGTCGACAAGCAGGTTCCCGTCGATCCACAACCGCACGCCATCGTCGCTCTGCGTAAAGATCGTATAGGTCTCGCTGTATTGGGCCTGAAGCTGCCCGGACCACTGCACGGAGAACGTATCGGCGGCGATGACGGAGGCCGGCGAGCCGGTGCCCCAGGCGAAGTCCACCGTTGCATCCGTGCGGCAGAGCTTGGGCATGGCGAAGATCATGTCGTCGAAGTACTCGCCCAGCAGGCCGTTCCCGTTGCCGACCACGGCCGGCGGCTTGACCGCGATGCTTACGACGGCGGAGGTAGCCGTTGCACCATTGCTGTCGGTGGCCTTGGCGACCAGCGAGTAGCTGCCGGCCGCAACGTTGACCCAGGAGAGCGCATAGGGGCTTGTGGTGTCCTCGCCCAGCCGGGTCGCGCCGCTGAAGAATTCGACCTTCAGGATCGAGCCATCCGGGTCGCTGGCGGTGGCCGTCAACGTAATCTCGGCCGGAGCCATGAACGAGGCGCCGTTGGCGGGCCCGGTCAGTTGAATCGTAGGCGGCTTGTTGGCGGTCGTGGCCGAGGCCTCATTCGAGAAGGCCCCGTTGCCGACGGCGTTATGGGCATGGACGCGGTAGGTGTAGAGCGTGTTCGAGTTCAGGCCCTTGTCGCTGTAGCTCGTCACGTTGGCGCCCGTGGCGGCAATCTGTGCCCATGCACCGCCGGCGTTCTTGCGCTCGATCTTGAAGCCCAGCTCGTTGCCCGACTTGTCGGTCCAGGTCAAGTTGATCTGCGAAGGCGAAATCGCGGTCGCCACCAAGTTGGTTGGCGCGGCGGGCGCGACGTCGGCAGAGGTCGGGGTGACATCTCCTCCCGCGGTCACTTTGCGTCCGGCGCCGCCCGTCTCGACGAAGGCGATTCCACCCGCCGCGTCCGGGTTGACGGTGATGGTCCAAGTCCGGCCGTCCGTCAGCGTAACCGTGACACTGTTGGCGCCGGTTGCCGACACGGATTTCACCGGATTGGCCATTCCGGCGCGCAGAGGAAGCAACAGCGTCAGGAATCTCTGCGTCCCGGTTCCGTTGCGCAGGTGCCGGACGGTGGTCGATTTGTAGTTCCCTTTCCACTTCACCGGGTACCAGCCGAGCAAAGTATGCCAATCGCTCGTAAGCGGGTCGCCCACGCCCGAGGCCTTGCTTACCTCCAGACCCTTCGTCAGGAGCGGGACGACTGCGAGATTGGGCTGGCCGGCTTCCGTGGTTGTGACGGACTTGGTCGTGGCGTCCAGCGTGGTGGCGGTGGGAACCAGGTGCCACCTGGCCTCGTAGGAATGCGTTTTGTCGTCATTGGGAATCAGCGTGTCCGCCACAAGGTATACGTCCGGACGGACGAAAAGCACACGTCGGTGATGTTTTGCGGGACGGTTGTTGTAATCGGTCGACCAATCGCCATAGCCCCGTTCGTAAAGCCCGGCGGCGAAATCGAAACTTGCGGTGCTCTGCCAACGAGCGTCGATGGGCTTTTGCGAAACGATATCCGGATCGGTCAGCGAAGCGGTCTTCACCGTTCCCCGCTGGCTCTTGCCGTCCACCAAAACCGTGCAGGCCCCGCATTCGCCGATCCCGCATCCGTATTTGGCGCCCGTCAATCCCAGGCGGTCCCGCAGAACGTTGAGCAGAAGTTCGTTGGGGGCGACAAGCAATTCATGTTTCTGCCCGTTGACGATCAGTTCGATGGCTTTTTTCAAGATCCCTCCGATAAAAAAGGGCTTCAGGTTGCAGGGTGCGAGTTAAAAACCCGAAACGCCGAACGCCTGGGCCCGCTCACATCCGGCCAGCCCGTTCCCAGGCTTTCTTCAAAGCATCGCGTACCAAAACTTTGATTACTTCGCGGCGGTACCAGGCCGTGGAGCGGATATCGTCGATGGGTTGAATTTCCCCGGCGGCTTTCTCCCCTGCCAGGCGGCAGAGATCTTCGGTGAAAGGCCTGCCCCGCAGAACTTCCTCGGCCTTTCGCAGGCGCACCGGCGTAGGCGCCACCGCCCCCGAGGCGATCCGGCAATCCCGAACAACGTCCTTCTCTCTTTGAATAAACGCCGCGACATTCACCTTGGCCAGGTCGGCGGCGACCTTCTCGGCAAGCTCAGGGTCTAACTTCTGCACGGGGGTCACCAGCTTGCCGTGCTTGACCATGATGTGCTTCTGGATTTCGGTCGGGGCGCGTTCCATCGCTTCGGCGAGGTCGCGCACAGTCAACTCGCGCGGCAGCACCAGCGTTTTTAGGTCGCCGACGAGTTCCTGCGCCATCTCTTTGACCAGCTGCGCGGTCTCCTCGTCCAGACCTTGCTTCCACTCGCGCTCGTCGACGCCCAGCTCCGCCAAAATCTCCTTCAGGCGGCTGGTGGAGACGCCTATTTCCTCTGCCAGTTCTCGTATCGATAGTTTCGTTTTCGCCATCGGCTCTCAACCCCTCATCAAGGCTGACGATGATTATACCCAACGGGTTGCAAAACGCGCTAATAGGGTATAATACCGCTGGAGGCCACTATGAATAAGATCGGTCTGGTTCTGACTCTGGCAGCCCTGCTGGGCGCAGGCGCTGCGGCGTTAATCGTCGGTGCGAAGGGCGGCAGCACGACTCCTACGGCGGCAGTATCCACCCCAGAGAAGGCGTCCTGCTGCTCGGGACACAACAAGTAAGACGCGACACGCACGCGACGGGGGAGGGGCGTAATGCCTCTCCCCGACGATTTGTGGGATGATTCGCAAAGCCATCGTGCCGATGGCAGGATTGGGCACGCGCCTGTACCCAATCAGTGTGGTGCTGCCAAAGGGGTTGATGCCGTTCGTGCTGCCTGACGGCAAGCTGACGACAGGGCTGCAACTGATTGCCGAGTCGCTGCTTGCCGCGGGCATCGAGCAAATTGGGGTCGTCGTCTCGCCTGAGAATCGCCCCGTGTACGAGTCGTTTTTGGAGGGCGGCGGCGAACGCTATGCGCCTGCCCGTGCGAAAAGCCCTGCGCTTCAAGCCACTTACGAATCGCTGCAGCGTCTGCGCGCCCACATCCAGTTCATCGAGCAGCCGTGGCTCTGGGGGCTGGGGCACGCGGTCTGGTGTGCGCGGGCGTTCGCTTGCGGGGACGCCGTG
>Ga0101944_10004751_pt1 | contig 16343 bp, 15 predicted proteins | sample DewCreD2012metaG_FD_75245 | JGI IMG/M metagenome (GOLD analysis project Ga0101944, IMG submission 75245) | Hot spring sediment bacterial and archeal communities from British Columbia, Canada, to study Microbial Dark Matter (Phase II) - Dewar... ...
GGAACAGGCCGTCGGCATAGTCCACCTCGTCGCCGAGGTCGGCTTTCGCGAGATCGAGCCCGCGCGCCACCATGGAGTCGGCGGCTTCGAGGCAGGCGGAGCCGCCCCAGGCCATCGAGCGGGAGCCGCCGGTGCCATGGCCCTGATCGAGGCGGGCGAGACCGAGCCGGAGCTGCTGGCCGCCGCGCTCCTGCACGACACGGTGGAGGACACCGGCGCGACGCTGGCCGAGCTGCGCCGGCGCTTCGGCGCGCGGGTGGCCGCCATTGTCGAGGGCTGCTCGGAGCCGGACAAGCGCGACACGTGGGAGGCGCGCAAGCAGCACACCATCCACTACCTGCGCACCGCCCCGCGCGACGTGCTCCTGGTCGCCGCCGCCGACAAGCTCCACAACCTGCGCTCGCTCGCCGCCGACGAGGTGGCGCTGGGCGACCAGCTCTGGAAGCGCTTCAAGCGCGGGCGGGCCGAGACGGCTTGGTACTACCGTTCCACCGTGGCCAGTTTGCGCGCAAGCGAACTGCGCGAGCACGTGCTCATCCGGCGGCTGGACGAGGCCGTGGCGCGCTTCTTCGGCGACGGCGAGGCGGGGCAAGAATAATCCGCGCTTTCCGCCAACGGCCGCGCTCTTCCGTTGGCCCGGCGCGTGTGGCCTCGGACCACGAACGGCGCGCGTTCAGCGCAGCGCGTCGTCGAAGGCGCTGGCAAACTCGCTTTCCGGCACCCGCCCGAACCATTGCGTGATCACCCTCCCCTCTCCATCCAGGAGGATAAACTGCGGCTGGGCGCGGAACCCGAGCGTGCGCTTGATCTCGGCGTTGCGCGGGTCGTCGATGTCCAGGCCCGTGAACAGGATCCGGCCGGCGTATGTCTCTTCGAGCCTACGCACGGTAGGCTGCATCGAGCGGCAGGTGCTTCACCAGAATGCGAAAAATTCCACCAGCTGCGGCCGGCCGGCGGCCAGGGCGACGGTCTCCGGGTCGGAGACCATGAACCCGTCCACGGCCTGACGGGTGTCCTGGACCGGCGCCTCGGTGGGGGCCGGCGCGAGGGTCGGCTCGGAGGCCGGAGGTGTCTCAACCGGCGCGGAAGTCGGCGCTTCCGGCGCCGTGGCCTGAGCTGGCGCGGCGGTCGGCGCGGCCTGGGTCGGTTGTGGCCTGGCCGGGGCCGGCGCAGGGGCGGCGGCGGGCGCGCAGGCGGCCAGCAGAAGGACCAGCGCCAGCGCGCCCAAGGTCAGCGTCAGCGTTTTCATCGGGTCACCTCCTCTGCGCTGTAAGATGCGCGGAACACGAAAGACGGCCATCAGCGCCGGCTTCGTCATGTTCCAGAGCTGAAATTGTATCGCCGGGAGCTGAGAGCTTATCTCTAAACCCGCCCGATCGCCGACGGCACTGCCGTCGGCGACGCCTCTGCTGAGGTTTAGAGACAGGTTCTACGAGAGTCTTAATCCGAGGCCGGCATGGTCTCCGGCCGGGCCTCGGACCGGGCGGCCAGGGGCTGGACGCGCTCGGCCAGGTACACGCCGCCCAGGATGGCGAGGCCGCCGGCCAGCATCGGGGCCGTCACCGCCTCGCCTAGCAGGAGCGCGGCCGCCGCCACGGCCACCAGCGGCTCGAGGTTCTGGACCAGGGCCACGCGCGAGGCGGAGAGATGCTGGAGGGCGCGGGTGTTGAGCAGGTAGGCGCCCGCCGTGCAGACCAGGCTGGTGAACAGGATCGCGCCCCAGCCGCCCGCGCTCACGCCGGCCAGTTCGCGCCAGCCCTGCCCGGCGACAAACAGCGGCGCCGCGAACAGGCCGCCGAAGAAGAACATGCCGGCGGTGACGAGCGCGGCCGGGCGGCCCGCGACGGCGCGTTTGCTGAAGATGGTCAGCAGCGCCCACACGACTGATGAGGCCAGCACCAGCAGGTTGCCGGGCGCGCCGAAATTGCCGTGCAGCAGCCCGGCCCAGTTCCCGTTGGTCGCCACCAGGGCGGCCCCGGCCGTCGCCAGGAGCACCCCGGCGATCTGCCAGGGGCGCGGCGTCTCGCGCAGGAAGAACGCCGCCAGCGCCACGGTGAAGGCCGGCGCGGTGGCGGCCAGGAAGGCGGCCACGCTGGCCTCGGCCGTGGCCTGGCCTGAGACCTGCAGCAGTTGTTGCAGGGTGATGCCCACCAGCCCGACGCCGGCTAGCGCCGGCAGGTCGCGGGCGAGCGTCCGCGGCGAGCGCCAGCGCCGGAAATCGCCGCGCCGCCACGCCACGGCGCCCACGATCAGGGCGCCCAGCGCGAAGCGCACGACGATCAGCGTCACCGGCGAGACCTCGGCCAGCGCCAGCTTAATCGAGATGAAGGAGATGCCCCAGAGCGAGATGGCGGCGGCAGCCTCGAACAGCGCGCGGGTCTCGCGGGCGGGCGCGGGGGACAGGGCGGGTCGAGAAGCGGCGGACATCGGGTCTCCAAAACGAAAAACGCCTCCGCCCGCAACCGGTAGGTCGGGGCAGGAGGCGTCGTGGCCTGAGGGCTATCTGGTTGGATCGTCTGGCGGGCCAGACAGTTCGATTATACCCGATCCGGCCTGCCGCGCCAGGGCGCCGCAGTACCAGGAAATTTACAGCAGGCGGTCCTGCGCTCCAGCGTCAACCGGCAGGTGCGCGCCGGCGCCGACTTTGTGCGCCCAGCGGGTGGGTTCCGGCAGGCGATAACCCCGGCAGCAGGCCAGCACGAACGCCACCGCGTGCTCGAGGTCGATCCGGTGGCCGGGCGAGATGTAGAGCGGATTGGCCCTTTCCCGCGTGCGCAACACCGCGCCGATGACGCGCGCCGGGTCGCGCTCGTCGCGCAGGTCGGCCCGGTCGCCGCAGCGCGGCCCGACCTCGGCGTGGCGGCCGTACAGCCGCGATTTGGCGACGCCGATCGAAGGCGTTTCCAGCCACAGGCCCAGCTGTGAGGCGATGCCGAGTCCGCGCGGGTGCGCGATGCCCTGGCCGTCGAACAGCAGCAGGTCCGGCTTGAGCGGCAGTTTCTCCCAGGCCGCCAGCACAGCCGGCCCCTCGCGGAACGCCAGCAGGCCCGGGAGGTAGGGGAAGACCAGCGGCGCGTCGGCGGTGACGGCCGCCAGCGGGGCCAGGTCCGGGTAGCGCAGGACCACGATCGCGGCGCGGGCCTGGCCGCCGGCCAGGTCCACGTCCACGCCGCCGACGGCCGCGACGGGGCGGTCATCCCAGGCGAGCACGAGGCGCGCGCGCAGCCTGGTCTGCACCCGGACGGCTTCGTCGGGGTCCAAAGTCCAGGCGTGGAGCGGTGGGGCGGGCATGTCTTGGGGATGAAGTTTCTGGCAGACCCTGCGGATCCCCGCTGTCGCGGCCTCCGCGTCCTTTTGGGGATTGCACTCAGAAGAAACGCGTCCAATCCACGCCGGTCAGGATGCCGCAGGCGATGACGGCCCAGACCAACATCAGGATCACGCCGCAGCCGCAACCCGTGCATGAACAGCCGCGCCCGAACCCGAAGCGTTCCTGCAGCCAGTCGAAGACGGTGTTGAGCAGGAAGAATTGCAGCAGGCCGGCCAGACAGCCGGGACGGTCGTCGTTCATTGTGGCCTCCACGTCAACGAAAGAAGGTGACGCGATGAGCGTCACCTTTCTCTACGTGGCAGGGCCAGCGCGGGTTGTGCCGCGCTCAGGCGGCGGCGACCGCCGCGCGTTCCACCTCGTCTTCGGCGGACTTGAAGCGGATGTCGCTGGCCTGGGCCGGGAACAGCCCGAACTTGTCGGCGTAGAAGGCGCGCATGAAATCGAGATCGGCCTCCACGTTCCCGGTGGGCCAGAAGACCGGCCCCAGACCGGCGCGGCGCTGGCTGTAGTCGATGTACGCCGGCACGATCGGCACGCGCGCGCTCAGGGCGATGTAGTAGAAGCCGGATTTCCAGTGTGAGCGCTTGCGCCGCGTGCCCTCGGGCGTGATCGCCAGCATCAGGTGCTCGTGCTGGGCGAACACCTGGGTCATCTGCTCGACGGCGTTGAAGCGCGAACGCCGGTTGATGCCGATGCCGCCCAGCCAGCGCAGGAGCGGGCCGATCACGGGCCAGCGCACGGCCGTGTCCTTGACCATGAAGCCGTACGGCCAGCGCGCCAGCAGGCCGATGGCGTGCGCGGCCCACAGGCCGTAGAACGCATCCCAGTTGGACGTGTGCGGGTGGACGATGAGCACGAACTTGGGAACGTCGGGGAGATCGCCCTCCACCCGCCAGCCGAGCAGTTTGACGACGGCCTGGGCAAAGCGCTGGAAGGGGCGGGTCCCCAGAGAAGATTTGCGGATGACGCTGGTGTCTGGCATGGGCAGTAGTATAGCCGCAATCGGACCGATAGCGCTGGCTCCCGAAATGCTAAACACGGCCGCTGTTCATGAGATACGGCGTTTTATGGCTAGCGCTCACATCTATTCCAGCCGATCGTAGCGCTGCACGCCTGGGATCGTCAGCACAAAATCCGCGCCGAAGGCCTGCGCGGGCGTGAGCGCGCCGGCCGCCGTCCGGCGATCGAGCACCTGTTCTACACAGGTCACGGCGGACAGCGCGGTGAACGCGTACGGCTCCGGCGTCACCAGCCAGGCTTCGCGCGCCTGGCCGCGCCCGGCGCTGGCCCGCGCCCATACCCGGCCGCATCCCGCCTCGCGGGCGCGCTCATCCGGCCCGCGCACCACGCGTTCGACCCAGGCCTGCGCCAGCCGGCGGACTGGCGCAAGACGCATGACCTCCTGCGCCAGCGGTCCGGCCCAGCGCAGGGTCTCCACCAGGCGGCGTGAGAATGTGAGGTAGGTCGTGATGTCCGGGATGCCCGTGGTCCGGTAAGCGGTGGAGAGATCGCCCCAGGCAGCGATCAGGGCCAGGTGCTCACGGCTGGCCCGCCCGCCCCGGGCGGGGAAACGGACGCGCCGGGCGCCGGCGCCCAGGCGCAGCGTCACCAGCTTTCCGGCGCGGCGGACCATCGCGCCGCGGGCCATGTGCTCCAGGCCGCTCTTGGCCGTGCCGGCGCTGAGGCCGCCCAGGCCCATGACCGCGATCTCGAGCGCGGTCGCGCCGGGCAGTTGCTCGGCCACGTATTTCGCCAGGCAGTCCGACGGCGCCACGTCGAAGCCGACGCCGGACATGATCGTGATCCCGGCCGCGCGCGCCTCGGCGTCCAGCCCGAGGGTGTACTCGAAGACCGGGACTTCGCCGGTGATATCGAGGTAATGCGCGCCGCGGCGCAGGCAGGCCTGGACCATCGGGGCGGCGGTGTGGATGAACGGCCCGGCGGCGTGCAGCACCAGGGCGGCGTCGGCCAGCGCGCGGTCCAGCGCGGCGGCGTCGCGCAGGTCCGCGACGCGGTATTCCAGCCCGAGGCGCCCGGCCAGCGGCCTGAGTTTTCGCTCGGCGCGTCCGGCCAGCACCGGCCGGTGCCCGCGCGCCGCGGCCTCTTCAGCGATCAGTTCGCCGGTGTAGCCGGTGGCGCCGTAGAGGAGCCAGGTTGAAGAAGGCATATGCTCGCGTTGGCTGTTGATCCAATTCAGTATACGGCACTTCGAATGAGGGCAGGGCGCGTGGACACGGATTTCACGGATGGCACGGATTGGGCGGATGATCCGGCAAGCGCCGCCCAACAAAACACCGCCCCGGTTATTAGCCGGGGCGGTGTTCTCTGAACAGGGCAGGGGCGCCGGCCATGCGCCCCGAGCCTGCCGGGGACAAACCTAAGCCCACTGGAAAAGTGCTCTAGGCCGGCACCGGCGGCAGGTGCTGCATGGCCTCGGCCACGGCCTCGGCCGGGTACTCGTAATCTTCGAGCCGTCCCTGATGGTAGGCGTCGTAGGCCGCCATGTCGAAATGGCCGTGGCCGCACAGGTTGAAGGCGATCACTTTCTTCACGCCGTCGCGCTTGCAAACCAGCGCCTCGTCAATGGCGGCGCGCACGGCATGGTTGGCCTCCGGCGCCGGCACGATGCCCTCGGCCCGGGCGAAGAGCACGCCGGCCTCGAAGGTTTCCAGTTGCCGGACGGCGCGCGCCTCGATGTCGCCGTGAGCGACCAGGGCGCTCACGCTCGGCGACATGCCATGATAGCGCAGGCCGCCGGCGTGGATGCCCGGCGGCATGAAGGTGTGGCCGAGCGTGTACATTTTCACCACCGGCGCCATCTGCGCCGTGTCGCCGTAATCGAAGGTGTACCTGCCCTTGGTCAGGCTGGGGCAGGAGGCCGGCTCGACGGCGATCACGCGCGTCCGCTTGCCCGCCGTGAAGTTCTGGTGCAGGAACGGGTAAGCGAAGCCGGCGAAGTTGGAGCCGCCGCCGACACAGCCGATGACGATGTCCGGGTACTCGCCCGCCATCTCCATCTGCTCCAGCGCCTCCAGGCCGATGACGGTCTGGTGCATGAGCACGTGGCCGAGCACCGAACCCAGGCTGTAGCGTTTCTGCCCGCCGCTGGTCGCGGCCGCCTCGACGGCCTCCGAGATGGCGATGCCCAGCGAGCCGGGATTAGCCGGGTCCTGCTCCAGGACCGTGCGCCCGTAGTGCGTCAACGCCGTGGGGCTGGCGTGCACCGTCGCGCCGTAGTTCTGCATCAGCACCCGCCGGTAGGGTTTCTGGTCGAAGGAGACCTTCACCATGAAGACTTCCAGATCGATGCCGAACAGGTTGCAGGCCATGGCCAGGGCGCTGCCCCACTGCCCGGCGCCCGTCTCGGTCGTCAGCGCCCGGGTGCCGTCCTGCTTGTTGAAGAAGGCCTGCGCGACGGCGGTGTTCGGTTTGTGCGACCCGACCGGGCTGACCCCTTCGTATTTGTAGTAAATGTGCGCGGGCGTGTCGAGCGCCTTCTCCAGCCGCACCGCCCGGAACAGCGGCGTCGGGCGCCACAGTTTATAGACCTCGCGCACCGGCTCCGGGATTTCGATCCAGCGTTCCGGGCTGACTTCCTGCATGATCAGGCTCATCGGGAAGAGCACGCTCAGGAAGTCCGGCGTCACCGGCTGGAGGGTCTGCGGATGCAGCACCGGCTGGGGCGGCACCGGCAGGTCGGCGTTGATGTTGTACCACGCCTTGGGCAGGCGGCTTTCGTCCAGAAGGTATTTGACTTGGGTGCTCATAGTCTTGCAAAAGGAGTGACTATTTCTTCTTAATCTGCTTCACTGCGCCTTCAACGCCTTTGAGCAGGCCGGCGGCGGCTGACGCGGCCTGGCCGCTGTTCAGCACGGGCTCGATCTGAGCCGCCACCGGCGCGGGCAGCTTCTTCTTGAGGTAATCAACCACCGTCTTGACGGCGGTCCGGGCTTGCGCCTCCGGCAGGCCGGTCTTCTTCGACACGAGTTTAACAAGCTCGTCCATAGGGTTCTCCGTGTGTGCTTGTCCGGGCGGGAAATTGGCTGCCTTCCATCGTAGCCAGAACGGAGTAAATGTCAATCAACACTTTCCGGTTGGGCCGCGCTCACCCGGTCGCGGCCCAGGCGCTTGGCGGCGTACAGGGCGTCATCGGCGGCGCGGACCACGGCCTCGGCCGTCTGACCGTGGACGGGATACGCCGCCACGCCGGCCGAGACCGTCACCGGGCCGAGGCGCTGGCCGCGGTACTCGGGCCGCAGGTGGTGGATCTCCTCGCGCAGGTGCTCGGCCCGCTGGCGCGTGACCTGCGGCGAGGCCTCCGGCAGGAGCAACAGGAATTCTTCGCCGCCGTAGCGGCAGGCGACGTCGCCGGCCCGGATGTGGACGCGCAGGAACTCGCCCACCGTCTGCAGCAGCCGGTCGCCGGCGCCGTGGCCGAACGAGTCGTTAAACTGCTTGAAGTGGTCGATGTCCAGCATGATCACGCCGACCGGATAACCGCGGCGGGCGGCCCGGCGCAGCTCGCGCTCGAGCGACTCTTCCATGTAGCGGCGGTTGAACATCCCGGTCAGCGGGTCGCGGATGGACTGCTGACGCAGGGTCTCGCGCAGGTGCAGATTAGCCAGCGCCAGGGCCAGGCTGTCGGCGGCGGCCTGGGCCAGGCGCAGCCCGGCCTCGGTGAACGTCAGGCCCGTTTCGGCCTGTTGCAACACCAACAACCCCATGGCCTCGGACTGGGTGAGCAGCGGCGCGCACACGGCGGCGCGCGCCGCCGGCGCCACCAGGTGACGGCAGACCGGGTCCGCCTGGCCGGGCGCCGTCAGGCACAGCCGCCCGCGGCGCAGCCCCCAGCAGTCGTCAGGCCCCAGGCTGTTCGCGAACGCCGTCTCGTCTTCCCAGGCGGCGGCCAGGTCTGCCCGACCGCGCGCCGTATCGTTCACGTACACCGCCCCGGCCGTCCCCGGAAACAGGCGCGGCAACAACCGGGCGATGGCGGCCTGGGCCTCCTCGACGTTCAGGCACGCCTGCAACGTCCCGCTCAGCTCGTTGAGCTGGCTGATCTCCTGGTTGCGCTGCTGCAGCTCGCTCAAGGACCGGGTCAGCTGGTCGTTGACGCGCTGCAGGGACGCCTCCTGGCGCAGGCGGTCGGCGATGTTCACCAGAATCGCAACGGCCCCGGCGTAGTGCCCGTCCCGTGTGAGCGGCGCCGCCGAGACCAGCACCGGGACCTCGTAACCGTCTTTGGCCAGCAGCCGGGCTTCATAGGTGCTGGCCACCCCGCCGGGCCGCAGCGCGGACAGCTCTTCGACCAGGGCGCGGCTGTCCGGCGCGACGATCACCGACCAGTGCTGGCCGATGACCTCCTCAGCGGTGTAGTCCAACAGCCGGAGCAGGGCGGGGTTCACCAGCGTCATGCGCCCGTCCGGGTCCTCCAGCACCAGCCCCTCCGACATCGCCCCCGTGATGCTGGTGTTCAGCTGCAACAGACGGTCCGCCTCCTGAGCCAGAAGGCGGCGCTGCTCGGCGCTCTGGCGCAGGCCCTGCTCGGCTTCACGCAGCGCGGCCTCCGCCTGCCGGCGCCGGCCGGCCTCCCGCGCCAGGCGATAGGCGACCAGGCCGGCCGCCAGCGGCGCAGCGTCGAGCAGCCAGGCGGCCGGGTTGAAGCGGTGCAGCTCCCAGACCCGCGCCGGGGTCAGCGCCGCGCCGCGCAGGGCCGCCTCGAGCAGCCAGGCGGTCAGCGGGACGAGCGCGCCCAGGGCGGCCCCGATCCACAGCGCCGGCCACGGGCGCCGATCAGCCACGGCTGATGAGGGTGGACGATCAGACTCGGACATTGCTCCCCTGTTTCCCCGTTAACGATGCCGGGCGCGGACGCGCGTGTTCCAGGGGCCGCCAGCCGGCGGCCGGTTTCAGGCCGGGACGGATCGGGCGATGACCACCTGATTGCGGCCCTGGCGCTTGGCCTGATACAGCGCCGCATCGGCGGCGCGCAACAGGGCCTCCGGCGAGGCGCCGTGCTGGGCGGAGACGGCCACGCCGAGGGACAACGTCACCGCGCCGAGCATGCGGCCGGCGTCCACCACCCGTAGTTCGGCCACCTGGCGGCACAGGTGCTCGGCGCGCTGCGCCACCACCTCGACCGGCGCGCCAGGCAGGATCAGCACGAACTCCTCGCCGCCGTAACGGCAAGGGACATCCTCGGCCCGGACGTTGGCCTTCAGGAACGCCGCCAGCTCGCGCAGCAGCGCGTCGCCGGCGGCGTGGCCGAACGTGTCGTTGAAATGCTTGAAATGGTCAATATCCAGCACGATGACGCCGACCGGCAGCGCGTGACGGGTGGCGCGGCGCAGCTCGCGCTCGAGCGTCGCCTCCATGTAGCGGCGGTTGAACAGGCCGGTGAGCGGATCGCGCACGGATTGATTGCGCAAGGTCTCGCGCAGCCGCAGGTTGGCCAGCGCCAGCGCGATGGTGTCGGCCACGGCCTGGGCCAGCTGGCGCTCGGCCTCGGAGAAGCCCGTCGCCGGCGGGCCGCTGAATAACGAGAGCACCCCCAGCGCCTCGCCCTGCGCCAGCATGGGCGCGCACAGATGGACGGGCGGGGCCGGGTCCCCCAGATGCGGGCAGGCCGGGCCGCTCTGGCCGCCGGGCTCCACCCAGTGCAGACGCCCGCGCCGCAGCGCCCAGCAGTCGTCGGCGGCAAAGACCTGGCTGGCGGCGCGCAGGTCGCCCCAGGTCGCCCCGGCCTCGGCGGTGTCGCGGGCGGCGTCCATCAGGCAGGCCAGCCCGGCGCGGCCGGCGAACAACCGGGGCATGAAGTCGCGCATGATGGCGTAGGCCTCGCCGGCCGTCAGGCAGCTCTGCAGCAGGCCGCTCATGCTGTTGAGCGTGGCGATCTCCAGGTTGCGCTGCTCGACCTCGGCCAGGCTGAGGATCAGGCGTTCATTGGCTTCGCCCATCGCCGCCTCGGCCAGCTTGGACTCGGTGATGTCCGTCACCGTGCCGATGTAGCCGGTCACGGCCTGGGCCTCGTCGCGCAACGGCACGGCGCTGCCGTGGACCCAGGTCGTGCGCCCGTCCGGCGCGACGAGCCGATATTCCAGGGCAAAGGTCTGTTGGGAGGCCCGCGCCGCCTGCCAGGCGGCCACAACCGCCTCGCGGTCGTCCGGGTGCAGGGCCTCGAGCCAGCCGGCCCCCAGCGCCTGTTCCCGGATCAGGCCCGTCATCGCCAGCCAGCGGTCGTTGACGTAGACATAGTCCCCGTCCAGGTCGGTCTGGAAGATGCCCACCGGCGCCAGGTTCGTCAGCGCCCGGAACCGCTCCTCGCTGGCCGAGCGGGCCGCCTCGGCCAGCTGGCGCTCGGTGAGGTCGGTGACCACGGAGATGGCGCCGGCGGCCTGCGCGCCCTGCCAGCGCGGCGACGCCGCGATGCTGACCGGCACGGCGCCGCCGTCGGCCCGCTGGAGGCGCACCTGATAGGTGCTGGCTTCGCCGCGCTCGCGCCGGGCGTGGGCGTCGGCCAGGACGGCCGCATCCGCCTCCACCACCAGGTCGGCCGAAGCCCGGCCGATCAGGGATTCCGGGGCGACCCCGAGCATGCGGGCGAAGGCGGGGTTGGCGTACTCGATGCGGTGCGCCGGGTCAGTGACGACCAGGCCCTGGCCCATGGCGCTCATCACCTGGACGGCGAAGTCGCGTTCGCGCTTGAGCGCGGCGTCGAGCCGCCGGCGTTCGGTCACATCCACAAAGGAGCTGACCACCGCCGTCGGGCGCGCCGCGTCGGGCGTGTAGATTGGACGTGCATTGATCGAGAGCCAGGCCAGCGCGCCGTCCGGCCGGCGCACGCCCATGATCACGCCGGAGACGGGCTGCCCCGTCTGCAGGGCAACCGTGACCGGAAAGTCCTGTGGATCGAAGGCAGAGCCGTCCTCGCGCACCGCGCCCCAGGCCGGGTCGTGTGACCTCTGACCGAGCATCTGGCCGGCTGGCCGGCCCAGGATGCGCTCAGCGCTGGGATTGCAGGCGATGATTCGGCTTTCGGCGTCCAGCACGACGACGCCTTCTTCCAGGGCGGTGAGGGCCGTGCGGTAACGGGCCTCGCTGGCGCTTAGCTCGGCCTCGGCCTGCCGGCGCTGGCCGATCTCGCGCGCGAACAGGCCCAGCACCAGCGGCGCCAGGTCGATGATCCAGTGCAGGGGGTTGTCCCGGTGGAGTTGCGCGATCGCGGCCGGCGAGGGCATCAGGCCGCGCAGAGCCAGGTCCAGCGCCCAGGCGGCCAGCGGGAAGCAGAAGCCGAAAAGCGCCCCGAGAAGAACATAGCGGCGAGGGATATTCGCTGGTCCCCCGGCTCGATCGGCAGGCTCACTCATGCGCGCGGTGCGTCTGCGGCGCCGGTCTTACGGCCGGGCCGGGATGATCAGGGTCAGGCCGCGGTAGATCGTGTCTGAGTCGCCCATGCCGTTCGCGATCCGCAAATCGGCTACGGTTGTGCCGAAGCGCTCGGCCAGGCCGGTCAGCGTGTCGCCGGGCTGGATCGTGTAGCGGAGCGGCCGGCGGGTCGGGTTCGGGATGGTCAGCGTCTGGCCGACCACGATCGAGTCGCCCTCCAGGCTGTTGGCGGCGCGCAGGGCCGCCAGCGTCACCCCATACCAGACCGCGATGCGCTGCAGGCGGTCGCCGGGCTGGACCACGTGGACGGCGTAGACGCCGGTCGGCGTGCGCGTCGGCGGCGCGACGGTGCGGGTGGGCGTGACGGTCGGGATGAGCAGCACCTGGCCGGGGCGGATGACGTCGGTGCTCAGGTTGTTGGCGGCGCGGATCGAGGCCAGGGTCAGGCCGAAGCGGCGCGCGATGCGCAGCAATTGATCGCCGGGCTGGACGACGTAGGTGCTGCCAGGGGGGCGCGGCGTGGCGGTGGGCGCCGGCGGCGGGATGACCAGCACCTGGCCGACGCGCAGCAGGTCGGAGGTGAGGTTGTTGGCGGTGCGCAGCGCCGTCACCGTCACGCCGAAGCGGCGGGCCAGGGCGCGCAGCTGGTCGCCGGAGACGACGGTATAGTAGAAGGCGCCGGGCGTCAGCGCCGGCCGGGGCGTGGTGGTGCGGGTGGGGCCGGGCGTGGGGATGAACAGCACCTGTCCGGCGAAGATGCTGTCCGAGTTCAGGTTATTGGCCGTCCGCAGGGCGGAGACGGTCAGCCCAAAGCGCCGGGCGATGGTCAACAGCGTGTCGCCCCAGACTACCGTGTAGGTGTTGGGGCCGGGGATGAGCGTCGGCGTGCGCGACGGGCCGGGGGTGAAGGTCGGCAGGCGGGTGGGCGTCTCGGTGGGGGTCGCGGTCGCCGTCGGCGACCGCGTCGGCGTCGCCGTGCTTTGAGCCGCCGCCGGGGTGAAGGGGGCCAGGAAGAAGACGGCCAGCAGGATCAGGCCGGCCAGCCGGCGCCGGCCCAGAGTCGGGCGTGACATGGCGTTCTCTTTGGCGGGGGTCATGCCCCGATTCTAGGCTGATTCCACGCCCGCCGCCACTGGCGTAACCGGTATAATCCCGCCACCCACCGGAGGCCTCTATGACCCAGCCCGCTGTCCGCCTGGAACACGACCTGCTCGGCGAGCGCGAGGTGCCGGCCGACGCCTACTACGGCGTCCACACCCTGCGCGCCCTGGAGAACTTCCCGATTACGGGCACGCCCATCAGCGCCTACCCGGAACTGGTGAACGCGCTGGCCTGCGTCAAAGCCGCCGCGGCCCTCACCAACTTCGACCTGAAACTGCTGGACAAAGCGCGTTGCGACGCCATCGTGGCGGCGTGCGACGAGATCCGCGCCGGGAAACTGCACGACCAGTTTGTGGTGGACGTGATCCAGGGCGGGGCCGGCACCTCGACCAACATGAACGCCAACGAGGTCATCGCCAACCGCGCCCTGGAAAGGCTGGGCCGCGCGCGCGGCGAGTACGCGCACCTGCACCCGCTGGAGCACGTCAACCTCAGCCAGAGCACCAACGACGTCTATCCGACCGCCGTGAAGATCGCCCTGCACTGCGAGATCCGGCGTCTGCGCGAGGCCATGGCCCAGCTGCGGCTGGAGTTCGAGGTCAAGGCGCGCGAGTTCGCGGACGCGCTCAAGATGGGGCGGACGCAGCTGCAGGACGCCGTGCCGATGACGCTCGGCCAGGAGTTCAGCACCTACGCCGTGATGCTGGCCGAGGACGAGGAGCGCCTGCGCGAGGCCGGCCTGCTCATCCAGGAGATCAACCTGGGGGCCACCGCCATCGGCACCGGCATCAACGCCCCGCCCGAGTATGCGCCGCGCGTCTGTCAGCACCTGCGCCGGATCACGGGCATCGACCTGGTGACGGCCCACAACCTGGTGGAGGCTACCCAGGACGCCGGGGCGTTCGTCCAACTCTCCGGCGTGCTCAAACGCGTGGCCGTCAAGCTGTCCAAGACCTGCAACGACCTGCGCCTGCTCTCGTCCGGGCCGCGCGCCGGGCTGGGCGAGATCAACCTGCCGCCGGTCCAGGCCGGCTCGAGCATCATGCCCGGCAAGGTCAACCCCGTCATCCCGGAGGTGGTCAACCAGATCGCGTTCGAGGTCATCGGCAACGACGTGACGGTGTCGTTCGCGGCCGAGGCCGGGCAGCTGCAGCTCAACGCCTTCGAGCCGATCATCGCCTACAACCTGTTCAACAGCCTGATTTACCTGCGCCAGGGCTGCCGGACGCTGGCCGAGCGCTGCGTGCGCGGCATCACGGCCAACCGCGAACACCTGCGGCGCAGTGTGGAGCGCTCCATCGGCGTCGTCACCGCCCTCAATCCGTACATCGGCTATGAGAACGCCACCGCCATCGCCAGGGAGGCGCACGCCACCGGCGCCAGCGTGGCGGACCTGGTGCTGGCGCGCGGCCTGCTGACCAGGGAGCAGCTGGAGCAGATCCTGCGGCCGGAGGTCCTCACCCAGCCGCGCCCCCTGCCGACGGCCGAGGGGTGACGCTCGCCGTATTGAAGCGGTCCCTTCCCGCGTTTCGCGACTCCAGCGTTTTCTTTTCCCCTGTGCGCCGCCCCTCGACGGCAGGCCGCGCCCGGCACACGCCAGAGCGGAAATCGCCATAATTCGGGCCGATTACGCGGGTTTTCCGGCGATGGGTCCACGACCTTCAACCGCCGGAAAGGGCGCAGAAGGTCACTTCAGCGCCGGGCGGCTTTCTCCCACAATGGGCGTGTCGTGATAACCCGAATTCCCCATGTCTGTGGGAGGTGAACCGTCTATGAGTCTGAGCCAGCTCGCGCGCTCCATCGCCGAGTCCCCCACGCTGAAGCTTAACGAAGAGGCCCGGCTGCTCCGGGAGAAAGGCGAGGCCGTCATCCACCTGGGCATCGGCGAGCCGAAGAACAAGGCGCCGCTGGCCGCCACGCTCAGCGCCGCCGCCCGGTTGCGCGACGGCGATCTGAAGTACGCGCCGACCGACGGCCTGCCCTCGCTCAAGCGCGCCATCCTGCGCTACACCGAGGAGGCCTACGGCAAGATCGCGGCGCCGGAGAACGTCATGGTCTGCGCGGGGGCCAAGCAGGCGCTCTACACCCTGCTCTACACCCTGCTCAACCCGCAGGAGGAGGTGATCCTGCTGGCGCCGTACTGGGTGAGCTACCCGGAGATGGTGCGGATGGTCTACGGCGTGCCCGTCATCGTCACGCCCGAGGACCCGCACTTCATCCCCACCCTGGCCGAGGTCGAGCGCGCCGTCAGCGGCTACACCAAGGCCGTCATCCTCAACAGCCCCAACAACCCCAGCGGCGTCCTGTACCCGGCCGGTTTCGTGGCCGAACTGGTGGAGTTCTGCGAGCGCAAGAACCTCTACCTGATCATGGACGACATCTACCACAAGCTGGTCTTCGACGGCCAGAAGCCGGCCTCGGTCTACGCCTACACCACGCGCGACCTCGAGACCTCGCGCGTGATCACGCTCAACGGCGTCTCCAAGCTGTACGGGCTGACGGGCGTGCGCGTGGGCTGGGTGGTGGCGCCGCGCCAGATCGTGGAGGTGATGACCAACGTCCAGGCCCAGACGGCGACGTGCGTCTCGGTGGTGCAGCAGGCGGCGGCCGAGGGCGCGCTGACCGGCCTGCAGAGCGCGGTGGAGAGCCTGCGGCTGACGATCCAGAACAACCGCGACGTGATGCTGCGCGAGCTGAACTCGTTCAACGGGGTGCGCGTCAACAAGCCGGACGGCACCTTCTACTGTTTCCCGGATTTCCGCGCCTTCGGCAGGACCTCGGTGGAACTGGCGCAGTTCCTGCTCAAGAAGGCCAGGGTGGTCACGGTGCCCGGCAAAGAGTTCGGCATGGAGGGCCACCTGCGCCTGAGCTACGCCGGCACGGTCAAGGACATCACCGAGGGCCTGGCGCGCCTGAAATGGGCGCTGGACCCGGAGGCGCCGAACGAGATCTACGTCGGCGACCGCAAGCTGGTGAGGGATTGGCTATGAACAACCTTCTGGATATCAAAACCCCCGCGCAGGCCGAGGCCGGCGCGGTGAAGAGCGACTACGGCCTGGATGCGCTGGGCCTGACCAACCTGGGCGTCGTCTACTGGAACCTGCCGGTCCCGGCGCTGTACGAGGAGAGCGTGTTCCGGCGCGAGGGGCGCGTGGCGGAGAGCGGCCCGCTGGTGGTCTACACCGGCCGGCACACCTCGCGCGCCGCCGCCGACAAGTTCATCGTCCACGAGCCGTCCAGCAGCGGCCATGTCGGCTGGGGCGAGTACAACCGCCCGTTCGGGGCCGAGAAGTTCGATGAGCTCTGGGGGCGTCTGCAGGGTTTCCTGCAAGGCCGCGACCTGTTTGTGCAGGACTGCTACGCCGGGGCCGACCCCGATTACCGCCTGCCGGTGCGCCTCGTCACCGAACTGGCCTGGCACAGCCTGTTCGCGCGCAATATGTTCCTGCGCCCCGCCACCGCCGACGAGGCGCGCGCGCACGTCCCCGAGTTCACGGTGGTCTGCGCGCCGTCGTTCAAGGGCCTG
>Ga0101944_10004752_pt1 | contig 16343 bp, 12 predicted proteins | sample DewCreD2012metaG_FD_75245 | JGI IMG/M metagenome (GOLD analysis project Ga0101944, IMG submission 75245) | Hot spring sediment bacterial and archeal communities from British Columbia, Canada, to study Microbial Dark Matter (Phase II) - Dewar... ...
CGGGCGTGGCCTTTGTCTTTGCTGCAGCCATAGTGCCGTCTCTTTCATCCTGGGACAGTGTTTGGAAGGACCTGGGTCTGGCGGCTCAGGCTGACGTGCTCAGGACGAATATGAGGATGGCATTCAGCCACGCGGCCTTCATGGCATTGGCGCTTGCAGCCTGGATCGCTGCGACGGCAATAATGAGCCGCAGACACAGCCGTCTCACAGGGCTGGCTGTGATCGCTCTCGGTCTTCTTCTGGCATGGGATATACACGCGGTCATGCGCCGGTATCTTCATCCTTTCGATCCCCAAGCCATGTACCGTGGCGATGAGATAGTTGACGCGTTGGCCGCAGATCCTGAGCCTTTCCGTGTCTCCTGTCCTGTGCGGGGGGATCCAGTGAGCCGTCACTGGATGGACTTTGCATTTCCATATCGCCGATTCGAGAACTTCGACCCGTTCATGCCCATGTCGGTGCTTCCGGTGTGGCTTCGAGATTATGTCGGCGCATTGGGAGACAATCCGCTACGAATCTGGCAGCTTGCCTCTGTGCGTTACGTGGCCGGGCCTGCGCAGGCTCTCCGCAGCCTGACAAACCATCCGGCTTTCCTGCCGGTGGCCGGGATCTCAGTGTCAGGAAACGGCGGTATGTTCCAGGCTCCGTCCCAGGCCAGCCATATCCTGCTGCTCAATCGCGCGGCATTGCCGAGAGCCGCTGTGTTCTACCAGTGGGAGGAGGTCAAAGGCGGAGACGTCTGGGCCCGCCTTGCAGATCCGGCATGGAATCCATGGACGAGCGTCCTCGTGGAAGGCATTCCTTCGGGAGGCGAGGGAGAAAGGAAAGAAACAGCTGTTCCTGTTCAAATAGCCGAAAGAAGCTGGAGAAAGATCAAACTTGCTGCTGATGTCCGCCGTGAAGGCATCCTGTTGCTGAATGACAAGTTCGATTCCTCGTGGAAGGCGTTTGTGGATGGCGCGGCAGCGCCGATTCTTCTCTGCAATGGAGTCATGCGGGGAGTGCGTGTTCCTCCGGGGAGGCACGAAATAGAGTTCCGTTTCAGGAGCCCTTACAGGAATACGGCTATCCTGAGCTATGGGGTTCTCGGGTTCCTCATGGTTTGGGCCGCAGGTCGGCAAGCGTGGCGCAAGAGCGTCAAACGCCGGCCGGAGGTGGGCTAGCGCCAGGGGATACTGCGGGTGCAGCCCTGTTTCCTGCTGTGCGGTCATGGAAGAAGATTCTGAAGAACCTTGAGACGACATACCGAACCTGACGCCACGAAGAGAGCATCGGGAAGAGGATGTGTGGTCTGCCATAGAATCTCAGTGTGGCCAGACGGCGTATTCTCTGAAGCTCGCGAAGACTCATCCCCTCAGGAGCATACGTAATGGCGCCATTTCGGACCTGACTGAAATCGAAGTCGGTCGGAAGCTCGCCGTGTTCGATGAGCCATCGCGTGGCCTCGGTGCCGGGCAGGGGCATAAACGCAGTGAAACTGGCCTCCTGAAGGGGCAACTCAAGAGCAAGCCGGATCGTTTGCTTCATTTCCTCGCGGGTTTCCGTCGGGTATCCCAGAATGAAATAACCCCCCGGTCGAAGCCCATGCCTGCGCATCAACCTGACTTTCTCGCGTATCAACGCGAGGTTTGTGCGTTTTTTCATGAGGTTAAGGATGCGCTCAGAACCAGATTCGATCCCCAAGGCTATCAGCGGAACGAAATGGGCGCGTTTTATCGTTTCCAGTAGTTCGTCGTCCACCTGGTCCAGGCGAATTCCAGTTCCAAGCTCGAAAGAAGCCTCGAAACCTTCCCTGAGAATGCGCTCGCAGAAAGCCATGATAAATGACTTTGCGGCGCCAAAACCTTCGTCATAGATGACGAATCGCGTAATGCCATAACGCTCCTTGAGCAGCCGGAGCTCCTCCATGATAGCGTCCAGTGAGCGCCGCCGGAGATTCTGACCTGAGGTGACTTTGGCGGCACAAAATGTGCAGGGGAAAGGACATCCACGGGAGAAGAAAACAGGGAACTGTCCGGGCATCATGCCATTGGGTGAAAAATATGAAGGCGGGTTGAGGATATCATAGGCCGGGATGCCATATTCGGAGACGTCGGCGGCAAAGTAAGGCTCATTGAGGATCAACTGTCCCTGCTCGCGGAAGACAAGGGCTGGAATTGTCCGCGGGTCGAGCGAACGCGCAGCGATGCTGTCTGCGAGCTTGCGCAGCGGCACTTCCCCCTCGCCGCGGATGGCATAGTGGGCTTCGGGAAGAAATTCAAACACGCGTTCGGGCAGGGCGGAGACATGCGGACCTCCCACCACGAGCGTGGCGCCGGGGGCTGCCGCGCGGGCACATTGCAGCAGGCGGCGTGTCTCCCTCAGGGACACAGTGTACACATTGAAGCCGATGAGAGCCGGCGCGGCGCGGCGGACGCGAGCAGCGAACTGAGCGTCGTCGCGGCAGTCGCGCAGATAATCCAGAATCTCTACCTCGTGACCACCCTGACGGAGGGCGGTGGCCAGATAAGCCAGACCCATGGGGGGCCACAGCGTTGGGAGTGTTTCGTCTATACGCGGCTGGACGAGAAGCGTCTTCATTGTGTATCAACTTCTGCCTTGAGCTTATGACAAAGGGCCGGTCAGGAGCAAGGATGATCCAGCCTTAGGTCCCACCCATCCGGAGCTTCGCCACGTGACGGAGCGAAAGGCTGTTTGTGTTCGGAGTTGACGGTTGCGTCTTTTTCGTGGGAGTCTGCTGAAGATCAGACGCCATGCGAAAGCGGGGGTAAGAAGATGAGAGTTCTGATGACCGGCGGAGCCGGATACATCGGGTCCATACTAGTGCCTGAACTGCTGAGGGCAGGCCATGAAGTCGTGGTGGTGGACAATTTCATGTACGGACAGACGTCCCTGCTGGACTGTTGTCATGAACGGCGTCTCACTGTCGTTAGAGCCGATGTGCGCGACATCCGGTTGGTAGCCGGTTTGGCGCGCAGGGCTGACGTTATAATCCCGCTGGCCTGTCTGGTCGGGGCGCCCATTTGTGAGCACAGACCGCAGGAAGCGCGGGCGATCAATCACGATGCGGTTCGCGACCTCGTTGCGAGTACCTCCCGATCGCAGATAGTAATATGGCCGAATACAAACAGCGGTTACGGCATAGGACGGCCAGGTGTTCCCTGCACAGAGAAGAGCCCACTGCGGCCAGTTTCGCTGTACGGCAGGCTCAAGGTGGAACTCGAGAAATTCCTTCTCGACCGGGGCCACGTCACATCGTTGCGTCTGGCCACAGTATTCGGGATCAGCCCCCGCATGCGGCTGGACCTGCTGGTCAATGACTTCACCTATCGGGCGGTAACGGACGGGTTCATTGTCCTCTTCGAATCTCACTTCAAGAGAAACTTCATCCACGTCCGCGATGTGGCCCGGGCGTTCATGTTCGTAATGGATCACTGGGATGCAATGAAGGGAGAGATTTATAACGTGGGTTTGAGCGACGCCAATCTTTCGAAGAAAGAGCTGTGTCTGGAAATAAAGAAACAGGTTCCAGATTTCTGCATTCTCGAATCGCCGGTGGGAAAGGATCCTGACCGGCGCAATTACATCATCAGCCACGAGAAAATAGAGAAGGCAGGATTTTGTCCTTCAGTCTCTCTCCAGGAAGGCATTGCGGAGCTGATCAAGGGGTATCAGATCATCCGCCGGAATGCGTTTTCCAATAGCTGACGCGCTTTGCAATGATGCATCCTCTGATTCTGCAGACGCTGGGCTGCGCGTTTTTCTCGAAGCAAAATGAGGGGAAATGTTCCGGCACAAGGCGGGCTGTTGTACTGGTTCAGGGCAGGACAAACTTCTTCCGGAAATAGGCTCCTGTTCCTTTCTTCCATTCCCTGGCAGGCGCTATGTACCGTTCTCCGCTTTGCACATTCACAAAGGCGTTCGGAAAGAACTGCCAATATGCCATGTGCGGAGGAAAGCCTTGCGAAACAACCCCGCCCCATTCAACCAGAGGGTCATCCGTGGCAGGCCAGCCGGCGGGCTTCTCAAGCGAGCATTCCCAGTCAAGACCGGTGTGCAGATTTGTTGACGAGCTTTCGATTGTCAGCGCAAGCCAGTGAGGACCAGGCCGGTCCGGAGCCGTGACCTCCGCGCAAACCTCATGCATTCCCGGCTGCATAACGGCTCCCCGCACATAAAGCACAAGGGGGTGATCCCCGACGAGCAGTTCCTTTCCGTCCAGCCATACTCTGAAATTTCCGTTAGCATTTGCGCTGATCAGCAAGTTGCTGGGGCTCTCATGCTGCCACAGGATGGTCTTCGCCTGGGCCGTAACATGCGAGAGCGGGTGGCTCAGGAATTTCTGGTATTCTGTACGGACATTCTGAAAGCCGGAAAGCAGGGCTTTGTATCCCACGGAGCGAAGTCTGATGATCTCCGCCTCCGGAGTTCCCTTGAATCTCTCGCAGTAGTATTCGCACTGTTCCAGAGCCTCGTCGTAACGGCCTATCCGTTCCAGTTCGAACAGCGCGCACATGATTGCCTGCCGTTCCAGAGGATCCGGCGGCGGAAAGCGCTGTTCTACAGGGGGAATGCGGCTGCCGGAGGGCATGGGCTTGGACGCGTACCAGTAGGCGACGCTCGACATGTAGCCGCTCGCCCGATTCATCGGCCCGGCGGATCCGAGCTCCCATGTCATGCGGAAACGCTTACTGAATCCCACCGGATCAGGAAGATGAAATCTGTACTGCGATGTCCTGATCGGCGCCTTGTCCAGCAGGCCATGAAAAGGCCTGGAAAAGAGACCGCGATAATACCATGCTCCGTTGAAGTAATCCTCGAGCCCTGTTCCCCGCCACACGGGAGCCGACGCATCGTCAATTTTGATAGTTTCATCACCTTCCAGAATGTTCCAGCTTCCGTCTGTTCCCATTGAATAGAGAAAACATCCTGCGAAATGACCGGCGACGCCGCTTACTGTCAGCACATCATACAGAGCATTGGCACCTTCTGACTGATTCCATGTGGCATGAAAGTAGCGGAGAGAATCACTGCTGAGATCGCGGCGCGTGCTTCTGACTCTGTATTCCATTGAAACGGCTGCTTTCGCATCGTTCCTGATCGAAAGTGCGGCCTTTCTTAGAAATGGCATGGGGAAATGGCTCACGAGCCATCCATCTTTCACTGTAATGAAAGCAGAACTGAATTGACGCATTGCCGGAGCGCCGCAGAAAAAGTCTCCCAGGGGGACCTCCACACTGGCGTGTCTCGACCCCTCCCATTTGCAGATCAATACCAGTTCTCTCAACAATCTGCGTCGTTCGATGGCGGATAGAGATGGAGGGGCATGAATCTTGAACGCCAGTTCGCAAATCATCGCGGGGCCGTCTGCAATCTGCAGAACGGCTGCTTCTCCAGGCTTGAAAGTGTATCTGGACACGTCCCCCCGCTCGAACAGCTGAGTATTACTGCTCGAAACAGCGGTTAGGCAATCCCTCGTCGTCCTGATGATATTTCTCTCAGCCTCTCCGAACTCCGACGGGAACGATATGACCCGTGTTTGTGGGGGGTAGGTTTCATACTCGACCTGAAAAAATGGCAGCATGCCCGGCGGGGGATTGGTCATGAGCACAGCCACACGAGCGGACTTTTCGTAGGGAATAGGCATGTAACAATATGCTCCCTGACTTGCTACGTCGCAAAGAGGGGGGAGGAAGGGATCTGAGCAGCCGAAAAGGCCATCTTTCCTGACGCGTATTCGGGATTCCTGTTCTCCATCTATGAACACCAACCATTCGTCTGCCACGACGTAGGTTTCCCATATTCGAGTTATACATCCAGGACCACGTAGATCAGCAAATGCGTAAAGGCCGCGGCCTGCAGCATATTTGCTGATATCAGCCCAGTCTGCATTCCCTCCTGTCGGATCGCAGGAGGATATCATCGCCGCTTGACCTCTCGGTGGCAGTGCCAATGCCGTCATGTTGGTGAGCCTGCGCAGAGATGACGCCAGACTGACCGGTTCCTGCCCGCTTTGGTGATCCTCATGTCCGTCGGAGCAGCCGCAGAGGCACATGATGAGCAAGGCCATGGCGACGAGGCGAGATGCTGAGAACGATGCGCTCCCTGTTTTGTGGTGAGTCGCCCAATAATGGGCAGCGAGACCAAGCAGCATGACAATCCTGTAAAACACCATTGTCGTCAGAATATAACAAAGGCTGCGTGGGCAGGTTCGATCGATCACTGTCCACAGTGTTTCCGGGAGAAATGGTTTCGTCACGATCCAGGTAAAAGGAAGATAGATAGAGGCAGATTCAAGCATGATCACCGGTGCGAATATCCAGAGAAATGAAAATCTGCGGCCAGCGATCTCGTGTGCCGTATAGACCTGCTCCACGGCGGGAAGGGCAGCAATAGCACATATCCATCCGGCATAAGGCACATATCCCAGGTACGTGCGCCATTCCGGACGCAATGAAAGAACAGGCCCCAAAAGAACACTGACCACAATAGAAGTGGCAACTGATACCAGCATTGTCACAAAGATTGCCTGCTTCAGGAAAATGCTTTTCTGACCTGTTTTGTGCTGGTGTTCTGCAAAAAATGGAAAGGCAACAAAACCAACTGCAGCGGACATGTAGTGCGTCAAGTAACCGAAGCGTGACACCATGTAGTAGCCCGAAGCATCTTCTGGGCCTAGAAAATGCTGTATAGCGAATGGTCCTATGAAAGATCGCATATTAGAAGCGAGGGCAAATACAATGTACCCCAGCAGGAAAAGGGCAATCCCCCGCCACTCTGAATAGTAGGAGCATGCTCTGCCCGATCCTTGCCAGAATGATCGGAGTGTGGCAATGCCGATAATGCTTGCACTCATTCCTGCACCCGCCAGCGAGGCTATGTATCCGCCCAATCCCCATCTTCCTGTCAGATAGACGGCGAGCACGAGCAGTACTATCGGGCTTGCAATTCCAGCCGCGAGATTGCCATAAAATCTCCTGGTGCCTTGCAGCATGAATGAGATTATCGGCTGGACAGATGTCACCATCACCAGAAAAGCCAAACCCACGAAGAGAGCCTGACGCTCATCCAGATGCAACCGCAGTAGGATTTCTCTCCTCGCCAGATAGAGCAAAAGCATCATCAGACAACCGAAAAATAAACCCACCAGAAACATGTCTCGGAGCACGGACTTCAACTTTCCAACGGCACCCTGCGACAGATACAACGTCAAATAGGTTGAGCCGACAGTGCAAAAGGCTCCCAGTGGCAGGGATGCAAAACGCACAATCGAGAACAGAGGTTCCAAGGAACCGAGTTCTTCGGCAGAGAGTTTGTTGGGAGCCAGAATCGCTCCGACATAGAAGCTGACTATATCGGAAAACCTCGAAACAACGAAAAGCAGGCCGATATGCCACCACAAAGCGCCGATACGCGTCCTCACGCGCCGAGCCAGATCCAGAATGGAGTCAAGAAGATTATTCCGCATGTTCATTCAGCTCCAATCTATTTTTCAGAATTCAACTTCATGCCAAATCGCATGGAACACGGGCACAGAGTCAATCGCGATCAGTGAAAGGACCTTTTTTGTCTCATTTTTCCGTATTCGCTTTCCCGTGACTGGCCATGGGAGTCTAAATCGTATCTGAAAGCCATTGTCCCCGGAGGTCATGACGCCGGGCATTTCGCCCGGCATGGGAACTGGCATGACATCTTCCGGCAAGTCTCAAAATTCTGTCTTGCTCGGCAATTCTGCTTGGTATATGCATTTATTGGCATGAGACAGAGGCGGATAGCAGGTGCAAACTGGTATTTCGAGGAATCCGAACTTCAGGACAGAGCCTTCGACCCTGATCGCATCGAAGAACGGCTTGTCCTCCTTCGCAAATTCAGGCGATGGTTGGAGGAAAGGGGGATCGAACTGCACACATGGGATATGGTGGACCCGTCTGATCCCGACGTTGAATATGTCTTGTTGTTTGACTGGTGCAGGTATCATGATAAGAAGTTCGGGAAAGCCCTTCGGAAAATTCCCTTCAACAAGCGTGTGCTCGTAATGATTGAACCTGCCACGATGAATATGGAGCTCCATTACCTTCCATTTTATCGCCGACTTTTTTCGAAAATTTTCACTTACCATCAGCGCCTTCTCGACAGACATCCTGAATACATCCCTATCAATAACCCAATGTTTGGCGCTGACTCCGATGCTCCAGCCTACTTATCTCGACCGGACTTTCAACTGCCATATTCTGAAAGGAAGCTGTTGGTTACTGTGGCCTCGCATAGATGGAGCTTCAATCCTCTCGCCAACTTCCGCAGTCGCGAAAAGGTTTTTGCATACTTTGACAGGCACTTTCCGAACGATTTCGATTTGTGGGGAAGATACTGGGGACAGCCTCTGAACATATTTGAGCGCATCTTTCATCCCAGACAGTTTCAAACTTGCAGGGGTGAACTGCCCCTGAACGTGGAAGCCAAACTTGCTCTCTATTCCAGATATCGCTTCTGTCTGTGTTTTGAGAATGAGACCAATGACCCGGGGTTTATTACTGACCGTATAACCGACCCATTCTGTTCCAGATGTGTGCCGGTATACTGGGGCCCCTTGTCAATAACAGATCATGTTCCTCCAGAATGTTTTATCAACTACCGGGATTTCAAAGGGCCTCAGGAGCTTGCTCTGTTCCTGAAGAATATGCCCAGAGAGCGTTATGAGGCTTATGTGGAAGCAATGGAAAAGTTCGTGAAGAGTGAGCGGATGCACTTTTTCACCACCAATTACATGTTTGAGACCATCTACAATTATCTCTTCAAACAGGACGTTCCCGGAGACGCAAGCCGCAGCTCTCTTCGCGCCTTTGCGTAACGTTCCGGCGTGCCTATGTCGAAAAAAGGCCCACTCGTCTTGTAGGCCCACAGCTTTCCACATGATGCCAGGTTTGGAAGGATATCCCGCTCCATCGAAAGCGGACGCTCAGGAGGGAATTGTTCGATGGCACCAAGGGAAAGTACGTATATGCCCGCGTTAATCCAGCCTGAGCCGCCCGAAGTTTTCTCCGCGAAATTCCTCACGATACTCTGCCGATCCATCTTTACGCTGCCATAATCCGATCTGTCAGGTGCTCTGCATACAACAAGGGTTGCAACGGAACCTCTGGCAGTATGTTTTTTTAGCAAATCGTTGTAATCAACCGCGCAAAAGGTGTCTCCATTCAGTACGACGATTCTCTCGGATAGAAAAAGAGGACGCGCTTCTGCAATCGCTCCAGCAGTTCCGGCCAGAGTCCTCTCAAAGTTGAAGATGATATCCACAAAGGCAAAGCGTTTCTGCTCAAAATACGACACTATAGCCTCGGCTTTGAAACCGACACACATGATTATTCGACGAAAGCCTGAACGAGCAAGATATTCCACGAGGATTTCTAGAAAGGGCCTTCCGTAGATTTCCACCATGGCCTTGGGTCTATCGGGTACAACCGGTCTTAACCTCGTTCCGAGGCCGCCGCAAAGCACAGCTGCATCTGTTTGGGAGACCAGAATGCTTCCTTCAACATGTGAAATTGCCTCGGTCATAACGCCAAGCTCTCAGTGTCTCAGTATTTTCCCTGCATTGCAAGCTGCGGGTGAAGGAGACACCTGCGATACTGATGGAAGATAATGTTCCAGATCGGGATGTTTTTGAGAAGTTCCCATGTCTCGAAGCGGGAATCTTGAAGACCATGTCCCTTGAATCGCGGGCAAGGAGTTATTTCGATGGAGATTTCCTGCTGTGCAGAGTCAGAACAGCACGAGTGACGGATTCCACGTCAATACCATAATACTTATGGATGATTTCACGGCCCCCGTATTGATAGCAGTAGCCCTTCTCATGGGATATACCGAGCCTGTGCACAGGCATCGGATTGCCCATATCTGCCAGCGCCTCCAGAACGGCGCTTCCGAAACCGCCGGGCAGGAAATGCTCCTCCAGTGTGACAATTGACGAAGCACCGGCGATGGCATTGATAAAAGCAGGCCCGGCAATTGGTAGACTGTACACATCTATAACTCCTACAGCTACACCATTCTGCTCAAGACGTCGGGCGGCTTCCAGAGCCGTATGAACCATGAATCCTGTTGCGACCAGATATATGCCACCCTCTGAACTTCGAAGGCGCTTTACCCCCTCAGTGAATGCTGTGGTGGGATGGTAGATGTCTGGCAGAGCCTTGCGATCTAGTCTTATGTAGTTGCTTGTTGGAAAAGAACATGAGATTTCTGCCATCGCCGCGGCCATTACATTGTCTGAGATGCTGTGAATGACCAGGTTAGGCATCGATCGGAGGCATGCGATATCTTCTATGAGATGGTGTGTGGGACCGGAATCGTCATAGCCGAAGCCTGCTCCGACTCCCACTATAGTTATGGGTATGTTCATAATAGCATTTTCCACACGAATCTGCTCGAGACATCTGAGGGTGATGAATGGCGCAATTGCATATACAAAAGGGTGTTTACCCTGCAGGGCCAGCCCAGATGCCACCAGGATTGCATTCTGTTCAGCAATGCCAACGTTGACGAATTGATTTGGGATTTCCTTGCGAATGCGATCGAGCGAAGGAGCGCCCATATCTGCTGTGACAACGACCAGTCGTGTGTCCTGGCGCGCCAATTCATAGTACCGATTCCAGAATGCGTCTCGTTGTGTCATCTGACGTTCTTCCTCCCTTTTGTTCCCCTTGAGCGGGTGGGCGGCTGGCATTCAGGGAAGGCTGCCGATCGAGTTCCAGACCGGGAAATGTCAGGTCGGATGCATTTCTTGCACCGCTGACAGAACATGCCCAGGTCCTCGAATGCCTGCCCGGCAACATCGCCGCTAGGAGCGACACCATGCCAGAGTGGTATGTTAGACAGATTGCTCAATCCATATCCCTTGACTGTATCAGCGATGACAACCAGGGGCCTTCCGATTCGCCGCGAACGAACATACTTCAATACTGAGAGTATCTGCTCGAAGGAGTGTCCATCAATCCGCGCCACCTCCCAGCCGAAGGCCGCCCACTTTTTCTCGAGAGGTTCCAGCGCCACCAGATTCTCCGTAAAATCGGTAACACACAGCCCATTGCGATCCACAATAGCAACCAGATTATTCAGTCGGTGATGAGCGGCAAACATGGCCGCTTCCCAGATAGAGCCTTCGTAGCATTCACCGTCTCCAAGGAGCGTATAGGTCAGAAAAAGTTCGCGGTTCATGCGTGCTCCCAGAGCAACTCCAACCGCTATTCCAAATCCGTGCCCCAGGGAACCACATGTGATCTCGACGCCGGGAACGCTTTTCTGAAGATGGACGCTGAACAGTCCGCCCTTCTGCGCGAAATTGTCAAGAGCTGTGCGGTCGAAGTACCCACAATGGGCCAACACGGCATAGACCGCGGGACTCGCCTGGCCCTTGCTCACGAACAGCCGGTCCCTTTCCTGCCAGTCGGGCCGACGAGGATCATGCATCATCAGCCCTCCTTCGTAGAGCGCAACCAGTATTTCTACACAGGACATTGAAGAAGTAACGTGTCCAGTGCCGGCCCGTACGCACATCCTTAATATGTCGTGCCTGACGTGATAGGCAGTCCTGCGCAGAGCGGAATAGAGGTCTTGATTCTCTGTAGAAGCCTTTATCACTGTTGTTTCTCTCCTCTCTTCAGAAATATCACCTGTTTTCCAGCAATTTGCGCTGCAGACGAATGCTGGTCATCTGCTGTATGTGCTGCTCGGCCACCGGGCCGAACTTTTCGCGAATCATGGTCAGATATGCGGGAGACGTGAAATAAGCATGAAATGCCCTGTCGCGAAATGCAAGCACCTGCGCGGCCGAAAGGTGGTCGGTCGGCAGTGGTTTGGACTCATAGCTGTGCTGCGAGAAACCATGCCATGTCTCTGGAAGCTCAGCAGGCGCACGCGCACTCCACTCTTCATACAGCTTAGAGCCCGGATATGCCATTGCACAGTAGAAATTTGCAAATTCACAGTTCAATTGGATCGCCAGATCGAGAGTCTGTTGCATCGTAGACTCAGTATCGCCTGGAAGTCCGAACATGTAATTCCCCAGAACATTGATGTCGTGGTCGCGAATGATGGCACGGATCTCCTCGACATCCCTGCCGATTTTCTTGTTTACTCGCCGTCGCACATCGTCGTTGCCTGCCTCTATTCCCAGACATATCCACTGGATGCCTGCCGACCGCATGCGTTTAAGCAAAGATCTGCTGATTGTGTCAACGCGCGCATACACCCATAGATTCAAATCGTACTTGCGTTCTATCAGCATGTCGCAGAAATGCTCGACCCGCCTTGGATCAAGCACAAACAGTTCATCGTCCAGCCGAATATGCTTCACGTGGTGCTGTTGCGCCAGCTCATCTATCCATCCCATTACAGTATCGAGTCCCCAGTACCGGATACCGGGGCGGCCGAACAACGCATTGATACAGCAGAAAGCACACCGATATGGACAACCCAAAGAGGTATACAGTACGGCGTATGGCGAGCGTACATCAGCAAAGTCCGGTCTTGTGCTGTGGCGAAAGTACTGAATCGTATGGGAATTGTGAGCACGATACATCTTCAACGAAGGCAACAAATCCCAGGCATATCCCCGGAGTGTATGATCGAGGTCCTTTATTGGTTCAGCAGGTGGCTGATTCCAATACGTACCGTCACGGGCTCGAGCGCAAACCCCGACCAGCTCGGAGCGGGTGCGGCGACCCTTCAAATATTCCAGCAGAGATCGGATAGGGTGAACGGCCTCACCCTTGACAATGAAATCGGCACTTGTCTCCATCAAGGTCCGCTCGGGGAGCACAGTCGGATGCAGTCCGCCGACAGCCAGAGGCAAAGAAGGGTTGGCAGCCTTTATATCCTTCGCTGTGGCTATTGCGGCCGGCATAGTTTGAGTGGATGCAGAGGGATTGTGACCATAAGCCATGATGACAACGAGTTCTGGATTGAAGCGGTAAAGAAGATCGTGCGCTGTACGGGAAGACCAGCCCTCAACATTTGAATCATATATGGCCACGTCGAAGTCCTCGCGACGGAGAAAGTCGGCGATCAGCGTGAGCCACACTGGCGGCGCGATTGCAGTGAATGCTCCAGCCAGGTCCTGATACGTCTTCGTCTGATCGCCGGGATGTATCAGAAGTATATCCTTTTTCATTCCGTCATTTCTGGCAAGGTCTGTCATGCTGTCGTTATTGTAATCGCGGCTACGCCTTGCCAACACAATCATCGGGGGAGTTTATCGCCATCAACCGGCAAATTGTATCGGCAGTAATAATCTGCTGACTCAGGCATATTCCGCCGGCACATCTCGCTTTTTGTTCCAGGGTAAATGCTAGTTTAGGCTTATTGGGTGTCAACCTTGAACTCTTTTTTGGAAAACCCGGGCGGCGATATGTTGCAGAGCGATGGGTTCCAGCAAATATTGTTGCGATACTGGATGCGGCTCCATGTTTCATCACCAACCGGGGAATTGCCAGCATCATGGAGGAGGACGTCATATCCTCTCTCTGTCCATTCAACACTGTTCCTGTCCGAATATCATGTTTTCCGACCGATTGTTCAAACCGGCCATTTCCCAAACGCAGGATCCTGGCTGGACAACAGAGGAAGCGAATCGTCCTTCTCCGCCGGCGAGAGTGGAGATTATCAAATTCAACAATCAGCATGTCAGGCATTGACGGACTTCCTCGAAGGTGGCGCGCAAAGCATCCTCAAAATCCCATGCGGGGCGCCATCCTGTGCTGAAAAGCTTCGAACCATCGAGGCATTTCAAGGGAGCACCATCAGGATACGAATGGTCAAAAACTATCTGTCCTCTGAACTCAGCTATTGAACTGATCTTTTCTGCCAGTTGTGCGATGCTGATAGGTTCAGTGCCGGTAATGTTTACGGGATCATCTCCGTCGTATCGCTCCATCAGCCAGATACAGGCTCTGCCAAGATCAGGTTCATAGATGAAATCCCTGCGAGGAGTTCCTGTACCCCATAATGTGACCTTATCTGCGCCCTGCAATTTGGCCCGGCAGAATTTGACCATCAAAGAGCCGATGACATGAGCATTGTCTGCATCAAGACTGTCTCTCGGACCGAATGGCGTTGATGGGATTGCAACAATAAAGGAGGAGCCATACTGTCGTCTGCATGCTCTGCAGTAGGTTATGCCAGCCAGCTTTGCCATCGCATATGCTTCGCTCGTAGGCTCCAAAGGGCCTGTGAAGAGATAGTCGGGGCGCATGGGCTGGGGACAGTCCCTCGGATAAACGCAAGAACTTGCCAAGTATAGCAGTTTAGCCACTCCACAAGATTGCGCAATCGACATGACGTTGGCGGTCACAAGAAGATTGTCCAGCATAAGATCGGCAGGACACCTTCTGTTCAGACCAATGCCGCCCGATCTTCCTGCCACCATAAACACGTATTCCGGCTTGGTCTTCTTGAACAAATTCATCACCGCAGTCCTGTCAGAAAGGCCGCTGTTCAACTTGTCAGTACGCACGATATCCTTGTATCCCTGCCGAATCAGCTCATCGCAAATAGAATGGCCTACAGACGTTTCCGAGCCGGCAACAAGTATGGCGGATCTCTTGTTCATGCCTCACAATCCCACGCTTATGGCCTTTCGTGGAAGCATTCGCAGGCCGGGCCTGTCCATTCACCTCACCCGTGTTCCACGCTGTTGAGTCTGGCGCAGAAATCAAGAATGCGATGTCGTTTCAAACCCGGATAATTGCCAATGTAGAAGCCGTAAAAATGAACATGTTCGACTTGTGGAAATTTCTTCCAATAGCCCTTGGGAATGATGCCTCTCAGATAAGGCTGTCTCAACTGGTTGCCTCCCCCGGACGTCCCCCTGCGATGTTCTATGCCGTTTCTGTCGAGCAGCGCGATCACCTTGTCTCTCAGTCGAGCGTCCGGGGTTCTCATAATAAGGACGAATGCATAGTTGACACTTCCTGTCGTTTCAAAATCAGTTCTGAAGAGCTGAGGATTCAGATTTTCCAGAAAAACTTTGAAATTCTCTATTCGACTCAGGTTATTCTGATCCAGCCTTCGTAATTGGGAGAGGCCTATCACAGCATTGATCTCAGTACTGCGGTAGTTGCCAGAAGGATACGCAAAAATGAACTTCGGATTAAGATCAGGAAACTTTCGCTCCCACCGTCTGCGCAGTTGCGGCGACCTGGCCTCCCTTACCATGCCGTGGGAGCGTAACATGCGCGCAATTTCGCAAACGTCCTCATCATTCGTGCAGATCATACCGCCCTCTATTGTGCTCATATGATGGGCGAAGTAGAACGAAAAATTTGAAATGAGTCCAAAAGTTCCAACCTTGCGGCCCTTGAAAGTTGCTCCATGAGACTCGCAGGCGTCTTCCACAAGCGGAACATTCGCGTGCCTGATTCCATTGAGCAAATCGTCGTTCAAGGCGTTGAAGCCGAGTACATGAGTAAGAAAAACCGCTTTTGTCTTCGAAGAAATGCGGTCGAGAACCTGTGCGGTGTTCATTCCCAACGTTCTGAGGTCTATATCCACAAATACCGGCCTCAGACCCGCAGCGAGCACGGAAGATATGTCGGAAACCCACGTCAGAGCAGGTACAATCACCTCGCCTGGCCCGAACATGTGCCTGATTATGGCCATCGTAATGAAGTTCGCCGATGAACCCGAGTTCACGAAGATACTGTAACGGACACCAAGCCAGCGGGACCATGCGTCTTCGAAATCCCGAACCTGTGAGGACTGCGTCAGAACGGGTTGTCCTCTTCTCAAAAAACTTATCACCGCATCCAGATCTTCACGCGTGATATTATCCGCCATCAGGGGCCATCTGGTTTTCGTCATGGCGCTGGCTGCTCCGCTTGGTAGAAGATTACTTTCGCTCCTTCGCTCTCGAATCGGATTGGTACACATAAATATCGCGAGAGAGCCCGATGCACATCAGCGCGTCGGTTTGGCTCAACAAAGAGCATAAGAAAGCCACCGCCTCCCGCTCCGCATATCTTTCCTCCTATCGCGCCTGCCCTGATGGCAGTGTTGTACATTGCGTCAACTTCGTCGGTGCTTATACCATCGGCCAAAGAGCGCTTGATGCACCAGCTCTTGTGAAGAAGCTCTCCAAACTTTCGAATATCAGCTCCGCCTGTGAGCACCTGGATGGCTTCAGAAACCATTGCATGCATTGCGGAAAGTTCTCCCGCCTTGTTCTTCATATTACGAATCTGTTTTTCAGCCACAACGGAGGCGAATCTTGAAATACCAGTGAAGAACAGCATCACATGATCCTGGAGAAGTTCCAGGCGTTCATGTGGCAGGATAACCGGGCGTACCCT
>Ga0101944_10004753_pt1 | contig 16340 bp, 15 predicted proteins | sample DewCreD2012metaG_FD_75245 | JGI IMG/M metagenome (GOLD analysis project Ga0101944, IMG submission 75245) | Hot spring sediment bacterial and archeal communities from British Columbia, Canada, to study Microbial Dark Matter (Phase II) - Dewar... ...
GCGGGACCCACGTCGTCCGACTGAGTTCATTCGAATATGAAAGCGAGCCACGCGACCATGAGCATCCGGCCCACGAGAGAGGAGTTTCATCGCCTTGCGGCGCAGGGCAACCTGATCCCGGTCCACCGGTCCCTTGTGGCTGATCTGGAGACGCCGGTGTCGGCCTTCATGAAGATCGACACGGGCGACCACGCGTTTTTGCTGGAGAGCGTGGAAGGCGGCGAGAACCTGGCGCGGTATTCGTTTCTGGGTTCGGACCCGGATATCGTGTTTTTCAGCAAGAACCATGAGGTGACGCAGATCGAGAATGGCCATGCTCTGCGCCGCCATTGCGCGCGTCCCCTGGACCTGCTGCGGGACCTGATGGCGCGCTACCGGCCCGTGTCCTGTCCGGACCTTCCTCCGTTCATCGGCGGGGCGGTGGGGTATTTCGGCTACGACACCGTGCGCGATTTCGAGCGCCTGCCCGACGCCAATCCCGACACGCTCAACGTGCCGGACATGTATTTCATGGTCACCGATTCGATGCTCGTCTTTGACCACGTCAAGCATCGCATCATCCTGCTGGCCAACGCCCACGTGGACAAGCCCGGCGCCGCCGCCATCGACGCGGCCTACGACCGCGCGGTCGCCCGCATCGAGGTGATGACCGAGCAGCTGCGCCAGAGCCTGCCCGAACGCCCGCCGGCGGCCGAGATTCCGCCGATTGACGTCGCGCGGGTCGAATCGAACTTTTCGCGCGAGCGCTACATGGAGGTCGTCCGCCGCTGCAAGGAATACATTCTGGCCGGCGACATTTTCCAGGTGGTCCCCTCGCAGCGGTTGCGCATCCCGTATCGCTGTCCGTCGTTCGACATGTATCGCGCGCTGCGGGCGGTCAATCCGTCGCCGTATATGTTTTACCTGAAGTTTCCCCCCGTGACGCTGGCCGGCAGCAGCCCGGAAATCCTGGTCAAGGTCACCGGTGACAAGGTGCAGTTGCGGCCGATCGCGGGGACGCGCCAGCGCGGGGCGACGCCTGAAGAAGACCTGGCCTTGGAAAAGGAACTTCTGGCCGATCCCAAGGAGCGCGCCGAACACGTCATGCTCGTGGACCTGGGGCGCAACGATTGCGGGCGCGTCTGCGAACACGGCTCGGTGCGCGTGGATGAGATGATGGTGGTCGAGCGCTATTCGCACGTCATGCACATCGTCTCGAATGTCGTCGGCAAACTGGCCAGGGGGCGCGACGCCTTCGACGCGCTTGCCGCCTCTTTCCCGGCGGGAACCGTCAGCGGCGCTCCGAAAATCCGCGCCATGCAGATCATCGACGAAATGGAGCCGGAGCGGCGCGGCCCTTATGCCGGCGCCGTCGGATACTTCTCCTTCAACGGCAACCTCGACACCTGCATTATCCTGCGCACGATGGTCCTCAAGGACCAGGTCGCCTACGTGCAGGCCGGCGGCGGCGTCGTCGCCGATTCGGATCCCGCCTTTGAATATGAAGAGACCTTGCGCAAGGCCCGCGCCCTGATCGCCGCCATCAACCTGGCCCACGGAGGCCTGCAATGATCCTGGTCCTCGACAACTACGACTCGTTCACCTACAACCTGGTGCAGTATATCGGGGAGCTGACGGCCGGCCGCGACGAGACGATCGAGGTCGTGCGCAACGATCAGGCCTCTGTCGAGGACCTGGCCGCGCGCGGCTTTGATCGCGTCATCATCTCGCCGGGCCCGTGCACGCCCAACGAGGCCGGCGTGTCGTGCGACCTGATCCGCCGCCTGGCCGGAAAAGTCCCGATGCTGGGCGTGTGCCTGGGGCATCAGGCGATGGGGCAGGTGTTCGGCGGGGTGGTCAAGCGCGCGCCGATGGTGGTTCATGGCAAGACGTCGATGATCCACCACGGCGGGCAGACGCTGTTCCGGGGGCTGCCCAATCCCTTCGAGGCGACGCGCTACCATTCGCTGATCGTCGAGCGCGAGACCATGCCGGCCTGCCTCGAAATCACGGCTTGGACCGACGACGGGGTTGTCATGGGGCTCAAGCATCGGGAGTTCCCGGTCTGGGGCGTCCAGTTCCATCCTGAATCGATCCTGACCGTGGAAGGCAAGCGGCTGCTGCGCAACTTTCTGGATGTCCGCTGTCACGGGGCGCAATAATGCCGTTGAGGCCTGATCGCAGTTCGCCCGTCGGTCAGCCTCGGCTCCGCCCCGCCCAACGAAGATGACACGGCCCCCGAAACGCGCGAATGCAAGGCCTTGCTTCAGCAGAAAGCGCGAGCATAAAATCACGGCAGCGCGAATGGAGATGAAACGGGACTTTTTGCCGTGAACGCCGGCGCGTTGAAAGGATTTCCCAAGTCGCGAAAAGGTGAGAAAGGGTGCGAAGCGCATGAAAGAGACCGACTGGAATGTTCTCAGACAATTCGCGAAGCGGGCGCGCGCGCTGGACCCGGCGGCCAGTATCTGGGCGTTTGGCTCGCGGACACGCGGGACGGCTGACGCGGAATCCGATCTGGATGTCTGCGTTGTCCTCGAACACTTGACGCCACACATCCGCGAAAAGGTCAGCGACATCGCCTGGGAAGTGGGTTTTGAAAACGAAGTTCTCGTGAGCACAACTGTCTTCTCCCGCGAAATGTTCGAGCGCGGGCCGTTTTCGGTCAGCCCGTTGGTCCGAACGATTCTGAGAGAAGGGGTCGCCGTCTGATGGAAGGCCGTATGAGAGACTTGCTGGCGTTCCGCTTGGCGCAGGCCAACGAGGCGCTTGAAGAAGCCAGGACGCTCAACGAAGCGCGACACCCTCGCGGCGCCATCAACCGCAGCTATTACGCCATGTTCTATGCGATTCAGGCGCTGCTCACTTCAAGAGGCCTGACCACTTCCAAGCACTCCGGCGCGATTGAGTTGTTTGACCGTGAATTCGTCCGTCAGAATCAGTTTGGCAAAGACTTTTCTCGCTGGCTTCATCAGTTGTTTGAATTGCGGCAGGACGCGGACTATGGCCCCATGGTTGAAGCCACCGCTGAACAGGCGCGCAACGCGATCGAGCAAGCCGAGGCATTCATTCAACAAACCAAAGGGTATCTATCACAGGTATCGTAGCACAATTCTGCGGATGGTGCAGCGAACATGGCTATTCTTGTGGATCGAGACACGCGGGTGATTGTGCAGGGCATCACCGGCGGCGAGGGACAGTTCCACGCCGAGCAGATGATTAAATATGGGACGAAGGTCGTGGGCGGCGTTGTCCCGGGCAAGGGCGGACAGACCACGCTGGGCGACGTGCCCATCTTCAACTCGTGCCATGACGCTGTCGCCGCCACCGGCGCCAACGCCTCGGTGATTTTCGTGCCGGCGGCGTTTGCGACCGATGCGGCGCTGGAGGCCATCGACGCCGGGCTGCCGCTGGTCGTCATCATCACCGAAGGCATTCCGACGGCCGACATGATGAAGGTCTATTGGGAGGCGAAGGAGCGCGGCGTTCGGTTCATCGGGCCGAACTGTCCCGGCGTCATCACGCCGGGCGCCCACGCCAAGATCGGCATCATGCCCGGACACATCTTCAAGCGCGGCCCCATCGGCCTGATCTCGCGCAGCGGAACGCTGACCTACGAGATTGTTCACGAGCTCTCGACGAACGGCCTCGGGCAGACGACCTGCATCGGGATAGGCGGCGACCCCATCATCGGCACGACCTTCCTCGACGCCCTGCCGCTCTTCGAAAAAGACAAATCCACCAAGGCGGTCGTTCTGATCGGCGAGATCGGCGGGACGGATGAGGAGGCCGCGGCCGAGTATGTGAAGTCCAGCATGAATAAACCCGTCGTCGCGTTCATCGCGGGCAAGACGGCGCCTCCGGGCAAGCGCATGGGCCACGCCGGCGCCATTATCTCCGGCGGCAAGGGCACGGCCGCCGAAAAGATCGCCGCCCTCAACGCCGCAGGCATCCCCGTGGCCGAGCGGCCCGATCAAATTGCGGCGATGGTGAAGGAGAGCCTCGAAGCGGCGGCCAGGAAGAAGCGCTGATCGACTTCTACTGCCAAGGCGTTCCCGATACATGGGCCAAAGGCGAAAGGTTGGCTTGCGTTTGTAGTTCATCCTTCAGGATGACTGGCCCGAGGGAATGTGCATGACCCTTCTGGAAATGCGACGCTTGACGTGGACGAGGCCCTTGCGTCCGGGGAGCAATCCCGCGCTGGCGGCGGATTGGCGGATGGGCTGGCGGCGTCTGGCGCGCAATCCGTGGATCGCGGCGGTGGCGCTGCTCGTCATTGCTCATGCGGTCTATGCGGCGTGGTTCACCGTCGTAATGTTTCCGACCCATCCAAGCGACCGGCCTCCCGCCCAATGGCCATTCAATCCCAACAACTGGCCCCGGCCCCTCGGGCGCATCACGCCCTATGACTTCCAATTTACGTTGTTTCATTTCCTGATCTACGCTGCGCCGCTGGCGCTCGCGCTGCCTGCCTGGGGACGCGCCGTCCGCAGCGGGCGGACTGAGGAGCGCCTCCTGACCTCGCTCAACCGCGCCGACCTGCTGTGGGCCTTCGTCATCATCTGGCTGGCCGCCATCCTGATTCCCATCCTGGCTGTCTATCTCCCGATGCTGCCGTGGGGCGACGGGTGGCTGTGGCGGTTCCGGGCGCACACCGGCTTCGGCAAGGAACTCGGCCAGATATTTGGCGGCGGAGGGTGCTGGACCCAATGGCATTTCCTCATCACGATGCTCTATTTCGTGACGATTCTCACCTTCAATCTGATTGCGGTGGCCTGGGCGTCGCTGCGCGCCCGGCGCGTCTGGACGCGCGCCCTGCTGGTTGTTTCTGTAACGCTGGTTTTCGATTTCGTCGCCGCCACGGCCTTCAGCGGCGTCTTCGAGGTGGATAGTCCGGGATCCGGCAATCAGATGAACCGTGACCTCCAGGCATGGGACTGGGAGGGCGTCTGGTTCTGGCTGCGATCATTCGGGCCGGAGATGGTGGGGAATGGCTCCGGCGGCGAGGGCTATCCGATGTTCCTTGCCTGGCTGCTGTTCTATCATTCCTATTACGTCTTCGCCGCCGTCTTTTATCCCGTCAAATGGCTCCTCGCCGGCGCTATGGTTTATGACGCCACGCGCCGGTTATCTATTGAAGCCTGGACGCGGCGTTAGGCCTTTAAAGTCCGGAAGGACACACAGGCGAGGAGAAGGCCGACTCAATGTCCAATATCCAACAAGGAACTCAGAACGCCCAAGGCCCGTCGCATTGAAAGTTCTGAGTTCTTTGTTGGATATTAAATGTGGCTCTTCACAAAGTTTTGTGCAACGGTCCGTTGATTATCCTAAATCCGGCAGTTATTGCCCCCGGAACACGCGGAACACGCGGAAACAGAGGACAGGAAATCTCATATCTGACACACCCATTGGGTGAGACGTTATTCGAGATTAAATCCAGTCCTTTCCGAGTATTCCGGGTGTTCCGCGGGCTTCAACTGCCGGATTCAGGATTATGCCACAGAAGCGTCTCTCAACTGCGGCGAAGACCTTGGCGGAACAATCGAAGCGTTCGACCGATCGTCGCGAAGCGCTTTGGAGTGTGGAGGCTTGCCTCCGCTATGGAGGGCTTTGCCGCGTGGTTGAAAGCGGAGGCAAGCCTCCACACTCCAAAGCGCTTCGCGACTCTACGACCGTTGATTTCTCAAATTGCTGTCAACGGCCGGTATGAGCAATCGCTTTTCTCGTCCCCAGGGCTTCCAACCTTCGGCACAAAACGTTGTGATGAACCTTGAATGTTGCCCAAGGGCATTTCGCGTTTGATGTTCTGAGTTCCTTGTGGGATGTTGGGTATTGGAGGTTGGATGTCGCCCAAAGCCGCGGGGCGTTAGGCGCGGAACGCCGAGCGCAAGCCATTGCGCAAGACGCGGACGCCACTCACCCTCCTACGCCCCACGGGACAAACTCGTTCCCGCCCCCGCCCCGCTCTCTCACTCCGCATCGGCCCTTATGATGCGCAGGGAGTTGCCCACAAGCAGCGCGAACGACAGGCCCATCAGCGCGTAGCTGATCGCCGGCGCCATCCCCACGAACCGCCCCACCAGCCCGTAGATCGCGATGGCCTCAAAGAAGGCGTCGGAGATGGTTACATCGGTCATCACCCGCCGCAGGGGCGAATCCCCGCCGACTTCAGTCCGGACTGTTGCGGCCGCCCCGCGATCCGCCCCGGAGGCGCCCGGCGAGGAGCGCGATGGACCCGCCAGGCGCCCCTGCACGTTGGCCAGAATGTTCGGCAGCGCGATCCCGAGAGGAATCTGCACAAACGCCATCGCCAGCAACACGTAAGCGATCCATCTCAAAGCCGGATTGATTTCCGGCTGCGGTAAAACGACCTCCGGCAGCGCCACGGCATAGATGACCAGATAGACTGGAACCGCAAAGATGAACGCGCCGTGGATCATCCACACCGTCAGCATTGAAGCAGGCGTGCGATAACGTGACATCAAGAAAACTCCTCTCACACGGCGGCGACGCCTTGAACAGGCATAGCCCCGCCCGGAATCGATCCCGCCGCCGCGCGGAATGAATCGCCGGCGCGCGTTATACAGACGGCTGTTCAGAACCCCGCCGGCGCCGCGGGGGCTCCGTCCGGTTCGGTCCGCGACGGCACGCCCTGCCGCCGCGCGCGGGCCTGTTCCTGCATCGTTCGGGTAAACTGGCCAAAGCCCTGAATCACGCCGGCGGGAATCACCACGCCGCCATGAGCCTGTCCGTTGGCGATAAAGGCGCTCATCGCAATCGGGCCGCCGCCTTGCAGCGCCGAGGCCAGCGCCGCCACCGGATTGAGCGGGTCGGGAGGCGCCGCGCCGCCTTTGGCGCCGCGCGCCGCCATCGCCCGGTTCCGCGCCTGGTTGATGTTCTGGTCTATCATGGGCGCCATGACCCCCAGCATTCGCCCCAGGTCAAAGTCCATATACATTGCGCCGCCAGGGCCGAAGGTGGTCTGCGCCGCCAGCGGCTTGGGCGGCTCGCCCGACAGCGCCTTGCCCGCCTTGACCGCATCGATCAGCGTTTCGATCTTCTGCGAGCCCATCGCATAGACAATCGTGTTTCCGACGAAAGCCACCTCGTATTTCATGTCGCCCATCATCTGCTTCATCAGCGCCGTCTGCTCTGCTGGGGCCGTCTTGATTTCAATCGCCATGGCGAGGTCCATGTCGAGCTGGTGGATGGCGACGCCGCCGTGTTCACGAACCTTCTCGGTGAACTTCATGGTTATCGGCGTGCCCATCGTCGTGTAGAGGTCTGCCATCCCCGTCGCCTGCATGTTCTTTTCCATGTTCTTCAGACAATCCAGCGCGACGGCGGCGTCCTTGACCCGGCCGACAAACGCGCCGTCAAACATCGTCGCAGACTGGGGCAACAGCATCTCAAACGCCATCAGGTCGCCCTGCATCGCCCTGCTGTCCTTGAAGAACTTGAGCAGGTTGCCGCGTTGCGGCTCGGCGATATTCATTTGCGCCATGACGGCGTTGGCCTCGCGCGTGAAAAACTCCATCGCGGCCTCCATATTAACCGACCACATCATTCGCATCGCCCCGGTTCCGGGCAGATAATGCGACAGGTCATTGCCGGCCGGCGCGGGCGCCTTGAGGAAGGTTTCGAGATTGCTCCCGGCGACGGGATGAACCGTCTCGACGAACCGGATGGCGCCATCGGGGAACTCCAGCTGGGCGTCCACGCGGTCCACCTGCCGGGCCACCGCATACAGTCCTCGCAACTCGGCTTCGAGCATACGGGCCGCCTGCTGGATGGCCGCCGGATCCGCGGGCGCGCCGCCGCGTCCGCGCATATTGGCCTGCCCCATCGCCATCATCATCGGCATGCCGCCGATGAGCATCTGGACCTGGCCGTCATACTGATCCACGATGCGTTTGACGAACACGGTGGCCCGGACGTTGGGTTCGCGCGTGGCGGCGCTGAAACACAGTTGCTTGACCTGCGCGGCAACGGCCTTGCCGGTCTGCTGCGCCGCGTCGGGCGTGTTCCAGTGATGCGCCATCGGATTGACAAGCAGCCCGGCGGCTTCCTCATAGACGATGCCGCGCCCGTTGGCGTTGAGATGTTGCAGATACGCCGGCATCTTTTCGGGCGTCACCTCGATGAAGTGCGCCATATAGGGGCCGGGGAACACGACAATGGCCATTCCCTTTCCAACAGGCATGCCCTGCATGGCGGGATCGCCGAAGTTTTCACCCCAGTCGGCCTTGAGCTCCGCCGCTTCCCCTTTTCCCGGAAACAGCCCCGACGTAATGGGCGCCAGACGATCGATCAGGCCTTGCAAATCCGGTAACACGACAACAGCATAGGCTGAATCGAGAGTGGTATAGGTCTGAAGATTGGCTTGAGCGCGCGGGCCGGATTGCCGGGCCTTGCCTTTGGCCGCTCCTTTGCCCTTGCCTTTCGTCTGGCCTGCCGCCGGCGACTGCTGGCCCCAGGATACAACCGCAAGTCCCACACACGCCACCACCGCACACATCCGCGTCATCCTCTTCAAGTACGCTTTCATGGTTTACTCCCTCCCTGGGTAGTTATTCCCATGGTCGCCGTAAAGGCGCCTGGGTTGACTTGTTTTTTTTCACCCGAACCAATCCATCAACGCTTCTTGTCCGGTTCGTTCGTGCCGTCAATGTGGCGCTCGTGTTGAGCCAAACGCTTGCGAGCCTGGACGGCCTGGCGCAAGAGATATTCGATCTGGCCGTTGACGCTGCGCAATTCGTCCTTAGCCCAACGGTTAAGGTCGTTCCACAGTTTTTCGTCCATGCGCAGCAGAAACTTCTTGGTCATACGATGCAGTTGTCTTCCAGTTTGCGATTCATGGCTCGGGACTCGGGACTCGTGGCTCGTGGCTCGTGGCTCGTGATGAGTGACGCGTGCCGTGTGCCGTGTGCCGAGTGGCTCGCAGTTCTTGATTCGTGTCTATTCGCGTTGATTCGCGGTTGAAAGGCAGTTCGTGACTCGTGGCTCGTGACTCGTTACGCGGCACTCGGCACACGGCACACGGCACGCTGTACGCGCCGCGTGCCCCTCACCCATAAAGCGTCCCGGTGTTGACGACGGGCTGGGCGTTGGTTTCGCCGCACAGGACGACCAGCAGGTTGCTGACCATCGCCGCCTTGCGCTCGTCGTCCAGTTCGATGACATTCTCGGCCTTCAGGTGGTCGAGCGCCATGCGGACCATGCTGACGGCGCCCTCGACGATCTTCGTCCGCGCCGCAATGATCGCCGTCGCCTGCTGGCGGCGCAGCATCGCCTCGGCGATTTCCGGCGCGTAGGCCAGGTGCGTCAACCGCGCCTCCAGAACCTTGACGCCCGCCTTGTGGAGCCGTTCCAGCAACTCCTTTTCGAGCGCCTCGGAGACCTCATCGACATTGGCGCGCAGCGAAACGACCGACTCGTCTTCCCACGAATCGTAGGGATAGGCCGTGGCCAGATGCCGCAGCGCCGATTCGCTCTGCACTTCGACGTATTGGACAAAATCGTCCACGTCGAAACAGGCCGCGAACGTGTCTTCGACCTTCCAGACCACCACCGCGGCGATCTCGATGGGATTGCCCGCCTGATCGTTCACTTTGAGTTTCTCGCCGTTGAGGTTGCGAAGCCGCAGCGATATTTTTCTTTTGATATAGAACGGATTGGCCCACCAGAAGCCTTCGGATTTGACCGTGCCGACATACTTGCCGAACAGCAGCAGCACGCCCGCCTCATTGGGCTGAAGAATGAAGAATCCGGCCGAGACGGCGATGTTTACGACCAGCGTCAGCGCCGTGATAAGGAGCCCCCCGACGCCCCAGGCAACGGCAATCTGTCGCATGCTCAACATTGCGATGATCTTGTAGAGCGCGAAGATCACAACCAAATACCAGGCGATGTTGAACGGCAGGACAAGCCAGCCGCTGGCGGCCCGAATGTCTTTTTCGCGATTCATGGGTGGACACCTCCCAGCAAAGTATATCGTTATGATATCACTATGATTGCGCGGCGCAAGGGGAAAATGCGCCCCCAGAGAACATTTTTGACCTCTGCCTGTGTTGGCCGTCTGGCTGATGTTTTGCGCGCCAAACACTCTGAACTCAATCGCACAATCGCATAACTTCCTTGACGGGGCCGCAACGCCGCTGTCACAGTATCGGTTTGCCCGCGCCGGACGGTCGCGGCCCGGGCTCATGCTTTTTTCCGGCGCGCCCGCACGGCGTTCGGCCGGACGAGAGGGAAGCGTCCCATGATTTCCAGGCGCGTTCAGATGTTGGACTCCTCGGGCATTCGCAAGGTTTTCGATCTCGGGCAGAAAATGAAGAATCCGATCAATCTCAGCATTGGCCAGCCGGACTTCGACGTGCCGGCGCCGGTGAAAGAGGCGGCCAAGCGCGCCATTGATGAAGGCCGCAGCAAATATACCCTCACCCAGGGAATCCCCGAACTGCGCGAGGGACTGATGGCGCGCGCCCGCCAGTCCGGCTATTCGCCTGAAGAGGTTATCGTCACCGCCGGCGTCTCCGACGCCATCCTGCTGTCGATGCTGGCGCTGTGCGATCCGGGCGATGAGGTCCTCGTCCCGGATCCGTATTTCGTCATCTACCGGCAGTTGCCCGCCATTGTGGGCGTCACGGCGCGCTGCTTTGACACGTATCCGGACTTCCGCCTGCGCGAGGAGAACATCGCGCCCTTGATCACGCCACGAACGCGCGCCATCGTCATCGTTTCGCCCAGCAACCCCACGGGCGTCGCGGCCACGGAAGACGAACTGGCGATGATCGCGGCGCTGGCGCGCAAACATGATCTCACCGTCATCTTCGACGAGATTTACTCGTGCTTCGCCTATGACCGTCCGCACGCGTCGATCACGCGCCACTACGACCGGGTCGTGGTTTTGAACGGCTTTTCCAAATCGCACGGGATGCCGGGATGGCGCCTGGGATACGCGATGGGGCCGAAGGCGATTATTGCGGAGATGATCAAGCTGCAACAGTATATGGCGGTCTGCGCGCCCTCGCTGGTCCAATATGCGGGGCTGGCCGCCCTGCAGACGCCGATGGACGCCACCACGGCGGCCTACCGCCGCAAGCGCGACATCATCTACGAGGGATTGAAAGACCGCTACGAGGTCGTGCGTCCCGATGGCGCCTTCTACATTTTTCCCAAGGCGCCCGGGGGAACGACCGGCACGCAGTTTTTTGAACGCGCCGTCGAGCGCAACGTGCTGGTCATCCCCGGCGGCGTGTTTTCAGACCGGGACACGCATTTCCGCATCTCTTTCGCCGCGCCGGACGACACGCTCCGGCAGGGGATTGAGATATTGAACCATCTGGCGCAGTCTTGACCAGACCTGCCGGAAAGCAAGCGCGTCCCACGGATGGCAAGGCCGGCCCCCAGATGAGATTGGCCGGACGCTCTCATCGGTAGGCCGGCCTTGCCATTTGTGGGGAACTCCGATCGTGGCCGATCACTGCGGAACGTCATTCATGGATACAAACCTGCGCGCCGAGAACCATGCCTCCGCCGCCAAGGCCGCCGCCGCGCGCAGCTCGGTGCTCGCCGCCGTCGGGCTGACTGCCATGAAAATCGTCGTCGGTCTGCTGACGGGAAGTCTGGGCGTTCTGGCCGAGGCGGCGCATTCGGCGCTGGACCTGGTGGCGGCGCTGATGACGTGGTTTGCCGTCCGCCTTTCAGATCGTCCGGCCGATCGCGAACACACCTACGGGCATGGCAAGGTCGAAAACCTGTCGGCCCTTTTTGAAACGGGGCTGCTGCTGGCCGTGTGCGCCTGGATCGTGTGGGAAGCCGTGGACCGGCTGTTCTTCCACACCGAACCGGCCGTCGAGGCGACGGTCTGGGCCTTCGCCGTGATGATCATTTCGATCGCCGTCGATGTGTCGCGCTCGCGGATGCTGTATCGGGTGGCGCGGACGCACAACAGCCAGGCCCTCGAAGCCGACGCGCTGCATTTCAGCACGGACATCTGGAGTTCGGCCGTCGTCGTGCTGGGGCTGGCGTGCGTGGCCATAGGCCGGACGTGGCCGGCGTTCGAGGAACTGCATCACGCCGACGCCCTTGCCGCCCTGCTCGTGGCCGCCATTGTCATTGTGGTCAGCGCGCGGCTGGGGATGCGGACGATTGCCGGACTGCTGGACGCGGCGCCGGCGGGCATGCGCGACCGGATCATTGCGGCCGTCGAAGCGCTGCCGGGGATCGCCAATTGCCATCGCGTCCGGATGCGCATGTCCGGGCCGAAAATGTTCGTTGATATTCACGTGTTGGTGGACGGGGACCAGACGCTGCGCGACGCGCACCGGTTGACCGAAACGATCGAACTGACGATTGAGGCGCTGGCGCCCGAGGCCGACGTCACGGTCCACCCCGAACCCCTCCCCCGGACGCCCGGACCGGACGCCCGCTGACCGGCGCCGCCGCTACTCCTCCGCGCCCTTGAGCCGGTTGTGGCGGATGATCGAGGCGATCACGCCCACCGACAGGATGCCGGCGATGACGGCCAGCGAGTAGCCGGCCGGAATCTTGTGATAATGCGCCAGCAGCATCTTGACCCCGACGAACGCCAGCACGAAGACCAGGCTCATCTTCAGATAGTGGAACCGGTCAAACAGGCCGGCCAGCGCGAAGTAGATCGAGCGCAGGCCGAGAATGGCGAAGATGTTGGAGGTAAAGACCAGGAACGGGTCCTGCGTAATGGCGAAGATGGCCGGAATCGAATCCACCGCGAAGATCACGTCGGCGCTCTCGACCGCCAGCAGCACGATGAACAGCGGCGTCGCGGCGAATCGGCCGGATTCCCGGATGAAAAAATGCTCGCCGTGGAGGATGTTGGTGACGGTGAACAGGCGCCGGGCGATCCGGATCAGCAGATTCTTGTCCGGATCGTATTCCGATTCACGCGAAATCATCAGCTTCACCGCCGTCGCCAGCAACATCGCCCCAAACACGTATGTTATCCAGGTGAACTTGAGGATCAGCACCCATCCGGCGCCGATCATGATGCCGCGCAGGATCATCGCGCCCATGATGCCCCAATACAGGACGCGGTACTGATACATTACGGGGATGCGGAAATGCAGAAAGATGATGGCGATGACGAACAGGTTGTCGAGGCTCAGGGATTCTTCGACCAGATAGCCGGTGAGGAATTGCAGGGCGGCCTGCCGGCCATTGAGAGGATAGGACTCGTTGAGTCCCAAGCCCACCCAGTGCGCCTCATACATGAAGTAGATGGCGACGTTGAAGACCAGGGCCAGGCTGATCCAAACGCAGGCCCAGCCCACGGCCTCCCGGAAGCTGGGCGCATGGGGTCTGCGGTTGAAGACGCCGAGGTCGATCGACAGGGCCGTCAATACCAGGAGGATGAAGCCGATCCAAAGCCAGATCATTGCGAAGATTTCGTCTCCCTGGGGAGATGGTCAACACTGCGCCTGATCCCGTTCGCCCGGATGCCCCAACGACGACACGCGCACACAGGATGTTCCGGCCAATAGCCGACGCCCTGTGGCCCCGACCTCCCGCGGGTCACGACCTCGACCGGCGGCAGAGCAGGACGCTGTCTATTTGGCGAACGCCGGGCGCGACACCCGCCCTGCGCGCAGGCACTGGGCGCAGACGTTGGCGCGGCGGACCGTGCCGTCCAGGACGATCTTCTGGCGCTGCAGGTTCGGCTCGAAGCGCCGTTTGGTCCGGTTGTTGGCGTGGCTGACCTGATTGCCCACGCGGGGGCCTTTGCCGCAAACCACACATCGTGACATGGCAGAACACCTTTTGCCGCAAGCTCAAAAAGTCCCCACCGGGCCTCAGGGTGTCCGGCAGGGGCGCCCCATGATGCGGATCAGCCGCGGTCTGTCAACCCTTTTTGCGCGACAGGAGCGCCTGCGGCGGCTTGCCAAACTCGATTAACGGCCGCGGGATTCGGCGACGAGCGATCCGGGGATTCCTCCGGTCCGGCCTCCGCGCGGGGGAACAGAATCCGGATGGCGCTGCCCTGGCCGGGCTGGCTGCGCACGGTGATGGCGCCGGCATAGCTGCGGACGATGCCGATCACGACGGCCAGCCCCATGCCGCGGCCCGGAAACTTCGTGGTGAAATACGGGTCAAACATCCTTGCCCGGGTCTGGTCGTCCATGCCGCAACCGGTGTCCTCGACCTCGCAGAATTCGTAGAAGCCGGCCTTCTGCTCCTCATAATGATATGAATTGCGCAGGTCCTCCTCGCGGCATTCGACGCTTCCGGTCCGAATGATCACACGTCCGTTCTGAGGGCCGATGGCTTCGACGGCGTTGACAAACAGATTGACCATTATCTGCCGTATCTGGGCCGGGTCGGCCGATATCAGATCAAACGTGTCGGCCAGTTCATACTGCATTTCAACGTTGGCGGGCGCCGCCGCTCCGAAGAAGCCGCGCATCTCTCGAATCACCGCGTTCAGGCTGATCGGCTGGACGGCGGTTTGCGCCTCGCCGGAATAGATCGACATGGCGCGGCTGATCTCAGACGCCAGCCGCGCAGCCTTGTCGGCTTCGTCAAGAAAATGCCGGGCGGATGAATCTTGGGGCAGGGCGCTTTGGGCCAGGTCATGGTTTCCGATCACGACATGGAGCAGGTTGTTGAAGCGGTGGGCGATGCTCGCGGCCATGACGTTGAGGCTCTCCATGCGCTGGGCGCGCTGTATGCGCTCGGCCAGTTGCTGACGTTCGGCGACGGCGCGCTCGTGCGCATCCAACATCCGGTTGACCGTGGCGGCCAGGCGCCCCAGTTCGTCCTGCCGCCAGGGAGGCAAACGGCGCGACAGGTCGCCACTTCCGGCCACCTCGGCGATTTCGTCCATCAGGCGTGTCGCCGGCCCCATCACGTATCGCGCAATGGCGACATACAGCGCCAGGATGACCCCCGTCGCGACCAGCAAGAGCATGGCATGAAAGACGGCCACGCTGCGCCGTCCATGCGCCATAATATCGCGGGGCATTTCCAGACCCAATATCACAGCGCCCCGGCCCGGCAGGTCGCGGACAAGGCAGTAAGCGTCGATCCTCCCGGCGTTGGCCACCTGCACGGCCAGCGACGGGCCGCCATCCGCCGGCGCCTGGGCCAGCGCCGCGTTCAGTTCGGCGTCCAATTGGTCGGGCCACAGCAGTTTGACGGTCTGCTGCACGCGTTTTGAAATATCCTCCAAGTGCCGCTCATGCAGGAATCGCCCCATGACCAAGGCGCCTTGCGGCGGACCTTCCTGCGCCGAATTGGTGATGGGACGCGACGACAGCAGCAGGGGACGGCGGCCGACCAGCAGCAGGCCGGTCTTGGACGATGCCGCCGAGTCGTGCTGGATCAGCCCGGTAAGCGACAATATCTGCTGCCGAACTTCGGGGTCATCGGAGAAGAAGGCCTGTTTTTCCAGATCAAACCAGCGAATGTCTTTCACATTGCCATGAGCGTCGGCAAAGAGCATGAGATTGAGTTTGAGGTTGGAGAAGACCGAGGCGACGAGGTTGGTGTCGGCGTATTTGGGCATGCGGCCTTGCAGGAAATCCCGCGTGTCGTCCCACGCGGCATAGTCCAGGCAGGTCGCCGCCAGATGGTCCATGTCGGACTGAAGAGCATTGAAGGCGCGCGTGGCGTTTTGCCGCGCGAACGACTGCTCCAGTTCGGCAAAGCTGCGCAGGAGGAACAGCCGGGACACAAGATGCGTTCCGCCCACCGCAAGGACGAAAACCAGCGCGATCCAGATCAGAAGTTCTTTTCGCAGTGACAGCCGCACGGCGCTCTTCGCTTTTATGCCCTTGAATGACGCCAGCGTTGCACACCCCCGTCTGACCGGTCAAACGCGAAATCCTACCGGGCGTGTGCGGCGGCGCGGCATGACCAGAGGCCGGGCGATCAAAACGCGATCAACGGCGGGCAGTAGTCCGCCGGCGCCTCATAGCCCAACAGGTTCAGCAGCGTCGCGGCAACGTTGGCCAATCCCGGATGCTCGACCGGCGCCATGCGATACTCCCCGGCATAGTTCGAATCCACGATGGCGAAGGGGACCGGATTGAGCGTGTGGGCCGTCTTGACCTCGCGCTTGCCGTTCTTTTCGGTCCACATCTCGTCGCTGTTGCCGTGGTCGGCGGTGATGACCGTGATGCCGCCGAGTTCGTTGACGACGTTGATGAGGCGGCCCACGCATTGATCGACCGTCTCAACCGCAATGACGGCCGCGTCGAAGACGCCGGTGTGGCCGACCATGTCGCCGTTGGCGAAGTTGAGCCGCCCGAAGCGGTATTGACCGCTGCGCAAGGCCTTCTCGGTCCAGTCCGTGATCTCGACGGCCTTCATCTTCGGCGCCT
>Ga0101944_10004754_pt1 | contig 16335 bp, 14 predicted proteins | sample DewCreD2012metaG_FD_75245 | JGI IMG/M metagenome (GOLD analysis project Ga0101944, IMG submission 75245) | Hot spring sediment bacterial and archeal communities from British Columbia, Canada, to study Microbial Dark Matter (Phase II) - Dewar... ...
AACAGAGAGCGAAGGCTCAGTAACTTGCTGCGAAAAGTGACAAAGTAGAATTAATGTACAGGCGAGTTGGGGTTCCATCCAGAGGAGCAGCTCATGCAAAACCATGAGGATCAGGCAGGTTTGGGAATCGCCAAGGTCTTGGACGAACATCGTGGCGAGACTCATGTCATAGTGCTTCAGGACTTCCCGGACCCCGACGCCATCTCCTCGGCCGTGGCTCATCAGCTCATCAGCGCCGCCTACGACATCAAGTGCGACATCGTCTACAGCGGCAAGATCAGCCATCAGCAGAACATGGCCCTGGTGAAGCTGCTGGGGATCGAGCTGCTGCGTTATGACAGGTCCCTGGATTTCAAGAAGTATTCAGGCTCCATCTTCGTGGACAACCAGGGGACGACGGCGGAGGAGATCGTCCGGGAACTGGAGAGGATCGGGACCCCTCCGCTCCTCGTGGTGGACCACCATGAGCCGCAGCAGCGCCTGGCGCCCCTTGCCACGGATATACGCCGGAATTTTGGAGCCACCGCCAGCATTTATGCCGAGTACCTGGAGCTGGGCCTGGTCCACATGGAGAAAGGCAAGAGGGAGCACGTCATGGTGGCCACCGCTCTCACCCATGGCATCCTGACGGACACCATGGGCCTCATCAGGGCCTGCCCCGAAGATTTTCACGCCGCCGGTTTCCTCAGTCGCTTTCGCGACGCGGACCTGCTCGAGCAGATCATGAACCAGGCACGATCCAAGCAGACCATGGAGGTCATTCACCGGGCTCTTGGAAACCGCGTCACCGTCGAGAGCTTTTCCGTGGCGGGCATCGGCTACCTGCGGACCGAGGACCGGGATGCCATTCCCCAGGCAGCCGAATTCCTGGTGACCGAGGAGAACATCCACACGGCCATTGTGTACGGGATCGTGGCCGGTCCGGATCGGGAAGAAGCCCTCGTGGGCTCCATGCGCACCCTCAAGCTGACCCTTGACCCCGATGACTTCATCAAGGAGGTGCTCGGGAAGGACGCCTCGGGGGGCTTTTATGGAGGGGGGAAAATGTCTGCGGGCGGCTTCCAGATTCCCATGGGATTCCTCTCGGGCGGCGAGAGCGAGGAATTCCGCAAACGGAAGTGGGAGGTATTCGACGCCCAGATCAAACAGCGGATCTTTGCAAAGATTGGTGTGCGAGGCCAGCAAGGCGGTGCGAACCGGAATTCATGAAGCCGGATCGGCGATCCGCGAGTCCCATCGCTGACAAGCCCTCCGAAACCGTTCAAGGATGCGGTGAATCGGCTTGCATCTCCTTTTCCGGCCCCGGCACAATGGCCGATGCTGTTGCATCCCCGGCCGGGACCCCGTGAGATCATGTCGACGGTATCGGGCTCGGCCCATGGTGTGGCTCACTCGAGCCTCTTCTCCATGAGGTCGATGATGGCGCGCATGAAAGCAGGCAGGTCGTTTGGATTGCGCGAGGTGACGAGATTCCCGTCCACCACCACCTCGCGGTCCACGAAATCGGCCCCGGCGTTCACCAGGTCATCCTTGATGGCAAAGAAGCCGGTGACGGTCCTGCCGCGAACGGCTCCCGCCGAAATGAGCATCCAGCCGGCGTGACAGATTCCGGCAACGATCTTGTTTTTCGCGTGTGCCGATGCGACCAGCTCCACCATGGACGGCTCGCGCCGCATCATGTCAGGGGCGTAGCCGCCCGGAACGACCACGGCATCAAAGGCGTCAGCGGACGTTTCCCGCGAGGACGCGTCCGATCGCATGGGATAACCGTGCTTTCCATGGTACACTTTGTCTTTCTCGGGCCCCACGATGACGACCTCGGCGCCTTCCTCCCTGAGTCGCAGGGCAGGGTACCAGCCCTCCAGGTCCTCATACAGGTTTTCGATCAATACGGCGGCGCGCTTGCCTTTGAGACGCATCTTCTCTCCCTTCTCCATTTCTACATCCGTTACCATTCCGGTGAATGACACCGTATACGTTGATCGCTCCATGAATGTTCCGTTCGCAAGCGACGACCCAGCGACAGGATCATTTGACTATGTTTCTAAGAACCCCCTCGGGATGTCGCAATACGACCTGATGAGATCGGGAGCACAAAGCCCTCGCAACAGTGACCAGGGGGATGGTGATAGAGTAGGAGTCGAGTCTTTTCCGGAAATCGATGCATGGTTAGTTTCATGGCTGTAGGTGTACATTCGTCATTTCAGGGGAGGGACAAGATTCGGTCTTGAGCCGTGAGCTCCATGGAGTGTTCTTCCCAGCCCGGCAGCATCGAACCGCCGGGCCGCTCACCACGAGCTCACGAATCTGAAGTTGAACGCGAGAGCAGGAGGGTGCAGTGTGGGACCTGGATGAATTGAAAAGTCACAGGGATATCCTCGCAGCCATCAACTGGGAAATGACTCCGGAAACAGCCGTTGAAACCTATCTTGAGTGGGGCACGGGATGGTCCCGCAAGGACAGCTACATGAGCCATACCGACCAGGAGTCTTACTATTTCGTTATTTATGACTGGGAGGTTCCTCCGCAGGTCACCCTGGTTCGAAGGGACGTGCGGGATATGGAGGAAAAGGCCAAACTCCTGGTCCCCGAGCATCTGATTCGGTCGGCTGTCCAGGAGGGAGGCCGAAAGCCCGGTGTCGGCGTGTATGCCATCAACGATCCCCTGAAACGCTGGCTCAAGGAGGCTCTGAACTGCTGACGGCAAGGCGTGACCTCTGAGAAAACCACGGACTGGACGATGGTTTCAAGATGAGGTAACGTGCTTGGCAGAGCAATTACATTGACTTGGTTGTGCAATTTCGACGACCGTGAACCAAGGCGCCCGGATGCACCCCCAATCAGATGGGGAAGGCACCATTACTGATGATCCAAGGGGCGGATTCCACGCCTCGGGGAGACTGAAAAGAATTGTCGAGTCGTGCGAATGAAGCAGAGCACGGACTGCCCAGGCATTTCGAATGACCGGCTGCAAGCCGCAACTGCCCAAACGCGAAAGGGACGCGGGGCGCAGGTTTCCATCTTTTGGATTCTGGCAGGGGTTGTCTTCCTCTCTTTTTTATTGCTTGGGTCGGGAGGGCCCGCGCTCGGGTGGCGGAATTGGTCCCTGGCCATCGTTTCGATTTTATCGGGCATGCTTCTGGGAGTGCTTGGCCGTAACCGCTTTATGCATAAGGGAAGACTGGAGGACGTCTCAGGCGGGAACATCCCGCAGAACCGGGAGCCGGCGGGTTTGAAAGCATTTGACGGGCATGGTGCGGGCGGCTTCGACGATCAAGGTCAAGGCAAGGTTAACGGCTGCCTCGCTGACATCCTCGGAAATGAAAAGGACTTTGTGCACACCCTTATCGAAACGGCTCAGGCCGTTGTCCTCATCCTGGGTCCTTCCGGAAAGGTGCGGCTGGTCAACCGTTTCTTCGAGGAAGTATCCGGCTACGAAGCCTCCGAGTTGCAGGGAAATGATTGGTTTGACACCCTGATCCCCGAATCCGCCCGGGAGCATGTCCGGGGGGTGTTCCAGAAGACCCTCGCTGGTGCCCAGGCCTTGGAGTGTGTCAGCCCCCTCATCACGAGCGGTGGATCCATCCGGCAGTTCAGCTGGCGATGGAAGGCCCTCAGGGATTGCAGCGGAACAGTGAGCGCCGTGCTGGGTATGGGCATGGATCTCACCAAGAGGGATGGCATGGAGGACGCCCTGAGGAAAAGCGAGGAGCGATACCGCGCCATCGTCGAGGACCAGACGGAGCTCATTTCACGCTTCAAGCCCGACGGAACCCTCACCTTCGTCAACGGCGCTTACTGCCGCTATTTCGGGGAAGCACCCGAACAACTCCTTGGCCACAAGTTCTGGCATCACGTGCCAAAGCACGAACAGGAGCGACTGAAGAGTCACATTGCCTGCCTCACCCGGGACAACCCTGTCTCCACCATCGAGCACCCGGTGAAAACGCCCAAGGGGGTCCGCTGGCAGCAGTGGACGGATCGAGCGATCCTGGACCGGGAGGGGCGCGTGGTCGAACTACAGGCCGTCGGACGCGACATCACCGAGCGAAAGCGCGTGGAGCAGGCCCTTGCCTCCGAGCGGTCACGGCTGTATTCGGTGCTGGATAGCCTCCCGGTGTTTGTGTTCCTCCATTCGGCCGACTACACCATTCGATTTGCCAACCGCTGCTTTGTGCGCAATTTCGGGGATGGTGCAGGCCGCCGCTGTTTCTCCGTGCTGCAGGGGCGCTCCGAGCCGTGCGAGGAGTGCCGATCCAGAGCGGTCCTCATGGACGGGCGCGCCCAGAGCTGGGAATGGACCGCCGACCGGATCGGTCGCACGTTTCAGATGTACAGTTATCCGTTCACCGATATGGATGAAACGCCCCTTGTCCTGCAGCTGGGCATCGATATCACCGACCAGAAGCGCAATGAAACCGAGCTGCGACAGTCGGAATCCCGACTGCGCGAGCTTTCGAGCCGGCTGCTCACCGCCCAGGAAGAGGAGCGGCAGCGCATCGCCACGGAGCTCCATGACGGCATTGGCTCATCGCTCACCGGCATCACGGTTTTTCTCCAGACGATTCTGCTCAGCATCGAAGCCGGCTCGCCTCTCGCCGAGTCCATCCGCCGGCTCATGTCGGTGACGGAGAACACCATCCAGGAAGCCCGCAGGATCATGTCGGATCTTCGCCCATCCATGCTGGATGACTTCGGGGTCTTGAAGACCCTTGATTGGTTTTGCAGGGAATTCCAGCAGCTGCACCCGGACATCCACATCGAAAAGGCCATTCGGATCGCGGAAGACGATATCCCCGATCCATTGAAGATCATCATCTTCAGGCTGGTCCAGGAGGCGTTTCATAACATATCCAAACACAGCGGGGCCGAGTACGTCACCTTGACCCTTGTTGGAACCGGCGACAGAATAAGACTCACGGTGGAAGACAATGGGGATGGATTCCCTGTCCGGGATGTTTTGGGCGAAGAGTCCTCGATGAGAGGCCTGGGACTGACGAGCATGAGAGAGCGCACAGAGCTCTCGGGAGGGCGTTTCACGCTGAAGTCCACCGTCGGCGAGGGAACGGCGGTCCAGGCGGAATGGGACCTCGCGGCATCCAGTGATTCGAGGGGCGCATAGCTTTTGGCGCCGGGTTTCTCACTTCTGATTCCAGGTACCTGGTTCCTGATCTTGGATTCCCGGCTTCCCCCCCATGGCTTACCCCGCCTGGCCCCCCTAAGGCCGGGGAGTCTGCAGCGATCGCATCACTCCCGACACGAACTCGCTTCTGGCCTGCGGATCCTCAATGACCAGCCCGACGATGGCATCCAGCCCGTCCATGACCTCCCGGACCGCGGCTTCCGCAAGCTCTGGATTCTGCTGACCGGAGGCCTGAAGCTGAAGCCAGATGGTCCTGGTGAGCATCAGGGCCAGTTCGGAAGACTGGCTCTGGATGGCCACCATCTGGTCCCGAGACTGCTCCGCGCGAGCAACCAGATCCCTGAGGATCTTCTCCTTCTCCTTGAGATCGTTTTCCAGACCGCGCAGGGTTTCCAGGACCGTCTCGATGTTTCTCTTCTGAGAATCAAGCCGCGAAGTCAATTCCTCGTGCTCGGCCAGCAGGTCGGAGAGCTCCTTTTTCCGATCCTCCACATCCTCCCGCAACCTTCGAAGCGCCTCGTCCCGAATCCCGGCCACCCGCTCCTGGTAAGCCTGCAGTCCAGGAACCTCGAAACGCAGCCCTTCCAACCAGTCATAGTTGGCTATGACGAATCCCGAAAGGAGTGAAAAAGTGAAGAGGACAGCCGTGACCAGGGCATGTATTCGCTGCGTTCCGGCCAGGTAAAACGTAAGCCCCGACATCATGAAAAACACTGCAAGTCCAACCAGCAGCTTCATCACACCACACCAGAAAGGAGTACATGGAAAGACGCGAGCTGTTCGGGAAGGTCCTGGTGCTTCAACACCCGGTCCGCCACTCCGCCCGCAGGGCCTCGCCTCGGCTCAGCATACCAAATTGACGAGTTTTTCCAGCGTATTTTTTGCTCCAGGGCGCTGAAAGGTTACGGTGGTGCGGTGAATCGGCTTTTGACTCCTCTCTCCCGAGTGGTATTCTGGAGACGGGAGGAAATGGGACTATGAAGAAGGCCGCCGTCTGGTTCCTTATAGCCGTGTGCATGATTGCAGGTGCCGCTGCGTGGTGGATCAACCGCCAGACGAAAATCCACGTGGATGAGCTCCTGATTTACGGAAACGTCGACTTGCGTCAGGTCAATCTGGCCTTCAATGCGAGTGAGAGGATCACGTCCCTGCTGGTGCAGGAGGGGGATCGGGTGAAGCGGGATCAAGTGCTGGGCACCCTCGAGATGGAGCGGCTTGAAGCGGCGGTGGCACAGGCCGAGGCTCGCCTCGAAGCCCAGAGCCAGGTGGTTCGAAGGTTGGAGAACGGGACCCGGCCGGAGGAGATTGAACAAGCCCGCGCCAATCTTCAGGCGGCTCAGACGGATCTGAACAACAGTCGTCGAACCTATGAGCGATTGAAGGAGACGGCCCTGGCGGGCGCCACGAGCCGCCAGAACCTGGACAACGCCCAAGCGGCTTTCGAGGTGGCGAAAGCCAGGCTGCGCGTGAGCGAGAAGGCGCTGGAGCTGGCTCTTCTGGGACCGCGGCAGGAGGACATCGCCGAGGCCCGAGCCGTCCTCCGCGCCAACGAGGCCAGTCTGGCCCTCCTCAGGCGCGATCTCGCCAATGGAACCCTCGTGTCCCCCACCAACGGCGTGGTTCAGAACAGGCTTCTGGAGCCGGGGGACATGGCTTCACCCCAAAGGCCCGTTTTGACCGTGGCCATCCTGGATCCCAAATGGATACGCGCTTATGTGCCGGGTCCAGACCTGGGAAGAATTCGCCCCGGAATGAAGGCCGTCGTGGCCACGGACAGTTTTCCCGGTCGCAATTACGAGGCCTGGGTCGGATTCATCTCACCCTCGGCATCCTTCACTCCCAAGTCCGTCGAAACCACCGAACTGCGGACCTCCCTGGTGTACGAGGTCCGCATCTTCGTGAAGGACCCATCCGACGAGCTCCGGCTGGGAATGCCCGCAACGGTGCACATACCCTTGAACCAGGAGGGGGAAGCCGATTCCGGATTTGCCATCGGCGACGGGGGAGGCTCCAGGGGCTCATGATGGAGAAGTTGACCGGCGAGTCCCCGGTCCTGATCAGTAAGGGGCTCCGCATGGAGTTTGCGGGACCCCGCGGCGAGCGAGTGGAGGCATTGAAGGATGTGACCCTCGAGGTGGAGCGCGGAGCCATCACCGGCCTGGTCGGCCCCGATGGGTCGGGCAAAACGACCTTCATCCGCCTGGCGGCGGGTCTCCTCACCCCTCAAGGCGGCGATCTCCGCGTCCTGGGCATCGACGTGGGCAAGGATCCCCAGGCGGTGCAGTCCAGGATCGGCTACATGCCCCAGAAATTCGGGCTCTACGAGGACCTGACCGTTCGCGAAAACCTCGATCTCTACGCGGACCTCCATGGAATATCGCCCGAAAAGCGCACCGACCGCATTCCAAGACTCATGCGCATGACGGGTTTGGGTAATTTCATGGCCAGACTGGCGGGGCGACTCTCGGGGGGCATGAAGCAGAAGCTCGGCCTGGCGTGCACTCTCGTGAGCACCCCGGAGTTCCTTTTGCTCGATGAGCCCACCGTGGGCGTCGATCCCCTCTCGCGTCGGGAGCTGTGGGAGATCGTCCAACACTTGGTGCATGAGCAGAGGGTGACGGTGATGCTGAGCACATCCTACCTGGAAGAAGCCGAACGCTGCGACGGGACCGTGCTCCTTCTTCAGGGCAGCGTGCTGGCGTCGGGCCCCCCGTCCGAAATCATCGATGTCGCGGAGGGCAGATCCTTTCGCGTCGAAACGCCCGCGAACCTCAAACCCCGCCAGCTCCAGTCAATGCTGGCCCGCGAGGGCTGGGTCACGGATGCGACCCTCGAGGGCACCCGGGTGCGATTCATTGCGAGTGAAGTTCCCCGCGACATGGCTTCACTCTTCGGGGACAGGGCCGCCGATTCGGTGAAGCCGCGGTTCGAGGACGGTTTCATGATTCTCGTTCGCCGGGCCGCGGATCGAGCCACGGGGGCCGGAAGCGGGCCGGAGAAGATGGCCGGGGTTGAGCTTGAGCGCGGAGAGATCGTCTCATCGCCCTCCGGATCCGACGGAGCTGATTGTTCCCCGCCCGCGCAGCTGCAACCGGAGTCGGCCCCACCTGAATCGCCTGACTCGAGCGAAGTGGTGGTTGAGGTGCGTGGCCTGGTCAGGCAGTTTGGACGATTCTATGCCGTGAGGGATGTCTCGTTTCAGGTTCACAGAGGAGAAATCTTCGGTCTCCTCGGACCCAACGGGGCGGGAAAGAGCACGACGTTTCGCATGCTTTGCGGTCTGCTGCCGGCCACCAGCGGAAGGTTGAGCGTTGCCGGAGTGGATCTCCGGCGCGCGCCCGCCTCCGCGCGGCAGCGCATTGGGTATGTGGCCCAGAAGTTTTCCCTCTACGGCCAGCTGACCGTCATGGAGAATCTAGATTTTTTTGCAAGCGCTTATGGACTGGCGGGCCCTCGAAAGCGGGAGCGCATTCAGTGGGCGGTCCGGCAGTTCGACCTGGAGCATTACGTGGGCTCGGCAGCCGGCGAGCTGCCCGGCGGTTACCGGCAGCGACTGGCCATGGCCTGCGCTCTGATGCACGAGCCCGAGATTCTTTTCCTGGACGAGCCCACTTCGGGCGCCGACCCCCTCGCCCGCCGCGAGTTCTGGCAAAGGATCGGTGGGCTTGCCGACCAGGGGGTCACCATCATTGTCACGACCCATTTCATGGAGGAGGCGGAGTATTGCGACCGCATGGTGGTCATGGTGGAAGGTCGCATTCTCGCCAGTGGAACACCGACGGAAATCCGGGAGGGGGTGCGGATCTCGCTCGATCGGGAGCCTACCATCGAAGAGGCTTTCATCGCCATAGTCGAGGCGCATCGGCAGGCGTCCGAAAGCCGGGCAGCCTGAGGTCTGAAGGATGCCAAGCCATCTCGAGCCCCGAAACGACGGCGACCGATCCCGCATGAGCTTCCGCCGGGTCCGCTCCCTGATACGCAAGGAAATCCTGCAGGTGATCCGGGATCCAAGCAGCATCGCCATCGCCCTGGTCCTGCCCGTCTTTCTCATCCTGCTTTTCGGTTACGCCCTCTCCCTGGATGTCCGCGAGGTTCCCGTGGCGCTGGTCCTTGAAAGCCCGACGCCCGAATCCAACGAAGTCGCGGGAGCGTTCATGCTCTCCGACTATTTTCGGGTGGCGACGGTGACATCCATGAAGGACGCGACGGTTCTCCTGCGGGACCGGAAGGTGGACGGCATCGTCCGCCTGTCCCGGGACTTCGCCCGCGATCTCGCATCGAATCAGGCTCGGGTCCAGATGATCGTCCACGGGGTCGATGCCAATCGAGCCCGGATCATCGAGGGTTACGTCCGGGGCGCGCTCGGTTCCTGGGTCTCCCGGCGGGCCGCCGGCCGGGGCGAGGCGAGCCGGGGAGCCGTTGGAATCCAGAGCCGCATGTGGTTCAACGAAGCCGTGAACAGTCATTATTTCCTGGTCCCGGGCCTGGTGGTGCTCATCATGACCCTCACCGGCGCGCTGCTCACGGCCCTGGTCATGGCCCGGGAATGGGAGCGGGGGACGATCGAGTCGCTGTTTGTGACCCCCGTTCGAGCGGGCGAGCTCCTGATCGGCAAGACTGTTCCCTACTTCCTGCTGGGAATGGGCGGACTCCTGCTCACCGTCGGAGCGGGCCGCTACCTGTTCCATGTTCCCCTCAGAGGCTCCCTGGTCCTCGTGGTGGGCGTCTCGATGCTTTACCTGATGGTGGCCCTGGCGCTGGGCCTCTTGATCTCGTCCGCCACTCGAAGCCAGTTCGTCGCCTCCCAGATTGCCCTCATCGCCACGTTTCTGCCGGCCCTGTTTCTTTCGGGCTTCATTTTCGACCTGGCCGGCGTCCCCACGGCGGTCCAGGCGGTGAGCTACCTGCTGCCGGCGCGATACTACGTGTCCGCGCTCCAGACCCTGTTTCTGGCGGGCAATGTCTGGAGCATCATCCTAACCAATTCGGCGGCCATGCTGCTCATGGCGGTACTCCTTTTCAGCCTGACGCTCCGAAAGACCAGAAAGAGACTGGACTGACCCATGGATGCATTACGCCGGATCATGGCCCTCATCTGGAAGGAGCTGCTGGCCATCTTGAAGGACCCCAGGAGCCGCTTCACGGTCTTGGGACCCCCGCTCCTCCAGACCTTGATCTTCGGATACGCCGCGACCTACGATTTGAATCGGGTGAGCTACGCCGTCTACGATCAGGACAGGAGCAGCGCATCCAGGCAGTTTCTGAGCGAGCTGGATGGCTCGGGAACCTTCAGACGGGTCGCCACCCTGCATGACCAGAGCCGCATCCGGAGCTTGATCGACGACAAGCGCGTGCTCCTGGTGATCCAGATTGGACCCGACTTCGAGCGGCGACTCCTCTCCGGTCAGCCTGTCGACGTGCAGGTCATAGCCGACGGCCGCAACTCCAACACGGCCGGGACCGCCCTCAATTATGTCGCGGCCGTCGCGGAAAGGTTCAACGAGGCCTGGAGTCGAACGCACGGTGGTCAGCCGCCGCCGGTCCAGGCCGTATCCAGGTCCTGGTTCAACCCCAACATAGAAACGCGCTGGTTCATGATACCCGGTCTCATCGGCATGCTGACCCTCGTTCAGATGGTCATCCTCACGGCCATGTCCGTGGCCCGGGAACGGGAGCAGGGAACTTTCGATCAGCTGCTGGTGACCCCTCTTCGGCCGTTGGAGATCATGGTTGGAAAAAGTGTTCCCAGCATTCTCATCGGCCTCATCCAGACGACCCTCGTCCTTTGTGTCGCGCTCTTCTGGTTCAAGATACCCTTTCAGGGGTCTTTCTGGACGCTCTACCTGGGAGTGCTTGTGTTTCTCATCGCCGCCGTTGGCGTCGGATTGATGATCTCGTCGGTGGCGGCCACGATGCAGCAGGCTCTCCTGGGAAGCTTCCTGACCATCATGCCCTTTGCCCTGCTCTCGGGGCTGAGCACCCCCATTGCCAACATGCCGCGTGAAGTCCAGGTGATCACGCTGGCCAATCCTTTGCGGCACGCCATATCGATCGTGCACCGGGTTTTCCTGGAAGGTGCTCCCCTGCAGGATATCGCTTCCGACCTCTGGCCCCTCACCTGCATCGCCTTTGTCACGCTGTCCGTGGCCGTCTGGATGTTCCGGCATCGGCTGAGCTGAGCTGCATCATCCTGGATGGATTCGGTCGCGTGCAATGCCGCCCGTGGAGAACCCATTGGCCGTCCTGTTAGCCGGCCAGCGGCAAGGGGCATGATGCGGGGGATAGTGTGCCTCCTTTCACGTCTTCCTCGGCCCCAAGTGTGGAGCCCCATGGAGGGTGCGGGCGTAAAGGTTCTATTCACGGCGTTTCGGGTGAAGCGTCATCCAGGTGGCCCCGTGCATTTAGAGAAAGATTGCACAAACTCCGCCCGCCAGAGTCTATTTTCATGTTCGTTTCTCGGGAATTGTGTGCTAAATATCGGGACCCTGTGCAGGGTCAACCGGGCTGTGCAAAGTGGGTCCCGACTTTTGGCATCGCGGCAACTCGCCATCCTTCGGCAAAGGAGGTGCAATGGAAGACCGTTTTGTGGTAAAGGGGGAAGTTGTGGTTTTGGATCGTGAGAATGGTCTGGCGTGGCAGCGCGGGGCATCTGAAGAGCCCATGGTTTGGCACGATGGATTTGGGTATATTGATCGATTGAACGAGTCCAGGTTTGCGGGGTTCGACGACTGGCGATATCCGACCAGGGAGGAGCTTGCCACCCTGATTTTATCCGAGGAAGACCGCAACAGTGGGCTTTATATTCACCCTCTCTTCAGCAGTCACAGGAATTGCTGGACGGCCACCGAAGCCGGCCACCACAAGGCCTGCTACGTTGACTTCTACTACGGCGACGTGTACATCATCGAAGAAAACTATGCCAACCATTACATACGAGCGGTGCGTACCCATCAGTGACGGGGTTTCTTCGGCGCCCCGCGCCTTGCCCGTGGCTTCTCCCGGAGCGGGCGGGGATTCAGCTTATCAGGTGGTGCTCTGCCAGCCGGAGATTCCTCAGAACACGGGAAACATCGCCAGGACGTGCGCAGCAACCGGGTCGCCCCTTCACCTCGTCGAGCCCCTCGGGTTCAGGCTTGAGGACCGTTACTTGAAGCGGGCGGGCCTGGACTACTGGCCTTCAGTCACCATGAGGGTACACCGTGACATGGAAAGTCTCCGCCGCTCGGTGGCGCCTTGCCGGTTTGTTTATTTTTCGGCCCATGCCGCAAGGTCGATTTTTGATTTTGATTTCCAGCCCGGGGACTGCCTGGTCTTCGGGTCCGAGACATCGGGTTTGCCATCCGCATTGCTGAGCGGAGCAGGTGAAACCGTGGTGAAGATTCCCATGGACCGCTCCAGGGTGAGAAGCCTCAACCTGGCGACGACAGTAGGCGTGGCTCTGTTCGAGGCGATTCGACAGCTGACGGTGAGGCGGCGCGACCTGCCTCCACGTTTTCCCGTGGATGGGTGACCATGACATCCAGGGAGCGGACCGAGACAATCACTATTCTCTGTGGCATTCAACCTCCTGACCCACCCGGAAAAATTCATGGAGAGCAGAGTCACTCGGGAATCGGTAAAGGCAAGGGTTCACGAATTATGTCCTGATTTGGAATCGATGGGCATTTATCCCGTTGTTCTCGGCAAGGGTCACCGATACTGAGTGGTGCTCTTCGAGAGCCGGGACTGCTCTCAAAAGAAACCGCCTCTGAGCTCCTTCCGCATCCGACTGAGAGAGGAAGATCTGGATCTTTTTTCGTCGCCCCCCCTTTGGGAGCGAGACTTGCATAGCGCTGTCGGGGAAGCCAGGAGGAAGTTGTCAAGTGCGGGGAGAACGGCCAAGAGGCCTTCTCCCAAGCAAAAGCTGAAAAGAGAGAACGGAGATGGAGTAAGTGGCAGAGATCGAATGGAAGGGAGCCGTATGGAGAGCTGCTTTCGGTAGCCTTTCCGTCAAAGAGTTATTGACGATCCTCAAGGGCTTCGGGCCCATGGAAACACTTTCGTTTGAAAAGCCGGGCTGCTGCTGCGGCGAGATCAGCGTCTCCCTGACCGGCGAGGGCAAGAAGCAGATCACGCTGTACCACCTCGAGGTGTTGGGGAAGAAGAGAGCCGGAACTGGACGAGCGGCCCTTCAATGGCTCAGGAGCGTTTTCAAAGGGGATCTTTTTGTGGAGGATCCCGGGTTCATCATGGTGAAAGGCGCCAACCGGGAGAGCCTGCTTTTCTGGTTGAGCATGTTCAGGGAGGGACTCATCGATGCGCTCGACGCGGAAAACATGGAGCTCCACCCCCACATGAGTGACCAGGAGCTGTTGACGCTGGAATCCGAAATCCGCGGCACGCCGGCCGGCAAGACTTCGGCTTCTTGCATGCAATGAGAGCCAGGGACAAGGTCAAGAGCGCCATGGAGGTGGCCCGGATCTGTCAAGCGCTGCGCCAGGATCGGTCATTCCGGGTGGCGTTCACCAACGGTTGCTTTGACTTGCTGCACCTCGGCCATCTCCGCTACCTCGAGGAGGCCCGTGAACTCGGGGACCTGCTCGTTGTCGGGGTGAACAGTGACGCTTCGGTTCGGAAGATCAAGGGACCTCGGCGCCCCATTCAAACGGAGGAGGAGCGGTGTGAGCTCCTGGCGGGTCTCCACTGCGTCGATTACGTGGTGATGTTCGATAGTCCGGATCCTCTCCCTTTGATCGAACTGATTCAACCCGACATACTGGTGAAAGGCGCCGACTGGCCCGAGGACGGGATTGTCGGGGCCGAGATGGTCAAGAGTGGTGGAGGGCTCGTGGCGAGAATTCCCTTGATTCCGAGTCAGTCGACCACTTCCATCGTCGAGAGGGTGATCGAGCGGTATGGCCGAGCCCCCCCTGGATGATCGCACCCGGGACGAGATCGGTTGACCTTCGGCATGGGTTTCCGGGGCTGTCTTTGAATAGCCCATCGTGGATCAACGGACGGGAGTGAACGCATTGGCTCCACCAAAAGTCAGGACAGGCAAGCAGGCTGCTCAGGCCAGGGCGGTCGATCTGAGCAGGGCTCAGCGGGCGCATGAGTGGCTCGAGGATAATGGAAAACTTCTGGGCGGCATCGTTGCCGGCATGTTCGTTGTTTTTTTGATCGTTTTGGGAGTCCAGAGCTATCTGAGCAGCCGGGAGTCGCAGGCTGCGGAGCGTTACGCCCAGCTTCTGCGGCAGTGGCCCGCGGACTTCGGCGCCGCCGAGGATCAGGCCATGGAGAAGTTGATACCCGACCTGGAGCAGTTCATACGGGAGCATGAGGGAAGGCGGGCGGCCTGGCTGGCGCGTCTGGACCTGGCCCGGGTGTTCTACCAGCTGCGGCGTCATGAGGATGCCCTCGGACAGAACCAGAGAGTGCTGGATGGAGCGGGGGATCCCTCCCTGAAGGGCATGGCCCGTTATCAGGCGGCGGTCACCTTGCAGGCCATGGGACGATCCGAGGAGGCCATCACCCAGTGGACGGCCATGAAGAATGAACCCTCCCTGGTTTCCGAGAGGGAGCTCAACTGGAAGCTCGCCATTCTCCACGCAGCCCGACAGGAATATCCCAGGGCTATCGAGCATCTGGAGGCCGCACTCAAGGCCGGCGGAGATTATCCAACCAATCAACTGATCGAGGATCAGCTGGCCGGGTTGAGAGCCTCGGCACACCAGGGTTCGTGACCGACGCGCCCGGGTGAATGGTTTGAGCCATTTCCGCTGGGACAATTCCCTTGACACCGCCTCTGGATTTGGCTATTCAGCGGACACTTGACCTCATTCATTCATGCAAGGTGCCTCAGTGACAGGATTTTTTTATTTCAGCGGCTTTCGCTTTAGCGGCGGGTTCATTTTTCCGTGGCCCGCTCATGGGATGGTGAATTAGCGCGAGCTAAGACGCGAGCAGACAGAACCATGGGGGGGCCAAAGCAGCGGAGCCCATGGTGTGATGTTTCGAGGCTGTGGATTCCGCCCACAGCTTTTTTTTTGCGTTGGACTCAGCTTCTGTTCTGGAGAGGGAGGTTTGTTGGGCCATGATGTTCAATGTCGAGTTCGAGACGCTTCCTCGGGAGGCGCTGGAAGCCATTCAACTGCGGCGTCTGCAGGCTGTTCTGGAAAGGGTCTACGCCACGGTGCCCTTTTACCGAAGGAAATTTGACGAGGCAGGAGTAGCGCCTTCGGACATCAGGACCCTGGCCGATCTGGCCCGGGTCCCTTTCACCACGAAACAGGACCTGCGTGACAACTATCCCTTCGGCATGTTTGCCGTTCCCATGGATAACGTGGTTCGCATTCACGCGTCGTCTGGCACCACCGGCAAGCCCACCGTGGTCGGCTACACCTCCCGCGACATCGCAACCTGGTCGGAGCTCATGGCCCGGGCACTGGCAGCCGGCGGCGCGACCCGCGGCGATATCATCCACAACGCCTACGGATACGGTCTCTTTACCGGAGGTCTGGGCGTCCATTACGGGGCTGAGCGGCTTGGAGCCTCGGTCATTCCCATTTCGGGGGGAAATACCAAGCGGCAGATCATGATCATGGCCGATTTCGGACCGACTCTTCTCACCTGCACGCCTTCCTACGCCCTGCATCTCGCCGAGGTGGCCGTCGAAATGGGGGTGGACTTTAAGGGGCTGCGGTTCAAGGCCGGCATTTTTGGAGCCGAGCCTTGGTCCGAGCAGATGCGGCTCGAGATCGAGCAGAAGCTGAACCTTCAGGCCATAGACATCTACGGCCTGAGCGAGGTCATGGGGCCGGGCGTTTCCGTCGAGTGCATCGAGGCCAAAAAGGGACTTCATGTTTTCGAGGACCATTTCATCCCCGAGATCATCAACCCGGAAACGGGGGAAGTGCTTCCTCCGGGGTCCACGGGGGAGCTCGTTTTCACATCGCTCACCAAGGAAGCCTTCCCGGTCATCCGCTACCGCACCCGCGACATCACTTCCCTCAATCCCGAGCCGTGCATCTGCGGTCGGACCCACGTTCGCATGAACCGGGTCAGCGGACGCACCGACGACATGCTGATCATCCGCGGGGTCAACGTGTTCCCCAGCCAGGTGGAGTCCGTGCTCTTGATGTCGCCCCACGTGGAGCCGCACTACAAGCTGATCGTGAACCGCAAGGGGGCCATGGACACCCTCGAGGTGCAGG
>Ga0101944_10004757_pt1 | contig 16326 bp, 12 predicted proteins | sample DewCreD2012metaG_FD_75245 | JGI IMG/M metagenome (GOLD analysis project Ga0101944, IMG submission 75245) | Hot spring sediment bacterial and archeal communities from British Columbia, Canada, to study Microbial Dark Matter (Phase II) - Dewar... ...
TCGATCAGCAGCAGGAGGATGACGCCGCCGTCGAGGATGGGGATGGGCAGCAGGTTGAAGATGGCGAGGTTGAGGCTGACGGTGGCCATCAGGTTGATGAAGGCGGCGGCGCCTTCGCGCGCCGCCTCGCCGGAGAGCTGGGCGATGCGGATGGGGCCTTCGAGAGACTTGGCGGAAGAGCGGCGCTCGAGGATGGACTGAAGGAACTGGTAGATGAGCGTGGCGCCGCGGGCGTTCTGGCGGAGGGACTCGCGGAAGGCTTCGGCGGGGCCGAGGCGCGTGAAGGTGACGCGCGGGGAGAGCTCGACGCCGAGCATCCAGCGGGGGGCGCCGCCGCCCTGTTCCGACATGGTGGGCTGAAGGACGACGGTGTGCTGGCGGCCGTCGCGGATGTAGGTGAGCTCGACGGGCTTGCCGCCGCAGTTCCGCATGACGTCGTGGATTTTGTAAACGGTGCGGATGGGCTCGCCGTTGATGGCGACCAGAAGGTCGCCGCGGCGGAGGCCTTTTCTCTCGGCGTCGAGGCCGGGGACGAGTCCGCCGACTTCGATCTGGGTCTGTTCGGCCCACCCGACGAGGCCCACACCGGTGGCGGGGTCGAGCTCCGGCATGACGGCGAGGGAGATCTTCTCATTGCCGCGCTGGATGACGAGGGGCAGGGGGCGTCCGGCGCTGACGACCTCGCGCATCAGGACTTCTTCCCAGGTGGGGTTGGTGCGGTTTTCGAGCTGGATGATGACGTCGCCTTCGCGCAGGCCGGATTTGGCCGCCGGGGTGCCGGGCTTGACGTAGCCGATGACGGCAGGACCGCCGGCGCTGGCGGGCTTGGGGTAGCGCACCATGTAGAGGCCGGTCAGCAGGGCGACGGCGAGGATGATGTTCATGGCCGGACCGGCGAGGACAACGATGAGGCGCTGCCAGCGGGGCTTGGACGTGAAGCCGTCGGGGTCGGGCTCGTCATTGGGCTGCTCGCCCGCCATGCGGACGTAGCCGCCGAAGGGGATCCAGGCGATGCGGTATTCGGTTTCGCCCCGGCGGAAGGAGATGAGTCTGGGGCCGAAGCCAATGCTGAAGGTGGAAACGCGGATGCCAAAGAAGCGCGCCGCCCAGAAGTGGCCGAGCTCGTGGATGACGATCATCACCCCGATCAGGACCAGGAGCCACCAGATGTTGTGAAGAAGAGCCATGGAGCGATTCCTGTTGCGGGCTTCAGACCATCACGCGGGCGCCCGCCCTCTCCCGAACGATCCTTCCGGCGGTCTCGCGGGACCGCCGGTCGATGTCGAGCAATTGTCCTACGCTTTCCGCCTCGATGCAAGCCACGCGCGCGAGGGTTTCCTCCACGACTTCAGCAATGGCGGAAAACGGGATTTCGTGACGCAGAAAAGCCTCGACAGCAATCTCATCGGCCGCATTGAGCGTACATCCAGCCGAACCGCCGGTTTTGAGGGCATCATAGGCCATCCGGAGAAGAGGGAAGCGGTCCGTATCCGGGGGGTGGAAGTCCCAGGTTCGCGCTTCTTTCCAGTCGAGCCGCGGGACGGGGGCTTCCCAGCGTTCCGGCCAGGTAAGGGCGTACTGGATGGGCATGCGCATGTCGGTGGCGCAGACCTGGGCGATGACGCTGCCGTCGTTGAATTCGACCATCGCGTGCACGGTCGACTGGGGATGGATGACGACCTCGACCTGCTCCGGGGCCAACCCGAACAGCCAGCAGGCTTCGATGACCTCGAAGCCCTTGTTCATGAGCGTGGCCGAGTCGATGGTGATGCGCGGGCCCATCTTCCAGGTTGGATGATTCAGGGCCTGTTCCGGAGTCACTTGTGCGAGCGCTTCTTTCGGGGTGTTGCGGAAGGGGCCGCCGGAGGCGGTCAGAATCAGCTTGCGGACGTCGCGGCGCGCGCCGGCGCGGAGGCACTGGTGCGCGCCGTTGTGTTCGCTGTCGATGGGGATGAGTTCGGCTTCGTGGCGGCGCACGGCCTCCATGACGAGCCTGCCGCCGGCGACCAGGGTTTCCTTGTTGGCGAGCCCGACGCGCTTGCCGGCGCGGACGGCTTCATAGGTGGCTTCGAGGCCTGCGATGCCGACGATGGCCGAGACCACGACATCGGCTTCGGCAGCCGTCGCCACGCGGACGTAAGCGCCGGGGCCGGCCAGCAGTTCGGTGCGGCGGGCGGCGCGGCCTTCCAGGGTCTTGCGCAGCCGGCCGAGGCCCGCCTCATCGGCGACCACGGCCACTTCCGGCTCGAATTCGGCGATCTGGGCGGCCAGTTCGTCGGTGTTCTGTCCGGCGACGAGGGCGAACACGCGGAAGTGTCCGTCGTTGCGGCGGATGACGTCCAGGGTGCTCCGCCCGATGCTGCCGGTCGAACCAAGGAGGGTCACTCGCTGCATATCCGCGCGTCCGTCATCATAACATCCGGGCTTCCTTCTGTTTTGATGATTGCGCACTGACGGGCGGCGGTGAAAACGCAGGGCGGAGGGGCGGGGACAGCCTGCTTTCCAGGTCCGGGCAAACACGGCCGGGATGCAGCCGAGCCTGCCGCGATCAGGGAACATTCTGTTTCTCCGCTTCGTATGCCAGCATGGTAGCCGAACCCGTTGTGGAAGGAGCCCTGCCCGCCATGCGACATCTGCCCGCATTTCTGCTGCTTCTGGCGCTGCCTGCGGCGCCCGTGTCCGCGCAATTGCCCCCGCTGATCGACCGCGATCTGTTTTTCGGCGAAGTGGAGATCGCCGGCGCGCAGATTTCGCCGGACGGCCGCTACATCTCGTTCCTGAAGCCCTACCAGGGGGCGCGCAACATCTGGGTGAAGAAGGCGGAGGAGCCGTTTTCGGCCGCGCGTCCGGTGACGGCGGAGACGAAGCGCCCCGTGCCGCTGTATTTCTGGTCCCGCGACTCGAAGTTCATCCTCTATGTGAAGGACCAGGACGGAGACGAGAACTTCAACGTCTACGCCGTCAATCCTGCCGAGGCGCCCGCTGCCGGCGCCGAGGTTCCGCCCTCGCGCAATCTCTCCAACGCCAAAGGCGCGCGCACGATCATTTACGAGGTTCCCAAGGCGGACCCGGCGCACATTTACATCGGTCTGAACGACCGGGACGCCGCCTGGCACGACCTGTACAAACTGAACCTTGCGACGGGCGAGAGGACCCTGCTGCGGCGCAACACGGACCGCATCACCGGCTGGGTGTTCGACCACAAGGCGCAGCCGCGGCTGGCGACGCGCTCAGCCGACAACGGCGACACGGAGTTTCTGCGGGTGGACGAAAAGGGGTTCACGAAAATCTACTCCTGCTCTGTGCTGGAGACCTGCCAGCCGGTGCGGTTCGACGAGACGAACTCGAAGTTCTACTTCATCACCGACGCCGGCGATCTCGATCTTTCGCAGTTGATGCTGATGGATCCCGCCACGGGCAGGGCGACGCTGGTCGAGAAAGACCCGCTGAACCGGGTGGATTTTTCCGGGGCGATTTTCTCCGAAGTCACCAACCGGCTCGCCGCCACGATTTACGAAGACGACCGGGAGAGGATCTACTGGAAGGACAGGGCGTTCGAAGCGGACTACCAGTGGCTGCAGAAACAGCTGCCGGGCTACCGGATCACGTTCGCTTCGCGCACGGCCGACGAGTCCCGTTTCATCATCAGCGCCAGCCGCGACACCGATCCGGGCCAGGCTTTTCTCTTCGACCGCAAGACGAAGCGCCTGGCGCTGCAGTACAGACTGCGTGAAAAACTGCCGCGCGAAGCGCTGGCCGAGATGAAGCCGATCCGGTACAGGTCCTCCGACGGGCTGGAAATCCCCGCGTACCTGACGCTGCCGAAGGGCGTGCCGGCGAAGAGGCTGCCGCTGATCGCCGTTCCGCACGGCGGACCCTGGGCGCGGGACGGCTGGGGCTACAACACGCTGCACCAGTTTCTCGCCAACCGCGGCTATGCCGTGCTGTCGATGAATTTCCGCGGTTCCACCGGCTACGGCAAGAAATTTCTGAACGCGGGCAACCGGCAGTGGGGCGAGAAAATGCAGGACGACATTACCTGGGGCGTGAAACATCTGGTGGAGACGGGTGTCGCCGATCCGAAGAGGGTCGGCATTCTGGGCGGCAGCTACGGCGGCTACGCCACGCTGGCGGGCGTCGCCTTCACGCCGGATCTGTACGCCGCCGGAGTGGCCATCGTCGCGCCGTCCAATCTGATCACGCTGCTCGATTCGATCCCGCCTTACTGGGAGCCGATCCGGAAGATGTTTTACGAACGCATGGGCGACCCCACGAAGCCGGAGGGCAAGGCGCAGCTGGAACGGCAGTCGCCGCTGTTTTCGGCGCAGAAGATCAAGACTCCGCTGATGGTGGTGCAGGGGGCCAACGATCCGCGGGTGAAGAAACGCGAATCCGACCAGATCGTCATTGCGCTGCGCGACCGGAAATTCCCGGTCGAATATCTCGTCGCCGAAGACGAAGGCCACGGCTTCGCGCGTCCGGTGAACAATCTCGCCATGTTCGCCGCGGTGGAAAAATTCCTCGCCAGGCATCTGGGCGGCCGGTATCAGGAGTCGATGACGCCGGAGGTGGAGAAGCGGCTGAAGGAGATCACGGTCGATCCGGCCACGGTGACGCTGCCTTCGATGCCCGCGCCTTCGGCTTCCGTGCCTTCTCTGGCGGTACCGCCGTCGAAGCTGCCGCACTCGTTCCGGGCGAAAATCGAAGCGGGCCCGCAGACGGTGGCGCTGGAAATGAAATCGGTGATTGAAGAGACGGCCGAGGGCTGGCGCGCCACCGACACCATGAAGACGCCCATGGGCGAAGTCTCCGATGTCACGCTGCTGGACGGCAAGACATTCGCGGTTCTGCGGCGCACCATCAAACAGGGGCCGGTTCAGATCGACGTGCGGGTCCGCGACGGCAAGGCCGCGGGAACGATGCAGATGGGCGCCCAGAGCCGTCCGATCGACGTGACGCTGGACGGACCGCTGTTCGCCGACGGCGCAGGCTCAGGCCAGGTGCTGGCCGGGCTTCCTCTGGCGGAGGGCTACTCGGCCACGTACCGCACGCTCGATCTGCAGACGCAGAAGACGGCGCTGCAGACGCTGAAGGTGGCAGGCTCGGAAACCGTCACCGTGCCGGCCGGCACGTTCGAATGCTGGCGCGTGGAGATCAGTCCCGCCGACGGTTCGGCCGGCAGGCAGACCCTGTTCATTGCGAAGAAGGAGAGGCGTCCGGTCAAGATCGAGGCTCTCATGCCGCAGATGGGCGGAGCGAAGCTGACGGCCGAGCTCGAGCCCTGAGAGGCGGTCTATCGGAGCGGCTCCATCGAGCGCCGGGAACCTCTGGCGGTCCGGGCCGCACAGGGATCGCCGGAGGGACGGAGCTCCGGCCGGTGATCATCGCCGGCGAGGGGGCGGAGCTCCGTCCGTGCGGAGAGCACGCGGACGGAGGCGGCGCTCCGGACTGGATCAGGATTCAGGAATTACTTTTCGCGGCGGGCGATGATCTTGTCGACCATGCCGTATTCGAGCGCCTGCTCGGCTTCCATGATGTAGTCGCGGTCGACGTCGCGGGCGATGCGTTCCACCGGCTGGCCGGTGGCGTCGGCGAGGATCTTGTTGAGGATCTCGCGCATCCGGAGGATTTCCTTGGCGTAGATGTCGATGTCGGTGGCCTGGCCGGCAAGGCCGCTCATCGAAGGCTGATGAATGAGGATGCGCGAATGGGGCAGGGCGAAACGCTTGCCCTTGGCGCCGCAGGCGAGCAGAACCGCCGCCATGGACGCGGCCTGGCCGACGCAATAGGTGACGATGTCGGGCTCGACGAGATTCATCGTGTCGAGGATCGCCAGGCCGGCGGTGATGGAACCTCCAGGGGAGTTGATGTACAGCTGGATGTCTTTCTCCGGGTCTTCCGCGGCCAGGAATAGCATCTGGGCGATGACGAGGTTGGCCACCTGGTCGTCGATCGGCGTGCCCAGGAAGATGATGTTCTCGCGCAGCAGCCGCGAATAGATGTCATAGGCGCGCTCCCCGCGCGAGGTCTGCTCCACGACCATCGGGACGAGCATGTCCACGGGCGCGGGCATGATCCGGCTCTCGTTCGGCATTCCGCCTCCTTCGATTCTGAAGCCGCCCCGCCGGGCGGCGCAGGCCCCCGCCGGGCTCAGGCTTTCTCGCTCTTTGCGGAGCGCTTGCCCGCCTTCTTCTGCATCCGCTCCAGGTTCTTCCGCTTCAGCTCGAACCCCTTTGCCAGATCCAGAATCGTGGTGCGCTCCAGATACTCCATGATACGATTCCGCAGGGCCTTCCAGTTGTCGTGCATGCCGCAGGGGGCGTCGTCGTTGCACACGGCCATGCCCGCAGGGCAGCGCTCGAAATCGGCCAGCCCGTCCACGGCGTCAACGATGGCGAGCAGATTCAGCTCGCCGGGGGGAATGCGGAGGCTGAAGCCGCCGGTCGGGCCCTTGCTGGAGCGGAGGAAGCCCTTGCGCGCCAGCTGCTGGAGGATCTTGGCGAGGAAGTGCGCCGGGATGTCCGCCTGCTCGGCTATCTGTTTCACCATGGCGTACTTGCCCTCGGGCACGCTGGCGAGCTGGACGAAGGCCCGGATTGCATATTCGGCCGAACGTGAGTAGATCATGGAAACCTCTAGAGCGCTGGGTGTTAATACACGTTTGTCCTTTAATACTATATACGAGGATGCAAGATCCGCAACAGAAGATTCACACTTTGTTTCAGGCTCCGAGGCCCAGAAACTCCCGCACCGCGGGCTCAAGGCCGGGCGCATAGAGCGCGAGACTGCCGCCGTAGATGGTTCGCCGGCCTTCGAAGTCGTGCCAGATGCAGCCGGCTTCTTCGCCGATGACGGCGAGCGCAGCTACGTCCCAGGGCTTGAGGCCGGGCTCCATGTAAATCTCGGCTTTGCCCGAGGCGACGAGCATGGCGTCGGTGGCGCCGCCGAGGGAACGGACGGCCCAGAAGGGTTCGAGGAAGGCGAGCAGGCGCTGGCCCCAGGGCGCGCTGCGCGCTTCGTTGAGCTGGCCGAAGCAGAGCACGGCGCGGCGGGGATCGCGGATTTCAGAACAGCGCAACTGCGTCTCGGTGCGGCCCTCCGCGCACCAGGCGCCCTGGCCCTTCGCTGCGTAGAAGATGCGCCCCTGCACGGGAAAGGCGGCCACGCCCAGCACGACTTCGCCTTCCGCTTCCAGAGCGAGCAGGTGGCACCAGAGGAAGCTGCCGCGGACGAAGTCGCGCGTGCCGTCGATGGGATCGATGATCCAGCGGCGGCCGCTCGAGCCGGCGCGGTTGGCGCCCTCCTCGCCGAAGACGCCGTCGGCGGGAAACGCCTCGGCCAGCCGCGCGGCGATCAGGCGCTCGCATTCACGGTCGGCGGCCGTGACGGGGGAATCGTCGGCTTTCGCCTCGGCCTGGACGCGGCCGGAATGCGACAGCGCCACGGAAGAGGCGGCTTTGGCCAGCTCCAGTGCAGTTTCCAGTTCGCGTTCCCAGGCCATCCCATCATCTTACTGCTCCGCGATCCAGTAACCTGAAAGGAGCCGCGCCTCCCGGTGCGCTGATCCCAACGAACGAGGACAACACCCGCATGGCCCGGACAGCCCCTGCCGTGCCCAAAGAACAGAGGACCGTCTACCGGATGCTCCGCGCTGCCGCGGAGACATGGGGACAACGGCCCGCGCTCCATCAGCCCGCGGGCAAGGGCCAGTACCGCACATGGACGTGGCGGGAATACCTTCATACGGCGGAGAAAGCGGCCGCCGCCCTGCGCGCGGCGGGGATCAGGAAAGGAGACATCGTCGGCCTGGCCTCGGAGACGCGGGCCGAGTTCTACGTGGCCGACCTCGGGATCATGAGCGCGGGCGCAGTGGCGGCGGCCGTTTACACGTCGCTGCCCGCCGCGGAACAGGTGCGCACGCTGAAGGCGTGCCAGCCGAAGGTCGTGTTTGTGGAGAATCCGAAAGCGCTGCGCGCGCTGGAGCAGGCCGGGCTGGGGGATCTGGGAATTCCGCGAATCCTGCTGACGGGGGAGGCGGAGAGCGCCGTTTCGTTCGAGGAATTCCTGGCCTCCGGCGAGCGGACGCTGGCCGCGGATCCGGCCCTGATCGAGCGCATCCAGGAAGAGCTTTCCCCAGCCGATCCGGCGATTCTGTACCTGACTTCGGGAGCGACGGGCGAACCGAAGATGGGCCTGGTGAGCCACAACGCGATCCTCGCCAACTGCGAATGCGGGCCTCCAGCCCTGCCGATCGGCGAGGACGACTCGACGCTGGTGTTCCTTCCGTCGGCCCACATCACGCAGCGGCTGGTGCTGGAGCTGCTGATGATCCGCATGGGGGTGCCGGTGTGGTTCAGCGAGGGGCTGTCGAAAATGCCGGCCGAACTGAGGTCGGTGAAGCCGACCTTTTTCGTCGCGCCGCCGCGCGTCTGGGAGCGGATTTATTCAAGCATTACGACGGAAATCCGGAAAAAACCGGCGGCCGTCCGGAGGCTTTTCTACATGGGGCTGGGCGTCGGCTCGGAAGCTGCGCGGGCGCGCGCGCAGGGCCGGGAGCCCTCTGCGCTGGTGAAGGCGTCGCTGAAGTTTTTCGACCGCCTTGTCTTTTCCAAGATCCGCGAGCGCCTCGGGGGCCGGATCAAGGTGGCCGCCAGCGGGGCGGCGCCGCTCGGCCGCGACCTGGCCGAGTTCTTCTCCGCCATCGGGCTGCCCCTGATCGAGGGCTACGGCCTCACCGAGGGCGGCGTGGTGATCCTCAATCCGCTGTCGAACCCGCGGCCCGGCTCGATCGGGAAGCCCCTGAAGGGCGTTGAAGTGCGGCTCTCCGATGAAGGCGAGCTTCTTCTGCGCGGCGAGATGCTGTTTTCTGGCTATTACAACGATCCCGCCGCCACCGCAGCCGTGCTGCGCGACGGCTGGCTGTACACGGGCGACGTCGCCGAAATCGACGCGGACGGCTACGTCTGGATCACGGGGCGGAAAAAGGAACTGATCGTCTCCTCCAACGGGAAGAAGATCTTTCCGGCGAAGATCGAGGGGCTGTTCAAGCTCGAGCCGCTGGTCAACCAGGTCATGCTGCTGGGAGACCGGATGCCGTATGTGGCGGCCGTCTTCACGATCAACCCGGACGCGGCGGCGTCTCTCGGGCTCGCGCCCGCCGGGACGCCGCTGGCCGAGGCCGCCTCCTCTCCGGCGGTGCAGGAGGAGATGAAGCGGATCGTGGCCAGGGTCAACCGGCAGCTGGCGCCTTTCGAGCAGATCCGGAAATTCAAGGTTCTGGACCGGGAATTTTCGATCGAAACGGGAGAAATGACGCCGACAATGAAGCTGCGGCGCGGAAAAGTGATCGCCAATCTGAAGGAAATCATCAACGAATTGTATCTGGGACGGGAAGAGTTCGAATGATGTTTCCCGCCTTCCTGCTGCTCTGGCAGGCCGGATTCGTCTTCTCCGGGATCCAGCCGTGGCGGTGGAGCGAGGGCCGGGGCGAGTTCATCCCGGCGCTTTCGGCCGTTCTGGACAACCAGACCGGACAGGACTATGCCTCTGTCCGCTTCCAGGTCCGCGTGCGCTGCGGGGAGGGCGGCGTCCGGGAGTACGGGGCGGTCCTGCGGGACGTTCTGATGGGGAAACAGCGGGTGGAAGCCACGGCGTACGATGCAATCGGGACCGTTGCGCACTGCAACGGAGAGCCCGAGATCGTTCCGCTGGAGGCGGCGCCGTATCCGGAGAAGGAACGGCCGGCCTTCCTGCTGTTCGGATTCTCGCGCAGGGACGCCGCCGGGGCGCGCTCGACGGAGCTTGAAGGCATCCTGGATTACCGCCGCCGCTCGGATTCAGACCAGTCGGTGGAATTCCGGTCGTGGCGGCGCCACGGCGCGCGGTTCACGCTGGACGGCGTGCCGGACACGGCTTTTTACCTGATCCGCGTGCCGCCGGGCCGCGCGGGGCTGGCGGGTTTCGTCGTGGAACCCGGGACGGAACCGCGCAGCCCGCTGTCCCGGTTCCTGCGGTTCTACGATGCGCCTGCGGGCATGGCCGCGTACATCGGCGTGTTTCAACTGGAAGAGCAGACGCCGGGCAGGCGGTTCCTGAGTCACGAGCCAATGCCGGAACTGCTGGCGCCGCTGTCGGCGCAGACGCCCCGCCGGGTCATCCCCGTGCGCGGCAGCGCGCCGGCGCCGGGCTCGGCCCTGGTCACGCAGTAAACGGGCCCTCCAGAAGGGCTTTCAAGCCGTGTGAAATGTTATCATGTATTGAATCCTGCACGAGATGGAAAGGAGTGACCTTTGAGTCGAGCAGTTCCCATCACGGTCGCGAAAGGCGACGGCATCGGTCCGGAAATCATGGACGCCACCCTGTTCATTCTTCAGCAGGCGGGCGCGCGTCTGGCGATCGAAGAGATCGAAATTGGCGAGAAGGTGTACCTGCGCGGCAATTCGGCCGGCATCGAGAAGGAATCGATCGAGAGCCTTCTCCGCACCAAGGTTTTCCTCAAGGCGCCCATCACCACTCCGCAGGGCGGCGGCTTCAAGAGCCTGAACGTCACCACGCGCAAGCTGCTGGGCCTGTACGCCAACATCCGTCCGTGCGTGGCCTATGATCCGTTCATCCCCACCAAGCACCCCGGCATGGACGTCGTCATCGTGCGCGAGAACGAAGAGGACCTGTACGCGGGGATCGAATATTTCCACACGCCGGACCAGGTGCAGTGCCTGAAGGTCATCACGTACGGCGGCTGCCGCCGCATCGTCCGCTACGCGTTCGAGTACGCCGTGCGGAACAACCGCAAGAAGGTGACCTGCTTCACGAAAGACAACATCATGAAGCTGACCGACGGGCTGTTCCACCGCGTGTTCGACGAGATCGGCGCGGAATATCCGCAGATCGAGAAGGAGCACTGGATCGTCGACATCGGGGCGGCGAAACTGGCCGACACGCCGGGCGCATTCGACGTGATCGTGATGCCGAACCTGTATGGCGACATCCTGTCGGACGTGGCCGCGCAGATCGCGGGCTCGGTAGGGCTGGCCGGTTCGGCCAACATCGGCAAGGAATACGCGATGTTCGAGGCGATCCACGGCTCGGCGCCGCGGCGCGCGGGCCAGAACCTCGCCAATCCGTCCGGGCTGCTGCTGGGCGCGGTGATGATGCTGGTGCACATCGGACAGCCGGAGATCGCCGAGCTGGTGCACAACGCGTGGCTCGCCACGATTGAAGACGGCATCCACACCTACGACGTGGCCAAGGAGGGCAAGAACCCGCACACGAAGCAGCAGGTGGGCACGAAGGAGTTCGCGCAGGCGGTGGTGGAGCGGCTGGGAAGGAAGCCGCAGCAGCTGAAGCCGGTGAAGTACGCCGCCGCGAGCCAGACGCTGAAGGCGGACGAGCCGCCGCCGCCCGCGGCGAAGCGCGAGCTGGCGGGCGTGGACGTCTACATCCACCATCCCGACACGGATCCCAACCAGATCGGCGCGATGATGCACAGCGTTGCGGGCGACGGGCTGGATCTGATCATGATCACGAACCGCGGCGTCAAGGTCTTCCCCGATCCGCTGCCGGCGACGCTGCACTGCGACACGTGGCGGTGCCGGTTCCAGCCGAAGCAGGGCGGCGCGGTGAGCCCGCGGCAGATCCTGTCGCTGCTGGAGCGCTGCGTCGGCGGCAATATCGAGGTCGTGAAGACCGAGCACCTGTACACGTACGACGGCAAGCCGGGCTACTCGCTCGGTCAGGGGCAGTAAGAGACCCGCACGCCGCGCCGGGGGCTATGCTGGAGGAGATGCAGTCCTCCCAGCAGCCCCTGGTTGGCGTGGTCATGGGCAGCCGCTCCGACTGGGACACCATGCAGCACGCCTGCGCGATTCTCGAGCAGTTCGGCGTGCCTTACGAGAAGCGCGTGACGTCGGCCCACCGGACGCCGGACCTGATGGCGGAATACGGCCGCACGGCCCGTTCGCGAGGCATCAGAGTCATCATCGCCGGGGCCGGCGGGGCCGCCCATCTGCCGGGGATGATGGCCGCCCATACGACGCTGCCCGTGCTGGGGGTGCCGGTGAAAGCGTCCTCTCTGGACGGGCTGGATTCGCTGCTTTCCATCGTGCAGATGCCCGCCGGGGTGCCCGTTTCGACGTTCGCGATCGGCCGGGCGGGGGCGGTCAATGCAGGCCTGACCGCTGTGGCGATCCTGGCTCTGTCCGATCCCGGGCTGGCCGAGAAACTGGAAGCCTACCGCGCGGAGCTGCGCGCCGCCGTTGCTGCTTCCGTGCTCCCTGACACCGCCGCGCCGCAGTCATGACACGGGTTCTGCCTCCGGGTTCCGTCATCGGCGTCCTTGGCAGCGGCCAGCTGGGCCGGATGTTCGCGATCGCCGCGCGCCGCATGGGCTACCGCGTCCACACGCTCTCGCCGGACGAAGACACGCCGACCGGCCAGGTGTCCGACGTCGAGGTCCGCGCCAGCTACGAGGACCTGGACGCCGTGCGCGCCTTCGCGTCCCGCGTGCACGCCGTCACGTTCGAGTTTGAAAACGTTCCCGCGGCGTCCATCGAAGCCTGCGCCGCGCTGGTTCCGGTCCACCCCCGGGCCGAGGTCCTTCACACGACGCAGCACCGGCTGCGTGAAAAAACATTTCTTTCGAAGAATGGTTTTCCCTGCGCGGCCTTCCGCCACGTGCGGTCGCTGGATGAACTGGCCGCCGCCGCCCCGGAGATCGGCCTGCCGGCCGTGCTCAAGACCGCCGGCTTCGGCTACGATGGCAAAGGCCAGAGGCTGCTGAAGAGGGCGGAAGACCTCGAACCCGCGTGGCGTTCGCTGGGCAGCGCCGACGCCGTGCTGGAGCAGTTCATCGATTTCGAGTGCGAGCTGTCCGTCGTCGCCGCGCGCGACCAGCAGGGGCGTTTCGGGCACTACCCCGTCTGCCTGAACACGCACGCCCGCCACATTCTGGACGTCACGCTGGCTCCGGCGCCCGTGGATCCGCGCACGGCCGAGCGCGCCGTCGAGGTGACCCGCGGCATTCTGGAAGCGCTCGACGTCGTGGGCGTTCTGTGCGTGGAGTTTTTCCTGGGGCGCGACGGGAAACTGCTGGTGAACGAACTCGCCCCGCGCCCGCACAACTCCGGCCATTACACGTTCGACGCCTGCATCACATCGCAGTTCGAGCAGCAGCTGCGGGCCGTCTGCGGGCTGCCGCTGGGTTCGACCGAGCAGATGCGTCCGGCGGCGATGGCGAATCTGCTGGGCGATCTCTGGGCCGGAGGCGAACCGCTGTGGCACCGCGCCGCCGCGTTTCCGGACGTCAAGCTTCACCTCTACGGGAAACTGGAGGCGCGCCCGGGCCGCAAGATGGGCCATCTGACGGCTCTGGCGCAGAGCGTGGAGCAGGCGCGCGAGCGCGTGCTGGCCGCGCGCGCCTCGCTGACGGACCGCAGCGCGGAGTCCTGACCCATGCCCGCTCCCCGCATCACGGTGATCGGCGGCGGCGCCGTAGGCCTGGCCACGGCCTACCGGGTTCTGGAACGCTGGCCCGAGGCGCGCCTGACTCTGCTTGAGAAAGAGTCCCGCGTGGCCGCGCACCAGACGGGGAACAACTCGGGCGTCATGCATTGCGGACTGGCGTACCGGCCTGGCTCGGCGAAGGCGCGCCTGGCGGTGCGAGGCATCCGGCAGCTCATCGCGTTCTGCCAGGAGCATGGCATTCCGCACGATGTGTGCGGCAAGCTGGTGGTCGCCGCGCGCGAGGACCAGGTTCCGCGGCTGCACGAGCTGCTTGCGCGAGGCACGGCCAACGGCCTTCAGGGGCTCGAAATCCTCCCGCCGGAGCGCATCCGGGAGTACGAGCCGCACGCGGCGGGCGCGGCCGCCCTGCGCGTGCCTGAAGAAGGCATCGTCGACTACGCGGCCGTCTGCGAGACTCTGGCCCGCTGCATCGAAGCGCGCGGCGGCCGGGTCGTGCTGGGCGCGCGGGTGCGCCGCCTGAGGCTGCGCGGAGAGGAGTGGATCGCTGAAACAAATCAAGGTGAGTTTGTTTCAGAATTCCTGGTCGCCTGCGCCGGTCTGCAGGCTGACCGCATCGCCCGCATGGCCGGGGAGAGGACCGAGATCCGCATCGTCCCATTCCGGGGCGACTACTACCGCCTCAAGCCGCACCGCGAGTTCCTGGTGCGCAATCTCATCTATCCGGCCGCCGATCCGCGCTTCCCGTTTCTTGGCGTCCATTTCACGCGCATGATCCGCGGCGGCGTCGAAGCGGGGCCCAACGCGGTGCTTTCGCTGGCGCGGGAAGGCTACTCGCGCACGGCTTTCTGTCCCCGCGACGCCTTCGACGCGCTGTCGTTTCCGGGGCTGTGGCGCTTCCTGGCGCGGCATGCCGCGATGTGCTGGAGCGAGCTGCGCCGCGCGTTCTCCCGCGAGCTGTTCTGCCGCTCGCTGCAGACGCTGGTGCCCGAGGTGCAGCCCGAGGATCTGGAGCCGGCCGGGGCGGGCATCCGGGCGCAGGCGATGACGCCGGACGGGCGCCTCGTCGAAGACTTCTCGTTCCTCACCCGGCGCAGAGCCGTTCATGTGCTCAACGCTCCGTCGCCTGCCGCCACCGCATGCCTGGCCATCGGCGAAGAAGTGGCCGCGCAACTCGCTTCCATCCTCTGAGCCGCTCTTTTGTCACGCGCCGGCTGCAGGCGCATCTGAACAGTTGTAAAGAGCATGAAAGGCACCGTCATCCGCCACTGTCCGTCCTGCGGGAAGGCGAACCGCGTCCCGGCCGCGCGCCTGGCCGACCACGGCCGGTGCGGGGCCTGCCGCGCCGATCTTCCGCCGCTGGCCGAGCCTCTGGAAGTGACCGCGGCGGAGTTCGACTCGATCATCGCCTCTTCGCCCGTGCCGGTCCTGGTGGACTTCTGGGCGCCCTGGTGCGGCCCCTGCCGGATGGCTGCGCCGGAGCTCGTCTCGCTCGCACGCGAGGTGGCCGGCCGCGCGCTGGTGCTTGAAGTGAACGTGGATCAGAATCCCGGACTCGCCTCGCGCTACGGCGTGCAGTCGATTCCGAATTTCCTCGTTTTCTCCGGAGGCCGACTGGTGATGCAGCACGCCGGGCTCGTTCCGCGCCCCGAGATGCGCCGCTGGCTGGAACAGGCGTTCGCTGCCGCCTGAGACCTCGCTGAAGGGCCCCGCGTCCGCTAGTCTGGTCTCGATGCCCTTCCGCTTCCCTGCCCTGTTCCTTCTCTTCTCTGCCGCTGCCCAGACGCCTGAGCGGCCTGTGAGGGCAGCGACCGATCCGGGAGTGGTCACCACGCGGCAGGCCATCACGCCTGCAGGCGTGCCGACCGTTTTCCAGGGCAAAGTCCATGCCGTCTCGTTTGGAAAGACGGCCGGCGAGCTGTGGGTCCTCACCGCCAGCCATCTCTATCATCTCGACTGGCGCGAGAACCGCGTGATCGCCCTGTTCCCGCACAAGGGCACGCCGGGGCTGCAGGGTCTTGCTTTCGCAGGCCAGCCCTGGTTCACCGCCGTCGGGGCGAAGAAGTCCGCTGCGCTGTTCACGGTGGAGAACGGCGCGTTGAAGCCCGTGGCCGCGGGTTTCGGCGCCCACATCACCGGAGCGCCCGTGCTGGCCGGGCAGCGCGTCTTTGTGCCCTTGACGGCCGAGAACCGCCTTGCCGTGCTCGACGCGAAGACCGGCGCCGTGGAGGCGAAGCTCGAAACCGGAATCGCGCCGTTTGCCGCGGCGGTCAACCGCGAGGGAACGGCGGCCTATGTCACCAACTGGGGCGGACGCAGGCCCCTGCCCGGCGAGCCCGTGGCGAAGACCGGCCTCGCGCAGGAGGCCGACGAAGTGGTGGTCGATGCGCGCGGCGTTGCCGCCACGGGCACGATCACGCGGATGGACCTCCGGGCCATGCGCGTCTCCGGCACGCTGCCTGCGGAATTGCATCCCACCGCGATTCTGTGGGACGAAGCCAGTCACCGGCTATACGCCGCCAACAACAACCGCGACTCGGTTTCCGTCTTCGACACGCGCAGCCAGACGCTGGTCCGGCACGTGCGCCTGCAACCCTTCCGGGAGGACGTGACCGGGATCGCGCCCACGGCGCTGGCGCTGGACGCGGCCGCGGCGCGCCTCTATGTCGCCTGCGGCGGCATCAATGCCGTGGCGGTGGTCGACACGCGCTCGTTCAACGTGCTCGGCTACATTCCTGCTGGCTGGTATCCATCCTCGCTGGCTCTCTCTCCGGATGGAAAGCACCTGGCCGTGGGTTCGCTTCTCGGCATCGGCTCGGGCTGGAGAGACGAGCCGCGCAAGCGCTTCGTGCATGCTTACCGGGGCAT
>Ga0101944_10004760_pt1 | contig 16325 bp, 12 predicted proteins | sample DewCreD2012metaG_FD_75245 | JGI IMG/M metagenome (GOLD analysis project Ga0101944, IMG submission 75245) | Hot spring sediment bacterial and archeal communities from British Columbia, Canada, to study Microbial Dark Matter (Phase II) - Dewar... ...
ACGGTTCCGCAAAAGACACGATAACGCGCGCAATTCGCGAAAAACAAAACACCAGGCGAAATCCTCACCAAAAGCGCTTGACGGCCGCCGGGGACCGTCGGCTAAACTCATGACTGTTGAGAAGTTAAACGCCGGCTTGGAATCATCAATTCGGATGACTTCAATTACGACCCCAAAGCAATCTATGTCTGGCCCCGTGTGGTCGTTGAGCCACTCCAGGGCTTTTCGATGTTCGTCACGTATAGCTTTGGCGATCCATACGAGGACGCCAGCATTGAATCCGCCCGCATAGGTGAGTAGCTTGCCGAGGTGATCGTGATCTGTCGCCGTGAGCTGGTTCTCTATAATGACTGTTCGACCGGTTCCAAGGTCCTTCGCCCTGATATCGAGGGAGAAATCTCCGACATCGGCCTCTTGCTCCTCAACTTCGATTTCCATGTCGAGCGCTTGGCCCAGACGGTCGATGTTCTCAACAAGCCAAGGTGTGAAATCGGCGGCTTCGTTTGGCCAAATGTCGCGTATTTCAACATGTCTGATTTTTCCGAAATCGGTCATATCATTTGTCTCTCGTCTTCCTTGGTGATCAACTCAATCATATGCCGCGATCGGCATGCGGCGGCCATAGCCGAAGGCCTTGGAGGTGACGCGCAGCCCCGGCGCCGCCTGTTGGCGTTTGTATTCGCTGCGGTCAATCATGCGGGCGACGCGCTCGACCAGCGCGCGGTCCATGCCCAGCGACGCCACAATCTCCGCGACGCTCTTGTGATCCTCGACATAGGCCCGAAGGATCGGATCGAGTTGATCGTAGGGCGGAAGCGAATCGGTGTCGAACTGCCCCGGCCTCAGCTCGGCTGAGGGCGCCTTGTCGAGGCTGGACTGCGGAATGATCTGCCGGTCGCGGTTGATCCAGCGCGCCAGTTCATAGACCATGGTCTTGGGCACGTCGGAGATGACGCCCAGGCCGCCACACATGTCGCCATACAGCGTGGCGTAGCCGACGGCGACTTCGGACTTGTTGCCCGTCGTCAGGACCATGGCGCCGAATTTGTTCGACAGGGCCATCAGCGTGACGCCGCGGATGCGCGCTTGCAAGTTCTCCTCCGTGATATCCGGTTGCAGGCCCTCGAACGATGGTTTCAGCATTTCCAGGAAGCTGGTGAAGGCCGCCTCGATGGGAATGACGCGATAATCGATCCCCAGGTTGCGGGCCAAGGCCGCCGCGTCGTCCTTGCTGTGATCGGACGAATAGCGCGACGGCATCGACACGCCGAAGACGTTTTCGGGGCCGAGGGCCTGCGCCGCAATGACCGCCGTCAGGGCCGAGTCGATTCCGCCGCTCAGGCCCACGATGACCTTGCGGAAGTGACACTTGCGGACATAGTCGCGCGTGCCCATGGCCAGCGCCTTGTATAGCTCCTCCATGTTCTCGCTGGGACGGGCGCCGTTGGCGGCCGCCGCCAGCGCCGCCTGCGGCGTGGGCGCCTGCGCCGAAGTGTCCACATCGACGATCAATAACTGCTCCTCGAAGGAGGCGGCTCGCGCCAGCAGCCGTCCATCGGCGCCAAACACCGCGCTGCTGCCGTCGAACAGCAGGCTGTCGTTCCCCCCGACCAGATTGACGTGGATCAGCGGCCGGCCGTGCCGGCGCGCCAGCTCCGCGAACATGTCTTGGCGCAATTCGATCTTGCCGAGATTGTAGGGCGAGGCCGAGATGTTGATGAGGGCTTCGACCCCCATGACCGCGAGGTCCTCGACCGGATCGATGGAATACAGGCGCTGCGACCAATACAGCGCGTCGTTCCAGCAGTCTTCACAGATGGTGATGCCAAGCCGGTGGCGCCCCAGGAGCGCGACGCGGCGCTCGTCGGCCGAATCGAAATAACGCCCCTCATCGAAGACGTCATACGTGGGGATCAGGGTCTTGTGGTGGCGCGAGACGACGCGGCCGCCCGCGCACAACGCCGCGGCGTTGAACAGCCGCTTGCCGGCGCCTCCGGGCCGGCGGTCAACGAATCCCACGATCGCGTCAACGCCCAGCGTGGCCGCCGCGGCGATCTCCTCGAGCCGGGCCAGATTCTCGTTGACGAAATGCGGCTGTTCGAGGAGGTCCTTGGGCGGATAGCCGGTGATTGTCAACTCGGGGAAAATGACCAGGTCGGCGCCCCGGCGGCGGCCCTCCTCTATCGTCTCGATGATCCGCCGGGTGTTGGTTTTCAAGGCCCCGACGGTGGTGTCAATCTGCGCCAGCAGGATTCGCATGAGCGCCCTCCCTGCGCCGGCCTTCCGGATGGACCCCGCGCCGGGGGCCCCCCGAACGCCGATCGTGTGTGCTGTCGAAGTTATAGAAAGCGGCCCGTCAGGAACGCAATACCTTTTCCCGGCACGCCCGCGCCAAAAACGCCGTTCGAAAGGCTTGCGTCGTGGCGTCCGGGCGCCGTATCCTTTTTCGCCGTTTGCGCGGCGCAACCGCGCGCGGGCGCACAACCACTACAGGAACACAACACAAGGAAGGATACTCGCATGGCTTCAGACACCTATCTCGTCACGTCGGAATCGGTCTCCGAAGGGCATCCCGACAAGGTGTGCGACAAGATTTCCGACGCGATCCTCGACACGCTGCTGGCTCAGGACCCGATGAGCCGCGTGGCGTGCGAGACCCTCGTCACCACGGGCTTGGTCGTCCTGGCCGGCGAGATCACCACGAAAGGCTATGCGGATTTTCAGGACGTCGCGCGCGAAACAATCCGAGAAATCGGATACACCAATTCGGCCTACGGCTTCGACGCCAACTCGTGCGCCGTTCTGCAAAGCCTGCACCGCCAGTCTCCCGACATCGCGATGGGAGTGGATGAATCGGCCGACCATGAGCAGGGCGCCGGCGACCAGGGTATGATGTATGGCTACGCCTGCAATGAAACGCCCGAACTGATGCCCATGCCCATCCTGCTGGCGCACCGGCTGGTCCAGGAACTGGCCGCCATCCGCCGCCGCAAAGAGTTGAAATACCTGCGTCCCGACGCCAAGTCCCAGGTCACCATCGAGTATGACGCCCACAACCGCCCCCTGCGCGCCCACACGATCGTCGTCTCGACCCAACACGATCCGGACGTCTCTCAGGCCCGGATTAAGAAAGACGTCATCGAACATCTGATCAAGAAGGTCATCCCCGCCGAGATGCTCGACAAGAAGACCATCTATCACGTCAATCCGACGGGCCGTTTCGTGGTCGGCGGTCCGCACGGCGATTCGGGCCTGACCGGCCGGAAAATCATCGTCGATACCTATGGAGGGGTGGGCCGCCACGGCGGCGGCGCCTTCTCCGGCAAAGACCCCAGCAAGGTGGATCGCTCGGCCGCCTACGCTGCGCGCTACGTCGCCAAGAACGTGGTCGCGGCTGGACTGGCTGACAAGTGTGAGGTCGCCCTTGCCTACGCCATCGGCGTCGCCCAGCCGGTGTCGATCCATTGCGACACGTTTGGCACGGGGCGCATCCCCAATGCCCAAGTGACCGAACTCATCCGACAGCACTTCAACCTTTCCCCCAAGGGGATCATCACGACCCTCAAGTTACGGCGGCCCATTTATAAAAACACGGCCGCTTACGGGCACTTCGGTCGCAACGAGAAAGATTTCACGTGGGAAGCGACCGACAAGGCCAAGACCCTTCGCAAAGCCGCCGGCCTGTAAGCATTCATCGCTACAATCCCTGCGTTCCACCCACGCCGCTCTTGCCACTGACCCGGGAAGGGCGGCGTGGTTTTTTTGTGCCCGATATGGCGCCTCCCCGCCCCGGCCCAACGTCGGGCGAAGTATCAATATGATACCATAGTGGGACCATTTTTTGTCATATGGGCAATTAAGTATCAAAAAGATACTCTTCCCAAGCCTTTCAACTCAGAAGTTTTTCCGGATTCTCACGTACTTAATGATGTAAAGTATTGATTTTGTATTATTTATAATCATGGCGCGCCATCGCTCGCGACTCATGACCGCATGGCACGCAGGTTGCATTTTCCCGATAGCGTAGAGTTCAAAGCCTGTGGCTCGGGACTGATCGACACAGGACAAATTGCAGCGAAAGGAGGAAGTAACCATGTTGACCTTCAGAGACGCGCTTCGCGACATGGAGATGCTGCGCCGGGAGATCGAGCGGACGTTCGAGGATTATGGGATTGGCCGTTGGACCTTCCCGTTCTCTCGCTATTCGTTCGTGCCGGCCATCAGCGCACGCTCTTATCCGTTGCTGAACGTCAGCGAAGACGAAAACGCGCTGCACGTAGAGGCCTTGGCGCCGGGCGTCAGTCCGGACAGCCTGAAGGTGGCCGTGACGGGCAACCAACTCAGCATCTCGGGTGAGAAAGCGGGTCTGGGCAAAGACATCCAGGCCGAGGCCTACCATCGCAATGAACGCAGCGCCGGCCGCTTCGTGCGGACGCTGGATTTGCCCGCCGACGTGGACGCGGGCAAGGTCGAGGCCAAATACAGCAACGGCCTGCTGCGGATCACGCTGCCCAAGACCGAGGAAGCCAAGCCCAAACAGATCGCAATCAACGTGGGATGAGCTGCGGCGCATCGCGGATTCCAAGAATGCTCAAAGACAAGGAGGATACGACAATGGCTGAGAATACGGTTCCTGCAAAGGTGGAAAACCGCTCCCTTGAGACAAGGGACGAAAGCCGCTACCTGGTTCCGCCGGTGGACATCTACGAGACGGGCAAAAATCTGGTCGTTGTGGCGGATCTGCCCGGCGTGGACAAGGACGGCCTGAGCATCCGCGTCGAGGACGACATCCTGACCATCAACGGCAAGCCGCATGACGGTCTGCCCGGTGACGCCATCGGCACGGAATTCGAACTGCTCGACTTTTATCGCCAGTTCCGCCTGGGCGAGGAAGTGGACCGGCAGAAAATCACTGCCGACCTCAAACACGGCGTGCTGACGATCGTATTGCCGAAGGTGGAAAAGGCCCAGCCCCGCGAGATTGATGTGCGGGTGGCCTGACACAGCGGGACCGCGCCGGGCGGGGCGTGGATCGTCTCCGCCCGGCCCGCGGGATACTTTCACAATCCTGATTCATACCGCGTCAAAGAAAGGAGGCGCACAACCATGGCCAGCATGATGCCAACCAAATGGAGAAACTCTTTTGAGCAACTGTGGGACGATGTTGCCCGGACGTTTGAGCGTTGGGCGCCGGCCCGGCGTCCGGAAAAGTCCAAGGAGTCCAGCGCGTTGCCCGCGATGTGGAGCGGCGGCTTCGGCCCCGCCGTCGATGTCGAAGATGCGGACGACGCGATTCGTATCCGGGCCGAACTGCCCGGTCTCGAAAAGGACGATTTCAAGGTTGAACTGCGGGGCGATCGCCTGTGGTTGCGCGGCGAGAAAAAGTCCGAGCGCGAGGAAAAAGGCGATGGCTATCTGTATAGCGAACGCAGTTACGGCGCATTTTCCCGGGCTATCGACCTGCCCGGAGAGGTGGACGCGTCCAAGGCGGAGGCGGTTTACAAGAACGGCGTCCTGAATCTGACGCTGCCCAAGACAGCCGCTTCGAAGGCCAGACGGATCACTGTCAAAGTCTCGTGATTGTCTGAACGCGATGCGCCAGACGCTTCAACACCGTTCTGACAAACGCGCCAAAGGCGTTGAGCCTTTGGCGCGTTTGTGTCTGAAGAAGGGCGCTTGACCGGCCTGAAAGGATGCGCTGAAAATGACGTCTCGACGGTCGCGCGCCGTTGAGGCCGCCAGGGACAACTCCTGCAACGCTTCGACGTCGGCCGAGCCTTCGCATATCCCGCGTGAGGCTTCCCCGCCCGCTTGTCGGCGCCACTCGATTCTCAAGGGGATTTGCGTCTCCGGGGCGGTCAGTCTTCTGCTGGTCGCGGGCCTGGTGGTTGTTCTGGAATGGCGGCTGCGGCGCCGGGAAGCCCACATCGTTCAGAACACGCGAGGCAAGAACGGCGAGATCGTCAGCGCGGCGCTGGCTTCGCTTCACACCTATGAGCACGGCAAAGGGGCGCGCCTGCAGCCTGATGTGGATGTTATCATCCGCAATCACCAGTTGTCGCGCCGGGATATTCGTGTACAGACCAATTCGCTGGGTTTTCGCGATCATGAGATTCCGGCGAAGAAAGCCCCCAACGAGTTTCGCGTCCTGGTTCTGGGCGATTCGATCACCTGCGGGGACTATCTGGAAGCGGACGAGGTCTGGGTCGAACGGGCGGCGTTTCATCTTTCAAAGGCCTTTCCATCCCGGCTCATCGAGATGATCAACGCCGGCGTCGGCGACATTGGCATACGTGAAGAGATTGACATTTTGCGCGAGAAGGGTCTGCAAACCCATCCCGATGTCGTGTTGCTGGCGTTCTATGTCAACGACAGTCGCCCTCCCTTCGGCTTTCCGGCCGAGCTGGGTGGACGCGGATGGCTGCGGCGGCACAGCCTGCTGGCCGAGACGTTATACAAGCAGTTCAAACTGCGCCAATGGATTCGCGAACAGGGCAAGGACCGATTCGGCTGGTTCACCCGCGTGGATGACTTCGACTGGGCCAACGATCCGGCGGCGTTCCGGGAACTGGCGCATCGGGCGCGCTTCGACTGGGGAGCGGGGTGGGAGCAGGAGGCCTGGCCGGACGTCGATGCCCAACTGGACGCGCTGGCGGCGCTGGCGCGCGCGCACGGATTCCGGGTGGCCGTCGTGGCGTTTCCGGTGTCATTTCAGGTCGAGGCGAAGTTCCTTGAGGACGAGCCGCAGCGCAAGGTGAGGGACAAGGCGCAGGCGCTTGGCTTTGCGTTTCACGATCTGCTGCCGGGGCTGCGTCTGCACGCCTCGGAGCGTCTGTTCTTCGACCACTGCCACCCCGTCGCCGCGGCCAATGACATGATTGGCAAAGACGTGGCGGACTTCCTTGCGCGAACCTTTCTCAATCCGCCGCCGGTCCCCTGACGGCGTGACGCGAATTGAGATCAGGAGCGGCGGCGGCGCCACAGCTCGCAGTGCTTCAGCGTCAGGACGTTCCGGAAGTGAGCGTCAAGTTCGGCGCGCAGCCAGTCCGGCATGGTATCCTGGGAGGAGCCTTGGTTGCCGGTGATCCACAGGAAGTAGTCGCCCCGCCCGACGACGACGAAATCGGGCGGCCGGGCGTGGAGCTCGCGCCGTAATTCGTCCCACCATTCGCGGGGCGCCCAGTCGGCCCGCAGGGCGAAGTTGGCCAGAAAGCGCGAAGGGCCGATCGTCTTGCAGAGGAAATAAATCTGGGGCCGCGTGCCCCAGATATACAGGTTGGGGGGGTGCCCCTTGGGGGCGCGCTTGAGGATTTCCTGCGCCATCTGCCAGTCTTCGGCGGGACGGTAGATGCCCAGGCGCTCGAACCGTCCATAGAAGTCCTCCCGCGTATCCCTTCCGATGACGTAATTGAACGCTTCCTTGTGACGCTTGCGAAACACACCGTATCCACTGGGTGTGTATTGCGCCACCAGCAGCAGCCCCGCGCCCGCCGCGACGGCCACCGTGCGCAGCCCCCATCGTTTTCCGGCGGCACGAAGGGTTTCGGCCCGCATCCAGAGTCTGCCGACGGTTTCACGCAGGATCGGCCACAGTCCCAGCCCCGCTGCCATCGCCAGGAACGGCAGCACCGGCCAGAAATGGTAGTCGAAGAGTTTAAGTTGGGCCAGCAGGCTGACGGCGCCGAAGGCCAAGCCAATGGCCCAGACGCCGATCCACCGCCACGGGATGGGCTGGCCACGCCAGCGTCGATACGCCAGGCCCGCGGCCCCAAGCAGCAGCGACGCGTGCATCAGCCCCCACCTCTCGAAGAGAAAAAACCACTCTTTGATGAACCAATGCTCCAGTCCGAGCGCGCTGATCTTGTCCCATCGCGCCGAGGTCTGGGCGTAGCGGGTGTTCCATTCGAACTGGGCATACAGCAGGCCGTCAAGCGAACCGGTGATGACCGGGTAGGCCAGCGTCAGCAGAGCGATGGCGCCGCCGCCGGCGATGTAGGCGGTCCCCAGGCGCCATGCCCTGCGCCAAGGCCCGGCCCACGCTGGGTCGGACGCTTCCAGCGAGACTAAAGATCCGGAAGATTCCGCGGCGGCGCCCCGGCCCAGGACCAGCCAGATCAGGGGGAGCAAGATCGCGGCCGGCGCCATCGTCGCGCGCAGGTTGACGGCCCAACCCAGGAAGACGCCGGACACAAAAGCCCGCCGACGCGCGCCCTGCGGCGTCAGCCAGGCCCGGGCCAGCAGCCCGAGGCCCCCAAGATAGAACGGCAGCAGCCAGTCGTCGGGTTGGGCGATGTTCGAGGGGCGACCCCAGCCGCAGGCAACCATGAGGTAGAGCAGGGCGCCCGTCCAGGCGGGGCCGTGTCCAAAGGCGCAGGAAACCAGGCGCAGGATGGCCAGGGCCGTGGCGAACAGCAGGACCAGGTGGAAGAGCATGATGGGCCAGACGCGCAATCCCCCCAGGCCGACGGGCAGCATATACATGAAGAAAATGCCGGGGGTCTTGGAATCCCAGGTCTGGGTGTACAGGGTCAGCCCGCGCCACATGCGGGCGGCGGCAACGCCAAAGAAAGCCTCGTCCAGACCGATGGGATAAACCAGCAGCGGCCATCCCATGGCAACGGTCGCAACGGCCATCAAGGCGGTCTCGCGGCGCGCCGGGGTTCCAGGCACGGCTATTCTTCCTTGACGCCGCAGAAGAACTTGTTTTCCCAGACGTAGCTGGTGGCGTCAATCTCGGAGGTCCACAGGTGGCCGCAGTTGACGGTGAGAAACTGATCGGCCTCGGGAAACTCGTGGTAGCCCAGGTCCCGCAGATGGCGGGCGGCGGCGCGGCGGGTGGCGCGGCGGACCACATTGTCCGGACATTCGTCAATCACCGATTTAATCGCCGCGGTCCAGTCCTTATGCTTGACGCCATAGGCTTCGAGATTGTATCGCTTGTAGGCGCCAGCGAAATCCAGCAGTTCTTCCTTCAGGGCGGCCACAAGGCGTTGGGCGTCGTCCAGACGCCCCAACCAGTGATAAACGCGGATGGCGCTGCACAGGGCGGTGGACAGCGCCATGGCGGCCTCATACATGGACCGCTGGTCGAAGTTCTCCCAGCGCGTGGCGGCCGAGCGATAACTGTCGAGTCCCAGATAGTAGGCCTGGGCGGCCAGACGGGCGATGACAATCTTGTCAAGGCTTAGATCGTCATCGCAGTCGGCGGCCAGCCGTCCGTTGGCCAGCTCGTCCAACATGATGTCGGCCTCGGAAATCTCGGCGTGCTGGAGAAAATGCTCGCGCCAGTAGATGTAGGCGAATCCCACAAGAAAGGACATGACGTTGTTGCGGCGCGTGTCCTCGTCTTGGCTGGGGACCAGATCGCGCAGGACGCCGAGCATGCCGTCGCGCATCGAATCGGGATCGCCCATCATCAGGTTCGCCAGTTTCTCACGGACCAGAGTGAAGGCGATCTTCCAGCATGGCGAGCCCGGCTCGCGGACGCGCCCCTCGGGCGTGCGACGGGTATAGCGGCGCGACTCGTCCACGACGGGCCGGCCATCGGCGCCCACGCGCCATCCCGTCCATCGCGAGAAACCGATATGGTCGCCGTCCCAACCGGACCACGACGTGTTTTCCTGAAGACGGATGACCTGGGGTTCGAAGGGCGCAACGCCGAAGGCCCCGAAGGACTTGCGGCGGACGAAGACGTCGGGCGAGACCGGCACGTAGCCGAGCTCGATAAGTTTGACGATCTTCTGCTCGAAGTTCAGGGCCGACTTGTCGGACAGCACCAGGGCCTCGATGTCGTCAAAGTGCGACCAGCCGTAGTCCACGTTGCGGGCATTGAGGCCGGCGTCCACCTTGGCGATCGTGCGGTCGATGAGTTTCTTGACCGATGGATTGGCGACCTGGACCCAGTGGCTGAAGCCATAATCGCGGAACACGACCGAGGCGAACTCGTTTTTGTCGTCATAGATGCGGACGACATTCCAGGACTTCATGAGCTGGTCGTTGTCGCGGAAGTTGGCCTGGCGGTTGTCCAGCAGGAAAACGCAATGCGGATCGGTGACGCCGCGTTCGGCGCAAAAGGCCTTGTATTCCTCGTAGATCATGCGCAGGATGTTCATCGTGAAGGCGCCCTCGGGCAGCTGCAGCGTCGTGACAAACAGTTTGTCCTTGTGCGTCTTGCGCATGAAGGCGTGGTAACGGCGCAGGATGGGCCAGTAAAACTCCAGCGCGATGCGAACGACCAGCTTGCGGTCGAATTCGCTGCGCAACAGCGGCAACGCCGGATGAAACGGCAGCGAGACCACCGGCGCGACAATGCCACGGCTGAACATTTTGATCAGGCGCTGGTAGGTGGCCTCGCCGGTCTCGTGATCCAGTTCGATGACCCGGTTCAGGGCGTCGGGTTCGATGTCCAGCGACGTGAACGGAAGCAGTTCGTCCTCGCGCAGGTTGTTCTGAAGGGTCTGGCGGACGAACACCGTGATCGAGGTGTACATGTTCGCGCAGTGACCCAGGATGCGCGTCAGCAGTTCGGTCCAGTTGCGTCCACGCAGCGTCTTGCCCTTGATCGTGACCGACACCGGCGCCAGCCGCTCCTCCCACTTGAGCGGCTCGGAGAGCTGATCGACCAGTTCATCCAGGTCCTGGCCTTGGAGGGACGCCGGCAGCGGCAGATCGAGGTCCGTGCGAGAACCCACCAACTGCGAGTGCGTGTGGAAGATGGGATGCAGCAAGTTCATAAGCGAGCGAAATCCTACCTGCGCAAGGTTTCAACCCGCAACAAGAAAACGCGGCGCCGCAACATCGCCCCAATCCGTCAGCCTGCAAGGGTTATGTCCTGTTTGTAGTGCACCCTTCAGGGCGTTCGACATTCACCCGCCGCCAGCGGTTCGGACGCCCTGAAGGGCGCACTACAAACGATTTCTGCCGTGCGGCGCGCCGGGCTGACGGATTGGGGAACATCGCCCCCACCATGCCGGTCGCGGGTCGGCTCCGGCCTGGTGGGTCTCCTCCCGGGCGGCGTTCCGTTGTCCGGCGGTCCCCTGGAGGGCGTTTTCGATTGAAGCCCCGGCGCAAGCCCCCGTATGATCGGCGCCGACAGTGAGGCGGAACGCCATGACGCCAGGACGCGATTCCCATTCCAGTTTTCACGGCACCACGGTGGTTGCGGTGCGCCGCAACGGCGTGATCGCCGTGGCCGCCGACGGGCAGGTCACGCTGCAAAATACCGTGATGAAGCGCTCGGCGCGCAAGGTGCGGCGCATCCATGACGACCGCGTGGTCGTTGGCTTTGCCGGCGCGACGGCCGACGCGATGTCGCTGTTCGAAAAACTCGAAGAAAAACTCAAGGAATTCAGCGGCAACCTGCCGCGCGCGGCCGTCGAACTGGCCAAGCAGTGGCGGACGGACAAGTATCTGCGCAACCTTGAAGCCCTGCTGATCGCCGCGGCTGAAAACCGCATGCTGCTGATCTCGGGCAACGGCGACGTCATCGAACCGGACGACGACGTCCTGGCCATCGGATCGGGGGGCCCGTGCGCCCTGGCCGCGGCGCGCGCGTTGCTGGATGAAACGGCCCTGGACGCCGAGGCGGTTGCGCGCAAAGCGCTCGCCATCGCCGCCCAGATCGACATTTACACCAACGACGCGGCCGTGGTTGAGACCCTCGGACAAGGAGCGGCCAAGGCGGGCTGACTTTCGGTTCCGCCGGACGCCCGCAAGGTCCCGCACCGTGCCGGTCGATCCTTCACAATTGATCCTCGTGGCCCTGATTGTCGCGGGCGGCCTGGTGGCTTCCGTCGTGGCGACCGCCGCCGAGATCGCCCTGCTCAGCCAGCTGACCCCCTCCCGCATCCGGATGCACGAAAACGATCCGGTCGGCGCGCTGCTGGCCGAGCGCGACCGGCTGACGCTGTCGCTGCGGGCGTTCAGCCTGGGGGCGCGCATCTGCGTGGCTGCGGCGCTGGCCGCGGCGCTGTCGCGGTGGATGCCGCAGGCGCCGCGGCTGGGATTTGCCCTGGGCGGATTGCTGGGCCTGATGCTTTCGGTGATCGTCCTGGAGCTGGTCCCCAAGTCGCTGCCGGAGGAATCGACGCACGCCGCCTCGCTGTTTCTGGCCCCGTTCGCCTGGATCATCGTCGCGCTGATGAAACCGCTGGCCGCCGTCTTCGCGCCGCTGAACCGGCGGCTGGGCGGCGGCGCCGAGGGCGATCCCGACGAGGCCGAGGCGCAGGCCGCGGAGATCGAGTTGCGCACGGCGCTGCGGCTGGGAGAAATCGAGGGCGTCATCGACGAGGACACACGCGACATCATCGAGGGCATTTTCCTGTTTGGCGACCGCGTGGCCGCGGACATCATGACGCCCCGCGCCGAACTGTCCGCCCTGCCCCGGACCGAGCTGGCGTCGCCGGACTTGGAAGAGCGGCTGAAGCGGAGCGCGCGCAGCCGCGTCATCGTCTATGACCGCAATATCGACCATGTGGTGGGCGTTCTGGACCGCAGGCGCCTGCTGCTCAACCCCGGGCAGCCCGTCGAGTCGTTCGTCGCCCAGCCTTTATTCGTCGCCGACTCGCGCAAACTGATCGACCTGCTGACGGACATGAAGCGGTCGCGCACTTACTTCGCCGTCGTGCTGGACCGCTATGGCGCCACGGCCGGGGTCGTCGCGCTCCAGGACCTTCTCGACGAGATCGTCGGCGAGATGGAAGAGGACGCGATGCGCGGCGAGGAGGTCCGCCCGTTGCGCGACGGCGCCTGGCTGCTGTCGGGGCGCCTGGAAATCGAACGGCTCAACCAGCGCCTGCAGACCGACCTGCCCGAAGAACCGCCCTGCACGGTCTCGGGATTCATCATGGCCCGGATGGGCGGACGGCTCCCCGCCATTGGCGACTGTGTCGAAGAAGGCCCCGCGCGGCTGACGGTGACCCGGATGGGCGCGCGTCGCGTCGCGCAGGCGCGGCTGGAACTGGCCGGCCGGGCCGAACCGGCGGGAGGGCCTGCCTGATGCCCGGCCTTCTGGTGGCCATTTTTATCTTCTCGGTGGCTGGCGTCTTCCTGTATGCCGGATTCGAAACGGCCACGCTGGCCGTCAACCGGAAGATGCTGGCCGAGCGCCTGCGCGGCCGCAGCCAGCAAGCGGACCACGTTTTTGGACTCATCACGGACACCCAGCGGGCGCTCGCGGTGGCGCTGCTGGGAATGAACGCATGCAGCCTGACCGGGGCGCTGGCTTTGTTTGCCCTGTTGCAGCGGTTGCTGCCGGCCGGTCTGGGGAGAACGGCCCGGGCCGCTTGGGCGCTGGGACTGGCCCTGGCGGTGGCGGTTCCGCTTTTCGTGCTGGTGGCCGACGTGCTGGCGCGGCCGCTGGTGCGCCGGCGGGCCGTGGAATTCGTGATGACGCTGAACCGCCCTCTGCGCTGGAGCGTTGCGCTGCTGTGGCCGGTCCTGCACGGCTGCTCGACGGCCGCGGGATGGCTGCTGCGGCCGTTCGGCGTCGGGCGCGCTCCGGCCAAGCGCCCCATGAAGGTGGGTGAAATCTATGCCATGCTGGGGCAGGCCGGCGAAAAACGCGGGCTGCATGAAGCCGAACGCGAAATGATCGAAAGCGCCATTGACCTGCAGGCGACCAAGGCGCGCGAGGTGATGCGCCCCCTGGTGGATGTGATCGCGCTGAAAATCCCCGAGACGACCGTGGCCGGGGCGCTGGAGACGGCGCGGGCGACAGGATACTCGCGCTTCCCCGTGTTTCGGCGGCGCATCATCGAAATGACGCACTACGTGGACATTCCGTCGCTGCTGATCGCCGGCGTGCGGGAGGGGCCGCTGGAACCGCACGCGCGCCCGGCGCTGATCGTGCCCGAAACCATGATTGTCGGCGATCTGCTGCGCGAATTCACGGACAAGGGCGAACACTGCGCCATCGTGGTGGATGAGTTCGGCGGCGTCGCCGGATGGGTGACGCGCGAAGACGTCCTCAAGGAGATCGTCGGCGATATCGCCGACAAGGGCGCCGACGAGGCGCCGCGCTGGACGCGGGACTCCGAAGGGGTGTTTCACGTTCAGGCCCGCATGGACCTGGACGATCTGAACTGGGAGATCGAATCGCGGCTGGTCAAGGGCGACGACTACGACACGCTGGGTGGCTGGCTATACGCCCGCCTGGGCCGTGTCCCGGTCCCCGGCGATTCCATCGAGGACGACGGCGCCCGGGTCACGGTCGAGCAGATGGACGGCCATCGCATCCTTCAGGCCTCGGTCCGTTTGCTGGAGAGCGATGACAAAGCGTGACGTCGCGAAAACTGCTTGCGTCGCGGTGATGGGCCGGGCACAATCCTTTTCTCACGCGACGCACGCGTCCGCGGCGACGCCTCGGACGCGCGAGAAATCCCACAGCCGGGATGGCGGAACTGGCAGACGCGCATGGTTGAGGGCCATGTGAGGCGACTCATCCGGGTTCAAGTCCCGGTCCCGGCACCAACCCCTCCCCGTTTTCGGCGCTCGCAAGCCCCTCCGGCAAGGTTCTTTCGGTCGGACCCGTCCGACAAGTCTGACCGGTCTGACCGGTCCGATCCGCCGTCCTTGTTCGTCCGTGAATGTCCGTGTCTGTCCGTGTTTCTCTACGGAAACAACCCACGCAAAGAGGACTCTCATGCCTAAGACCAACCGCCCCAACGTCATCATCTTCATGATGGACACGCAGGGCGTCCGAAATATGTCCTGCTACGGCTATCGCCGCCCGACCACGCCGAACATTGACCGTCTGGCCCGCGAAGGCGCCCTGTTTGTCAATCATTTTGTCACCGCCCCCTGGACCCTGCCCGTTCACGCCTCGCTGTTCACGGGGCGCTATGAATCGGGCCACGGCGCCGGCGGCCAGCACGAAATCCTGGAGCCGGGCCTGCCGAACATGGGGGAGGCCTTCGGCCGGGCGGGTTATCGCTCGGTGGCGCTTTGCAACAACGGCTGGGCCTACAATGATCAAGGCGGCTGCACAGGCTTTGACGAGCACATCCGCTATGGACGCGACGACGTTGCGCCAGTCGCGCCCTACATCCCCAGCGATGATCCCGACCTGCGCGACACCGGCTCGCTGAAGGCCGTCGGCGTCTCGCTCAAATGGATTGATGAGCATCGCGCCCGGCGCCCGAGCACGCCCTTCCTCATGTTCATCAACTGCACGGAGCCGCACGATCCCTACCGCCCGCCCGAGCCCTTTCGCAGCCGCTTTCTGCTCGAAGGCGTGAAGTATTCGCCTGAAACGGTCTGGTGCGGCGGGGGCCAGTGTTTCAGCACCGCCGGGGCGGTCTGCCCCACGCTTGACGAGTGGTTCATTCAGCGCTCGCTGGTGGACGGCGCGACGGCGTGTCTTGATGACCGCATCGGAAAACTGGCGAACGAACTGGCGCAGCGCGGCGTTCTCGACGACACGATCTTCATCGTCACCGGCGACCACGGCGACATCACCGGCGAACGCACACACTACTCCTATCACAGCCAGAATGGCGTTTGGGATTGGGTCTGCCACACGCCCCTCGTCATCCGCTATCCCAAGGCCTTCAAAGCGGGAACGCGCTGCAAGCAGATCGTCCAGTGCAACGACGTGCTGCCGGCGTTGATGCAGTTGTGCGGCGTCAGGGACAAGGCCCTCGAAGCCAGCATGCAGGGCGAAAACCTGCTGAAAGCGCTCAAGGGGCCGATTCACGACTTCGCGCTCCTCGAAGCGCAGCGCGCCATTCATCCCATGCGCCGCGCCTGGTTCGAGTGCGGCCATCCCGCAGATATCGACGTGCGCTATATGAACGTCTCGTATAAGGCCGCGCGCACGTTGCGCTACAAATACATCTGGGTCAGCGACGGCAACGATATGCTGTTTGACATCGTCAAGGATCCGGACGAACGCTGGAACATCATCAAGCGTTATCCCGAAATCGCGAAGAAACTGATGAAGGCGATGGAAAAGAAACTGATGGGGATCGAGCAGCGCTACTTCCAGGACGCCTTCAAGGCCGGAACCCAGAACTGGCACTACCAGATGCGCCGTTTGGCCGCGTGGGGATTCTTCCAGCCCGGCATCGTTCCGCCCTTTGATCCGAAGAACGAGGCCGAGCATCAGAAAAACTTCAAGGAAAGCCTGAAGCATCGTCCAGACTTCGCGCCGCCGCTTTCGATGTTGAAGAAGATTGGCAAGATATAGAGGCGCCACACGGACAAACACGGACCCACACGGACGAATTCCAACAAAGGAAACGAAACAGCCATGCCCAGCAAATCCTCCCGCCGCCCCAACGTCGTCATCTTCATGATGGACACGCAAGGGGCGCGCAACATGTCGT
>Ga0101944_10004761_pt1 | contig 16320 bp, 16 predicted proteins | sample DewCreD2012metaG_FD_75245 | JGI IMG/M metagenome (GOLD analysis project Ga0101944, IMG submission 75245) | Hot spring sediment bacterial and archeal communities from British Columbia, Canada, to study Microbial Dark Matter (Phase II) - Dewar... ...
AAAATCAGCCTGAAAACAAAAATGTCTTATCGGCAGAGAATAATTTAAATGATTTACTAAAACAATCCGATCAATTAACTGCCACCATTTCCGCCAAAGCAAAAGTTGAAGGAATTGTGAAGTTGAAAAAAAACTGGTCAAAGGCAGAGGTGTATGAGGATAAAAGAGCTTCTTCAAAAATCTTGGGCTATCTTATTGGCGACAAGCTTTACTTTGTTTATGAAAAATCACCCAATTGGTACAAGATTGAGTATGATGAGGGCAAGTGGGGTTGGGCGCAGGCAAGTTTAGTGGAGGAGCTTTAAAATATGAGAAACTTGAAAAAAATTTTGTTTCTATACACGGCTTTTTTGACTTTTTCCCTGTTTTTTTATGGATTAAGGCAGGCAAAAACTTTAACCGATGTTTTTTTAGTGATGGTTTTTTCTTTCCCCACTTTATACTTTATTTTTGATTTAGTCAAGTTATTAAAATTTTCTTTCATTTCGGAAAAAAATTTTGTTGTTTTAACTTCATATTTAAAGCTAATTAGTTTTTTTAACTATTTGATTCTTTCAATCATTATCTTTTTAGGCCTTTTTTTTCAATTTAATTTTTTAATTTTTGTTGTTTTTCTGCCTTTGCCGGTTTATTTCTGGTTGACTAATTTTGTGGCGGTGGAAAAAATTGAAGAGGAAAAAAAATTACCGAAAGTTGAAGTGGCATTTGAGGAAAAAAAAGATTTAGAGCAAAATAACCTAAAACAAGAGATTAAAAAGATTAACGATCCCTTGCGGCGTCAGTTTATTAAAATGTTGGGGGTTGGGGGAGTGGGGCTTTTTATTTCTACTCTTTTGAATCCCCAAAAGGCAGAGGCAGCTTTTTTTGGCAGTGTTCCCGGGCCGGGGACAGTGGCGATAAAGGATAGTAGTGGTCATCGGATTGATCCGGCGATTAAGAAACCAACTGATGGTTATTCAATTGCCCAAATTGACACAACCTCTCCTTCTTATTATGGTTATCAGGATAAAGATGGTAATTGGTATATTGTTAAAGAGAGTAGCGATGGCTCATTTCGTTACTGCCGCGGTTATGGCAATTTTTCTTCTTCTTGGACAAGCCGCTCCTCTTTATCTTATGATTATTTTGAAAATGTTTTTTAACAAATTATTTTTTTCCTTTAAAAGCATCTTTAAATTCTTTTATTGCCTGGCCTAAACTTTTGCCCAATTCCGGAATTTTTTTGCTGCCAAAGAGGATAATTACCACCAAGACGATAATGACTAATTCAACTATCCCTAATCGCATAAATCTCACCTCCTTTTTTTAAATTTTAAAATTTTTAACGAAATTATTACAAATTATTACTTAGTAAATAATAACACAATCTCAAAAAGAAAAACAAGAGGTATTGTTAGAAGAATTAAGGATAAAAAATCAGTGGGCGGCATCAAAGAGGCAAAAATTATGGCGATGATATAAGCTAAGGGTCGTTTGGAAATAAGAGTGTCTCTTCTGACAATATTCATTTTAATTAAAAAAATTAAAACCAAGGGGAACTGAAAAGCTACTCCCATCAAAGTTGAAGTTAAAAGAACAACTGATAAAAGATTGGAAACATTAAGATAAGAGACAACCCCTAATTTTTGAGCAGCGCTAAAAGACAGAGCGCCAACATATTTCATCATCCAAAAACCAGTATAAAAACCAGCCAAAAAAAGAAAAAGCGATAAAGGAATAGTTCTTTTAAAAATCCGGTATTCTTTTTCAGTTAAGGCAGGTTTGATAAATTTAATCAGCTGATAAATAATCAGAGGTAGGGTGGAGATGATGCTGACAATTAGTCCACAGTTTAAGGCTAAATTCATATACTCAAAAGGGGAGGAGAAAACGATGGTGGCGCCTTTTAGCGCCAAAAGATTTAAAAACAAGCTGACAATTTTTTCATAATAAAAAAGACCAACCAAAAAACTGGCAATAAAAAAAACAATAATTAATAAAGCCCGGTTTCTTACTTCAAAAAGAAGAGGCAGATAGGGGCTTTTTTGAGGGGGGGTTTTTTCCTCGTCATTTTTATTCATGAAAGAAATTATATCAAGTTCGAGAGTGTATTTGTCATGCTAATCTTTGATAAGGGTCCGACCCTTTTTTAAAAAGGGTCGGACCCTTTTCTTTTAAGATCTCTTATTGAAATCTCGAAATAAGATAATAATATTTTAAAAAGGTTGAGATCGTGTTTAGGGTTATATGATAAAACATTGAATATCAGTAAATGTAATTTAGAGTAGATTTATTATGTATAACTTCTCCTTAAGATAGGAGAAAAGATTAGCTTAATTAAAAATTTTTTAATATTATTCTTTACCTTTTAAGGCTTTTTTGAATTCAACCACCGCTTGTCCAATACCGCGGACAAACTCGGGAATTTTTTTGGCGCCAAAAAGTAAAAGAATGACGATGGCGATAATAATAAGTTCCGGTGAACCAATCGTTGGCATAATTATTTGTCACCCCCCTTCTTTTTTTTGGAATTTTTTTTCAATTTTTTTTCCTCTTCTTTTTCTTCTTTAACTGGTGGTTTTTTTATTTCCTCAACCACATCATTGTATTCTTGATTAATATTTTTAAATTCTTTGCCGGCTTTGCCTAAACTTCGGGCAATTTCAATCAGTTTTTGCGGGCCAAAGAAAATAAATAAAACTGCCAAAATAACAATGATTTCCGGCAAGCCAATGTTTTGCAGCATAAAAAAATCATATCGGAAAAATTTTTAATTTTCAAGGGCTATTTTAGAACACATTATTTTTATTTAAAAAGCGAGCTCTTTTTTAGTCAAGGAGCAAATCGCTTGTAATATAAACAATTACGCAATTTAATTAAGTTTTTGACTTTATACCATAATTATCCTTAACTATCTTGATGAGAGGATTGATTCTTTACATCGTATTAGATGCAATTTCAACATTCGCTTGAGATTCTGAAATAAATTCAGAATGACAAAAAGATCAAAAATAATTTTGGAAGTTGTTTTTTTCACCAGTTTATTTTTGGAGCAAAAACTGTTCGCTTTTCAATCGTTCCTAACAAGATTATTTTAAAGCGGCCAAAGTGGCTTTGACCCGGGCGTCTTTTAAAATTGCGGATGAGGAGCCAGCAACAGTGTGGCTGGCCAAAATCTCATCCCAGACCGCATCGGCGATTTCTGTGGCTGAGGCACCACCAGCTTGAGTCTCAATATAGGTATCAGTGCCTAAATCATTGACATTGCCTAAATCATTTTTGGCAAAGGTATGGCCGCCGCGGACAATTGTCCGCAATACCCCTGAATCAATATTTATCCCATATTGACTATGTTTATAAATGATATTATTTTCCATGATATTATCTTCCAAGCCAGTGCCGGAGAAGTTTATCCCATTGACATTATCAAAGATAATGCATTTGGAGATAGTATTCTGGATAACGCCTGAGCCAATATTTATCCCATTGCCAGTTGATTTTTCAATAACAGACAATGTGATCACGCTTAAACTAGAGTTTGAAATATCGATTCCGTGGCCGCCAGTTTGATATATCCAGCAATCTTGGATAAAGGCATTGTTGGCATTGACGGTAACTCCGTTTTTACTACTACCTGAAGGAGTGGAGATATAAACGCCGGAAACTTCCACATTATCGGCATTGATGACAATTACATCATCATCATTTGAGGAGGGGATAATTTTAAAGATTGCGCCTGGTCCACGCAGTTTAACATTTTTTTTAGTGATAATAATATTTTCCGTGGTAGTGGTTGTGCCTGAAGAGTCAGATGAGATAGCAAAGATAACATCATTGGCGCCATTAGTGCAAAGGTCATGGGCTTTAGCAAAAGTAGCCACGGCCGTTTGGGGCGTTAGGCCGTTGTTGCTGTCTGATCCAGCCACAGGATCCCAGTAAAACATACTGCCCAACGCCCGTTGTCTTGAGGAAAGGGAGCCAATAAGATAGCGAAGATTTATATTTTCAGTTGAGGTGGTTGGAGTGGCTATCACGCCTGAAGCGGATGACTGCTGAACTACTTGAGTATAAGCCGATGGAGCAATTGGATTACCGCCTGGTCCACCCACAAGATTTCCGCCAACAATAAAACATTGTTCAGTATCAGGCCCCGGTCTTGCTTCAAAGCGGACGCGCCAATTATCTAAAAGTCTGACGGTGATGGCTGTATAAATTCCACCGCCTAAATCATCTTTTCCTGAGGCATCGGCAATTTTATTATAAGCCATTCCAGGAGAAAGCTCATCTTCAACATCTCTTATCTGATCAATCAGATACTGCATATCCAAAGTAGTGTCAGGCGCTGACACTTCAATAATTGAGTTGTAAAAATCAAAGTTTAAAGGTTGAGGCATATTATAATCATTATAACAATTATAATGATTATAACGATTATATTAGGTGACGATTGTGTCTGGAGTACGGATACAGGTAGTGGAATAACCGGTTGAGGCAAAAGTACCAGTGGTTTCAAAAGGCAAAATAGCCGGTGAAGTTTTTCTTCGAACACGAACTAGAATAGATCGATCAGAAACATAAATAACCGTGGTTGAAACTGATGAACCGGTGGCAGTTGTGTCAATATATGGGACATAGGCGGTGGTGGTCGTTTCCGGATAGTTGCGGTCAAGAGTTGGTGATAAGCCAGAGAAAGTGGAACTACTCCATGAAGTATAGGTGTAGCGAACTTCGCGAGTGGCTGAAGTGTCGGTGGTATCAACAATTCTGATTGAGCCTGAAGCTGGTGTATCGGCAGAGATTGTTTCGTTGACAACAAAAGTTGAGTTGCCACTGTTGTTACCTGAGGCAGCCGTATACATTGATTTATTGATTGTTGTTCCAGAAGTGGTACGAAAAACTGCCACCCGATCACCTGACTGTAAGTTGGCAATAGTAATTGTCTGTTGATTTGGTGGGGTTCTTGTTGTACCGCCGGTATCAATTAACTGAAAGCTTTGGACATCAGAAGCGGCCATATTTTCCACCCATATACCTTGGGCACCAAAAAACTTACCACCAGCAAAAGTGCCAAAAGGCGAGGCTTTAACTGGGGAAAAAATATTGGTTGGGGAGGTTTGTAAATCTTCATGAGCCCTGATATAAAGCTGACCTTCTTTAGTGGACCAGGTGACCGCGCCTCCTTGTTGGGTGGCAGTTGGATACATGGTAAAAGTTGAGCTGATACGAGTGACGTATTTTAAATATTCATAAACTTCGCTTAAAGGGCGAGTGGCGCAGTTAATAATGACCGAGTAATTATATTCTGTCCCTTGGGTAAAGGCTTTACCAGTATAATAAGCGCCGGTGACCGTGGAAGAGGTGGTGGCTGTTTTTCCTGAAGTTCCTCCAGTTATTGTCTCACCCGATTGAAAGCTACCTACAATATTAGCTAAAGTCATTGTCCCTGATCCGGACTGGCTTGATTGCCTGACAAATAAGGCAGTAGCGCCCGATGTTCCACCGGTAACAGTCTCTAAATTAGTAAAAGCACCGGAAATACTGCTATAGTTGATAGTGCCGTTGATAAAAGCAATAGTGACGTCGCTATATCCGGAAACTGTCGCATGGCTTGAGGTATTGTTTAAGTCAGGCGAAGTGGCTAAAGGTACGGCATTGCGACCACCAGAGGAAAGATCAATGCCGAAGTGATCGTATAAGTCAGCATTACCAGCTGAGGGATAATGACGCAAAAAAACCGTAATTTGCGCCCCATCAATTTCAGTACCTGCTTCTCTTACTTTAATTAAAACATCGATATGTCGAGTACCTGAGCCTGATTCAGGCCACCACTCAGCGCCTGAAAAAATACGGGCTCCGTCTTGCTCAATATATATCTGTTGGTTGTCATCTTCTTCGATAGAACCTAAGGTGTAGATATTGGCATAAAGATTTTCACCAGTAGTTGAATTAGCGGAAGCGGTACCGGCACCGGTACCTGAAGTAATTGTCATTGCCGAACCTGAAGCAATAGTTGAGCCATAACGAACCCACCACTTGCGAAGAGTATTGTTATAAGCCAAAAGCGGACCGGTATCAGCCCCGTCATCTTTGACCGTTTTTCCAATATCTTCAGAAACCGCATTGGTATAACCTGATGATTGTAAGGTCAAAATTTGTATTTCATTTAAGTAACCATCAGTTTTTATCGCACCACTTTTTAAGTATTTAAAAGAATCATCATCCATAAACCAGCCGTTAATTAAGGTGTATTCGGTTGGTGTCTGAGCGCTCATTGGGATTGGGTCATCCATTTGAGCCAGTTCATCAAAAGTATCCATCAGGTAGGAATAAAGAGCGTTGACGGTATAGATGGTTGTACCTGAGGAATGATAAATTCGTTTGTTAACGTAATCGATAGTAAAATCATCACCAATTGCCATATCTTTTTAGTATAAAATAATTTTTTTAAAATAGTCAAGAGCAATTTTGCCCTTGTTATATTTTGACGCTAATTTTTATACTTTGACGCTAAAATTTAGCGCGAAATTAAAGTGGCGTTTTTAAAAAGCAAATCACCATGTTTTCCGTCAATACAGCGACATTCAGTTAAAGGATTGCGTACTCTTGGACAACCGGTAACTTGACATTTTCCAGGCGTTAAAGAAACAGTTTTGCAGCCGCCAGTGCAGACATAATGGGGGATAGGAAAAGGGGGTTTTTTAGGTGAAGTCTTTTTTACTTTGGTAGTTTTTGCTTTTGAGATTTTGGCCATAATTTTTTAATTAAACAATTTTTTTAAATTTTTGTCAAATGAAATAAATTTTTAAAAACTTCTCTAAGTTTTTTGGTGTAATTAAAGAAAACTGGCTGTTTTTATAGGTTTTCAAAAAAGTTTTAGATGAGGTGGGAATTTTTTTATCTTTTTCTTGCCATTTAAATTCAAAAGCAAAAAGTTTTCCTTGTTTTTCCTCAATTAAATCAATCTCTTTTTGGTCATAAGTGCGCCAGAAATAAAAATTAGCTTTTTCTTTTTTGTTGGCAAAGATTTTGAGTCTTTCAATAAAACAAAAGTTTTCAAATAATCGGCCGACATCGTCACGTAAGTGAAGGGGATTAAAATTTTGGATTAGAGCGTTTCGTAAACCTAAATCAACAAAGTAATACTTTGAGGTTTTGACAATTTCTTTTCTTAAATTTCTTGAAAAACCGCCAAGATTGATAATAATAAACATTTTTTCCAAAACATCAAGATATTTTTCAACAATTATTTTTGAGATGGAAAGATTATTCGCCAGTTCTAAAATAGAAACCTCATTGCCAATTTGCAAAGCCAAAAAGGTCAAAAGATGAATCACTTTTTTTGGTTTGCGGATCTGTTCAAAAGAAAGAATATCTTTGTAAAGATAGGTATTAATAAGTTCATTAAGATAATTTATTTTTTCTTTTTCTTCATCAGCTAAAACTACTTCAGGATAAAGACCAAAGCGCAAAAATTCTTCCAGCCGCTCAACAAAAGAGACTTGTGGCGGATTAACTGGTATTTCCAAAACCGAAAAAGGATATAAAATAAAAGTCTCGGTCCGGCCGGTAAGCGGTTCGTTAATTTTGTTAGCCAAATCAAAAGAAGCTGAACCGGAAGCAACAATAAACGGAGAAAAGGTGTCAAAAATAAGCTTCAAGCTTTGAGCAATGTTTTCAATTTTTTGCGCCTCATCAATAACAATCAATTCTGCCTGACCAATCTGTTTTTTTAACAATGAGGCGTCTGGCTTACTCCAAAGTGATTGCACCCGCAAATCATCACCGTTAAAATAGAGATACTTTTTTTGATATTGATTAAGAAGCATTTTTATTAAAGTGGTTTTACCCGCCTGACGCGGACCATAAAGGACAATGATCTTAGGTTTCTTGGTTAATTTTTCTTTAATATGGTAAAGTATACTTCGTTCAATTATCATAAATTAAGTATAATATAGTTTACTTAATTTTGTCAAATAAATTTTTAACTACTGGCAATTTTGTCTTGGATTAAGGTCCAAGTTAAGTTTAGTCCAGAATCAGCGATGGTTTGAGTAGTGGTGACTGGATAGTAGCGAGTAGAGCCGGTCGAGGATTTACGGATAATAACAGTAACTTCTTCATCGCTTTGATATTGATATGTGTCTTCGGCAACACCATAGGCGTTTGTCTCTTTGTTCATAATTTGAAGATAAACCCATGATTGAGTTCCTCTTGGTTGGGTGGTTAAACTGATGAAGCTTGAGATACGAGCTCTTATCCAATAAGCCGAAATACTAGAAATAGTGGTAGTTGACCAGTTATTAGGAGGAGAAAAAACAATGTCTTTATTACCAGTTCCGTTTTTAAAGCCATTGGTTGGATCATAAATATCAGGGATAGCTGCCCAGGTTGAACCGTTATAATATTCCCAAGTGATTGTCCAAGCTCCGCTTCCAGCAGTACCAACATTAAGTCTTAATTTATAAAAAGGATATTTGCCACCAAAGTAATAAGCGTCATCAACTTGCGGACTTGCGCGCATCAAAGTCATATCATTGGCAGTTGAGTTGTTGGCAGCAGTTGTTTCGTCAGTATAGGAGCCGGTATAGGCGACCGCACCAGTCATTGAATCAGCGGCAGTTCGCTGAATGGCAACCTTGGCATATTGAATATAACTGCCTGCTTCATTTTTAACCGTCACTTTTAAAGCTACGGAAAGAGGATTAATAGTAATTGAGCCTGAATTTTCCAATTTTGTTGAAGGATTTGAGCCGTTTACCCTGTCAATAAAGATTCCTTGGGAGGCGGTGTTTTCAATATCGTAGGTGTTTCCGTAAAACATCAATCCATCATAGGTATAAGTTAAACCACCAACATCGTGCCTAATAGCAACATTGTTATTTATAAAAGTACAGCTTTCAACATTATGCGAGTCAGAACTAATTTTTATTGCCCTTCCGGAAGCACCAATAAAACGACATTGTTCTACTATTCCGGTATCGGGAATCATCTCTGCGCCATTGATAAATGTACACCCGTTAACCTCTTTATAACCACTGTAGGCTTGAAGAGTAATGGTCGAAGGGTTAAAAAAAGTACAACCATATAAACCATATCCTGTAACATTGGTATCACTTAAAGTTAAGGTATAAGGTAAGGCTGTATTCTCCGGTTTGATAATTGGTCCATTAACACCAGTACCTCCCAATTTTTCTCCAAAATATATTTCGGTTGTTCCGGTGGAATTTCCCTGAAAGGTCATATTCCACCAAGTTGAAGAAACTTTTCTGTCTCTGAAAACAATTATTGGAGAGGTTGTGTCTTTAAAATAAGTATCGTGGCCAGCGGTGGTAGAACCAAAAATTAATTTTGCCTGGGAAAAAATTATTCCTCCAGTTCCTATCCTAAAAGTTCCATAGGCATAAGTCTCATCGGCCGAAAGCAAATCATTAAATGTCGCCGGATCAGAAGAAATTCCTCCTCTTATCCCAATATAAGTCCCGTTTCTTACCGCATCCCAAAAGCAGTTTGTTTTTGCCACGGAAGCGGTGGTTTTAAAAGTTATTCTTATACCATTGATTGAGGCTAAATTTGGAGTTCCTGACTGGACATTGAACGATTGTCCGCTATGAGCTACAAAACATTCCCAACCACCTTTATAGGTATTTCTTCCGCCTACATACCAATCGCCAGTATTGTTAGAAGTATCTCTTACCCCAATTCTTAATCCGCCATTAGCCATGGTATCCAAAAGTCCGGGGGTAATACACAACAACCAAGCATAAATACATTTGTTAGTTAAGTTAGTAGTAGTACAAGAGAAAGTATAAGTCAAAGTGGTGCTGCTAACTTTGGCTGATAAACAACCCGTGCCTTCAATCTTTGACTCGGTATCTGGCGACCCTCCTGACCAGTCAGTAGCATTATCACAATGAGACTGGCCGGTGGTGGCGCCAGTAAAAAAAGCAAGATCGGTAAAAACTGTTCCTGCCATATTTTATTGCTTTTTAAATTTTTTAAATTCTTTCTCTCTCATCTTGGCAAATTTTTTTATCTCTGGTCGTGGGTCTTCGCGGCAATCATAAGCTAAACAGGCCTTGGGACAGTTGGGGAAAATTTTACATTTTTGGGTTTGGGGATCAAAATAATTACAATAAGAATTTTCAGTAAAGGCCAAAACGGCTAATTTTTCTGCTCGGGGAACTTGTTTTTTTAGCCAATCGGGGGCGTCAATAAATTTGGTGGGAAATTTTTTGCTGAAAAATTCTTCGGCAGTAAGAACAGGCCGAAAGATTCCCTGGCAACAAGGAGCAGGACAACCCTCGCACATACTTGGCTTTCTTGGACCCTGTTCGATAGTGGCGACTCTCACTTCCTGGCCATCTTTAAGATTAACCCTCCAAACACGAACTAATTTAACATCCTTATTTTTATTTAATGAATTGGTATTTGACATCCTTGCCATACTTAAAAATATAACATAAATTTGAAAGGGATAAAGGGGTAAAAAAATTTGATGCAAAAATTTAAGAACTTTACAGTACGCCCTAAAAAATAAGTGAGTTTTAACGGTTAGACCTTTCTAAAATTTTTTAAAAACACTCTCGTAGTAAGGAATAAAATAGACCTCGGTTTTTTAAAATTTCTAAATAAAACCATACTTTTTATTTAGTCCGATAATTTTAAAAGTCAAGATATAAAATTCTCGGATAAAGTAAGATATTTTTTTACTCCTTCAACCACCTTGATAAAGGTCCGGGAAAGACAGCGACAACCTCTTTTATTAAACGCAGGATTCCGTCGGCATCAGCCACAATCACCCCACCGATTTTTTTTGTTGTCAGTTCTTTTATTTTTTCGGAGATCTCTTTTTGAGCTAAATTTATTTCTTTTAACTCATCTATTGATTTTGAATTATATTTACTTAATATGCCATCAATATCTTTTTCTAATGTTACAATATCTGATTTCGCATTACGAGCCTGATCTAGTTTTGCCATGATCGTAACCTCACCCAAGCCCGATGATTTTATCTTAACACTCTCAATTGCAATTGCTGTTATATCATCACCGCCAAGTTTTTCTCCGTCAACTTCAACATCAAGAGAGCCTTTTTCGCCATGAATAACACTTACCGAGATTCCACTTGTTTTTAGGTTCTCTCTCAAAACTTCTATTTCTATTTGTTTTTGAATAAGGTTGTTTATTTCCTTATCTGTTGGAACTAATGGAATCTCTTTTTTTCTAAGAGACTCGATCTCTTCATTAATCTTTGAGAGTCTATCTATTTTTCCATTTAATTCATTTATATTCTTCAATGTATCTGCTGAGTCCTTTAGATTTCTTGCATCTCTTGTTAATTCTTCACATTTTCTTATTTCATCTGCCAAACCACCAGGACCCTCTATCTCGTTATCTTTTTTCTGAAATTGTTTTTCTAGCTGTTCACGTAAAGCATCCAATCTTAGATAATTCTCCTGAGATTCTTTTTCATTTTTTGTGCAACTTTCAATATCTTTTTCTGCTTTGCGAAGGTCTTTTAATGCGGTCTGCGCATCTTTTAATTCTCTTTCTACTTCATTAACGCTTGCGGTTGATGCCTTTAATTCTGCTTCTATGGTAGAAAGATCAACTACCTTGCTTCTAGCCTTTTCATACTCTGATTTTGTGTCTGTAAGCCTTTTCTCAAGATCGGGAAGTTGTCCTTCTAGAGTTTCTAATTGCTGTTTTTCGCCATCTACTTTCTTTATTTTATCTCCTAATTCAATGACTAATTGCTCAAGACTTTTTATATCATCTTCAAGTTTGGTTACTGGTGAATCCTTAGTAATTCTGCCTGTGCCTGTAAAATATCGTGAATAATTAGATAATATTCGTTCTTGAACCGCCTTGAATTTTGGGGTTACAAGCAGATCCCCTGATTTTTCCAAGTGCAGAGCCAATGTTGGATTCCCATCGCTGTTATCTGGTAACTCTCGGTTATCCTGATTAGCCCAAAGCCACTGAAAAGCCCCCCATTGTGAAGGCTTACTGCCTCCTCGTGATGGCAATTCTGCTTCTAGTAGTTTTATCAGTTGCTCATCTGCAGTATCTTGATTTATAAGCGTGCTACGTTCTCCGTCAATTTTATATAATGATGTCCCATTCTTTAAATTAAAGCTTTTTTCTACCCTATATCTTGTCTGATTGATAGTAAATTCTATTTTGACTATCGATGAGACATTTCCGTATGCTGTGAGTGGTTTGATACGTCTTATAGATTCTGATTGTGCGCTAGACCTATCAAAAAAGCCTCTGCCTAAAGCCTCAAATATAGTTGATTTCCCTGCTTCATTTGGTCCATATATGACCGTTGTGCGATCATCAAATTCGATCTTTGTCTTGGCATGTTGTCGCCAGTTTTCTAATTCTACCCAGTGGAGTTTCATGCCTCAACCTCCATTCCTAGTTTATGTAGATATATAAGAGCCTCAACGATAACTTTTTGTTTTTTTGGATCAGTTTCATTTGCAAGCATTTGGCTTAATTTCTCATTAGTCTGATTTAAAGTTGCATCTCCTAGATCAATCCGATTTTCCAGATTATTTGATAATGTAATATTGAGCAAATCCATTTTTATTCTTAAATCTCTATGTCTGGTTGACTGGAATTCAAGTATATTATCAAGTTTTTCCTTATATTCAAGTTGTAACTCTCCATGAAGTTCTAGCCTAACCATATCAATATCTTTAATGGAATCAAGATACTCCTTTAACTCATTAAGGGATGATGAATCCATTATATCAAATTCACAAGACAGCCACTTTAATTGCCCTGTTTTTATCGGTTCAATTATTGGTTTATCACCTTTTTTATCTATATGAACCATTAGGCAGTATCCTGCATTATCTTCGTTATATTTTGTCTGTTCATGAGTTCCAGAGTAAGCTATACGTGAATCCTCAAATATTCTGTATCCATGCCAATGTCCCAATGCAAGATAATCAATCCCCGTTCTTTCAATACAAGATGGATCAATCGGCAAAGTTATATCCTCCCAATCTTGTGTGGAAAAATTCCCAATAAGACTTCCATGGGCAATGCCTATATGAATACCACCTAAATCATGCACAGACGGGATATTTACGGTAAGGTCTTTTGTAATGAATTTGGATAAGATAGGACATGGATGAAGGTAAGTATCTTGAATTTGAATAGTATCACATGATTGAATGATTTTTAAGTGTGTTAGGTTTTGAAATATTGGTCTATTATATACACAATCCGCACCAATTATATCATGATTTCCGGGCAAAAGATAAATTGGTATATCAGAATACTGATTAAATACAGAAACAACCTTTCTAACGTCATCTTGACTAACCATATTATGCTCAAAAATATCACCACATAGCAAAACAAAATCTACATTTTGCTCTTTGGCTATATTTAGCACATTATTGATAGACTTGATCCTTGTTTCTCGTATAATTCCAGATGCTTCCCCTAATCCTCCGCCTTTCATTCCAATTTGCCAATCTGATGTTTGGATAAATCGAACCAACTTCAATCCCTCCTATCTGGTATTTGATTGGTAATCCCTATTATCTTTAAAGGCTTTATACATAGCCATTACATTTTCAGGACAAACGTCAGCCTGTATATTATGAATCGGGCAAAAAATGAAGCCACCGCCTTTTGATAGTTGTTCTATACGTTGCTTTACATCAAAACTGACATCATCTGGCGTGCCAAATGGAAGGATTTTTTGAGTATCACAACCACCGCCCCAGAATGATATTTTGTTGCCAAACTCATGTTTTATCTCATCAAGACTTTTGCCCGTTATCTGAACTGGATTAAGTATATCCATGCCGATCTCTATAAAGTCATTTAAAACATCATAAACCTGTCCGTCAGAGTGAAAAAAGATATAAAATGGTTGTGGAAATAACTCTTTTTGAGCTTTGAATAGCTTTGCATGTCTAGGTTTTATAAGTTTACGATACATATTAAGCGACATCATCATAGTTTCTTGACCAGCAACGTCATCACCTTCACGTATACATAAGATATATTTACCAAGTTTTTTTGATGCCATTTCATAAAACTTAATTTTTAGATCAAGAATTTTATCCATTAATTTGCATGCTAAATCGGGATTTATTGCTAAATCCATTAAAAAATCTTGCGTTCCTCTAATTCGGCAACTCATTTCAAAGATACCAGCACATATACTTTCAAGTATTATCGCATATCCATCATCATAATATCTCTTTGCCTTTTCATCAAGACCATCAAATAATTTTGGGTCTGTAGTATCTGGAAATGGAAAGTTATCAATATCATTCTCGTTGATCTCACCAGTTAAAGGGCTTTTAACAAGATTATAATACAACGAATCCTTTGGCATTTCCCATCTAACGCCCCATTCATCAGTAAAGAATTTTGAGTCGCCGATTTCTTCTATCTGTGGATTTTTTCTGACCATATTCGGTATTAATCCCCTAATATCAACCTCAAATTCCTCTAATATATCCTCATTTACATAAACTATTTGCTGAAGTGTATCATAAAATTCTATCTCATCGGTCTTTTTATCAAGATGAGTCATAAGATTTATATAAGCCTTTTTCGCTATTCCTGTTACAAATGAACTGCCAAGATCAAGTGGAATCCTATCTGGTTCTTCATGGTTAAGTGTTTTTATGACTCTTTCTCTTGCGTTCATAATATTCTCCTTATTCTTTTGATATATTATTTTTTTGAATTTTTTCTGGTCTTTTCAGTTTCATTCTTCTGAGTTTTTTTGTTACTGATGCAGGAGTTGTTAATAAAGCATCAGCCATTTCTGCATCGGACATATTAAGATAATTATCAAAGATGAATTTTTCATTTTCAGGCGTCCAATTAAAAACTCGTCTAAGACCTAGCCTTATAAGCCGATTATTAATTGCCTGTTGAGTCGTTTTTAACGCCCTTGCGAGTTCTTTATTTGACATATAATAGTATCTATCTCTAAGGTATTTATCCTTTTTTTCATCCCATTTTTTATATCTGCGCAAATCCAATTTTCGTAATTGAAATGCAATAGAATCTATGGAAGTTTCGAAATGTTTGGCAAGTTCAGGATTACTCATTTTCATATAATTTTCTTCCAAAAATTTATAATCTTCTTTTGACCATCTTTTACGTGTCATTATCAATTATTTTCTCCGATTCACTTGATAAGTTTTGGTTGTTTATCCTATGCCCCCCAAAGTTCTTCTTTTCAAAATGGAAAGCTAGAGGGATTTTCTAGCAACTATGCTTAACCAGTTGCCAAACCTATTTGCAAAGGTAAATCTTTGAATCTTTCCTGTAATAAAAGGCAAGCGATTTGAGGTAAATACAGCACTGTCAACATGAAAACCATGTAAATTTAATATCTCAATAATTTTGCTTTTGGAGAAGGCGTGGAGATGTGTTTCATCGTGTTTTTTTGCTTCGTCAATTTTGCTTTTCCTATGAATAAACCTATTATATTTGCTAGAAAGTGAATCATAGACAGGTATAATTAGATATAAAATACCATTTTCTTTTAGTGTCTGACGAAGCTCATTTAAAGCTGAACCTAAATCAGATATATGCTCCAAAACATCACATACAATTATAATATCAAATTTTCTGCAAAAGCACATCCTTGACAAATTACATTGTATTACTTCCAGTCCCTTGCTTTTTGCTCTATGTAAAAATGTCAAACTTAAATCTATTCCAATTAAGTCTTTGAAACCTAGATCACGCAATATTTCCATCCAGAATCCATCTCCACAGCCAGCATCCAAAACAGAAAGGTTTATGTCAATATTTCTAAAATAATCAATAAACTTAGTTATTGTTAGCCTATGCTCTGGAAAAAGCAATCTATTGCGCGAAAGTAATCTTATTTTTCCGTATTCATCCCAGTTTATATCCGTAGAAAAACTTTTGATCAATCAAAGTCCTTTCAGTTGTCTTTATAAACAATCGCCAATAATGGTTGTTATTACATCAATATTATATATTAAACGATTTTTGGTGTAAATAATAAATCAGTCTATTCAAAATATAGGGATTGACGCAGTATATTTTTTAATATAGAATGGACGCAGATATAGAATTTGCCTTTTAGAAACAGGGGATTAATAAAATGAGCATATATGATGATTTCCTTTCAACAAAAATATTTGGTGCATCGATAGAGTTTGGTATTGGGATTGTCAGTAAACTGCCTGAATATATGAAACAATTGAAAGCTAATAAGCCATTGATCGTTACAGACAAAGTATTAATAAAAATCGGCATATTAGACAAGATTATATCCATGCTTGACAATTATGCTATTTTTGATGATGTTCAACC